>Ga0156038_1183_pt1 | contig 14240 bp, 11 predicted proteins | sample RifCSPlowO2_02_FD_116150 | JGI IMG/M metagenome (GOLD analysis project Ga0156038, IMG submission 116150) | Candidatus Rokubacteria bacterium RIFCSPLOWO2_02_FULL_72_37
CGTCGAGCGCCTGCCGGAGCTCCACGCAGCCGGTGAACACGAACGGATTCGCCGCCGTGCGCATCAATCCTCCCGCACGAGGAGCGCCACCGGAAAGCTCGTGAGCGCCTCGCCCAGACGCAGGGCGCCGTCGCGCGCCTCGATGCGCTCGTCGGTGAAGACGTTGCGGTATCGCCCGCCGAGCTCCTCCGGCAGGACGACGCGCGTGTCGTCGGACCAGTACCCGCGCCCGAACGGCGGCTCACTCGGCGGGCGCCGCGCGTAGAAGCGCGGCGCCAGCGCGAGCACGGCCTCCCCCGCGCGCACGCGCGCGAAGGCGATGACGTGCACGGTGAGCGGCCCCGCGGCCTCGAGCGGCCGGTAGCCGCCTTCCCGGAACAGCGTGGCTCGCGCGCGGCGGAGCGCGAGCGCCTGTCGGATCACGTACATCTTGACGCGTCCGTCCTCCTTCGCCTCCACGAGCTTGCGGGCGAGGGCGGCGAGGTCGCCGGTCTGCTCGATCTCGGCGACGAGCGTCTCGAGGGTCCGCCGACGGTACCCGAAGTCCACCGGACGGCGGTTGTCCGGGTCCACCAGGCTCAGATCCCAGAGCTCGGTCCCCTGATAGAAGTCGGGCACACCCGGCATCACGATCTTGAGCAGGGTCTGCGACAGCGCGGTGTACATGCCCCACGCCGCCACGTCCCGCTGGAACGGCACGAAGTCGTCGAGGAACGAGTTCTTCCCCGAGCGGTCGAGGATCGTCGCGACGAAGCGCCGGACGGCCGCGTCGTACTCGGGCCGCGGGTTGATCCAGCTCGCGTTCACCTTGGCCTCGCGGAGCGCCTTGTACATGAACCGCTGGATGCGCTCGACGAAATCCCGGTACTCGTCGTCCGGCAGGCCCCCCACGGGCCAGGCGCCCACCAGCGTCTGGTACAGGAGGTACTCCTCGTCGCCGGAGGGCGCCGGCTGCGCGCCGACGACGCCGCGATGGCGACGATTCGATCGATGCCACGCGCGGACGTGCTGCCTCCAGTCCCGCGGGATCTCGGAGAGCACGTCGATCCGCGCGCGCACGTCCTCGCTCCGCTTCGTATCGTGCGTGGACGTGGCCGAGAGCGATCCCGGCCATCGCTCCTGGCGGAGCGCGTTGAGCTGGTGGAAGCGTTCGGGCGACGTGCCGAACCGACCGGGGTCGCCGCCGACCTCGTTGAGCGCGATCAGGCGGTTGTACCGGTAGTGCGCCGTGTCCTCGACGCCCTTGGCCGTGATCGGACCGGTGAGCTGCTGGAACTTGCGCACGAAGGCGAGCTGCTCCTGGCGCTCGGTCTCGCTGCGGCCCGCCGGAAACTCGAGACAGAGCAGGTCGCGGATGAACTCGAACACGAAGGCGCTCGTGCCGGGGTTTCGCCACTTGGCCAGTGCCACCGCCTGCTCGACATAGCGGCGATCGCGCTCGGTGACGCCGCCGCCGGTGTCGCCGATATAGGTCCGATAGACCGGGAAGCACGCGATGATCTCGCGCAGCGCCGCGGTGAGGCTCCGGTCGGTGAAGTCCCGCGAGACCCGGTGCCGCTCGGAGATCCGGGCGAGCCGGTGCCCGAGCACGGCCAGCTCGCTCGACATCGACGTGTCCATGACGAGCTTCTTGGTCTGGTACGCGATGTCGTCGAAGTGCGGCCGGACGCCGACGAACCGCGCGTACGTGTCCTCCAGCGCGCGCGCGGCGGCGGGCTCGACGAAGAGCCCGGCGAGCGTCGTCAGCACCTCGTACCCCGTGGTGCCGTCCACCGGCCAGTGCGCGGGCAGCTCTTCGCCGGGCGCGAGGATCTTCTCGACGACGATGTAGAAGGGCCGTGCGTCTGCGCCGTGCGGCTCCCCGACCAGCCTGTGCTCGTACTCGGCGAGGAGCGCCTCCCGCGCCGCCCCGTCGGCGCCTCGGGCGGGACCGAGGGCGCGCTCCACCCAGCAGTGGCGCTGGAGCTCGGCGAGATACTGCGCGGGCGCGTAGAGCCCGTCCGGGTGGTCGACGCGGAGCCCCGTCACCCAGCCCTCGCGCACCAGCCGGAAGATCACCCGGTGCGCCGCGGTGAAGACCGCGGGTTCCTCCATCCGGATCGCCGCCAGCTCGTTGATGTCGAAGAAGCGGCGGTAGTTGATCTCGTCCGCCGCGACCTGCCAGAACGCGAGGCGGTACGCCTGCGCGCCGAGCAGCTCGTCGAGCAGGTCGAAGCTCGCGGGGTCGCCCTTCAGCCCGTTGAAACGGGTGACGGCGCCCTCCACATGGGCCGCGACCGTCGGGGATTCCGCGCACAGGGCCGCGAGGCGCCGCCGGATGACCACCCGCTCGCGGTTGCGCTCCTCGAGCCGGGCCGGATCGGTCTCGGTCTGCGGCGGGAGATGGCCCAGGGCGGTCAGAATGCTCTGGAGCTCGAGCGCGTGCGGGTCGGCGGGGCCGAGCGCGGTGAGCGCCTCGTCGACGCAGCCACCGAGGATCCGCGCCCATGAGCGCGGGGCCACCGGCAGGAGCGTGTCGTAGTAGCGGATGAAGAACGCGCCCTCGCGGAACTCGAGCACGAGCTCTCGATTCTCGAGGACGCGGCCGTACTGGTCGCCCAGGATGGGCAGCAGCACCTTGTTCTTCAGCTCCGGCTTGAGCGGGTCCCAGTCGATGTCGAAGTGGGCTGCGTAGGGTGACGCCGGGCCGTTCTCGAGCACGTCCATCCACCACGCGTTGCGGCTTCCGGCGATCCCCATGTGGTTCGGCACCACGTCCAGGATCTGGCCCATCTCGCGGGCGCGGAGCGCCTCGGCAAAGGCCGTGTAGTCCGCCTCGGTGCCCAGCGCCGCGTTGAGCCGCCCGTGGTCCGAGACGTCGTACCCGTGCGAGGCCGCCGAGCTCGGCTGCAGCAGCGGCGACAGATAGCAGTCCGTGATGCCGAGCGCGTCGAGGTACGGGACGGCAGCCGTCGCGTCGACGAACGTGAACGTCCGGTCGAGCTGCAGCCGGTACGTCGACCCCGGGATGCGCCGCGGCGCTTCGATGCTATCCATCGGTCCGCTCGGTCAAATAGTACGCCACGTGCCAGGGGCCGAACCGGCCCCCGTCGGAGGCACCGGCGTCGAGCGCGAGCAGGCGGCGCGCCGCCGTGGTCGGACCCGTCGGGGCGACGACCGGCTTCGGCCCGAGGTTCGCGGTGAGCGTGAGCCGGGCGCCGGAGGCGAACGTCCATTCGACGACGAGCCCGGTGTCGCCGGCGCGCAGCGTGCGCGCGCCGACGAGGTCGCGGCGGAGAAGGGGGACGATCACGCGCTGCCGGAGTCGCAGCAGCCGGCGCATCCACGTCCGGTGGCCCCGGTGCCCGGCGCGCGTGAGCGCGGTCCAGTCGAGCATCGAACGGCGCACGGTGCTCTCGTCCTGCGGGTCCGGGATGCGGGCACGGCTCGCCGGATCCGCGAACGCGGGGAAGCGGGCGAACTCGCGTCGGCGTCCCTCGGTGACGCTCGCCGCGAGCTCCGGCCCGAAGTCGCAGAAGAAGAGGAAGGGCTCGCGCGCGGCCCACTCCTGGCCCATGAAGAGCAGCGGGGGCGAGGGCGCGAGGAGCAGCAGCGCGGTCACCGCGCGGTGCGCCGGCGCCGGCGCGATCTCGGAGAGCCGCTCGCCCAGGGCACGGTTACCCACCTGGTCGTGGTTCTGCAGGAAGCTCACGAAGGCGGTGAGCGGCACCCCGGCGGTCGAGGCGCCGCGCGGACGCTCGCGGTAGACGGAGCGCTCGCCCTGGTAGGCGAACCCCTCGGTGAGGCACCGCGCGAGCGCGCCGACCGGATCCGCGTAGTCCACGTAGTATCCGTCGCGCTCCCCGGTGGCCAGCACGTGGAGGGCGTGGTGGATGTCGTCGTTCCACTGCGCCGCGTACAGCCGTCGGCCCGCGGCGTCCGGACGAAGCCAGCGCGCCTCGTTGCCGTCGTTCTCGAGCACGAGGTGCACCCGGCGCCGGTCCGCGAAGCGCGCCCGCACGCTCTGGGCGATCTCCTCGAGAATGTGGGGCGTCGAGTCGTCGTAGATCGCGTGGACGGCGTCGAGCCGGAGCCCGTCGACGTGGTATTCCTCGAGCCAGTAGAGGGCGTTCTCCCTGAAGAACGCGCGGACGTCCGCACTCCCCTCGCCGTCGAAGTTGATCGCGTCTCCCCACGGCGTCACGTGGCGACGGCTGAAGAATGCGGGCGCATAGGCGTGCAAGTAGTTCCCCTCGGGGCCGAAGTGGTTGTAGACGACGTCGAGGAAGACCGCGAGCCGGCGCTCATGGCAGGCCGCGACGAACGACTTCAGGTCTTCCGGGCGACCGTACCATCGCGCGGGCGCGAAGGGCAGCACGCCGTCGTAGCCCCAGCCCCATCGGCCGGGGAAGGCGGCGAGCGGCATCAGCTCGACCGCGGTGACGCCGAGGTCGGCGAGATGATCGAGTCGCGCCTGGGCGGCCGCCAGCGTGCCCTCCGGGGTGAACGTGCCCACGTGGAGCTCGTAGAAGACCATCGTCTCCCACGCGCGACCGCGCCAGCCGCCGTCGGTCCACTCGAACCGCTCGGGATCCACGACCTCGCTCGGGCCATGCACGTCCTCGGGCTGGAAGCGCGACGCCGGGTCCGGCACCAGCCGGCGGCCGTCGATGCGGTAGTGGTAACGCGTTCCGTGGCCCGCGCGCGGGACCGTCGCCTCGAACCATCCGCCGCCCGCGGGCGCGAGCGCGCGCGCGTCGTGGCCCTCCACGCACAGGTCGACCCTGTCCGCGCGAGGCGCCCAGAGTCGGAAGCGCACCCCGCCAGCTGGCTGCACCTCGGCGCCGAAGGGCATGGCGTGTCGGGATCTCATGAAGAAAGCACCATGTTCTGGCAAGGGCAGTGCCACGGCCTGGCCCGTTCGCGCGACGCAGCGAAAACCCGTGACGGCGCGCTCAGTTAGGACGCCGGTGGTCCTGATGGTCGGCGCAGCGCCGCCACGACACGGTGTCGCGGCTTCGACAGCGTGACGCCCCGCTCGCGCGCGTCGAGCATCCGCACGATCGCGCGCAGCAGCGCGTGGACCTCGTGGACGCCGCGCACCACGTGCTCGGCCGTGGTCGGCACCGCCCCGACGCGCACCGTCACGGCGCATCGCCGCAGCGCCTTGAACGCGGCTTCGTCCGTCGTGTCATCGCCGACGTAGAGCACGGTCGCGCGCCCGGGCAGCGCCGCACCGAGTCGCCGGGCGATCCAGCGGGCCGCCGCGCCCTTGTCCCAGCCGACGCGCGGGACGAAGTCGAACACCTTGCGGCCCGCGATCAGCGAGAGGTCCGGAGCGCGGCGCGCCACGCGCGCCGCGGCCCGGCGCACCTCCCCGACCCGGGACGGGGCCACGCGGCGGTAGTGCAGGCTCACCGCGAGCCCCTTCCACTCGAGCCGGGCGCCGGGAATGCCCCGCACCGCGGCGGCAAGCAGGCGGCGCGCGGCGGCGACGCGCGCCCGGCGTGCCGCCGGGTGCCGGAAGGACAGGCCCGCGCCGGCGATCTCGAGCCCGTGGCAACCCCCGTAGACGACGCGACGCACGCCGACCCGGCGCCGGATGTCGACGAGCGCGCGACCGGAGAGGATCGCCAGCCCCACGCGCGGCTGGGCCGCGAGCGTCGCGAGCGTCGCCCGCACCGCCGGGGCGAGGCGGGCCGCGCTGGGCGAGGCGACGATCGGCGTCAGCGTCCCGTCGTAGTCGAGGATCGCGATGAGCGCACGCTCGGGCCCGAGCGCGCGCTCGATGCGGGCGAGCAGGCGCGGCGGCAGGTTCAGGTTTCCCTGGTCCCGGCCACTTCGATCGGGATCCGGGTCAGCTCGCTCAGCAGCAGGCCAGCCCACTGATAGATGTTGTGCTCGCGCACCGTGCGCCGCATGCGGGCCATCCGGGCGGCGCGCTCCTCGGGCGCCATCTCGATCGCCGTGCGGATGGCCTCGGCGGTTCCCTCGATGTCGTACGGGTTCACGAGCAACGCGTCGCGCAGCTCACGCGCCGCGCCCGTGAAGCGGCTCAGGATCAGCACGCCGTCGTCGTCATCGCGGACCGAGACGAACTCCTTGGCGACCAGGTTCATTCCGTCGTGGAGCGAGGTCACCATGCAGAAGTCCGCGTGTCGGTAGTACGCCCAGATCTCGCGGTGCTCGTAGTGTCGGTTGAGGTAGATGATCGGCCGCCAGCTCCGCGTCTGGAGCGCCTGGTTGATCTCGCTGATCGTCTGCTCCACCTCGCGCTGGAGCTCCTGGTAGCGCGGGATCGTCGAGCGGCTCGGCGCCGCGAGCTGGACGAACACGACGCGCTCGCGATACTCCGGGTAGCGCTCGAAGAACCAGCGCAGCGCGCGGAAGCGCTCGGGCAGGCCCTTGGTGTAGTCGACGCGTTCGACGCCGACGCCGAGGAACTCGGCGGAGATCCCCAGCTCCTGCAGCAGGTTCGCGCGCGAGGTCGCCGGTGGCTCGTCCACGAACTCGGGCGCGACGCTGATCGGGAACGGCTTGACGAAGGTCTCGTGCTCGCCCCGGAGGACCGAGAAGTGCTCCCAGTCGATCCGCGCCTCGATCGCGCGCTCGACCGTCTCGAGAAAGTTGTTGCAGTGGTACTGCGTGTGGAAGCCGATGAGGTCCGCGCCGAGCATGCCGAGCAGCAGCTCGCGCTGCCACGGGCAGATGCCGAACGCCTCGAAGTTCGGCCACGGGATGTGCCAGAAGATCGCGACCCGCGCGTCGGGCCGCTCGGCCTTGACGAGCGAGGGCAGCAGCGCGAAGTGGTAGTCCTGGATCAGGACGAGCGGCGACTCCTCCTTCTCGATCTCCTCGAGCACGGTGACCGCGAACTTGCGGTTGGCCTCGAGGTAGTGCGCGAAGTCGCTCGGCCGGAACACGGGCCGCGTGTGGACGATGTGGCAGAGCGGCCAGAGCCCCTCGTTGGCGAACCCGTAGTAGTAGCCCGCCTCCTCCTCCTTCGTGAGCCAGACCCGGCGCAGCGTGTAGCGCGGATCGTCCTCGGGCAGCCCGAGGCGGCCCCGGTCGTCCGCGGCCTCGCGGTCCGCATCGCCGCTGCCGTGCGCGACCCAGACACCGCCGCACGCGCGCATCATCGGCTCCATCGCGGTCACGAGCCCGCTGGCCGGCGTCTGGGCCAGGATCCGCCCGCCGCGCCGCACGTGGCTCACGGGCTCGCGGTTCGACACGACGACGAGCGGCCGGCCCGCGAGGCGGAGGCTGACGAACTGCTTCAGACGTTCCTCTGTCCAGATCGTCTCGCCGGCCAGGCGCAGCGCGGCTTCCTGCTCCGCCGCCGCCTGCGCCTTGTGGAAGCTGCCGGCGAGCCGCGAGACCTCGAGCGCGAGCGGGCCGAAGAGGTTCGCGTCAGGCACCTCGGGCGGCGGCGCCGGGCGCCCGGTGCGCAGCTCCTTCGTCCACGCCGAGAGCTTGGCCATCGGCCCCGTGATGCTGGCCCGCACCACCGCGAGCGCGATCAGCGTCAGCACGACGGCGAGGACGAGAAAGCGGACGGCGTTGTATTGCCAGAGCTCCCACTCGGCGGTGACGAGGTGGCCGGCGTCGAGGACCACGAGGAGCGCCCCGACCGGGCGGTCGTCGCGCAGCAGCGGTGCCGCGTAGACGTACTGCCGCGAGCCTTCGAACTCGCGGAAGCCGCGCTGCGCCTCGCCGCTCGTCAGCGCCTCGGTCACCTCCGGCACTGCGGCCGGCAGGATCGGCTGCAGGTCGGGCGTCGCCACCATGAGGCTGGCGAGCCGGTCGTAGACCGCGATCCCGCGCTGGGGCTTGCCGAGCTTCTTCAAGATGCGCTCGACGCCGGCCGTCGAGCCACGAGCGACCTGCGGCTCGATCGCCTCCTTCAACCCCTCGCCGAGCAGCACGGCGCGGCGCCCCAGGTCGGCGACGAGCCGTCCCTTCTCCTCGCGGACCTGCACGACGGCGAAGGCGCCGAGCACGAGCAGCGCCGCGAGCCAGAGCGCGCCAACGAGACGAATCGTGAACTTCATGATGACCTTGCCGGAGGCTCCTCAGTCTACCGCGCCCCGGGCGGCTTGGAAACGTCGAGGCGGAGCTCCATCCGGCCCGAGGGGGTTCGGAGGACGACGCCATGCTCGTCGATCGTCTCGATCACGCCGCCGCCGACGGTGTCACCGACCCGGTAGCCCTCGGCGCGCGCCGCGCCGGGCGCCACGATGTACGCCACCGGCCCACCGTCGCGGAGGACGACGCCCTGCAGCTCGGGCGGACGAGGCCGGGGGTGTTGCCGCGTCGCGGCCGCGCCCGGGACGGCCGAGGATGGAGGGGCGGTGCTCGGCGGCGCGCCGAGCACGACGCGCAAGCCCCCGACCCACGGCTCGACGGAGTAGGGCACCCGCCGCGTCAGCTCGATGACGAGCCGCACGATGCCCTTGCGGTACTGGCTGCCCCGGATCTCCCTCACCGGATCCACGCCGACGACGAGGGGCCGGGATGCCCACCGGTACGCGGCCTCCTCCAGGTCGATCACGATCCGCCAGGGGCCGTCGATCAGCTCGCTCTGGTATCTCGGCAGCGCCGAGAGGCGGAGCTCCACGCTCACGCCGCCGTCGTGTCGTGCGAGACGCACGTCGGAGAGCTCCGCGGGGGGCGCCGGGTGCGCCGCGGTGGCGATGACGAGCAGGCCGAGGGTCACGGGGAGCGCCCGGGGCATCGCCAGGTGCGGCCTCAGAGACCGTGGGTCGGAAAGATGAGCCGGCGGATCGATTCGACTTGGCGCCGCGCGTACTCCTCGGCGCGGAGGGCGCGGTGGGCCGGCTGCGTGGTCGGCTCGTCCCAGAGCGTGCCGACGCGGAAGTCGTGGCACCGCGCCTCCTCCGCGAACGACGCGGGCAGCGCCGCGGGGAGCTCGACCTCGTTCATCGCCGCCCACGCGGCCGTCCACCCGCGCGCCACGTTCTGGAGATCGTACCCGCCGCCGCCCAGCGCGACGAGCCGCGGCGCCAGCTCCACGATGCGCTGCACGGCCCGGGCGAAGCCCTGGACGTCGAGCTCGAGGTGGGTCAGCGGATCGCTGCGGTGCGAGTCGATGCCGAGCTGCGCGACCACGACGTCGGGCGCGAACGCGCGCACGAGGGGCGGGACGACCGCCTCGAACGCGGGCAGGTAGACCGCCGAGTCGGTGAACGGCTCGAGCGGGAGGTTCACCGAGTAGCCCACGGCCTCGCCGACGCCCATTTCCTCCACGAACCCGGTGCCGGGAAAGAGATAGTCGCCGCGCTCGTGTGTCGAGACGGTCAGCACCGCCGGGTCGGCGTAGAACGCCGCCTGCACGCCGTCACCGTGATGCGCGTCGATGTCGACGTAGAGCACCCGCAGGCCCAGGGTCCGGAGATGGAGGATCGCCAGCACCACGTCGTTGACGTAGCAGAAGCCCGACGCACGGTCGGGCATCGCGTGATGCAGCCCGCCCGCGAAGTGGAACGCCCGGGTCGCCGCCCCGGACGTGACCAGCTCCGCGGCGAGCACCGAGCCGCCGGCGCACAACCGTGCGGCCTCCCAGAGCCCCGGGAACACCGGATTGTCGCCCTGCCCGAGCCCCCACCGCGCGGCGCCTTTCGGCTCGAAGCCGCCGTTGGCGGCCCGGAGCACCGCGAGGTACTCCGGCGTATGGAAGGCGGCGAGCGCGCTCTCGGCTGACGGCTCGGGGGCGTGCACCGTGACGCCGGGCCGCGTCGTCAGCCCATACGCCTCCATGAGCCGCCACGTGAGTCCGAGGCGCTCCATCCGGAGCGGATGCTCGGCGCCGTAGTCGAAGCGCGTCCAGGCGTCGGAGTAGACGAGCGCGGTCTTCAGGTCCGCTTCCAGTGACCGGATTTCCCGCCGGCCTTCTCGACGAGCTGCACGTTCGCGATCGTCACGCCTCGTTCCACGGCCTTGACCATGTCGTAGACGGTCAGCGCCGCGACGCTCACCGCCGTGAGCGCCTCCATCTCGACGCCGGTCTTGTCCACCGTCGTGACGCGCGCTTCGACGGTGAGCGCGCCCCGGCGCGTGTCTTCGTGGAACGCGATCTCGACGCCGGTGATGCGGAGCGGATGGCAGAGCGGGATGAGGTGGGGCGTGCGTTTCGCGGCCAGGATCCCCGCGACGCGGGCGACGCCGAGCACGTCGCCCTTCGGAGCGTTGCCGAGCCGGATCGCCCGCAGAGTGGCCGGCTTCATCGTGAGGGTTGCGCGCGCGACCGCGACCCGCGCCGTCTCGCGCTTCCCCGTGACCTCGACCATGCGCGCGGCCCCCTCGGACGTCAGGTGCGAGAGACCGCGGAACGACTTCGCGCGGCCGCGCTTCAGGCGGTCACGCCGGAACGCGCGTGACGGATGATGGTCTCCATCCGGTCCTTCGCTATCAACTTGAGCTTCTTCAACTCGCTGGCGCGCCACTGCTGGTCCGCCGAGAGCGTGGCCGTTCCCTTGAGCGCCTCCAGCTCCTGGTCGTGGCGACGGTGCTCGTCGCGGAGGCGGCGGAACTCCTCGTTCTCGGCCGTGAGTCGTTCGATGAGGGACTCCTGGTCCATGCGAGGCCTCCTTCGTCGTGGAGGTGCCGTTCACTCCAGGGTGTGAACGGTTTCGTTATAGCCCCGGACGAGCGCCAGTGTCAAGCGAGAGCCCCGGTCCGATGAGGTGCGCGGCGCTCGCCTTGAAGACGGCGGTGACCGTCGCGCCCTGGACGAGCCCGAGCTCGCTCACCGAGCGCAGCGTCACCGTCGCGACGAGGGGGAAACCGACCGCCACGACGACCCGGGTCCCGGGTGCCTTCGGCGTCATGCTCGTGATGGTGCCGGTCAGGCGATTGCGCGCGCTCGACACGGCGCGGCGCCCCGCCGGCGGCATGAGTGTCACGTCCTCGGGCCGGATGCCCACGCGCACGAGCTCCCCCGGGCGCGCGCGTCCCGCGACCTCGAGCGGGACACCGGCGATCTCGACGAGCGTGACGCCGGCGTCGCTCGCGAGGACCCGCCCCGTCGCGATGGTCTCCACGCCGACGAAGCGCGCGACCTCCTCGGAGGCCGGCGCCTGGAACACGCGCGCGGTGTCGTCGAGCTGACGCACGCGCCCGCCGATCAGGACCGCGACCCGATCGGCGAAAGCCTGGGCCTCGCTCCGGTCGTGGGTGACGAGCACGGTCGTCACCCGTCGCTCGCGCAGGATCATCGCGAGATCGGGGATCAGCGTCTCCCGTGTCGGCTGATCGAGGCTCGCGAACGGCTCGTCCAGCAGCAGGAGTTCGGGATCGAGCACGAGCGCGCGCGCGAGCGCCACGCGCTGCGCCTCTCCGCCCGACAGCCCGCGCGCCCGCTGGTCGCGGAGCGGCGCGATGTTGAAGCGCCGGAGCCAGTGCGCCACGCGCGCCTCGCTCTCGGCGACCGGCGCGCCACGGAACCGGAGCCCGAGCGCCACGTTCTCGCCGACGGTCGCGTCGGCGAGCAGCGGCTGCTGGAAGACCATCGCGATGCGCCGACGCTCGGCGAGCGCGTGCGCGGCGTCCACCGGGCGCCCGTGGAACCTGATCTCGCCCGCGGCGGGCCGCTCGAGGAAGGCGAGGAGGCGGAGCAGCGTGGACTTGCCGCTGCCGTTGGGGCCGATGACCGCGAGGATCTCGCGCGCGCGGACGTCGAGCGCCGGCAGCCGCAGCACCTCGACGCCACCGTAGCGCGCACTCACGCCGGTGAGCGCGACGACGGGATCCGCGGTCACGACGGCAGCACGTGGATCGAGCCGCGGTGGATCGAGAACTCCCAGACGCGGTCGCGGCTGATCTCCAGGATTTCGTACACGAGGTGGGGCACCTCGACCTCGAGGTCGAAGTCGCCCTGCGCGGGCGGTCCCGGTGCGTCGAGGCGCAGGCGCAGCGACCACACGGTGCCGAAGTCCGCCTCTCCCACCACGAGACCGCGCATAAGGTTCATGTGGTGCAGCGGATCCGGTGCGCCCCGGTCCTTCCGGACGAGCCGCACGTACTCGGGGCGCACGAAGAACGCGATCGGACTGTCGGGCGGCGGAAGGTACGAGCGCGTCGGCGAGTTCACGGCCTCGAGCGTCTGGCCGCGCCAGCGGAGCTGGATGCGCTCCGGCGTGGCCTTCTGCACCGTGCCGTGGAGCACGTTGGTGAGGCCCATGATCCGCGCGACCGCCTCGGAGGCGGGCCGCCAGAGCAGCTCGGCGCGCGGCGCCGCCTGGATGACGCGGCCGTCCTCGTAGACGACGATCCGGTCGGCGAGCCGGTACGCCTCGGTGAAGTCGTGCGTGACGACGACAGCCGCGGTGCCCCACCCCGCGAGCACCTCGCGCAGCTCGTCGCGCAGCGCACGCCGGAGCGGAGCGTCGAGCGCGGAGAGCGGCTCGTCGAGCAGCAACAGCGCGGGATCGATCGCGAGCGCGCGCCCGAGGGCCACGCGCTGGCGCTGCCCGCCGGAGAGCTCGCGCGGGTACCGCCGCTCGAGCCCGGCGAGCCCCAGGCGCTCGAGCACTTCCGCGACGCGGCGCGCGCGCGCCGCGCGCGGGCGGTCGCGCAGCCCGTAGGCCACGTTCTCGGCGACGCTGAGGTGCGGGAACAGCGCGTAGCCCTGGAAGACGTAGCCCACCCGGCGCGCCTGCGGCGGCAGGTTCACGCCCGCCGCCGTGTCGAGGAAGACCCGCTCGTCCACCACGATCCGCCCCGCGTCCGGCGTGATCAGCCCCGCGAGGCACTGCAGCGTGAGCGTCTTGCCGGCGCCGGACGGACCGAAGAGGCCGACGACCGCGCCCTCCGCCTCCCAGCGGACGTCGAGCGCGAAGGACGGGTACCGCTTGACGATCTCGACCGAGACCACGGCTAGTAGCGGAGCCTCGCCACGCGGCTCAGGCCGAACACGAGGACGACGACGATGCCGACGGCGATCAGCGCGAGCGCGTGCGCCTCGTCCATCTGCGCCGCCTGCACACGGTCGTAGATCGCCAGCGGGAGCGTCTGGGTCCGCCCCGGAATGTTCCCGGCCACCATGAGGGTGATCCCGAACTCGCCGAGCGCGCGGCAGAAGGCCAGGACGGCGCCCGCGAGGACCGCGCGCCAGGCGAGCGGCAGCGTCACGGACCAGAACACGCTCCACTCGGACCGCCCGAGCGTCCGCGCCGCCTGCTCGAGCTGCCGGTCCACCGTCTCGAAGCCTGCCTGCGCGGACTTGATGAGGAGCGCGACCGAGCCGATGCTCGCCGCGAGCACCGCCGCCCACCACGTGAACGCCAGCTCGAGCCCGACCGCCGCGAGCGCGCGCCCGATCGGGCCGTGGCTACCGATGACGACGAGCAGATAGTAGCCGAGGACCGTCGGCGGCAGCACGAGCGGCAGGACCACGACCGCCTCGAGCAGGCCACGGCCGGCGAAGCGCGCCCGGGCCAGGAGGAGGGCGACCGGGATCCCGAGCACCAGGGTGAGCGCCGTCGCGCTCAGCGCCACGCGCAGGGAGAGCCAGAGGGGAAAGAGGTCCACCGTCAGAACTCGCCGGGGACGCGGAAGCCGTAGCGCCGCATCACCGGGCGGCCCTCGGCGCCGGTCACGAACTGGATGAAGGCCAGGCCGAGCGCGGGCCGCGGGCTCCGGCGCGCGACCGCGGCGACCTGGTTGAGCGGCGCGTGCAGCGCCGCGTCGATGGGCGTCCACTCGATCTCGGGAGCGTCCGCGACGGACCGCGCGACGATGCCCGCGTCCGCGGCGCCGGTCTGGAGGAACTGGAGCGCGTGTCTGACGTTCTCGCCGTAGACCAGCTTCGGGCGCAGCGCCTCCCAGAGCCCGGTTCGCCGCAGGACCTCCTCGGCGGCGCGCCCGTACGGCGCGTGGGCGGGGTTGGCGATCGCGACATGACGGACGCGCGGGTCGAGCAACTCGCGCGGGACCTGGAGCCGCGGGCCCGCCGCCCGGGCCGTTGCGAGCACCAGACGCCCCTGCGCGTAGAGCGTGCGGGTCTCGCGGATCAGCGCCCCCTCGGCGACGAGCCGATCCACGAACGACTCGTCTGCGGCGAAGAAGACATCGGCCGGTCCCCCATGGCGGATCTGCTGGGCGAAGGTGCCCGTCGAGCCGAACACCAGCGTGACCCGCACGCCCGTGGCCCCCTCGAAGCGGGGCGCGAGTTCCCGGAAGGCGAACGCGAGATCGGCGGCGGCGAAGACGGTGACCGAGCGGTCCGCGGCTGCGGCGTCGCG
>Ga0156038_1178_pt1 | contig 14020 bp, 13 predicted proteins | sample RifCSPlowO2_02_FD_116150 | JGI IMG/M metagenome (GOLD analysis project Ga0156038, IMG submission 116150) | Candidatus Rokubacteria bacterium RIFCSPLOWO2_02_FULL_72_37
ATGATCGCGTCCAGCACCGCGTCGGACACCTGATCGGCGATCTTGTCGGGGTGCCCCTCGGTCACCGACTCCGACGTGAACAGATACTCTTCGCGCGCCATTCCCACCCTCCAGAGCGTCGTCGTGACCGCCGCGACGCAATCGGTGCCACTTTAACACGGAAACTCCTCGAGCTGAACGCTGCCGAGACGCCGTTTGAGCTCGTCGAGCACCGGAACCGGCCACGGGTCGACACTGTGCGCGACGGCCAGATAGTAGCTCACCCACTGACCGAGGCACGCGACCGAGAGGAGGCGCGCCGGCACGCCGCGCCCGCGCGTCCAGCACTCGCTCAGGCCTCCCGCCACCGGGGCCACCAGCTCACCCAGCAACGCGAACCGCCGCGCGACCTGCGGCAGCTCCCCGGCGTCGCGCAGGAGCACCGCGTGGAGTTGACGGGCGACCGGGAGTCGCCACGCTTCGACTTCGTTGTGGTTCATTTCCGGCAGCGTCCCGGCCAGCGCCAGGCGCTTGGCGTTTTCCTCGAGATCCGTCTTCCACCGGTACGCGAGCGCGCCGGTCAGAGGGCCCCCGTAGACGGCGGCGATCCGATCGTCGAGCGCGAGAGCGAGCCGCTTGGCCTCGTTCGCCGCCGTGGGAACGGCCGGCTGGAGCTCTCCCGACAGCACGGCGGCCACGTCGATCGCCTCGCGGACCTCGCCCGCGCTGGCGACGGCCAGCCCGGCCTCCTCCAGCACCCGCACGACGGCGAAAAACAGGTACCCGAGCGCCATCCGCGGCATGAGGCCCGACGGGAGCGCGACGCTCGGGGCGCCGTGTCTACGCGCGAGCGCGCCGAGCGCGCCGCCCGAGCTCACCACCACGAGCGCCGCGCCACGCGCCAGGGCGGTCCGGGCGGCGGACAGCGCCTCCACGGTGCCGCCAGAATACGAGGACGCGACGACGAGCGTACGCTCGCCCACCGCGGCCGGCAGGCCGTAGCCCCGGTGGACGAGCACCGGCACGTCGAGGTGTCCGGCGGCGCACGCCGCCAGCAGGTCTCCACCGGCGGCCGACCCACCCATGCCAGCGACGACCACGAGGTCGGTCCGGCGGACCGGCAGGGACGGCTCGATCCGGAGCGCTGCGCCGGCCCGGCAATGCTCCGGGAACGCGGCAAGGACGTCGCGGGCGCGGTGCGGATCGACACGCTCGTAGAGCGTGGCGTCGTCGAGGCTCACGGAGCCATCCTGGACCGCGCCTTACCCACGCTCGACGTCCCGGTGGGTCACGGTCGGCTCGTACCCGAGGCCCTCCAGAACCCGTCTGAGCTCCTCCACGAGCACGACCGAGCGGTGTCGACCGCCCGTGCAGCCGATCGCGATCGTCAGGTAGGCCTTGCCCTCACGCTCGTGCAGCGGCAGCAGGAATTTCAGGAAGTCCACCAGATGGCGGAGCAGTTCCTGCGCCTCCGGGTGCTCGAGGACGAAGTCGCTCACGCGCGGGTCCCGGCCGTCCAGCGGGCGCAGCGCCTCCACGAAGTGCGGATTGGGAAGGAAGCGCACATCGAAGACCAGATCCGCGTCGTAGGGGGCGCCGTGCTTGAAGCCGAAGGACACCAGGGACGTCGCGAGCCCGGGCCGGGCGCGCTGCGCGCCGTACAGCTCGACGAGCAGCTCCTTGAGCTGGTGCACCGTCAGGGCCGACGTGTCCAGCACCCGGTCGGCCACCTCGCGCACGTGTGACAGCGCCTTGCGCTCGGTGCGGATGCCATCGAGCACGCCGCCGTCGCTCGCCAACGGATGGCGCCTCCGCGTCTCGCTGTATCGGCGGACCAGGGCTTCCTCGCTCGCCTCGAGGAAGAGCACCTCGACCCGATGGCCCCGCGTCCGGAGCTCGCCCAGCGCGTCGAGCAGATGCGACAGGTACTCCCGTTCCCTCACGTCCACGCCCAGGGCCACGCGTCGCATGGCCTGCGTGGAGCGCGCGGTGAGATCCGCGAACGTGGGGATCAGCGTCGTCGGCAGATTGTCCACGCAGAAGTAGCCCATGTCTTCGAAGCACTTGATCGCGTTGCTTTTGCCCGCGCCGCTCAAGCCGGTGATGACGACGAACGCGACGCGCTCATCCATCACCGCTTGCGCGGGTTCGACCGCCGCTGATGCGAGGGCGCGATGCCGAGCTCCTCACGGTATTTCGCGACGGTCCGCCGGGCGATCGTCAAGGTCCGCTCCTTCAGGATCTGTGCGACTTCCTGGTCGGAGAGCGGCCTGGCCGGGTCCTCGTTGGCGAGGAGATCCTGGATCATCTTCTTCACGGACACCGACGACACCATCTCGCCGTCGCCCGACGCGATGCCGCTGTGGAAGAAGTACTTCAGCTCGAAGAGTCCCTGCGGCGTCTCCACGTACTTGTTGGTGGTCACCCGGCTGATCGTCGACTCGTGCATGCCGATGTCCTCGCCGACGTCCCGCAAGGACAGGGGGCGCAGGCAGGAGAGCCCCTTGTCGAGGAAGTCGCGCTGGAACTTCACGATCGACTGCGTGACCTTGCGCAGGGTGCGCTGGCGTTGATCGACCGACTTGATCAGCCACAGTGCCGAGCGCAGCTTCTGCTCGACGTACTGACGCGCCTCGTCGCCGGAGGAGCGCAGGAGCGACCGGTAGAGGGAGTTGACCCGGAGCCGCGGGATGCCGTCCTCGTTGAGGACGATCGTGTAGTCGGTCCCGAGCTTGTACACGAACACGTCGGGAACGATGTAGCGCGAGTCATCGACGCCGAACCGCCGTCCCGGCTTCGGCTCGAGGGTCATGATCTCCTCGACCGATTCCATGATCCGGTCGAGCGACAGCTTCAGGGCGCGGGCGATCTCCTGGTACCGGCGCCGGCCCAGGTCGTCGAAATGCTGCTCGACGATCTCGACGGAGACCGGGTCCACCGGCGGGCTGGCGTTGAGCTGGAGCACCAGGCACTCCCGGATGCTCCGCGCGGCGACCCCGGGCGGATCGAGTTTCTGCACGACCCCGGTCAGGATGCGCTCCACCTCGGGCACCGTCGTCTGGCAGCGTTGGGCGATCTCCTCGAGCTCCGCCCGGAGATAGCCGTCTTCGTCGAGATTGCCGATGATCTCGGTGCCGATCCGCCGCTCGTGCGGGTCTTCCGAGACGAACCGGAGCTGCTCTTCCAGGTGATCGGCCAGCGACGTCGAGGGCCGGGCGAGATTCTCGAACGGAAGCTCCTCGCGATCCTCTTGCGCGACCAGGGAGCGTTCCTCGTGGTCGTCGAACATGACCTGGTTGACGTCGAACGGCAGGTCGTCGGTCTTTCGCTCGGCGGCTGACGGCGGCTCGGGCGAGGTCGCCTCCGCGGTGGGCGTGGGCGTGCCGTCCGCCGCTGTGGCGGCGTCGGACGCTTCGGCGGTCTCCGGCGGCAGCTCCTCCAGCAGCGGATTCTCGAGCAATTCCTTCTGCACGACCTCTTGCAGCTCGAGGGTCGAGAGCTGGAGGAGCTGGATCGCCTGCTGTAAGAGCGGCGTCATGACGACGCGCTGGCTCTGCCGGAGGGAGAGGCGGGCTTCCATCGCCATGGCGGTGCGGTCTCCGCGTCCTAGAGCGCGAATCGGTCGCCGAGGTAGATCTCCCGGGCGACGGGGTTGTTGGCGATCTCGCTGGCCGTGCCGGACACGAGGATCCGGCCATCGTAGAGGATGTAGGCCCGGTCCGTGATCGCGAGGGTCTCACGGACGTTGTGATCGGTGATGAGGATGCCGATGCCTCTGGCCCGCAACCGTCCGATGATCTCCTGGATGTCACCGATCGCGATCGGGTCGATGCCGGTGAAGGGCTCGTCGAGAAGCAGGTACTGCGGCGACGTGACGAGCGCACGGGTGATCTCGAGCCGCCGCCGCTCCCCGCCGGACAGCGTGTACGCCGGATACGGTGCGAGGGCGGTCAGATCGAGCTCCGCGAGCAGCGCGCGCGCCCGCGCGCGCCGCTCGGGTCCCGTGAGGTCGAGCGTCTCGAGGATCGCGAGGATGTTCTCCTCCACCGTGAGCTTGCGGAAGACCGAGGGCTCCTGCGGGAGGTAGCCGACGCCCATGCGACAGCGCTGGTACATCGGCAGGCCCGTGATCTCCTGGCCCTCGAGAAAGATCTGCCCCCCCTCCGACGGGAGGAGGCCAACCATCATGTAGAACGAGGTCGTCTTCCCCGCCCCGTTGGGACCGAGCAGGCCGACGACCTCACCGCGCTGGATGTCGAGCGATACGTTGTCGACCACCTTGCGCTGCTTGAACCACTTCATCAGCCCCTGGGCGACCAGACCCTCCACCGCTCGACGCTCCTCAGTTCCTGCAGTCGCCTGCCGGGCGCTTCGTGCCCCGATCCGTGGCCTTGCCTTCGCGCGGGTAGAAGATGGCCTTCACGCGCTCCTGCTTGCCGCCCTCGACGACCGAGCGATCCTGCGCGAGATAAATCGTGATCGTGTCTCCGCTCACGAGGTTGTCGTCCTGCCACACCCGGGCACTCCCGAGCAACAGCACGCGCTGCTCGAGATCCGAGTACTCGGCGCGCCGTGCGGTGGCGGTGCGGCAATCCTTGGTGATGATCCTCACGGCCCCCGTCGACACCGTGCGCTGGACACGCTCGCCCTTCTCGTCGAGATAGACCTCCATGCGCTCGGCGTACTGCACCGAGTTGTCCTGGCGGGCGACGACGTTGCCCGTGAAGATGACCAGGCCCTCCTTGCCGAAACGCTCCATCTTGTCGGCGTCGATGGTCAGCGGCTGGCTGCGATCGTCCTTCGCCCTGGCGCTCGAGCGCGGGGGCGTCTGCGCGTCGGCGGGTCCGGCCGGCGCCAGCAGGCCGGCCGTGAGGAGGGCCAGGACCGCGGCGGCGCACACCCTCACAGGCGCCCCCGGGTGAACGTGGCGCGAACCCGGCCCTGGAGCGTCGTCACCTCGTCCCCCATCCGTACCTCGAGGGAGGTGCCGTTCACCACGGCGCCCTCGCGCGAGAGGCGGACCGGGACGTCGGTCCAGATCCGGCGCTCCTGGCCCTGCCAGCGCAGCACGCTCGTCTCGAGCCGCAGCCCGTCGCTCGAGGTCAGGACCACGTTCTGGCGGATCTCCACGTTCTTCGATTTCTCGTAGAGGTCCCCTTCGTCGCCGACGATCGTCCACGAGCGGTCCCGCTCCATGACGCTGACCGAGACCTTCCGGAGGTGCGTGCGGGCTTCGTCCTCGAATCGCAGGGCCTGGTCGGCCGTGAGGCGCCAGCGTACCCCGTGCGTCTCTTCCTCGATTTCGGCCTTCTTGATCCGGAGGGCTGCGCCTGTGACCTCGGGTCCGGTCGGCTCCACCCGAGCCATCCGGCTCCGCACGACGAGGGTCGTGGCCACGACGAGGACGAAGACGGCGACGATTCCGAGAATCGCCCGCTCCACCCTCTTGGCCGATTTAGTTGATTTCATGGATGTTCGGCAGAATGTGCAAAATCGATACCAGCAGCCTATCACAGGCGCGCAGGAGGAAAAAGAGAAAACAGGACTAGACGATCTTGGCCCGGAGGATGTCGTGCATGTGGATGATGCCCGAGGGACGGCCGACGTCATCGACGATCACCAGGCTCGTGATCATCCAGGATTCCATGACCTCGAGCGCCTTGGCCGCCAGTTCGTCGGCCAGGATGGTCTTGGGCTCGCGGGTCGCGACAGCGCCCGCGCTCAGCCCGCTGATCGAGGCCTCGCGGAGGTGGAGCCGGCGGAGGTCACCGTCGGTGATCACCCCGATCAGCCGGCTTCCGCCGTCCACCACGGTCGTCATGCCGAGCCGCTTGCGCGTCATCTCGCCGATGGCATCCCGGAGCGGCGTCGTCTCGAGGACGACCGGCACGGCATCACCTGTGTGCATGAGGTCGCGCACCCGGAAGAGCGCGCGCCAGCCCAGCGTGCCCCGCGGGTGGAGCGCAGCGTAATCCTCCGGCTTCAGGCCGCGTAGCTCGAGGAGCGCCATCGCGAGCGCGTCCCCGGCGGCCAGCGCGGCCGTCGTGCTGGACGTCGGCGCGAGGTTCATCGGGCAGGCTTCCTCGGCCGCGCTCACGTCGATCACCACCTCGGCTTGCCGCGCGAGGGTCGAGGAGGGGTTGCCGGTGAGGAGCACGATCGGCACGCCGAGCCGCTTGAGCGGCGGCAGGATGGCGAGGACCTCATCGGTCTCGCCGGAGTTGGACAGCGCCAGCACCACGTCCCCACGGGCCACCATGCCCACGTCGCCGTGCACGCCCTCCGCGGGGTGCAGGAAGTACGCCGGCGTGCCGGTCGAGGCCAGGGTGGCCGCGATCTTGCGCCCGACGAGGCCCGACTTGCCCATCCCGGTGACGATCACGCGGCCGCGACAGCCGTGGAGCAGCTCGACGGCGCGATCGAAGCGCTCGTCGAGCTTCGGAATGAGCCCCAGGATCGCTTCGGCCTCCAGGCGCAGGACGCGCTCGGCCAGTCGGCGCAGGTCGCTCACGCCCGGACCACCCGGTCGATCGAGGCGACTTCCGTGAGCAATCGCGGCAGGGTCTCGATGCGCAGCATGTTCGGCCCGTCCGACAGCGGTCGACCGTCCGCCAGGGTCCGATCGGGGTCTTCGTGCATTTCCATGAAGAGCGCGTCGATCCCGAACGCCACCGCCGCACGGGCGAGCGGCGGCACGTAGCGCCGCTCGCCGCCGGACCGATCGCCCGCGGCCCCCGGCAGCTGCACGGAGTGCGTGGCGTCGAACACCACGGGGTAGCCGAGCGCGCGCATGTCCATGAGGCCGCGCAGGTCGACCACGAGGTTGTGGTACCCGAACGAGGTGCCCCGTTCGGTCAGGAGGATGGAGCGGTTCCCGGTGGAGAGGATCTTGTCCACGACGTTCTTCATGTCGCTCGGCGCGAGGAACTGCCCCTTCTTGACGTTGATCGGCTTCCCGGTCCGCGCAGCGGCCACGACCAGGTCCGTCTGGCGGCACAGGAACGCGGGGATCTGGAGCACGTCGAGCGCGTCCGCGGCGGGCGCGACCTCCGAGACCTGGTGGACGTCGGACAGCACCGGCACGCCGATGGTCTGCCGCACCTTGCGGAGGATGCGTAGGCCTTCCGTGAGGCCGGGCCCCCGATACCCGTGGATCGCGGATCGGTTGGCCTTGTCGTAGGACGACTTGTAGATGAACGGCACCCGATGCTCGGCCGCGATCGCGGCGAGGCGCTCGGCGGTCAGCAACGCGTGCTTCTCGTCCTCGATGGCGCACGGCCCGCCGATCAGCACGAGCGGGTGGCCGCCTCCCACCGGGATCGCGCCGACGGTGACGACGGCCGGGCTCCGGTCGCTCACGACGCGCGTCCGTGCTCCAGGGCGGCGCCGATGAAACCCGAGAAGAGCGGATGCGGATCCCACGGACGCGAGCGGAACTCGGGGTGGAACTGGCTGGCCACGAAGTACGGATGCTCGGGGATCTCGACGATCTCCACCAGCTGCTTCTCGGCCCAGACACCCGAGATCCGCAGCCCGTTCTTCTCCAGCCGGGGCAGGTAGTCGTTGTTCACTTCGTAGCGGTGCCGGTGGCGCTCCTGGACGATCCCCTCCCCGTAGAGCCGCGAGGCCAGGCTTCCCTCGGCGAGGACGACCGGATAGAGACCGAGCCGCATCGTGCCGCCCTTGTCGGCCACGGCGCGCTGCTCCGGAAGCAGATCGATCACGGCGTGGGGCGCCGCCGGGTCGAACTCCGCGGAGTTCGCGCCGGTGAGCGCGCAGACGTGACGCGCGTACTCGATGACCGCGCACTGCATCCCGAGGCAGATCCCGAAATACGGCACACGCCGCTCGCGCGCGTAGCGCACGGCCTCGATCTTTCCCTCGATCCCGCGGTCGCCGAACCCCCCCGGCACCAACACGCCGTGGACGTCGGCGAACTGGGCGTCGGCGCCGCCGCGCTCGATCGCCTCGGCATCGACCCAGCGCACGTCCACGCGCGCGTCGTTCGCGATTCCGCCGTGGGTCAGTGCCTCGGCGAGGCTCTTGTAGGAATCCTTGAGATCGAGGTACTTGCCGACGACCGCGATACGCACGGCAGCGCTCGGTGACTTGACGCGCCGCACCACGTCCTCCCACCGCGACAGCTCGGTCGGTCGGGACTCGAGGCCGAGGAGCTTCGACACGATGGCATCGAGTCCCTGCCGGTGGAAGACCAGGGGGACCTCGTAGATCGTCTCGACGTCCTTCGCCGTGATGACCGCCTCCTCCTCGACGTCGCAGAAGAGCGCGATCTTCGACTTGATCCCGGGCGGCAGGAAGCGATCCGTCCGGCAGAGCAGGATGTCGGGCTGGATGCCGATGGCGCGCAGCTCCTTCACCGAGTGCTGGGTGGCCTTGGTCTTCAGCTCGGAGGCGGCCTGCATGAACGGCACCAGCGTCAGGTGAACGTAGATCACGTTCTCGCGCCCGACGTCCTTCTTGAACTGCCGGATCGCCTCGAGGAACGGCAGCCCCTCGATGTCGCCCACCGTGCCGCCGACCTCGACGATGACGACGTCGGTGTCGTGGGCGACCTTCCGGATGCACGCCTTGATCTCGTCGGTGATGTGCGGGATCACCTGGACGGTCCGGCCGAGGTAATCACCGCGCCGTTCCTTCTGGATCACGGAGAAGTAGACCTTGCCCGTCGTCACGTTGTGGTCCCGCGTCACGCGCCGGGAGGTGAAGCGCTCGTAGTGGCCGAGGTCGAGGTCCGTCTCGCCTCCGTCGTCGGTGACGAACACCTCCCCGTGCTGATAGGGGCTCATCGTGCCCGCGTCGACGTTGATGTACGGGTCCATCTTCTGGAGCGTGACGCGGAAGCCGCGCGCCTCGAGGAGCGACCCGATCGACGCGGCGGCGAGACCCTTGCCCAGCGACGACACCACGCCCCCGGTCACGAAGATGAATTTCGGGGCCAAGTCATCCTCCTTTCGCTATCCAGTGTCGGATCAGATCCTCTTCCGCGGACCGGTCGGTGACGAGACCGTCCAGCCGCCCGTCCCGGAGCTCGGCGAGCGCCCGCGCCACCGCGGGGCCCCGCGGGACGCCGAGTGCGATGACGTCCTCGGCACCGAGCGCGCCGGCCGAGCGATCGAGTCCCACGAACCACTCGATGATCTCCCGCACCGCGGACGGTCGAGCGCCGGGAGCCGCCACCTCGAGCCAGAGCCACGCCAGATCCACGAGAGCCCGTTCGCGCAGCAGGCGTGCGCGTTCGCTCGCCCGCGAGGCGTCGAGGAGCGCGCCCGGCAGGGTGTGCGCAGCCTCGAGCGCCACGTGGATCCGGGCCCGCGGGCCGCTCGCCAGCGCGAGCCGATCGAGCGCCGCACCCACCACGGCCGGGGTCTGATCGGCGAGGAGCACGACCGTGGCCAGCTCGATCGGCGCCACGCGAAGTCCATGGGAGCGTGTCCAGGCGAGGGCTGCGGGCAGCTCGGCGATGCGCCGCCGCGTCGCCGCGGTGAATCGATAGCGTCGATCGAGGAGGCGCAACGCCCCGCTCCCGCCGAGCCGCAGCAGGACGGCATCGGCGCGCTCCTCGGCGACCGTCCGCTCGAGTTCCGCGACGAGCCGCTGGCCCGACAGCGCCGGGTACGGCGTCAGCGCGAGCGCGAGGGTCTGGGCGCGGCGCGTGGTCGCGTCGGGCGCGAGCCCGAGACGCGCGGCGTACCGGGCGCCTCGCAGGATCCGCGTCGGGTCCTCGACGAACGAGAGCGGATGGAGGACGCGGAGCCGGCGACGGGCCAGGTCCGCGCGGCCACCGTAAGGGTCGAGGAGCCCGAACTCTCCGGACGCGAGCTCGATCGCCATGGCGTTGATCGTGAAGTCCCGCCGCTCGAGGTCCTGCGCGATGCCTGCCGGGCTCACGCGCGGGAGCGCGCCCGGGGCCTCGTAGCGCTCGGAGCGCGCCGTCGCCACGTCGATTCTGCCGGCGCCCGGCGCCTCGACCGAGGCGGTGCGGAAGCGCGCGTGCTCCGTGAGCGTTCCGCCGAGCACGTCCGCCAGCTGTCGGGCGACGAGGAGACCGTCCCCCTCGACGACGACGTCCAGGTCCCGTCGCGTCGCCGCCGTCTCGAGCCAGACGTCACGCACGAACCCGCCGACCACGAAGACGCGCGCGCCCAGCACGGCCGCCAGCTCGGCGATGCGACCGAGAAGCTCGCGCACCGGCGTCGGCACGGCGCGGGCGAAGCGCGCGCCGAGCGCTACGACCGGCGTCGCCGCCCGCCGGGCCGCCGGGGCCGCGGCGGCGCCGACGATGCCCCGCCGATCACGGACGGCCACGAACGGCGCGCCGTCGGCGAAGGCCCGCCGAACGATCCCCTCGTCCGCGCGCGCGTCGACCACGGGGAGCGCGCGGGCGAGCGTCACGGCGTCGAGGTCCTGGAGTCCGAGCGCCGCCGCGCGCGCGAGGTCGTCGCGCAGGATGCACCCCGCTCCGCTGACGAGCAGCCGCAGGTTGCGCCTGCGCGCCAGTCGCAGGGCGTCGCCGACCCGCATCGCCGGCGGCAGCCTCGTCGCGGGCGAGTCGCACAGCGCAGCGGCGTCGACCCTCACGTTCGGGTACGCGTGCGAGCGCTTCGCCACGCTCATGCCCTCGGATGGAACTGCCGGTACATGCGTGTGAGCGCGGCCGAGGGGAGGTGCGTGTAGATCTGCGTCGTGGCGATGTCGGCGTGACCGAGCATCACCTGGACGGAACGGAGATCGGCGCCGCCCTCCAGCAGATGGCTCGCGAAGGAGTGGCGCAGCACGTGCGGCGACACGCGGCGGCGGACGCCGGCCACCGAGGCGGCGCGGCGCACGATCGCCCAGATCGACTGGCGGGAGAACGGCCCGCCCCGAGGGTTCACGAAGAGGTGCCCGGAATCGCGCCGGCGCGTGAACAGCGGCCGCGCCTCGCGGGTCCACCGCGCCACCCACAGCGCGGCTTCCGCGCCGACGGGCACGAGCCGCTGCTTGCGTCCCTTGCCCGTGCACACCACGTAGCCCGCCTGGAGCTTGACGTCATCGAGCCGCAGGCCGAGGCATTCGGAGGCGCGCATCCCGGTCGCGTAGAGCAGCTCGAGCACGGCGCGGTCGCGCACGCCCCGCGGGCGGCTCGTGTCGGGCGCCTCGACCAGCGCCGCGGCGACGTCACGTGGCAGCGGCCGCGGCAGCGGCCGCGCCCCGCGCGGCGTCTCCACGTGCTCGGTCGGATCCCCGCGCAGCGCGCCCTCCCGGAGCAGGTGTCGGCAGAGCCCCCGGACCGCCGAGAGCCGCCGTGCGACGCTCGCGGCCCGCAGGCCGCGGCGGCGCAGGCGCTCCATGTACCCCACGACGTCCTCTGCGCGCACCGCGGCGATCGAACGGCGCCCGAGGAAGTCGAGGAAGTCGGCGAGGTCGCGTCGGTAAGCACTGAGGGTATTCCGGGACGCTCCCTGCTCCGCTTGCAGGGTCCCGAGATACTCCGTTACAGCATCGGTCATAGAGTGACCACGCCGGATTATATCACCGCGGCCCCCGAGCGCCGAAATGCCCCCCCTCAGTCCGGCTCACCCCGCCCGGGCAGCATGCGGAGGAGATCCACGCGCTCGGGCGCGCGCAGCAGGGCACTCGCGGCGAAGAAGAGCGCGGCGCCGCCGGTGACCACCGCGGCGAGCCACGCGGCGTCGATCCAGACGCCCAGCGAAGGCGCGGGCCAGAGCGCGCGCGCCAGACCGCACCACGCGCCGACGGGCGCCGTGGCGACGACGGTCCGCGCGGCGCTCCGGAGCAGCGCCCGGCCCCCGAGCGGTCCGAGCCGCCGCCGCGCCGCGCACAGGAGCCCCATGAGGTTGACGTACGCGCCGAGCGAGGAGGCCGCCGCCAGCCCCGCGTGCCCGAGCGGGCCCATCAGCGCCAGGGCGGCAACCACGTTCGCCCCGACCGCGAGGATCCCCCAGCGCACGGCCGTCCCCGCCTGCCCGAGCGCGTAGAAAGCCTGCGCCGCGATCCGCGCGCCGGCGAAGCCGGCGAGGCCCGCGGCGTACCAGCCGAGCGCGACGGCCGTCGCCTGGGTCTCGGGGGCGCCGAAGCGGCCGCGCTCGAAGAGCACGCGGACGATCGGCTCGCGCAGCACGACGAGCCCCACCGTCGCGGGCACCGACACGTAGAGGGACAGGCGCAGGGCGAAGTTCAGCGTGCCGCCGACCGCCCGCGGCTGTCCCTCCGCCGCCTGCCGCGCCATCAGCGGCAGGGACGCCGAGGCGAGCGCGATCCCGAAGACGCCGAGCGGGAACTCCATCACGCGGTCCGCGTAGTAGAGGAACGAGATGGAGCCGGGCGGGAGCAGCGAGGCGAGGACCGTGTTGACGAAGACCATCACCTGCACGGCCGCGAGGCCGAACACCGCGGGCAGGAGCAGGCGGGTGACGCGGCCGAGCGCCGGATGGCGAAGCTCCCCGGACGGTGGTACCAGCAGCCCGAGCGCGCGCAGCCCCGGGACCTGCACGAGGAGCTGGCCGACCCCGCCCGCGAGGACGCCGAGCGCGAGCGAGACGATCGGCGGATCGACGCGCGCCGCGAGAGCCACGACCCCGGCGATCATCCCGACGTTCAGGACCGCCGGGCCGAGGGCGCTGGCGAAGAACCGGCCGTGCGCGTTCAGCACGCCGGTCGCGAGCGCGCCGAGCCCGACCAGGACGAGGTACGGGAACATCACGCGGGTCAAGCGCACCGCCAGCGCCGCCTGTGCGGGCTCGCCGGCGAATCCCGGTGCGATCGCGTCGAGGATCCACGGCGCGCCGAGGATCCCGAGGAGCGTCGTGAGCCCGAGCGCCAGGAGCGCGAGCGCGAGGACGGCGCGCAGCATGCGGCGCGCCTCCGCCGTCGAGCGCGTCACGAAGTACTCGGTGAAGACCGGGATGATCGCCGTCGAGAGCGCCCCCTCGGCGAGCAGCCGGCGCAGGATGTTCGGGATCCGGAAGGCGACGAAGAACGCGTCCGTGAGGGGGCCGGCGCCGAAGGCCAGGGCAACGACCATGTCGCGGGCGAAGCCCAGCACGCGGGACAGCAGCGTGGCGCCCCCGATCGAGCCGAGGGCCCGCACGACCTGGCGCTCACCGGTGCTCACCTTGAAATCCTCGCCGCGTTCCGGCATGATGCGTCGGACACGAAAGGAGCGCTCACGTGGCGAACATCAAGTCGGCGATCAAGCGGATCAAGCAGAACGAGAAGCGGCGGCTCCGGAACCGGGCCCTGCGCTCGCAGGTGCGCGGCGTCGTCAAGGCCGCCCGCGCGGCCGACGCGGCGGCACGGCCCGCGGCGGCCCTCGAGGCCATCCGCGCCCTCGACAAGGCCGTGACGAAGGGCGTTCTCCACCGGAACACGGCCGCCCGCCGTAAGTCCGCGCTCGCTCGCTCCGTCGCCCGCTAGCCGTCCCGGCCCCACCCGCGCTACCTCTCCACGCCGGGCGAGAAGTCGCAGGCGGCGCGGGGCAGCCGCGTGACGGGACGCGGGCTGCCGTGCAGCTGGTGGAGCAGGTCGATCGCGGTCTCCGCCAGGCAGGTTCCCGCCTGCGGCCCGTACACCGTCGCGCAGGTCACGTACGCAGGCCGACCGTAATCCTCGGGGGTCACGAAATAGCCGAGATAGTCGTTCGAGACCCCGGCGACGACGACGTGCGCGAACAGCGGGCGCGCGGCCCGCTTGATGGCGAGGCCGAGCGCGGTCTGGAGCTCCCCGGGGATCGTGACCAGGGCGGTGTCGCCGGCGGCCACCGCGACCAGCTCCGCGTCGCGGGAGAAGAGATCGCCCAGAGGCACCTGGAGGAACCGCGGGAGCCAGCGGCTCGCGCAGTTCCTGAGCGAGAGTCGGGCGGACGGCAGCGCGACGCTCCGGCTCGCGACCTCGACGGCGACCCCCGCTGCGGGATGCGCTCGCTGCCAGCCGGCCCGCACCGCCGCGCCGAGGGCGCGGCCGAGGTCGGCGACGGCCCGCTCGCCGTGGCCCGCCGGGCTCACGTCGCCGACGGCGCCAT
>Ga0156038_1006_pt1 | contig 13856 bp, 13 predicted proteins | sample RifCSPlowO2_02_FD_116150 | JGI IMG/M metagenome (GOLD analysis project Ga0156038, IMG submission 116150) | Candidatus Rokubacteria bacterium RIFCSPLOWO2_02_FULL_72_37
CCGTCGCCACGACCGCCGAAGTGTAGTGGCGACTTTTCGCCTAAGTGCCCGAAACTACAACCCTGCCCCCCTCGAACTGCGGAAGTTGGGCTAGCGACTGATCCGGCGCCGACTATCAGGTGCCTGGAGGAGGTCACGATGCTGCGTTCGACGGGCGAGCCGGCGGCCGAAGCGGCCGCGACAACCTTCTCATCCCGGCCGCCGCGTCGGCGCCGGCCGAAACCGCCTTCGAGCGCCGAGGGCTCCCGTCGGAACCTCCCGCCCCTCGCCGAGCGTATCGCCCGCGTGCTGGCCGACCTGTGTGACGACGCTCGTCGTTCGGAGAATGCGTGAGCGTCGTCGTCTCCGGGCCGCGGCGCGTCTATGTCCTGTTGCTCTTCTGGCAGCGGCTGACCGAGCGGTGCGCCACCTGCCCACGGTCGCTCTCGCGAATGGGGGACGTCATCGGCGTCGGCGAAGCGCGCGGTGCCGTGCCGCCCTGCGACGTCCTGTGCCGGCTTGTGATGCGGGTGGGCCTGCGGCGCGTGTTCTGGAGGCGCCTGATCGGGTTGACCTTACTCATCCTCGATCCCGACCGTAAAGGGCAATGACGATGTGCGGCGCTCTGGAATCGTTCGTGATTCGCGAGATCACCTCTCTTACGGGCGCCTCACCAATTCAGGAAAGGAGCGCGAGATGTTGACGGGACGACAACTGCTCAGGCTGGGTGGGTGGACTGATCAATGACGCTGATGCGGATCCGGGAGATCAACGCATGCCCGAAGCATCCGAGGACCACGGTCGTCCTCGAAGATCTCGATCGGCAAGCGACCCTCACGTTCTACGCGGACCGCGACGAGGCACGCCGTCTGACACAGGAGATCGCGCGGCGCGGTTGTGCCTGCCACCCGATCTACGACTTCGTCCAGGCGCTCCTCCTCGCTCTCGACGGGGATCTGACGCGGGTCGTGCTCGGGGACGCAGGCGGGCGCGGGATCGGTGGCCGCGTCTACGTGCGTTCCGGCGGGAGCGAACTGGGCGTGCCGTGCTATCCGCCCGATGCGCTCGCGTTGGCGCTTCGAGCCAATGTCCCCATTTACGCGACGGCCGATGCCCTCGCGCAGTCGGAGCGGGTGATGCCCGGTGACCGTGGCGAGTCCCCCGCCGTGGCTCAATGGCTCGCGCGGGTGCGACCCGAAGACTTCTCCGCTCATGGCCCGCAAGACGCGTCATGAGGCGCGCCCTCGCGGCAAGGACAGCGGGACTGGTGAGGATACGGCGCCGACAGAATTCAACCAACCCCGCGCGATGAGAAGAGAGCCGGGCGCACGAGTTGCCGTGCTCACGTTAGCCCTGGGATTGGCGGTGTGGGTGGCCGTCGGCGCAGCGCCGCCGCCCCCCTGGTCGGAGGTCGCACGCGAGGTCTCGATCATCCTCGACCGCGCCGCAGCCGCCCACGCCGCGCGTCAGCCGGAGCGCGGCCTCGAGCTCGTCAGCGAGGCGTACTTCGGGGTGTTCGAGGAGAGCGGCATGGAGACCGCGATCCGCCGCTACGTCTCTGCCCGTCGGGCCAGGGAGATCGAGCGGATGTTCGGCGGCATCCGGCAGGTCATCCGCGCGGGCGTGGAGCCCGGCGAGGTCGGACGGCAGGTTGCGACGCTCCGGGACACCCTGGAGGCCGAGGCCCGCGAGCTCGAGCGACAAGGGGTGACCCGGGACGATCTCCGCCCAGAACCGGAGGGACCCAGGCCCGCGGACACTGACGGCGCGGCGGCACAGATTTCCCCCGATGCGGCGGGGCAGCTCCTGGCCCGGCTCGACGAGGCCGCCGCCCGCTACGGCAGGGGTGCTCGCGGCGAGACCCTGGCGCTTCTCGACCGCGCGTACTTCGACCACTTCGAGGGCCAGGGGCTCGAGGCCGCCATCGGCGCCAGGGCTCCGGGCCGAAAGACGGCGATCGAGGCTCGGTTCATCCGAATCCGTGGCCTCATCTCCGCCGGCGCACCGCCGGAGACCGTGGCGGGCGAGATCGACATCCTCCGGCGCGAGATGGGGGAGGCGATCGCCCTGCTCTCCCGAAGCGGCGGGCCGTGGCAGGCCGTCTTTGCCGGCGCGCTCATCATCGTACGGGAAGGCTTCGAAGCCATCCTGATCCTCATGGCCCTCCTCACCTATCTGGTCAGGGCCGGCCATCGCGACCGCACGAGGACTGTCTATGGGGCCGCCGGGGTGGCCATCGTCGCCAGCCTGCTCACGGCTCTCGCGCTTCGATCGCTGACACGGCTGGCCGCCCAACACGCGGAGCTGCTCGAGGGCATCACGATGCTGATGGCAGCCGCGGTGCTCGTCTACGTGAGCTACTGGCTCACGAGCAAGACCGAGACGCGCCGGTGGCAGGCCTACCTCGACTCGAAGGTCCAGGCATCGCTCGGGACGGGTCGGGTCGCGGCCCTCTGGGCGGCGGCGTTCCTTGCGGTCTACCGCGAGGGTGCCGAGACGGTGCTCTTCTACCACGCCTTGCTGGCCGGCACCGAGGACACGCGAGCGGTCCTCGCAGGCCTCGGGATCGGCGCCCTCGTCCTCGTAGGCCTGTTCGCGCTTCTGCGCACCGGCGCCCGGCGGGTCCCGATGCACGCGTTCTTCACCTGGACCTCGCTCTTGCTCTACGCGATGGCGTTCGTCTTTGCCGGGCGCGGCATCCGGGCCCTTCAGGCCGCCGGGGCGGTCGGCGCCTCGCCGACCCCGTGGCAGCTCACGGCGGACTGGTTCGGGCTCTATCCGACCTGGGAGGGCGTGGGCGTCCAGCTGCTGCTCCTGGCTGCGGCGGCGGTGGCGCTGCTCGTCGTCCTCGTGGGTCGCCCACGGAGCGGGGAGCACGGTGCCCCGGCGAGCGTTCCTTCGAAAGGAGACGTGTAATGCAGGCCCGACGACAATTCCTCACGGCCCGGCTGGCCGTTCTCGCGATAGCGGTTTTGCTCGCGGTCTTGCCGGCGTCAGCCGTGGAGACTCCCATCGGTGACACCAAACGTGTGGCGGAGGCGGCGCTCGAGGTGGCCGCCGTCTATCTCCAGCCGATCGAGATGGAGCCGGCGACGCATCAGGGGCGTGTGCTCTATCTCACGCGGGACAAGGCCGACATCCATCTCGAGGCGGACATCCACGCGCTGCCCGGCAGCAAGCACGGGTTCCGCGACGGCGAGTGGATCCCCGGACTCACCGTCCGCTTCGTGCTCAAGCACCTCGACTCGGGCGCCGAGCAGTCGGGGATCCTGCATCCGATGGCGGCCAGCGACGGCCCGCACTACGGCGCCAACCTCAAGATGTCGGGCCTCGGCACCTATCGCCTGACGTTCCTCGTCGAGCCGCCGGGCCAGGTGCCCGCCGACGCCCCGGTGCGACAGGGCCTCGGACGCAGCGCTCGCGCCACGCCCTGGTGGAAGCCCTTCACGCTCGAGTGGACGTTCAAGTATTTCGGCCCCGGCAAGAAGGGCGGCTACTGAGATGGCGATCGTGGGCGTCGAGAAGGATCGCCCGGAACCGCACGGGCACGGTCCGTTGCCAGCCGCACCTGTCGCCTCCGAGTCGGGGCTCGCCACTCGTATCGAGATAGCTCTCCTGCGGTACCCTCGGTTCCTGCCGGGTCTCCACCTCTTCATGGTCTTTTTCTACCTGATGCTGATCCTCGTGCCGCCGTTCCTGGCGCGGCCGCCCGAAGACGCCACGCCCTTCACGAGCTTCGTCCGTTTCTCCCAGTTCGTCTTCTGGTACCTGTGGTGGCCCTTCGTCGTCCTGTCGATGATCCTCTTCGGCCGAGCCTGGTGCGGTTTCCTCTGCCCGGAAGGAGCACTGGCCGCGTGGGCCTCGCGCTTCGCGGGGAACCGCCCCATTCCGCGCTGGATGCGCTGGGGCGGCATCCCGCTCGCCGCGTTCGTCGGCATCACGATCTACGGTCAGCTCACCGGCGTCTACGAGTACGCGGCGCCCCAGCTCCTGATTCTCGGCGGGTCGACGGTGCTGGCGATGACCGTCGCGTTGATCTACACGCGCAGGGGCTGGGTCTGGTGCCGCTACCTGTGTCCGGTGAGTCTGCTCTTCGGGGTGTTCTCGCGGCTCGGCGCGCTGCACTTCCGGGTGGACCATTCGCGGCTGGAGTGCTGGCGGCCGTCGCCGGGTGAGACGGGGAGGAAGGATCCGTGCCCGGTCTTCATTTACCTCCCGAAGATGGCGACGAACCGGTACTGCCTCATGTGCTTCCGCTGCGCCGGTTGGCGCGACTCGATCCACCTGGGGCTCCGTCGCCCGGGCGAGGAACTCCTCCACATCAACACGGCCGAGCCGCTCTTCTGGGAAATCATCTTCCTCTTCGGCGCGATCGGTCTGCCCCTCGGCGTCTTCCACTGGACGGTCGATCCCCTGTTCCAGCGCCTCAAGCAGGGGCTCGGGAGTCTCGCCCTCGCCTCGGGCCTCGGCGGCCTGATGGGCTCGAGCGCCCCCTGGTGGCTCCTGTCCAACCATCCGGACGCGGGCGAGGTATTCAACCTGCTCGACGGCGTGAGCATCGGGACCTTCCTGCTCGGCGCCACCCTCCTCGCCATCGGCCTCTTCTCGGTCCTCACCTGGGTCTCCGCCCGCCTGCTCGAGCCGACGGGGGCCGCACCGGCCGGGAGGCAGGAGATCTTCACCCGGATCGGCTACCTCTACACACCCTTGAGCCTCGCCTCGCTCTTCCTCGGCCTGAGCCAGCTCACGTTCGGCTACCTCAAGAGCGTCGGCTTCCCTGGGCTCGCGACTGACGTCATCCGGGGCTTGCTCCTCACGGCCGGGGCGCTCTGGAGCCTGCATCTCGCTCGCCGGATCCTGCGACTCCAGACCGCCGACGGACGGCGCGTGACGTTCGCGCTCCTGCCTCACGTGGCCGGCGTCATGCTCATCGTCGCCGCCTGGGTCCCCGTCTTCTACCTCTGGTGATGGAGTGAGACAACCATGCTCAGACTTCTGATCGTGCTGTTCGCCGCTGCTCTGCTCCTTGTCCCCGGCGCTTCGGGCTCCGCCTTCGCGCAGGAGATCAATCTCGGCCCGGCTGTGACGCGTCCGGACACTGCGCTCACGCTGAAGGGCGAGATCGGTCCCGCCCAGGCCATGGAGGGCGCCGACGTTGCCGGAGGGCCAGTCTTCGTGCCGGCCGAGCGCGCCGCGTTCTTCCTCGCCGTGAACGTGCGGGCGGCGCGGGGCAACAAGAACGGCTTCGGGCTCAACGAGTTCGTTCCCTACCTCACCGTCACGTACACGCTCACGCCCAAGGTGGGCGGCACGCCCCCCGTCCACGGCCAGCTCCACCCGTTCGTGGGCCGACAGGGGCTCCGGTACGGCAACAACGTGCTCGCACCCGGCCCCGGTCCCTACACCGTGACCGTCACCATCGAGCCTCCCATCAAGACGGGCTTCGGCCGGCACACGGATATGGAGACCGGCGTGACTCGGTGGTGGCCACCGTTCCAGGTGGAGTGGGCGGTGGACGCCTCGCGCATGGCCAAGCGCTGAACGATGCGCCGCGTCCTCGTGCCGCTGGCACTGGTCGTGTCGCTGACCACAGGCCTGACGGTTCTCACCACCCTGCGCGGTAGCGCTCGCGAGCCTGCTCGGGTGCGCCACTACTACGTTCAGGCCGAAAACGTGGACTGGGTGCTCGTGCCGACGGGTTACTACGATGACAAGCTCGGCCGCGGGGTCGCCGCGGAGGACACCCGGTTCCCGGCCATCGTGCTGCGCGGCTACGAAAACCCCGGTTTCACGCGCCCGGTGCCACGGCCGGCCTGGATGGGCATCCTGGGCCCGATCATCGAGGCGCGGGTCGGCGACCGGATCCTGGTGCACTTCCGCAACCGCGACTTTGGCTACGGCCGCCCGCACAGTCTCCACACTCATGGCCTCAGGTACCGGGTCGCCAGCGACGGCGGGTGGATGCCCCGTCAGAAGCCGCCACAGCCCGGGACCGCCGTGGCACCGGGCGAGGAATACACCTACGAGTGGGAAGCGGGGCCGGACTCGGCGGGTACGTGGTTCTACCACGACCACTCTGTGGACGCGGCGGACAACATCAGGCGCGGAATGCTCGGCGGCGTCGTCGTGCGGAGCCCCGACGAGCGGCCCGCCGACCGCGAGTACGTGCTCTTCTTCTCGACCTTCTCGCGCGCGGTGACCCGCCTGCGCCGCGACTTCTTCACGATCAACGGCATCGCGTTCATGGGCGGCCTGCCGGGCCTCGGAGCCCGCGTCGGCGACCGCGTGCGCTTCCGAGTGATCGGCATGGGCGATGAGTTCCACACGTTCCACCTTCACGGCCATCGCTGGACGCTCAGTGGACAGGTGGTGGACAACGTGGCGGTGGCGCCGGCCTCCACGGCCACCTTCGAGTTCGTGGAAGACGCGCCCGGCCTCTGGATGCTCCACTGCCATGTGCTCGATCACGCGGAGAACGGCATGATGCAGCACTACCTGGTGACGCACCGGTGAAACCCGGCGCCACCGACGTCGCCGTCCGGGCGGACGTCGAGTGCCGGTGCGACTGCGGCAGCCTCCTCGCGCGCTGGCGCGCCGGCGCGATCGAGCTTAAGTGCCGGCGCTGCAAGCGCCGAGTCGTGCTCGAGGTGCCGCCTCCGCGCGGAGAGGTACCGCGCGTGTCCTGAACGAGCGTCGTGTCCACCTCCAGCGGCCAGCGGCCTCGCGCCCAGCGCCCCCACCCATCGCGAAGGGGAATGGAACGCCATGCGCAGACTGCTGGCTGGTGTGCTGCTATCGGTATTCTTCGCCCTGGCCTGTCCGAGCCTGACCAGGGCGGGCGCGAGCGACGAGGCGCTGGTGCGGTTGCTCATCAAGAAGGGCCTCCTCACCCAGGAGGAGTACGAGGCGCTCAAGAAGGAGGCAGAGGTCCCGCCTGCGTCGCCGACCGCCCAGCCGCCGCCGGCGCCGTTGCCGGGAGCGGTGGCACTCCCGCCTTCGGCAGCCCAGGAGCCCGACGGCACAGCGCTCGTGGATCGCCTGCGTGACGAGGTGCGCGAGGAGTTGCGCCGCCGCGACATCGAGTCGGTCGGGGTGGGGCTCAAACTCGAGAGTGAGACGCGCTTCCGCAGTCACCGCGACATCGGCGATCGCGATCGTGGATCGAGCAGCGAAACGTATCTCCGTGCCGCCGAGGTTGACCTCGCGGTCAGGCCGCTGCCCTGGGTCCTGGCCAGCCTGGTGGTCAAGAGCGAGTACTTCGGTGCCGACACGACAAACCTCGGCCAGGCGGCCGATGCGACCCCGTTCATCGACGAGGGCACCATCACGCTCCAGGATGCCTCGTTCCCGGTGTACGGGGTCGTCGGTAAGCGGACCCAGCCCTTCGGGGCTTTCTTCGGAGACGAGCGCTGGGCCACCGAGCCGATCACCAAGGACGCGTACGAGGTCGACCAGCCCGGCCTCACGCTCGGCGTCTTCAGGTGGTTCCCCGACACCGGGTTCGAGTTCGACGTCTCTGTCACGGTCTACCGCCAGGAAGAGCAGATGAGCCACCTGTTCGAGTCCGGGCTGTTCGACGCCACGACGGTCACGCGCTCGTCGACCGCCGGCCTGCGCGCCGAGAGCGACCACCTGAAATCCTTCATCCTCGTCGGAACCCTCACGCCCAACCGGTTCTTCACGCTCGGCGCGGCGTATCTCACGGAGCCCGGGGACGGCCGGCGCAATCAGAGCCTGGCCGCCTGGGTGTCGCGCACGTGGTTTGGACGGCTCACCACCGAGCTGGAATTCATGGCCGCGCTCGACCGTGAGCGCTACGTGCGCCCGGTCACGCTTGCCGACGGCACCGTGGAGACTCAGCGGTTCAGTCGGGCCTTCGAGGAGAAGGCGCTGGCGCTGAGCATCACCTACCAACCCTGGCGGCGGTTCCTCCTCGGCGGGCGCTTCGAGTATTTCTGGGACGACGGCTTGGCGGAGGCCGCGGGAATCTGGTCCGTTCGTGACCGCGCCAGCCTCGCCGCGTCGTACACCTTCTTCGAGCGCGACGAGATCTCGGTGCGCATCATCGGCGAGTACCGGCACTCGGACATCAGACGTGAAGGGGCGGCCCGCGACGCGGCGGCCTCCGACCAGAACGAGCTGTTCGGCAAGGTCAGCGTCGTCTATAAGTGACCGCTCCGGGCGGTGCCGGCGCTCGACGCGCCCAGGTCAGCGCTGGGGCGGACACCTCACGGCCGCCATTGGCGGTCGAGGCCGCGGTACTGGATGGCCTCGGCGCAGTGCTCGGCCCGGATCCCCTCGCTGCCCTCCAGGTCGGCGATCGTGCGGGCCACCTTGAGCACGCGGTCGTGGCCGCGGGCGGACAGGCCGAGGCGCTCGACGGCCTGGACGAGCAGGCGCTCGACCTCCGGCGCCGGCGCGCAGAGCTTCCGCACCTGGCGCGCCGACATGGCGGCGTTGACGCGGACACCCGAGCCGCGGAAGCGCGCGTGCTGGCGCGCGCGCGCCGTGGCGACGCGCGCGGCGACGGCGGCCGAGGGCTCGCCGGGCGCCGTCCCCGCGAGGTCGGCGGGGACGAGGGCGGGCAGCTCGACGTGCAGGTCGATGCGGTCCAGCAGCGGACGCGAGAGGCGGCCGAGGTAGCGGGCGCGCTCGGCCGGCGTGCAGAGGCACTGGTCGAGCGAGGGGCAGCCGCGGCGGCAGGGGTTGGCGGCGGCGACGAGCTGGAAGCGCGACGGGAAGTCGCCGAAGCCGGCGGCTCGCACGATGGCCACCCGGCCGTCCTCCAGCGGCTGACGCAGCGACTCCAGGACGTGCGCCTGGAACTCCGCCACCTCGTCGAGGAAGAGGACGCCTCGATGGGCGAGCGTGACCTCGCCCGGGTGCGGAGGACTCCCGCCGCCGATCAGGCCCGAGACCGAGATCGTGTGGTGGGGCGCGCGGAACGGGCGCGTCGCCAGGAGACCGTGGCGGCCGAGCAGGCCCGCGACGCTCCAGATCGTCGAAACCTCGATGACCTCCTCGGGGCTGAGCGGCGGCAGGACGGCCGCGAGCCTCCGCGCGAGCATCGTCTTGCCGCTGCCCGGAGGGCCCACGAGCAGGATGTTGTGGGCGCCGGCTGCCGCGATCTCGAGGGCCCGCTTGGCGTGGGCCTGACCGCGGATGTCGGCGAGGTCGAGATCGTCCCCCGGCTGCGGCGCCGGCGGCGGCGCGGCGGGCACGGGCACGGCCACGTCGTCGCCGTTCAGGAGGGCCACGGCCTCGCGCAGCGTCGGGGCGGGGAGGACGCGCAGGTTTTCGAGGGCGCGCGCCTCGGCCGCGTTGGCGACGGGGACGACGAGCGCGGCGATGCGGTGCCGCCGGCAGGCGAGAGCCACGGCGAGCGTGCCGCGCACGGGCTGGATCTGACCGTCGAGCGCCAGCTCGCCAACGACGGCGAACGAGCCGAGGGCGCCGTCGCGGATGAGCCCGGTGGCCGCAAGGATGCCGAGCGCGATCGGCAGGTCGAACGAGGCCCCTTCCTTCCGGAGATCCGCCGGCGCGAGATTCACGGTGATCCGGTCGTTCGGGAAGGCGAAGCCCGCGTTGCGGATGGCCGCGCGCACGCGCTCGCGGCTCTCGCGCACGGCGGAGTCCGGTAGGCCCACCGTCGCGAAGGCGGGGAGTCCCGCGGCGACGTCCACCTCCACGCGCACGAGCACCGCCTCGACTCCGACGAGCGCTGCGGACAGCACGCGCGCCAGCACGCAGCGATTGTTCGCGGCGGCGCGCGCGCCGTCAATGTCACGAGTTTGATACGGCCGGCCCCGGCTGCGCCGGGCGCGGGGTCGGATACAATGGGCGCGTGCAGGACACGCTTCGCGTGCGCACGCGGCGCAAGTACGAGGTGCTCGACCTGACGCGTGAGGTGACCGACGTGGTCGCGCGCGCGTGCGTGGGCGAGGGGATCTGTACGGTCTTCGTCCGCCACGCGACCGCGGCGATCGTGATCAACGAGAACGCCGACGCCGGCGTGCGTGCCGACATCGTCACCGCCCTCGCCAAGCTCTTCCCCGAGGGCGTCTGGGAGCACGACCGTGTCGACGACAACGGCGCCGCGCACCTCAAGGCGGCATTCCTCGGCCCGTCCGAGTCCGTGCCGGTGCGCGACGGGCGGCTCCTGCTCGGCACGTGGCAGGGCATCGCGCTCGTCGAGTGCGACGGGCCTCGCGACCGCGAGATCGTGGTGGACGTCCGCGCCTGACCCGGCGCGTGCTAGAGTGCCGTGACGATGGCTCGACCGGTCATCCTGGTCGTCGACGACGATCCCGGCGTCCGCGAGTCGTTCCGCCTGATCCTCGAGGACCACTACGAGGTCGTCGACGTGCCGGACGGTCCGCAGGCCCTGGACGTGCTGCGCGCCTCGCAGGTGGACCTCGTCCTGCTCGACATCCGGCTGCCCGAGATGGACGGGATCGAGGTCCTCGAGCGGATCAAGGCGCTCGACGAGAGCCTCGAGGTGATCCTCGTCACGGCGGTCAAGACCGTGCGGACCGCCGTCGCCGCGATGAAGCTCGGGGCCTTCGACTACCTCACGAAGCCTTTCGAAGAGGACGAATTGCTCGCGCTCTGCACCCGGGCGCTCGAGAAGCGATCGCTCGTGCGCGAGGTGGCGTTCCTCCGGGGCGAGCTGGCCCGCACGCACGATTTCGACGAGATCGTCGGCACGCACGCCGCGATGCAGAAGCTCTACCGGCTGGTCGCGCAGGTCGCCCGCACGACGGCGACGGTGCTGATCACCGGCGAGAGCGGCACCGGCAAGGAGCTGATCGCGCGGGCCGTCCACCGGCAGGGACCGCGCTGCGACAGGCCGTTCGTCCCGGTCAACCCGGCGGCGATCGCCGAGACGCTGATCGAGTCGGAGCTCTTCGGCCACGAGAAGGGCGCGTTCACCGGCGCCTACCAGCGCAAGCTGGGCAAGCTCGAGCTGGCCCAGGGCGGCACGCTGTTCCTCGACGAGATCGGAACGCTCAAGGCGGAGCTGCAGGCGAAGCTCCTGCGCGTGCTCCAGGAGCGCGAGATCGAGCGCGTGGGCGGCACGCGCGCGATCAAGATCGACGTCCGCGTGATCGCGGCCACCAACGTGGACCTCAAGCAGGCGGTCGCGCGCGGCGCCTTCCGCGAGGACCTGTACTACCGCCTCAACGTGGTGCCGATCGAGGTGCCGCCGCTGCGCGAGCGGATCGAGGACCTGCCGTTGCTCGTGGAGCACTTCGTCCGCCACTACGGCCAGCAGTTCGGCAAGCGGGTGCAGGGGCTCTCGCCCGAAGCCCTCGGAGCGCTCGCGGAGTACCGCTGGCCGGGTAACGTGCGCGAGGTGCAGAACGTGGTGGAGCGCTGCGTCGTGCTGGCCGAGGGCCCGGTCATCGGGCTGAACGACCTGCCCCTGGACGTGCTGCTTCCCGACCACCGGATCCGGGTGCGGCGGGCCGAGCGTCTGCCCCTGAAGGACGCGACCCAGGAATTCGAGCGCCAGATCGTCCTGCGGGTGCTCGAGCGCGTCAGCGGCAACCAGAGCGAGGCGGCGCGGATCCTCGGGATCCACCGGAACTCCTTGAAGCGCCTGCTCGAGCGCTGGCGGGAGGCGTAGGGATGCACCAGTTTGGTGCACCTGCACCGACCTGGTGCACCCGGCGCCGGAGGCGGCGGGGCGCGCGTGCACGAAATCAACGCGAATAACAGCGAATCAGAGGCGGCGTTCCCGATGGCCAGCGAATTGCTCCCACTCCCCGTGGTCACAGTGCGGGAACCCTCATGGGGAGGGTTCCCAACCGACCGAGGAGGAAAGAGCGATGACGAAGATCTGGGCCGCGCTGCTGATGCTGGTCTCCATGCTCCTGGCCGCTCCGGTGATCGAGTCGGGCACGACGGGCTCCACGCAGGTCTTCCAGGCCATCGGCACGGCGGAAGGCGGCGGATTCTAGGAGCCCGCTTCGTCCGCTCCCTGATGGAGGCACGACGTTGTTGGGCCGGAACCGCGAGCAGGAGGGGGGGCGCCTTCCTCCTGCTCGCGATTCTCGTCCTCGGAGCCGCCGCGCCGCCGCCCGGCGTGGCGCAGGAGGGCAAGGCGCGCCCGGTCAAGGGCGGCGTCTACCGCCGGCCGCTGGGCCACGATCCCAAGAGCCTGGACCCCGCGCGGATCAGCGATATCTACAGCCTGTCTGTTTCGCAGCAGATCTTCGACGGCCTCGTCCAGTACGACCAGACGCTGACCGTTGCGCCGGCGCTCGCCCAGTTCTGGAGGGCCTCGCGTGACGGCCGCACGTGGACGTTCAACCTGCGCCGCGGCGTCAGGTTCCACCACGGGCGCGAGGTCACGGCGGAGGACGTCGTGTACTCGCTGACGCGGATCCTCGATCCGGCGACCAGGTCCGGCGCCGCCGACCTCTTCATGAACGTGAAGGGCGCCCGCGACTTCCGCGAGGGGCGGACCAAGGCCGTGGCGGGCCTCGCGGCTCTGGACCGCTACACGGTGCGGGTGACTCTCGACGAGGCGTTCGCGCCGTTCGTCGCCGCGCTCGCCGTCGGCCACGCCAAGATCGTCCCCAGGGAGATCGCCGAGCAGCTCGGCGACACCTTCGGGATCCGGCCCGTCGGAACCGGGCCGTTCAGGTTCGAGCGCTGGGAGCGGGGCAAGGAGATCGTGCTCGCGGCCAATCCCGCTCACTTCGCCGGCGCGCCCCACCTGGACCGCCTGATCTACCGGATCTTCGCGGGCGAGCGCTGGGAGGCGACGTACGACGAGTTCCGCCGGGGCAACCTCGAGGACGCGCCCGTACCGACCCGGGACTACCGGCGGGTCATCGCCTCCAAGGAGCACACCTACGTCAAGCGCCCGATGATCAGCGTGCGATTCTACGGGTTCAACACGCGGCTCAAGCCGCTCGACGATCGCCGGGTGCGCCAGGCGCTGATCTACGCCATCAACCGCGAGGCGATCGTCGAGGAGGCCTTCGACGGTCGCTACGTTCCGGCACGCGGCATCCTGCCGCCGGGGACCCAGGGGTTCAACCCGCGGCTTGCCGGTTACCCGTGGGACCCCGACCTCGCCCGCAGGCTCCTGGCCGAGGCCGGCTACCCCGGCGGGCGCGGGCTGCCGCCGATCGCGATCTGGTCGAGCGTGAAGCTCGAAGCGCTGGTTCGCGAGCTCGACGAGATCAAGAGGGCGTTGGCTGCTGTGGGCGTCGAGGCCCAGATCCACTACGAGACGAACTGGCCCACCTTCTCCAAGCTCCTGGCGGACGGCAAGCTCCCCGTCTTCCCCTACGCCTGGTACGCCGACGTGCCCGATCCCGACAACTTCCTGTTCAAGCTCTTCCACTCGAGGAGCTCGCGGAACCTGTTCGGCTACGCGAACCCGACGGTGGACAGCCTCCTGGTGGCCGCCCGCAACGCCCCGGACATCCAGCGGCGGGTCGAGCTGTATCGCCAGGCCGAGCAGCTCGTCCTCGAGGACGCGCCGCTGATCCCCATGATGCACCACACGTACGAGCGGCTCTTCCAGCCCTACGTCCGCTCCGTCGAGGTCAGCGGCCTCGGCGATCCCTACATCCCGTTCCGGAAGATCTGGCTGGAGCGCACACCGTGAGGGCTGTGTCGCTGCGCGCCAAGTTCCTCTGGGGCATGGTGCTCGTCCTGGTGCTCACGATGGCTGCCGTGACGGTCGTGGTCGAGCACCGCCAGCGCGCCACGATCGTGAGCGAGGTCGAGCAGCGCGGCGCCGTGCTCGCGCGCAACCTCGCGGCGATCTCCTACGGGCCGCTCCTCCTCTACAACTTCACGGCGCTCGAGCAGAACGTCGCGCGGGTCGCCGCCGAGACCGACGTCGTCTATGCCGT
>Ga0156038_1170_pt1 | contig 13786 bp, 11 predicted proteins | sample RifCSPlowO2_02_FD_116150 | JGI IMG/M metagenome (GOLD analysis project Ga0156038, IMG submission 116150) | Candidatus Rokubacteria bacterium RIFCSPLOWO2_02_FULL_72_37
GCAGAAGACGTAGGCCTCCTCGGGCGTCCAGCCCTTGAGCTGCGCGAGCCACGCGATCATGTCGCGGAGGGCCTGCCTGGCGGCGTCGTCGAGGTCGGGATCCATCCCCATGGCGATGTAGTGGGTCGGCGTCACCGCGCGCGGGAAGGCGAGCGTCATCCGCTTGTGCAGGACGAGCTCGAAGGTCCCGGTCAGGCAGGTCTCGAGCGCCGTCAGGCACACCTCGCCGTCGCCCTGGACGGCATGGCCGTCGCCCGCGGAGAAGTTCGCGCCCGGGACGAAGACGGGCAGGAACAGCGAGGAGCCCGGCACCAGCTCCTTGTTGTCGATGTTGCCGCCGAACTCGCGCGGCTCGATGGACGAGATCGTGCCGTATTCCGGGCGCGGCGCGGTGGCCAGGATGCCGAAGAACGGCCGGAGCGGCAGCGTCGGGCCCCACGGGAGCGTCGCCGTCATCGCCTTGCGGTCGATCGGGATGACGCGGCGCCGGAACGCCGGGAAGTCCTCCGGCAACGTGCCCTTGAGCGGGCGGATCACGTTCCAGCCCCAGTCGACCGACAGCTCGATCGCCTTGATGCGCACCTCCAGCGCGTCGCCGGCCTCGGCGCCGCGCACGGCGATGGGACCGGTGAGGATGTGGGGACCGAGGACCGGCCGGAGCTTCTCGACGATCTCCAGATGGTCCGGCCGCATGATCGTCGTGTCGGCCACCTCGACGCGGCCGCCGGAGACGGTGTCGACCGTGACGGTGTCGCCCGGGTCGACGGTCAGCCGGGGCGGGATCGTCGCGTCGAAGTAGCCCCAGTGAACGGTGTCCGGCGTGGGAGCGAGCCTGTGGTGCGACGGCATGAGCGACCTCCTTACCGGCTTCCCGAGACGCCGAGATGATAGTCGAGGATGTCGACCTCGCGCGAGAGGGCGTCGGGGGGCCCCTGGAAGACGAAGCGCCCGGAGGAGACGACGTGCACGTGGTCGGCGACCGACATGGCGAGCGCGAAGTTCTGCTCGACCAGCAGGATCGCGTGGCCGTGCTCGCGGACGCTCTTCATGATCTGCTCGACCTGTCGGACGAGCAGCGGCGCCAGCCCCTCCGAGGGCTCGTCCATCAGGACGAGGTCGGGGTTCGCCATGAGCGCGCGGCCGACCGCCAGCATCTGCTGCTCGCCTCCGCTCAGCGCGCCGCCGGGGTGGTCGATCCGCTCGGCGAGCTGCGGGAACTCCTCGAGGACTCGGCCGAGGTCCCAGTGCGTTCGCCGGCCGTCGGCCGCGGTCCGGCTCGCGCGGGCGAGGCGGCTCGTCGGCAGGAGCAGGTTCTCGCGCACGCTGAGCGATCGGAAGATCCGGCGGCCCTGCGGGACGATCGCCATGCCCGCCTGGGCGATCGCGTAGGGCGGGCGGCCCCGCAGTGAGCGCCCCTTGAAGACGACGTCGCCCCGGCGCGGCGGCGTGAGGCCCGCCACCGATCGGATGAGCGTCGTCTTGCCCATGCCGTTGCGCCCGAGGATCGCGACGATCGTGCCCGCGGGCACGTCGAGGCTCACGCCCTGCAAGACGTAGCTGTCGCCATAGTACGTGTGGATCTCTCTGACCGACAGCAGGGGCTCAGACATGGCCGAAGTAGACCTCGCGCACCTCCGGGTTCGCCTGGACCTCGCCGGGCGTGCCCTCCAGGATCACCCGGCCCCGGTGCAGGACCGTCACCCGATCGGCGAGCCCGAGGGCCACGTCCATGTCGTGCTCGATCATCAGCACGGTGATGGCGCGCGGGAGCGCGCCGATCATCCTCGAGATACGCTGGCGCTCGCTCGGCGACAGGCCGGCGCACGGCTCGTCGAGGAACAGCACCCGGGGACCGGAGCTGAGGGCCAGGGCGAGCTCGAGCTGCCGGCGCTCGCCGTAGGACAGGAGGCGGACGACGGTCCGCTCGCGGTGGGCGAGGCCGACGAGCTCCAACCCCTCGCGCGCGCGCCGGCACACGTCGTCGAAGGCGGCCACCGGGCGGTGCATCATCCACTTGCGCCGATCGGTCCCCAGGATGGCGAGCGCCAGGTTCTCGAACAGGGACAGGTCGGCGAACACGTTCGAGATCTGGAACGTGCGCCCCATGCCGAGGGCGGTGCGCCGGTGCTCGGGGAGGCGGGTCACCTCGCGCCCGAACAGCGACACGCGGCCCGCCGACGGCCGCAGCGTGCCGGTGATGCAGTGAAACAGCGTCGTCTTGCCGGCCCCGTTCGGACCGATGAGCACCCGGCGCTCGCCCGGGGCGACGCTGAGCGAGACCCGATCGACGGCGCGCAGGCCGCCGAACTCCTTGGTCAGGCCGCTGACCTCGATGGCGGCGGCGGGCGTGGTCATCCGGACCCGGCGCCCGCCAGGCGGGCCCGCAGGCGGCCGACGAGGCCGACGACGCCCTGGGGCGCCCAGAGCACGGCCGCGATGAAGACGAGCCCCATCACCGACGCGTACAGCTCGAAGAAGCTCGACACCCAGTTGCGAAGCCAGAGGATGATCATCGAACCGATGAACGGCCCGACGATGGTCCCGGTGCCCCCGATGATCGCCATCAGCGCCGCCTCGACCGAGATCGGGAACGAGGCCGCGACCGGGTTGACGAAGCGGTTGTAGTAGACGTACAGCACGCCGGCGAGGCTCGCGAGCGCCGCCGAGACGACGAAGGCCGCGTAGAGGTGCAGGCCGGAGTGGTAGCCGAGACTCCGCATCCGGGTCTCGCTCGCCCTGATGCCGCGCAGGGTGAGGCCGAACGGGGAGGCGACGAGGAGCCGATACCCGAGCGCGCACAGCAGGACGACCGCCAGCACCAGGTAGTAGTACTCGGTGTGGGACTCGACGCGCACCGCGCCGACGTCCGGAAACGGGACGTTGGTGACCCCGTTGTCACCGCCGGTGAACGACGACCAGCGGTGCGCCACGCCCCAGACGACGTAGCCGAAGGCGATCGTGATCAGGATGAAGTACACGCCGCGCGTCCGGACGGCGAACCCGAAGACGAGCCCGAGGAGCGTTCCGGCGAGCAGGCCGGCGGGCGCGGCGAGCGCGGTCGGCACGGCGTGACGGACCTGGAGGATCGCCGTCGTGTACGCGGACACCGCGAAGAAGGACGCGTGGCACAGCGAGAACAGCCCGGCGTGGCCGAGCAGCAGATCGACCGAGAGGGCCAGCAGCCCGAAGACGTACATCTGCGTGAGGAGCCCCGTCCAGAACGGCCCGGCCGCCACGGGCAGCAGCACGGCCACGGCGAGGGCGGCGAGGGCGAGGGGAACGCGGAGGGCGTTCCGCATCAGGACTCCCGGCCGAAGATGCCTCGGGGACGGACCAGCAGCAGCACCGCCATCGGGCCGAACAGGACGAAGTAGGAGAATTCCGGGAGCAGCCACCGCCCGTAGGCGTCGAGGAGGCCGACGATCAGCGCGCCGAGCATCGCGCCTCCCAGGCTCCCGAGCCCGCCGACGATGACGACGACCAGCGCGACCACCAAGATCTCCCAGTCCGCCCCGGGGTAGAGCGTGAGGAAGGCACCGCCCACGACACCCGCCATGCCGGCGAGGAACGAGGCCAGCGCCGACACCAGCACGAAGAGGCGGTCGACGTTGATCCCGGTCGCGCTCACCTGCTCGCGGTCGTCCACGCCGGCGCGCACGACGGCGCCGATCTGGGTCTTGCGGTAGAGGAGCCACAGGGCGGCGCCGACACAGACGCCGAACAGGATGAGGACGAAGCGATACCGGGGGTACACGAGTCCCCCGGGCAGCTCCATCGCGCCGCGCAGGAAGACGGGCGTGGGCACCTTGAGGCTGTCGCCCCCCCAGATCGCCAGGGACACGTCGCCGATCACGAACGCCACGCCGACGGTGAGCAGCACCTGGGCGAGGTGATTCTCGCCGGTGTGGCGGATCAGGAAGCGGTCGATGAGGTACCCCAGGGCCACGACGGCGGCGCCGCCGCCCACGATGGCGAGGGCGAAGCTGCCGGTGCGCTCGGCGATCGTGAGGCCGATGTAGCCGCCGAGCAGGTAGTAGGCGCCGTGCGCCATGTTGACCACGCGCATGAGGCCGAACGTGAGCGTGAAGCCGCTCGCGAGCAGGAAGAGCAGCGCGGCGAGCGAGGTGCCGTTGATCGCCTGGAGGATCGCGCTGCTGGTCATGGGGCGGAGCCCAGCGACGCGCCGCCCGGCCGCGGGGAGCCCGCAGCCGGGGGCGCGTCGCCGCGGGCGGGAGTCACCGCTTGTAGGGGCCTCGCTTCAGGAACTCCTCGGGCGTCCACTTCCAGAACTGGGACACGGCCTCGTACGTCTTGACCGGCACGTTGGTGAGGACGTCGCCGAGCACGGGGTGCTTGATCTTCTGGATCCGCGAGATGTACACGTTCTGGACCGGGTTGTCGTACTCGTCCATGCGCACCGGCCCGCGGGGCGCCTTCACCTGCACGGTCCGCATCGCCTTGAGGAAGGCGGCACGATCCTCCACCTTGCCGTTGATCGCGTCGATCGCCGTCTTGGTCCAGAGGGCCGCCGTGTACGCGGACTCGCCGAACCACGAGGGGAGCCGCTTGTACTTCCGCGCGAAGGCGTCGGTGAAGGCCCGGTTCTCCGGCGTGTCGAGGCCCGCGGCGTAGTGCAGGGAGTTGCCGATCAGGCCGATGGCGCGGTCGTCCATCTGCGGCAGCGCGTCCTGGTGCATCCAGTAGCCGCCGTAGATCTTGAACTTCTTGTCCATGCCGAAATTGAACCAGGCTTCGAAGAGCCGCGCGCGGTCCACGCCCACGACGACCGCCGAGACGCCGTCGGTCCCCGCCGGGATCGCCGCGATCGTGGGGCCGTAGTCCCGTGTCCCGATCGGGTTCCAGATGATCTTGGCGACCTTGCCGCCGAGCTCGGTGTAGGTCCGGACCGCGCCGAGCGTGACCTCGTGGCCCCAGGTGTAGTCCTGGCCGATGAAGGTCACGTTGCGCAGGCCGAGCTCCTTGTAGAGATACTCGCCCCAGGGATGGCCGATCTGGCTCGCCGAGACCGCCGTCCGCACGACCGTCGGGGTGCGTTCCCACTTGGTGATGGTGTCGGCGCCGGCCGCGTCCATCACCAGCGGCACGCCCGTCTCCTTGCTTACCTGCGCCACCGCCGGGCCCTCGTGCCCGCAGAGCGGGCCGACCATGAAGTGCACCTTCTCCTGGAGGGCGAGGCGGCGCGCCTGGGTGAGCGCCTGATCCGGGTTGCACGTGGTGTCGGCGAGGACGATCTCCACCGCCCGCCCGCCGGCCTTGTTCCCCGCCTGCTCCCAGAAGAGCTTGAAGCCGTCGACCATGTCGCGTCCCGGCGTGGCGAGCGGTCCCGTCACGGGCGGAAGCAGGCCGATCTTGATCGGGCCGCCCTGCGCGTGGACGAGGGCCGGCGCGCAGCCGAGAACAGCCAGCAGCACGGCGGCGGCCCGCAGGGGCTTGCGAATCGCGTCTCTGATCATGTGCGTTGCGCCTCCTCTGTGCGCCATCGGGCGCGCCGGCAGTGGTCCACGGAGTTCGGGATGCCTGGGTTTATACTTGGTGCCTCGGCGCATTGTCAATGACGGACGATATCGTGCGGTTCGGCAGCGATCGAGACGCGCGGCGCAGCGAGGACGGGCCGCTGCTCACGGGGCGTGGACGTTTCACCGACGACGTGCACGTGCCCGGAGAGGCTCACGCCGCGTTCGTGCGCGCGAGCGTCGGCCACGCGGAGATCCGCGGCCTCGACGTCGCCGCCGCGTCGCGCAAGCCCGGCGTGCTCGGGGTGTTCACGGGACGCGACCTCGCCGCGGACGGGCTCGGCGCGATCCCGCCCGCGGCGGCGTTCCCCGGGCGCGGCGGCCGGCCGATGGTCGACGCGCCGATACCGCCCCTGGCGATCGACCGCGTCCGGTACGTCGGGGAGCCGCTCGCGATCGTCGTCGCGGAGACCGCCGCCCAGGCGCGGGACGCGGCCGAGGCCGTGGTCGTCGACCTCGCCGAGCTGCCGGCCGCCCCCGACGTCGCGCACGCCATGGCGCCGGGCGCGCACGCGGTCTGGCCCCAGGCGCCGGGCAACGTCGCCTTCGACTGGACCGACGGCGACGCGGCGGTGGTCGACGCTGCGTTCGTCCGCGCCGCGCACGTCGAGCGCGTGCGCTTGCTCGATACGCGGCTCGCGCCCTCGGCCCTGGAGCCTCGGGCGGCGATCGGCCAGTGGGACCCGGCCGCCGAGCGGCACACGCTGATCGCGAGCACGCAGGGCGTCACGGTGGTGCGGCGCCTCCTGGCGGAGGGCGTGTTCAAGGTGCCCCCGCAGAAGCTCCGCGTCCTCACGTACGACGTCGGCGGCGGCTTCGGCATGAAGGTGCAGGCGTACGCCGAGTACGCGACGCTCCTCTACGCGGCGCGCCGCCTGGGGCGGCCCGTGCGGTGGTGCGCGACACGGGTCGAGAGCTTTCTCGCGGACACCCACGGCCGGGACGGCGTCCTCGAGGGCGAGCTCGCGCTCGACGGGCAGGGGAGGTTCCTCGCCCTCCGGGTGCGCACGCTCGTGGGCATCGGCGCGTACGTCTCGACGTTCGCGGCCATCTTCGCGACGAGCAACACGAAGAACTGCCTCTCGAGCGTGTACGCGATCCCCGCCATCCAGACCGACGTGAAGATGGTGTTCACGAATGCGGCGCCGCTCGGGCCGTACCGTGGCGCGGGCCGCCCCGAGGCGATCTACCTCGTCGAGCGCCTGATCGACACGGCGGCGCGGGCGATGGCCATTGATCGCGTGGAGCTGCGGCGGCGCAACCTGATCCCGCCGGCCGCGATGCCGTACCGGGCGTCGACCGGCCAGGTCTACGACAGCGGCGACTTCGAGACGGTGATGGACAAGGCGGCGGCGCTGGCGGACTGGAGGGGCTTTCCCGCGCGTCGCGCGGCGTCCGAGCGGGCGGGCCGGCTCCGGGGCATCGGCCTGGGCTGCTTCCTGGAGGTGGCGGGGGGAATCCTCGACGAGACGGTGGACCTGCGCTTCGAGGAGGACGGCACCGTGGCGCTCCGCACCGGCGCGCAGGCCCTGGGCCAGGGGCACCTGTCCACCTTCCCGCCGGTCGTCGCGCAGCGGCTCGGCGTCGACGTGCGGGCGGTGCGGCTCATCGAGGGCGACAGCGACGAGGTGCCGGCGGGCACGCCGAGCGTGGCGTCCCGGTCGATGATGATGGCGGGCAGCGCGGCGGTCCTCGCCTGCGACGCCGCGATCGAGAAGGGCCGGCGGCTCGCCGCGCACCTCTTCGAGGCCGCCCCGTTCGACGTCCGGTTCGAGAGCGGCCGGTTCCACGTCGCCGGGACCGAGCGGGCCATCGGGATCGTCGACCTGGCGCGCCGCGCGCGCGCGATGACGGGGCTGCCGGCGGACCTCGCCGGGGGCCTGGACAGCACGGCCAAGTTCGTGTCGCCGCAGATGAGCTTTCCGAACGGCTGCCACGTCGCCGAGGTCGAGATCGACCCGGCCACGGGCGCGGTGCGGGTGGTCGGCTACGTCGCGGTCGACGACGTCGGCCGCGTGATGCACACGACCATCGTCGAGGGCCAGATCCACGGCGGCGTCGCCCAGGGGCTCGGTCAGGTCCTCGGCGAGCAGGTGGTCTACGGCGAGGGCGGCCAGCTGCTGACCGCCTCGTTCATGGACTACATGCTGCCGCGCGCGGACGACATGCCCCCGATGACGATCGGGCACCACACGGCGCCCTGCACCACGAACCCGCTCGGCGTGAAGGGCGCGGGCGAGTCGGGCGTGGCCGGGTCGCTTCCGTCGGCGGTCAACGCCGTGCTCGACGCCCTGGCGAGCCGCGGCGTCACGCAGCTCGACCTGCCGATGACGCCGGCGCGCGTGTGGATGGCGCTCAGGGCCGCGGCGGCGGCAGGCGCCTGAGCGCCTCCTCGCGGAGCCGGACCTTCTGGATCTTCCCCGAGCTGGTCATGGGGAAGTCGTCGACGAAGAGGACGTGGCGCGGGATCTTGAAGCTCGCGATCCGGCCCCGGCAGTGGGCGAGGACGTCGTCCTCCGTGAGCGTGCGGCCCGGCGCGCGGCGCACGAACGCCACGCCCACCTCGCTCAGACGCGCGTCGGGGTAACTCACCACCGCCGCCGAGTCGATGCCGGGGTGGCTCATGAGATAGGCCTCCACCTCCATCGGGTCGACGTTCTCGCCACCGATCTTGAGCATGTCCTTGTAGCGGCCCATGAACCGGAGGTGTCCGTCGGGGCGGAGCAGCCCCATGTCGCCGGTGTGCATCCAGCCGTCGGCGTCGATCGCGGCGGCCGTGGCCTCGGGCTCGTCGTGGTAGCCGAGCATGAGCGTGTAGCCGCGCACGAGGATCTCGCCGGGCGCGCCCGTGGGCTGGTCGCGCCCGCTCGCGGGGTCGACGACGCGGATCTCGTAGCCCGGCGCCGGATAGCCCGAGGCCTCGCAGGACTGCTCCTCCGTCGAGTCGAGGGCGCCGATCGCGGCGCCCACTCCGAACTCGCTCATGCCGTAGCCCGAGACCAGCGGCCCGAAGAGCGCGCGCGCGCGGCGCGCGACGGGGACCGAGCTCGACATGCCGGCGGCGAGGATGCCGGTGCGGACGCTCGACACCTCCCGCGGCTGCCGCGCGTGCGCCGCGCAGAGCTCCTTGAAGTGCGTGTCGAAGCCGTGCAGCACCGTCGCGCGCTCGCCGGCGAGGAGCTCGAGGCTCTCCGCCGCCTCGAAGGTCTCGGTGAGCACCTGCCGCGCGCCGGTCACCATCGAGGCGAGCATCCCCTCCGAGAAGGCGAACAGGTGGAAGAAGGGCAGGTACATCAGGATCACGTCCTGCTCGGTGATGGCCAGGCGGAAGGCGCGGTCCGTGACGTTACGGACCAGGCGGTGGGCGTGCATGGCCCCCTTGGGCACGCCGGTGGTCCCCGAGGTGTACATCAGAAAGGCCAGGTCCTCGGGGCTCACCGCGGCCGCGCGCGCCCCGAGCGTGCGCTCGTCGACCTCGTCTGCGCGCTCGAGGAGGTCCGCCCAGACCACCGTCGCCGGACGGCGCGCCTCGCCGAGGAGGAGCACGCGCCGGAGGCCGGGCAAGCGGCTCGCGCCGGGTGCTCCGTCCACGGGCGCGAGCTCGCGCACCATGGCGAGGTAGTCGACGGGGCCGCCGCGCTCGGCGAGGATCAGTGTGGTCGCGTGGGACTGGGCGAGGATGTAGCCGACGTCGTGGGTGCGGAGCCGCGTATTGACGGGTACCAGGACCGCGCCGATCTTCATCACCGCGAACGCGGCCTCGATCCACTCCGGGCGATTGAGCATCCACAGGGCGACCTTGTCCCCCTGCGCGACGCCGAGCGCGATGAGCCCCCGGGCGACACGGTCCACGCCCGCGGCGATCTCGCAGAAGGTCGAGCGCCGGCCCTGGAAGCACAGCGCCTCGCGCGTGCCCCAGCGGCGCGCCGCGCGCTCGGGGAGCGTGCCGATCGTGACCTTCTCGAACCAGTCGGAGGAACGCGCCGCCACCATCGTGCCGCGCGGGTCCGGGGCCCGCACCCGGCGGCAGTATAAGGCAAAGGATGAGGCAATCGGCGGATTGCGAACCGGCCGGCTCCTGAGGGAAGGTGGCGTCGTGGACGCTCCGGAGCTGAATCCCGCCGAGACGCTGCTGAGCCAGCGCTACCACTGATCCGAGGCCGTCCTGCTGGCCGTGTGCCAGCGCCTCGGTGTGGAGCACGAGATCATTCCGCGCGTCGCCACGGCGTTCGGCGGAGGGATGGGCGGGACCGGCTCCGTCTGTGGCGCGGTGGTCGGCGCGGTGATGGCGATCGGCCTCCGTCACGGTCGCGAGACTCCCTCCGAACGTGACCCTCGCGCGTACGCCCTGACCCAGGAGCTGCGGCGCCGCTTCGAGGCCGAGATGGGGCACCTCGACTGCCGCGCGCTGACCGGGATGGATCTGAGTACGGGGGAGGGCGTCAAGCGGTTCTACGCGTCGGACGTGCCCGTGCGCGTCTGCCGGCCGGCCGTGGGCGCGGCCTACCGGATCGTGACCGAGCTGCTCGAGTCGTAGGACGCTCCCCGCCGATCTCGCGCTCACGCCGGCCGTCGAGCTCCTGAAGCTCTACCGGAGCCGCCAGGCCTCGCCGCTCGAGGTCGTGCAGGCGGTCCTCGCCCGGATCGACGCCGTCAACCCGCGCGTCAACGCCGTGGTGACGCTCGCGCGCGAGTCGGCGCTGCGTCAGGCGCGCCTCCAGACGGCGGCGCTCCGCCGCGGCGCCACGCGGCCGCCGCTCTTCGGCGTGCCCGTCGGGATCAAGGACGTCACGCCGACCCGCGGCCTCCGCACCACCTACGGCTCGAAGCTCTTCGAGCATCACGTGCCGGCGGAGGACGCCCTGGTGGTGGAACGGCTCCGCGCCGCCGGCGCCATCGTGGTCGGCAAGACGAACACGCCGGAGTTCGCGTTCGGTCCGAACACGGTGAACGCGCTGTTCGGCGCCACGCGCAACCCCTGGGCTCTCGCGCTCACGGCGGGCGGCTCGAGCGGCGGGTCGGCGGCCGCGCTGGCCACGGGCATGTGCACGCTCGCGGAAGGGACGGACCTCGGCGGCTCGCTCCGGGGCCCGGCGTCGTTCTGTGGCGTCGTCGGGTTCCGGACGACGCCGGGCCTGATCCCCCGGTATCCCTCGGTGCTCGCGTGGGACACGTACTCGGTCGAGGGGCCGATGGCGCGGACCGTCGCCGACGCGGCGCTGCTGCTGTCGGTGATGGCGGGCGCCGACGAACGGGCGCCCCTGTCCTACGCGGTCGATCCCCGCGACTTCGTGGCGGCCGTGCGGGCGCCGTCGGTGAAGGGCTGGCGCCTCGCGTGGACCGCCGACCTCGGCGGGCTGGTGCTCGTGGAGTCCGAAGTGCGGGCGGTCTTCGAGCAGGCGGTCGGTGTCTTCCGGACCCTCGGTGCCCGCGTCGAGGGCGCCTGCCCGGACATGAGCGACGTCCCGGAGATCGTGCGGCTGACGCGCGGGCCCCTGATGGTCGCGCGGCACGCCGACAAGCTCGCCGAGCACCGCGCCGTCCTGCAGGAAGGGCTGGTGGAGAACACCGAGCAGGGCCTCGCGCTCTCGGCGCGGGACGTGGCGCAGGGGGAGCTCCTGCGGACGCGGCTCTGGCACCGCGTGCGCGAGTTCCTCGCCGCGCGCGATCTCTTCATCACGCCGACGGCCGCGGTGCCGCCGTTTCCGATCGAGCAGCCCTACGCGCAGGAGATCGACGGCCGCCCGGTGGGCAAGGCGCTGCAGCGCTCGTACCTGACTTACGCGTTCTCGGTGCTCGGCCTGCCCGCGATCTCGATCCCCTGCGGGTTCACGCGCCGGGGGTTGCCCGTGGGGTTGCAGATCGTGGGCCATCGCCAAGGCGAGGCGACCGTGCTCCGGGCGGCCGCCGCGTTCGAGGCCGCCCGCCCCTGGCGCACGCGGGTTCCCCCGGTCGTCCAGCTCGGCGGGTGACGCTCCCGCGGGGGGCCGGTCACGACGCCGTCGGCGGGCGGCGCAGCCGCGCCTCGACCTCGTGGCGCTGGATCTTGCCCGTGGTGCTGCGCGGCAGCTCGGCGAGCGTGACGAACACGATCTCCTTCGGCTGCTTGTAGCCGGCGAGCTCCGCGCGGCAGCGGGCCAGCAGATCCGCGGCGCCGAGCGCCTCGTCCTTCTTCGCGACGACGGCGACCGGCACCTCGCCCCACTGCGGATCCTGGCGCCGGACGACCACGGCGTCGGCGACGCGCGGGTCGGCCAGCAGGACGCGCTCGATCTCGGCCGGGTAGATGTTCTCGCCGCCCGACTTGATCATGTACTTGAGCCGGTCGACGAAATCGAGCGATCCGTCGGGGTGCTGCACGAACATGTCGCCCATGTGGAACCAGCCGCCGCGGAAGTCCCGGGCGTTCGCCTCGGGCGCGTTCCAGTAGCCGCTGAAGCACGTGGGCCCGCGGAAGGCCAGCTCGCCCGGCGTCCCCGGCGGGACGTCGCGGTCGTCGGCGTCCACGAGCCGGATCTCGCAGAAGGCGTTCTGGCGCTTCGAGAGCCGGGCGGGGACCTCGCCCACGGCGATGACGTTGCCGGAGGCCGGTGGGATGCCGGTCTCCGTGGAGCCGAACGAGTTCAGGTAGGGCGCGCCGAGGAGCGTCGTGACCTCGGCGATCTGATGCGCGGGAACGAGATCGGCCATCGCGCCACAGAGCCGGACGCCCTTCGGCTGGATGGCCCGGGCGCGCAGCTCGCCGATGAGCGGCTCGATCATGCCGGGCATGAGCAGGAGGTGGCCGAGCTGCTCACGGCCCACGTGGGCCGCGATCTCGTCCGGGCGGAAGCCGTCGATCACGATGACCTTGCCGCCGGTGACGAGCGTGCCGAGCGCCGGCTCGGTCGCCGCCATGTGGAAGAACGGCGCCCACGCCACGCTCGTGTCACCCGGGCAGAGGCCGAGCTCGGCGAAGAACACCAGGTAGCGGGCCAGCTCGGCCCGGTGGGAGATCACCGCGCCCTTCGGCAGGCCGGTGGTGCCGCTCGTGTAGAGGATGAGGAGGCCGTCCTCGGGCTCGGCGGCGACCTCCGGGTCGCCCGGCCGCGCCCGTGCGAGCCGCCCCTCGTAATCCTCTCCGAGCCGGATCGTCGGGATCGCGCCGACGCCCGCCCGGGCGAGCGGCTCGGCGTGACGCTCGGAGACGACGAGGAGCGTCGGCGAGACGAGCGTGATGCAGTGACGCAGCTCGGGCGGCGCGAGGCGCCAGTTCTGGCAGGCGAGGATCGCGCCCAGCTTCGCGCACGCCAGCTCGAGCTCGAGATACTCCGGGCGGTTCTCCGAGAGGATGGCGACGCGGTCGCCGCGCGCGACCTCCGAGGCGCGGAGCACCTCGACCGCGCGATTCACGCGCGCGTCGAGCTCACCGTAGGTGAGCGCGCGACCGGCCGCCTCGACGGCGCAGCGCTCGCGGTGGCGCCGGACGCAGCTCTGGAACAGGCTTCCGACCGTGCTGCGTCCGGCGGCGAGCGTCGGGGCGATCTCGGACATGGCGCCTCCTATTCCGGAACCCGGGTGAACTGATTCTTACCGAGCCGGCGTCCAGGACCTGGCCGCGCCCTCCGGCCGCGCAGCCGCATCATGGCGAAAACCCAGCCTGTTCCCGATTGGCATCACCGTTGCCCTCATCTTCCTCGTGGAGGGGAGGATCGGGCGTGATGCGGCTTCACTGTAACGACTGGAAGGCGCTTCGGAAAGCCCTGAGCGAGGGGCAGGCCGCCGCTTTCGAAGCGTCGCGCTCCGATCTGCACATCTGGTCCCGTGACGAGCCGAGCGCGGGCGATCGCTGCCAGTGCGGCGCCCGGCGCTGGGTGCCGGCCGGCCCCTCGCCCCGCGCCGCGCACGGCGGGGCGTCCGGCGGAGCCCGGCCGTGACGACGCTCGTGCTGGCCGGCGCGAGCATCGCCGCCGCGCTCGCGAGCGTTCCGTGGGGCTATCATCGCTTCGCCTGTCCCCTCTGCCGGGCCATGCGGCGATACCAGCGCGCGGACCGCCTGCGAGCGGCGTCCGCGCTCGCCGTCGCCTCGTCTCGTCGCTCACCGCGCTAGGGTGCCGTTCTCGAAGTCATCGCAAGGCTCGCCGCACGCGGAGTCCGGGCCGGCGGGCACCCGCGGGAAGGGGTCGACGGAGACCCGTTCCCGCCCCGCGCGCGGCGGGCCCCGCGCGCCCGGATGGAGCCCAGCCGCCTCGGGGCAGCGAACGCATGCCGCG
>Ga0156038_1173_pt1 | contig 13645 bp, 12 predicted proteins | sample RifCSPlowO2_02_FD_116150 | JGI IMG/M metagenome (GOLD analysis project Ga0156038, IMG submission 116150) | Candidatus Rokubacteria bacterium RIFCSPLOWO2_02_FULL_72_37
TAGACGATGTGCTCGTAGATCTCGTCGGTGATCGCGAGCAGATCGTGCCGCAGGCAGAGCCCGGCGATGGCCTCCAGCTCCTGGCGCGAGAAGACCTTGCCCGTCGGGTTGTTGGGGCTGTTGAAGATGATCGCGCGCGTCCGCGGCGTCACCGCGCGCGCGAGCCGCTCGGGGTCGAAGCCGAATCCGGGCGGCTCGAGCGGCACCCACACCGGCCGGGCGTCCGCGATGATGCAGCCCGGCCCGTAGTTCTCGTAGAACGGCTCGAAGACGATGACCTCGTCGCCGGGGTTCAGCACCGCGAGCAGCGTCGAGAGCATCGTCTCCGTCGACCCGCAGCACACCGTGACGTGGCGCTCCGGATCGAGCTCCATGCCGTAGAAGCGACGGTACTTGTCGGCGATGGCGCGGCGCAGGCGCGGCGTGCCCCAGGTGATCGCGTACTGGTGGAAGTCGCCGTCGATCGCGCGGTGGGCGGCGTCCAGCACTTCACGGGGCGGCGGGAAGTTCGGCATCCCCTGCGCGAGATTGACCCCGCCGTGGTGGCTCACGACGCGGGTCATCTCCCGGATGACCGACTCGGTGAAACCCTGGACCCGCTTCGAGATCACGCGCGGGCTACGGGATCACGACGTCGTGCTCGATCGGGTCCACCTGCACGCCGGTCTCCTTGAGCCAGCGGATGCCGCGCGCGAGCGCGGCCTCCTCCCCGTCGAGCTCCAGCGCGATCCATCCGTAGTCGGCCTTCACGTCGGCGCGCCGGATGTTGATGACGATGTCGAAGTCCTTGACCAGACGGTAGACGATCGGCTCCTGGATGAGATGCGCGGGGAACGTCAACCGCACCCGCATGCGGGTCATCGGCGACACCACTCACCGGCCTCCGGCGATCGCCGGCACGATCGAGACCTGGTCGCCGTCCTTGAGGGACGTCTTCTTCGCCTGGAGGAATCGGATGTCCTCCTCGTTCACGTAGATGTTGATGAACCGCCGCAGCTCCCCCGCGTCGTCCACGAGCCGCTCGCGCAGTCCGGGGAATTGCCGCTCGAGATCCTCGACGAGGGCATCCACCGTGCCGGCCGTGGCGTGGACCTCGGCGGCGCCCTTCGTCAGCGCGCGAAGCGGGGTTGGGATCCGTACGAGCACCGGCATCAGCGTCCCTCCTGGGCCGTCTGGGATTTCAGGTCGGCGAGCGCCTGATCGAAGGCCGAGAGCGACGGCTTGATCTTCACGTGCGCCTCGAGCCGGTCGACCAGCGCGTCCGGCGTCTTGAGACCGTTGCCCGTGACGCAGATGACCACCGACTCGTCGCGCGGGATCACGCCCGTCTCGATCAGCTTCTTCGTCGCGGCGACGGTCACGCCGCCCGCGGTCTCGGTGAAGATGCCCTCCGTGCGCGCCAGCAGCAGCATGCCCTCGATGATCTCCTCGTCGGTCGCGTGCTCGCCGAAGCCGCCGGACTCCTTCGTCGTCCGGTAGGCGTAGTAGCCGTCGGCCGGGTTGCCGATCGCGAGCGACTTGGCGATCGTGCTCGGCTTCACCGGGACCAGCACGTCCGTGTCCTTCTTGATCATCGTGACGATCGGTCCGCAGCCGAGCGCCTGGGCCGCGTGCATCCTGGTCGCGATCGGCCCGTCCACCAGGCCGAGCTGCCCCAGCTCCTTGATCGCCTTCCAGATCTTCGTGATCAGCGAGCCGCCCGCGCAGGGAACCACGATGTGGCCCGGCGCCTTCCAGCCCAGCTGCTCGACGATCTCGTACCCGTAGGTCTTGGAACCCTCGGAGTAGTACGGCCGGAAGTTCACGTTGACGAACGCCCAGCGGTACTTGTCGGCGATCTCCGAGCACAGCCGATTGACCTCGTCGTACGTGCCGTGCACCGCGACCAGCGTCGGGTTGTAGACGAGCGTCGCGAGCACCTTGCCCTGCTCGAGGTCGGCCGGAATGAAGATGTAGCTCTTGAGCCGCCCCTCGGCGGCGTGAGCCGCGACCGAGTTCGCGAGATTGCCGGTCGACGCGCAGGCCACCGTGTCGAAGCCGAACTCCCGCGCCTTCGTCACCGCGACCGACACCACGCGGTCCTTGAACGACCACGATGGGTGGCACACCGAGTCGTTCTTGATCCACACCTCGCGGCAGCCGAGCTCGTCCGCGAGATTGTGCGCGCGGACCAGGGGCGTGAACCCGACGTGGTGGCCCACCGCCACGTCGCCCTCGATCGGCAGCAGATCCTTGTAGCGCCACATGCTCTTCGGGCCCGCGGCGATCGACTCGCGCGTCACGACGCCCCGCAGGGCGTCGTAACGGTAGTCGACCTCGACGGGGCCGAAGCAGAACTCGCAGACGTGGACGGGCGCGGCGGGGTAGCGGCGGCCGCACTCGCGGCACCGCAGTCCGTTCAGCTTCTCCATTGAGGCGTCTCCATCGGTAGGGGAATTGAGCCCCGAGTTCTACTGCACCGACAGCAAGACATTTTCATCACTTAACACTCAATGTCGCAGGAAGTCAATTCGGGTATCATCCTGGGCCGTGGCCGCGCGGCTCGTCCCGCTGGCGTTGCTCGTCGCCTACGGCGCCGCCTTCGCCGGGCGCGCGCTCGGCACGGATCTCCCCCTCTTCGACGATCACCCCGGGCAGCTCTACCGCGTGCAGCACGTGCTGACGCGCGGTCCGGCACCGTGGGCGTGGGAGCCGGGCTGGTGGGCGGGCTACCCCGAGCTCCAGTTCTATCCGCCCGGCGCCGCGTACACCGCCGCGCTCCTCTCGTGGGCATCCCTCGGCGCCCTCCGCGCCGAGGCGGCGTACCAGGCGGTCGTCTGGATCGCCTACCTCGCGCCCGGGCTCACGTCCTACCTCGTCCTCGCGCGGATCCTCGGCAGCGGCTGGCTCGCCCTCCCCGGCGCGTTCGTCGCGCTCTCCTTCGCCGGCGGCACGAGCGGCGTCGAGGGCGGCGTTCACGTCGGCATGCTCGGCGCCCGCCTCGGGTGGGCGCTCCTGCCGCTGCTCCTCTGGCTCCTCGCGCCCTGGATCACGGCGGATCGTCGCTCGCCGTGGCTCGCCGCGCCGCTCATCGCCGGCATCGTCCTCATGCACCCCACCGCGCTCCCCGCAGCCGTCGTGCTCGTCGCCCTCGGCGCGCTCGCCCGCCCGCCGCGCGGCGCGCGCCTCGGCGTGGCGGCGCTTCTCCTCGCCTTCGCCGCGGCCCTCACGGCGTTCTGGTGGCTCCCGCTCCTCGCGCGGATCGCGCAGACACGCGCCCTGGCCTGGGGTGAGCCGCCGGGCGCGAACGCGCTCACGGTCGCGCTGGCGCTCTGCGCCGTCCTGGGCCTCGTCCGCGCCGCCTCCGCCTCGCGCGGCGCGGTCGTGCTCGCGCTCTGGCCGTGGGCGGTGGCGCTGGGCGTCCTGCTCGACGGCGCCGTCCTGGAGCCGCTCGGCGTCCACTGGCTGCCGGCGAACCGCGTCGCGGACGGTGCGCTCATCGCGCTGATCCTCGCTGCGGGCCTCGGCTGGTCGGGATTCCGGACGAGCGGCCGCCGTGAAGCGGTCGTCGGTCTCGCCGGCGTCGCGCTCGCCGTCGCCGCCGGGTTGGCCACCCACACGCTGGCACTCTGGCCCGGCGCCGCCGCGTGGCCGAGCGCCCACCGGATCGAGACGGGCATGCGTCTCGGCGACCTCTGGCACACGCTTCGCGGGGCGCCCGAGGGACGCGTGCTCTTCGTGCGGTCCGGCGTGCCCCTCGTCTTCGGCACCGACTGGTGGCGGCCGCACACGCACGTGACCGCGCTGACGCCGTCGAACGCCGGGCGCGAGATCGTGAACGGGACGTTCACCCATCCCTCGCCGATCGCCGCGCTCGTCTACCGCGGCGACTCCGGTCCCGACGCGATCCGGACGCTCGTCGAGCGCCTCGACGGCGTGTCGCTCTTCGGCCGACCGCTCGACTCGCTCGACGCGGCGACGTTCGCCCGCTACGCCGACCGTCTCGCCGTCTCGGCCGTCGTCGCCCTCGACCTCGACCTGCCGCGTCTGGCCTGGCTCGACGCGAGCCCGACGTTCGAGCGCCGCGGGCCGCCGGGCTTCTTCGTCGTGTGGACGCGCCGCGACGCGCTCGCGGTCGCCCGGGAAGTCGCGCCCGGGCGGTGGCGGGTGGAGATCGCGGGGGCGCCGGGCACGTGGGCGCCGGCGCGGCTCGCCTACTACCCGCTCTGGCGGGCCACCCACGGCGGGACCGAGCTGGAGACCCGGCGAGGCGAGCTGGGCGACCTGGAGGTGAAAGTGCCGCAGGGCGGCGCGGGGCCCGTCGAGCTGTCCTACGCGCCGGGCGCGCCCGAGCTCGCCGGTGTCGCGCTGAGCGCCCTCGGCCTCTGCGTCTGGCTCGCCGCCGCACGCCGAGCGCGGCGCCGCCGGCCCGCGGCCCCAGGGCGCTGAGCGCTACTCCGGTCCGAGGGTGTGCGTGAACAGGACCTGGCCCTCCTCGTCCACGATGCGCACGCTCATCTGGGCGGGCTCGACACTGATCTCGCCGAAATTGTTGACGCCGCCCCGCGCGAAGAGCGAGCGAGGGTTGAGACCCTCGTCGAGCGGGCGGGGCCGGCCGAGCGAGGCCGAGAGCGGGCCGGCGATGAACTCGTGGAACGACCAGTCTGGGGTCGGGTGGTGGCGGATCAGCTCCGCGTGGTGGACGTCGGCGGCCAGGAACACCAGGTTCTTCACCCCGCGCTCACGCAGCGTCCGGAGGAGCGCGTCGCGCTCCGTGGCGAACCCCCGGCCCTCCTCGGGTCTGCCGAGGACGTTGGCGTTCGACCACGAGTCGCGCCGCTCCGGCTTGCCGGTCGGCACCGAGAGCGTCACGCTCGTGACGACCACCTTCCAGACCGCGGTGGACGTCGACACGTTGTCCACGAGCCAGCGGCGCTGCGCCGCCCCGAGCATGGTCTTGCCCGGCCCGTCGGGGTCCGTGTTGGGGCTCCGGTACTGGCGGGTGTCCAGGATGAACATCTCGAGCAGCCGTCCCCAGCGGAACTTCCGGTAGAGGCGCGTCGGCTCGTCCTCGGGCGGCGCGATCGGCCAGTACTCGAGGAACGCGCGCCGCCCCGTGGGCATCAGCAGGTCGGCCGGGCCCGCGAAGTCGTTGCGCACCTCGTGGTCGTCCCAGATCGCGTAGACCGACGTCCCGCGGAAAAAGTCCTGGACCGTCGGCTCCTCGCGGTTGTAGCGGTGGCGGGCACGGAACTGCGCGAGCGAGGTCGCGACGAAGGCGGCGCCCGGCACGATGTCGTGGCCGTCGCACTTCCGGTCGGCGTAGATCGTGTCCCCGGCGAACAGGAAGAAGTCGCGCCGCTGGCGCGCCATCGCCCGGAAGATCCTGTAACCGCCGTCGAGCCGGCGGCAGAAGCCGCCGCCCCCCAGGTCGCCGCTCCAGACGAAGTCGACGCGCGCGGCCGCGTCGCGCGCGGGAGCCGTCACGAACCCGCCCTCCACGCTCGCACCGGCGCCCCGGACCCTGACCGCGTAGCGCGTACCCGGCCGGAGGCCCGCGAGCCTGGCCTTCCCGGTGAAGTCCTCGCCGCGGTCGGTGGGGATCGTCGCGGCCGCCGCGCGCACGCCGTCGGGGCCGGTCAGCTCGACCTCGAGCTCCGCCGCGCCGGCCGCGCGCGCCCAGACGACGGCGGAGGTGGACGTCACGTCGCCGATGGTGAGAAGCGGCGGCGCCGCCAGGCCGACGCCGACGAGCGCCACGAGATGCGCCGTGAGCCCGCCGAGGAGGGCGGCGACGAACGGCGTCACGGCCGGGCGCCCCCAGGCGCGCCGTCCGCGGCTCACACCAGTGGGTCGTAGTTGAAGTACTGCCCGGAGGTCACCATCGGCACCAGGTGGTGCAGGAGCGTCCCGGGGAACATGTCGGCGAGGCTCTCCGGCGTCCAGCCCTCGCTGTTGTGCACGCGCATGATCGGGCGCTCGTGGGAGAAGAGCATGATCTCCTTGCCGCGCACCCCGAAGACCTGGCCGGTCACGTCCTTGGCGGCCTCCGAAGCCAGGAAGACCGCGACCGGCGCGATGTGGGCGGGCGAGAGCTTCTTGATCTTCTCCACGCGAGCCTTCTGCGCCTCGGTCTCCGTCGGGATCGTGCCGATCATCCGGGTCCAGGCGAAGGGCGAGATGCAGTTCGCCGTGACGTTGTACCGCGCCATGTCGAGCGCCGTCACCTTGGTGAGCCCGAAGATGCCGAGCTTCGCCGCCGCATAGTTCGCCTGCCCGACGTTGCCGATCAGCCCGGAGGTGGAGGTCATGTTGATGACGCGCCCCCACTTCTGCTCGCGCATGAGCGGTGCCGCCGCCCGGGTGATCGCGAACGCGCCCTTGAGGTGGGTGTTGATGACGGCGTCCCACTCCTCCTCGCTCATGTTGAAGATCATCCGGTCGCGCAGGATGCCGGCGTTGTTGACCACGATCTCCACGCGGCCGAACGCGTCGAGCGCGGTCTTGACGATCGCCTGGCCGCCGGCCATGGACGCCACCGAGTCGTAATTGGCGACACCCTGCCCGCCCGCCTTCTTGATCTCTGCCACGACCTCGTCGGCCGGAGTCTTCGTGCCGCCCGCGCCGGCCTCCGAGCCGCCGTAGTCGTTCACCACCACCCTGGCCCCGTGCCTCGCCATCAGGAGCGCGATCTCCCGTCCGATGCCTCGACCGGCGCCCGTCACCACCGCCACCTTGTCCTTCAGCATCATGAGCCCGTCCCTCCCACTGCGAGTGAAAAGCGCCGCCCACGATAGCACACTCGCGACGGCCCGGGGGCGCGTCCACGGCGCCTCGCGGCGCCCGCACCCGCCGATCTCACCCCCGCGCGTCGAGCGCGGCGACGAAGGCCGCGGAGAGGACGAAGACGACCGCCGAGTAGTACACGAACATGACGAAGGCGATGAGGACGCCGAAGGGCCCGTAGATCTGATCGTAGAGCCCGACCTCGAGGATATACAGGCGGAAGACCTGCTTGGCGATCTCCCAGAGCACGCTGGCGAGCGTCGCCCCGGCCAGCGCCGCGCCAACGCGGACCTTCCGGCGCGGCATGAAGCGGTAGGCCAGGTAGAACATGAGGGTCGACGCGGCCAGCGACAGCGCGATCGAGCCCAGCTGGAACCACTCGTCCGGTATCGGCAGGCTGACCCGCGCGATCTCGCGCAGGCCGTGCAGCACCCACGTCGCCGTGCTCGCCGCGAACAGGAGCACGCCGAGCAGCAGCACCATCCCCACGTCCACCGCGAAGTTCCGGAGGAAGCCGGCCCGCGTCTTCACGCCGAGCAGGCGGTCCAGGACCAGCCGAACGCCGCTGAGGAGCGGCGTCGCGAACAGGACCAGGACCGCCGTGCCGAGGATGCCCGAGGCCCCGCGCGTCTCGACGATGCGGACGAGCGTGCGCGTGATCTGCTTCTGGTAGACGGGGAAGTGCTGCGTGAGCTGCCGCACGACCTCCTGCGCCGCGCGCTCCGTCGACAGCACGAAACCGAGCAGCGACACCCCGAGCAACAGGACCGGGATCAGGGAGAGCAGGAAGAAGAAGGCGAGCCCGGCGCTCAGGAAGAAGCCGTCGGCCGCCAGGAACCGGGAGATCGCGCCGCCGGCGCGCGGGCTCACCGTCGCCTTAGATCAGCCCGCGGACGAGGCCGCCGTCCACCTGCAGGGCGACGCCGGTGACGTAGGACGCCCGTTCCGAGGCGAGAAACACGACCACGCTGGCGAACTCCTCGGGCGTCCCGATCCGTCCGAGCGGGATCTCGGTGCTCTGGCGCTCGAGGTACTGCTCGCGGGAGAGCTGCTGCGACGCCGCGCCGGAGAGGAACCGGTCGGTGAGGATCCGCCCGGGGCAGACCGTGTTGACCAGGACCCCGTCGCGGCCGACCTCCGCCGCGAGGGTCTTCATGAGTCCCGCGACACCCGGCCGGACCGCGTTCGAGAGCAGGAGGCCGGGGATCGGCTGCTTCACGGACGAGGACTGGATCGTGAGGATGCGCCCCCACTTGCGCTGCCGCATCTCCGGCAACACGGCGCGGATCAGCCGCACCGTGGACAAGAGCGACAGCTCGAACGCGCCCACCCACTGCTCGTCGGCGAGCTCGCCGAAGGTGCCGCGGGGGGGTCCGCCGGCGTTGGCCACGAGGATGTCCACGGGCCCGAGTTTCTCGCGCGTCGCGGCCACCAGCCGCTCGACGTCGCCGGCGCGCGTCACGTCCGCCGGCAGCGCCAGCGCCTCCGTGCCCGCCCTCGCGCGGATCTCCTCCGCCGCGGACCGGAGATCCGCCTCGCCGCGCGCGCAGATCGCCACCCGCGCGCCCTCGGCGGCGAGCCCGAGCGCGCACGCGCGCCCCATCCCCTTGCTCCCCGCCGTCACCAGCGCCACCTTGCCCCTGAGCCCGAGGTCCATCCGCCGTCTCCCTTCGGTGAGGTGTCCGAGGATCAGAGCTGCCTGAAGAAGTAGGCGCGGTCGCCGCCGGTGATCTCGTAGCGGCGCACCTTGTTGTCGCGCATCACCTCGACGGTCAGTTTCTCGCCCGGCTCGTGGCGCCAGAGCGACAGGTACAGCTCGCGCCGGCTCGACACCTCCTGCGCGTCGAGGGACATGATCATGTCGCCTTCCTGGAGCCCGGCCCGGTCGCCGGGGCCGTCCGGCACGACGCCCGCCACGATCACGCCCTCCTCCAGCGCGTGCGCGAAGACGCCGAGCCACGCGCGCCGCGGCCGGCTCACCGGGCGTCCGTGACGGAGCATCTCCGCCTCGTGCGTCCGGTAGCAATCGATCGGGATCGAGAGCGAGTTACGCGCCACCTCGTTCAGGTTGAGGGACACCACGCCGAGCATGCGCCCGGTCAGGCTGAAGAGCCCGCCGCCGCCGAAGCCGGGGTTCGCCGCGCTCGCCACGATTCCCCGCTCGAGCAGGTATTCCCAGTACGCCTCGAACTCGCCCAGGTAGGTCACGACGCCACCGGCGACGCGCCGCTCCTGGGCGCCGGTGGACGCGAGCACCACGATCTCGGCGCCGCGCTCCACCGGCTCGCCCGCGAGCGGCACCGCGCGCAGCCCCTGGCGCCTGACCCGGAGCAGCGCGAGCCCGACGTCGAAATCCTGCGCGACGATCTCGGCCTTCACGCGCCGGCCCTTCTGGAACGAGACCTCGATCGTGCCGGCACCCATGACGACGTAGTTCACCGTCAGGATCAAGCCCGCGGCGTCGACCACGACGCCGGTGCCGAGCCGCTCGTTGCCCAGGATCCGCGTGGAGGGATGCCCCTTCGGGATCGTCGCATACAGGTTCACGACCGACTGGAGCAGGTGCTTGACGAGCTCGACGGAGGCGTCCATGGCGGGCCCTAGGGCCGCTTCAGGTGGCGCGCGAAGAACTGCTGGACGCGCCGCCGGGCGTCGCGGAAGGCGGCATCGTCGTAGCCCACGGTCGCGCCGCAGCAGTCGTCGGGCTTGTTCCGATTCCCGACGTCGGGCAAGTAGGCGCGCGGCTGACCGATCACGTCGAAGTAGTGGTGGGCGCCCGGGTAGAGCACGATCGTCGCGTCGGCACCCCGGCGCCGCATGTTCTCGACCATCTCGACGCAGGGGCCCGGCAGCGTCCAGTCGTCGGCGGCGCCCATCAGGACCAGCAACGGCCGCACCGCCAGCTCGTTCACCAGTGAGAAGCATCCGCCGGGATAGACGCCGACCGCCGCCGCGACGCCGGGCTCGGGCAGCGCCACGCCCCGGCGCCGGGCGCGCTCGAGGCTCGGTCCGTTGACGAGCGCGATCGCGAAGACGCCGCCGTTCGACCAGCCGATCGCGCCGATCCGCGCGCGGTCCACGTACGGCCGGTGGTGGAGGTACCGGAGCGCTCCGATCGCATCGTCGAAGCGCTCGGTGGACGGCAGGTCCGGTGTCTTGGCGTCGCAGCCCGCGCCGATCCCGCGCGGCGCCCAGCTGTCCACCACGAGGGCGACGTAGCCCTCGCTCCGGAACCAGCGTGCCCACTCGTGGGTGGACTCGCTGACGCCCTGGCAGCCGTGGAACAGCACGAGCGCCGGGAATGGACCCGCGCCGGCCGGGCGGTGCTCGTCCGCGGGCACGACGAGCGGTCGTTCGGGCGTCGCATTGGGAAACGTCACGCGGGTGGTGGCGCACCCTGCGAGGACCGACGCGGCGCAGAGCGCCGCCAGCGCGTGCCGCAGCATGAGTTGAGCATACACCGGGCCGAGCGTAGAATTCCGGCCGTGAGCCGACCGGTCCACGCGCCCCTCGTGCGAACGCGTGCCTTCCCGCTCCGACGGACGCCCGCCCCGTCGGTCTGCTTCGAGAGCACGGACCGCGCTGCCGTGGAGGAGGCCCTCGGCTAGCCCGCGTGCTCACGCTCGAGCGCGCGCCCCTGCTGTTCGGACACGATCCGACCCCCGGCCTGCTGGCTCTCGACCTCGCCGACGGCGGCCGCGCCCTGCGCCTGTGGGCCCGGCGGGACGGCGCCGTCCGGACCGAGCTCGCGCCGTTCACGCCGTTCCTGCTCGTCGCCGACGCCGCGCTCGTTGCCGATGCCCCCGGCCTGGCCGCCCTCGAGCCGCTCGCCGGCCCCGGGGAGCTCGCGTGGCGCGCCGGCTTCGCGTCGTGGAGCGACGCGCTGGCGGCGCGCGATCGCTGCCGGGAGCGGAGCGGCCAGCCGGTGAACACGCCGGCGGCGCGGTATCGCTTCCTCGCCGACGCCGCGCATCAGTACCTCCTCGCGACCGGCCGCACCTCGTTCCACGGCCTCGCGTTCGACGACCTCCGCCGCCTCGCGCTCGACATCGAGGTCGTCACGACCGAGGGCTGGGAGTTCCCGAGCGCCGCGCGCCCCGGCGACCGGATCGTCGCCGTCGCGCTCGCCGACTCGACGGGCTTCCGGCACGTCATCCGCGGCGACCGGCTGGACGAGCGGGCGCTGCTCGAGGAGTGCACGCGCCTCGTCCACGAGCGCGACCCGGACGTGCTCGAGGGCCACAACATCTTCCGCTTCGACCTCGAGTACCTCGAGGCGCGGGCGCGGCGACACGGCATCGCGCTCGCCTGGGGCCGCGACGGCAGCGCGCTGCGCAGCCGGCCCACGCGCCTGCAGATCGCCGAGCGCACGATCGGGTACCGTCGTTACGAGGCGGCGGGGCGGCACATCGTGGACACGTGGATCCTCGCCCAGCTCCACGACGCGGGCACCCGCGACCTCCCCGCGTTCGGGCTCAAGGAACTCGCGCGACACTTCGGCGTGGCCGCGCCCGACCGCACCTACCTGGACCCCGCGCGGATCTCGCGCGACTTCCTCGAGGACCCCGAGCGCCTCATGGCCTACGCGGGCGACGACGCGCTCGAGACGCTCGGTCTCGCCGCCGTCCTCGCGCCACCCTATTTCGCCCAGGCGCAGCTCGTGCCGTTCGACTACCAGTCGTGCGCGCTCCGCGGCGCGGCGGCCAAGATCGACGCCCTGCTGCTGCGCGAGTACCTGCGCCAGGGCCACGCCGTGCCGCTGGCGCGGCCGAGCGCCGCCGTGGGGGGCGGGCACACGGCGATCCTCCAGCAGGGCGTGGCGCGACCGGTGCTCCACGTCGACGTCACCTCGCTCTACCCCTCGCTGATGCTCGCGGGCCCGATCGCGCCCGCCTCGGACGCGCTCGGCGTGTTCCTCGCGCTGCTGCGGCACCTGCGCGACTTCCGCGTACGCGCCAAGCGCCTCGCGCGCGAAACGGCCGAGCCGCGCGAGCGGGCGCACCTCCTCGCGCTCCAGCAGTCGTTCAAGATCCTCATCAACGCCTTCTACGGCTACCTCGCTTTCGGCGCCGGGCACTGGAACGACTTCGACGCGGCCAACCGCGTGACCGCCGAGGGCCGCGCGCTGGTCGTCGCGCTCATCGACCGGCTCGGCGCCCTCGGCGCGACGCCCGTCGAGGCCGACACCGACGGCGTCTACTTCGTGCCGCCGCCCGGCCACGCGCCGGCGGACGACGAGTCCCTGCTCGAGCGCGTGGCGGCCGACCTGCCGGCCGGCATCCAGCTCGAGCTCGACGGCCGCTTCGTCGCGATGTTCAGCTACAAGATGAAGACCTACGCCCTCCTCGACGCGAGTGGCCGCCTGCTCTTGAAGGGCTCGGCCTTCCGCTCGCGCGGTCTCGAGCCCTTCCAGCGCCGGCTGATCGAGGAGATCGTGCGCGCCCTCCTCGAGGGCCGGGGTGCGGAGGCCCGCGCCCTCGTCGACCGCTGGCTCGCCGACTTCGCCGCCCACCGCGTGCCGCCGCGTCTCTTCGCCCGCACCGAGACCCTGCAGGACTCGGTCGAAGCCTACCGCGAGCGCGTCCGGGCCGGCGCGCGGCCGGTGTCGGCCGCCTGGGAGCTCGCGATCGCCTCGGGACGGCCGCTCCAGCCGGGCGATCAGGTCTCCTACTACGTCACGGGGCGGAGCGCCCACGTCACCGTGAACGAGTACGCCCGTCTGCTGACCGACTGGGACCCCGCGCGGCCCGACGAGAATACCGAGTATTACCAGGCCAAGGTGCATGAGATCTGGGAACGCTTCCGGCCCTTCACCGAGCAGGAGGGGCTCCGCCCCTTCACGGAGGAGCCGGCGCCGCAGAGCCAGCTCTCGCTCTTCTGAAGTACATGGGGGGCTCCGGGCGCCCCCCATGCCCCCCATACCCCCATACGCTCGGGACGCCCCGGCGTCGCCGTGGCGCCCCTCGACAACGCGCTCGGTTCACTTCTGCGATTCCGGGTGCCCGATGCCTTTCCTTCTCGGAACGGCGGGTCACCAGACGAGGGTGAGCTGGCGGTCGGCAGGCGCGTCCGGCGTCCGGTCGCAGCGCCGCCGCCCGGGAAAGGCCGCCGCCTCCGCGAGCCGCGCCACGCGCGCTTCCACCCGGGCGACGTAGGCGCGGGCCGCGTACGCCGAGCCGGCGTAGAGCCCTCGGTAGCCCGGCACGAGTCCCGGGAACTCGGCGGCCAGGAACTCGAGGAAGAACTCCCGCGTGCCCGCGCGCAGGAAGAGCACGTTCCACACGGCGCTGCCGGCGCCCGCATCGCGTGCCGCGCCGAGGACCGCCCGCAGCCCCGCCTCGTCGTCGGTGAGGTAGGGCAGCACCGGCATGAGGAACAGCGCGGTCGGCACGCCCGCTCGCGTGAGCGCGCGCATCGCGGCCAGGCGCAGGTCCGGGCGCGGCGCGCGCGGCTCGAGCCGGCGCGCCAGCCCGGTGTCGAGCGTCGTGATCGAGAAGTTCACCGAGACCTCGGAGCGCCGCGCCAGGTCGGCGAGCAGCCCGGCGTCCCGCGCGACCAGCGCCGATTTCGTGGTGATGGACAGGCGCACTCCCGGCGCCGCGCGCGCGGCCTCGAGCACGCGCCGGGTGACGCCGAAGCGCGCCTCGCCGGGCTGGTACGGATCGGTCGCCGCGCCGATCGCCACGAGGAGGCCGCTCCTGCGCGCTCGCGTGAGCTCGGTGACGAGCGCCGCCGGCTCCGCGTTCTTGACATAGACTCGGCGCTCGAACTGCCACGGGTTGTTCTCGCCCAGGAATTCGTGGGTGTAACGCGCGTAGCAGTAGCGACAGCCCATCTCGCAGCCGCGATAGGGGTTCGCCGTCCAACCGAAGGGCATCGG
>Ga0156038_1083_pt1 | contig 12997 bp, 12 predicted proteins | sample RifCSPlowO2_02_FD_116150 | JGI IMG/M metagenome (GOLD analysis project Ga0156038, IMG submission 116150) | Candidatus Rokubacteria bacterium RIFCSPLOWO2_02_FULL_72_37
CGCCCGCGCTCCTCCTCGACCTCGACCGGTTCGAGCGCAACCTCGAGCGCATGGCCGCGCACGTGCGGCGCGCCGGCAAGCGCCTGCGCCCGCACGCGAAGACCCACCGCTGCCCCGAGATCGCGAAGCGCCAGGTCGCGGCGGGCGCACTCGGCGTCGCCTGCGCCAAGCTCGGCGAGGCCGAGGTGATGGCGGGCGCCGGCGTGCGCGGGCTCTTGATCACGACCGAGGTGGTCACGCCGGGCGGGATCCGCCGCCTCCTGCGCCTCGCGGCCGAGGCGCCCGACACGCTCGTCGTCGTGGACAATCCGGAGAACGTCGCCGACCTCGGGCGCGAGGCCGCCGCCGAGGGCGTGACGCTCGGCGTCCTGGTGGACGTGGACGTCGGCAACCGGCGCACCGGGATCCAGTCCGGGCCGCCGGCGGTCGCGCTGGCGCGCGCGGTCGCCGGGCAGCGCGCGCTGCGCTTCCACGGGCTCCAGGGTTACGCGGGACACTGCGCCCACGTCGTCGGGTGGGAGGCCCGCCGCGAGGCCTCGCGCGCGGCGCTCGCGCCGCTCATGGAGACGCGCCGCCTCTGTGAGGGGGCGGGGCTGGCCGTGGACATCGTCGCGGGCGGCTCGACCGGCACCTGGGACATCGACGTCGAGCTGCCCGGGCTCACCGAGCTCCAGGCGGGTTCCTATTGCGTGATGGACCTCGAATATCGCCGGATCGGCGGCCGCACCGGCGCCGCGCTCACCGACTTCGAGATGGCGCTCACCGTGATCGCGACGGTCGTGAGCGTGCCGACGGCGGACCGCGCCATGGTGGACGCCGGGCTCAAGGCCTTCTCGACCGACAAACCGTTTCCGCCCGAGCCCGTCGAGCGCCCGGGCCTCGAGTACGCGTTCGCGGGCGACGAGCACGGCCGTCTCACGATCACCGACCCCGCACGGGCGCCCCGCCTCGGCGAGCGCATCGAGTTCTTCCCGCCGCACTGCGACCCGACGGTCAACCTCTACGACCGGATCTACGCGCTCCGCGGCGAGAAGGTCGAGGCGGTCTGGGACGTCGCCGCGCGCGGGCGCTCGGACTGACGGGGAGCGGAGGCCGGGGGGCGATGGATTACACGCGCTGGACGACCGCGCTCGAGCACGCGCTCGCGACGCTCGCCGAGCGCGCGGGCGACCTGCTGCCGCGCGCGCTCACCGCGGGCATCCTGCTGCTGGCCGGCTGGCTCCTCGCGCGTCTGCTCCGGACGTGGACGGCGCGCGGGCTCGCGCGGCTCGGGCGCCTCGTCGACGGCCGTCCGACGCAGAGCCTCCTGCACCGGGTGGGGATCGAACGGCCGGTGGCCGAGCTGCTCGGCGCGATCGTGTACTGGGGGGTCCTGCTCCTCTTCGTCACGGCCGCGACCGACGCGCTGGGGCTGCCGCTGCTCGCCACGTGGCTCGCGGCCGCCTCGTACCACCTGCCGCGGATCCTGCTCGCGATCCTGGTCCTGATCGCGGGCGTGCTCCTCGGCAACCTGGGGCGCGACGCCGCCCGGGCCGCCGCGACCGCGGCGGGCATCGCCCACGACGCGCTGATCGGCCGGCTCGTCCAGGCGCTCGTCGTGGTGATCGCGCTCGTGACCGCGGTGGACCAGGTCGGCGTGGACATCCGGTTCCTCACCACGATCATCCTGCTCGCGGTCGGCGCGGGCAGCGGCAGCGTGGCCCTCGCCTTCGCGCTCGGCGCGCGCACGGCGGTCGCCAACATCATCGCGTGCCACTACCTGCGGCAGACCCACCGGCTGGGCGACGTCGTGCGCGTCGGCGGCGTGCAGGGCCGGATCGTCGAGTTCACCAGCTCGGCGGTGATCCTGGAGGGCGGCGAGGGGCGGATCCTCGTGCCCGCCAAGGAGTTCAGCGAGGGCGTGTCGCTCCTCGTGGAGGACCGCTAGGGTGGCGCTCGAGGACGCCCTCGCCCGCGAGCTGCTCGAGGCCCACCCCGACGCCGCCGCCGCGGTCCTCGAGCGGCTGCCCGTGGGCGAGGTGGCGGCCCTGCTCGACGCGGCGCCGGCCGAAGTCGTCGCGGCCGTCCTGCGCCACATGGCCACGCCGAGCGCCGTCGCGTGCCTCGGGCGCCTCGCGCCCGAGCGCGGCGCCGCGGCGCTGGCGGCGCTGCCGCTCGACACGGCGGCGGTGCTCGTGCGCCGGCTGGAGCGCGAGGCGCAGGAGCCGCTGCTGGCGGCGCTGCCGCCGGCGGCCGCGGCGCCGCTCGCGGCGCTCCTGCGCTACCCCGAGCGCACCGCGGGCGCCGTCATGGACCCGCGCGTGCTCGCGCTGCCCGAGGACCTGTCCGTCGAGGAAGCGCTCGCGCACGTGCAGCGCACACCCCAGCACGTCCTCTACTACCTCTACGTCGTCGGCCGCGCGCGGGGGCTCGTGGGCGTGCTGAACCTCCGCGAGCTGATGCTCGCGCACGCGGCCGCGCCGCTCGGTGCCGTCATGCGCTCCGCGACGGCACGGCTCGGCGTCCGCGACGGACTCCAGGCGGTCGTCGCCCACCCCGGCTGGCGCGGGCTTCACGCGCTGCCGGTCGTGGACGAGGCGGGCGTGTTCGTCGGCGCGGTCCGGTACGAGACGATGCGCCGGCTCGCCGCCGACGCGGACCGCCCGCCGCGGATCGAGGGCCCGCTCGGCACGCTCCTCGGCCTGGGCGAGCTGTGCTGGATCGGGCTCGCCGGCGTGGTCGAGCAGCTCGCCTCGGCGCGTGCGCGCCCGGCGCCGGGCGGGTCCGCGGAGGAGCGGCGTGACCGCTGACGCGCGGGGCGCCGCCCGCGCGCTCGGCGAGGCGCTCGTCGGCCGCTATCCCGACGCGGCGGCGCGGCTCCTCGAGGGCGCCACGCCGGAGGAGGCGGCGCGCCTGCTCGAAGCCCACGCCGTCCCCCACGCGCTCGCGCTCTTCGAGCGGCTCACGCCCGAGGTCGCGGCCGAGGTCCTCGCGCGCCTCGCCGCCGACGCGGTGCGGCGGCTGCTGCCCGCGATGGACCCGGCGCGGGCCGCGGCGACGCTCGCGCGCTGCGAGCCGGACGTGCGCGCCCGCTGGCTCGGGCTGCTCCCGCCCGCGGTCGCCGCCGAGCTCCGGAGCCTCATGGCGTACGACGCCGACAGCGCCGGCCATCTCATGGACCCGCGCGCGATCACGCTCCGGCCCGACGCCACCGCCGGCGCCGCGCTCGTGCGCCTGCGCGCCGCGCGCGGGCGCCTGATCCACGAGGTCTTCGTCGTCGAGCCGGACGGCCGGCTCGTCGGCGAGGTGCGCGTGCAGGACATCGCGACCGCGGACCCCGAGGACCGGCTCGAGCGGCTCGTGCGCCCCGTGCGGGCGCAGGTGCTCCCCGTCGCCTCGCGCGAGGAGGTCGTCGACCTGTTCACGGAGCGGAAGCTCGCGACGCTCCCGGTCGTGGACGTGGAGGGCCGCCTGCTCGGCGTCGTGCGGCAGGCGGCGTTCGTCGCGGCGGCCGAGGAGGAAGCGAGCGCCGACATCCAGACGATGGTGGGCGTGAGCGCCGAGGAGCGCGCGCTCTCGGGCGTGCTCTTCTCCGTCCGCCAGCGGCTGCCGTGGCTCGAGCTGAACCTGGCGACGGCGTTCCTCGCCTCCGCGGTCGTCGGCCTGTTCGAGAGCACGATCGCGCGCTTCACCGCGCTCGCGGTCCTCATGCCGATCGTCGCCGGCCAGTCGGGCAACACCGGGGCGCAGGCGCTCGCGGTCACGATGCGCGGGCTCTCGCTCCGCGAGATCCGCTCGCGCCACTGGTTCGCCGTGACGAGCAAGGAGGTCCGCGTCGCCTTCCTCAACGGTCTCGCGATCGCGCTCACGACGTCGGCGGGCGTCTGGGTGTGGAGCCGCTCGTCGGGGCTCGCGTTCGTCATCGGGCTCTCGATGGTCATCTCGATGGTGGCCGCGGGCCTGGCCGGTGCGACGATCCCGATCGCGCTCGCCGCGCTCGGGCGTGACCCGGCGCAGTCGTCGTCCATCTTCCTGACGACCGTCACGGACGTCGTCGGGTTCCTCTCGTTCCTCGGGATCGCGACGCTGCTGGCCGGCCTCCTCGCCGCCGGCTAACGGAGGAGGATCGGCAGCAGCTCCGGCAGGGCGCTGAGGCGGAACTCGGCCTCGCCGAAGTCCTCGTGGCGCGTCGCCGGGCAGGGAATCGCCGCGCACGCCATCCCCGCGGCCTTCGCGGCGAGCAGGCCGTTGCGCGAGTCCTCGACGACCAGACACTCGCCGGGCGGCACGTGCAACCGCCGCGCGGTCTCGAGAAAGAGGTCGGGCGCGGGCTTGCCGCGGCCCACCGCGAGGCCCGAGACCTGCTCCCGGAGCTCGACCGCGAGGTCGAGCCGGTCCACCGTGACGCGGATCAGCTCGGGCGCGGACGACGAGGCGACGGCCAGGCGGTAGCCCCCGTCGTGGAGCCGGCGGGGCACCTCGGGCACGCCCGCCATCGGCACCGTGCGCTCGCGCGTCAGACGGATCAGCAGCGCCGTGCGCCGGCGCGTCAGCTCCGACTCGTCCACCGGCAGGCGGTGGCGGGCGCGGAGCACGCCGAACACCTCCAGGTCGGTGTGGCCGAAGAACTCCCGGTTCTCGCGGTCCGTGTACTCGACGCCGAACGGCCGGAGGACCTCGCGCATCGCGTCCACGTGCATCGGCTCGGAGTCCACCAGCACGCCGTCCATGTCGAAGATGACGGCGCCGTACCGGGGGGGCGGGCGGCGGATCACGCGGCGGGACGGTGCGCCGCCGTCACCAGAGGCCCCAGAAGACGTCCTGCGCGGCGGCCGCGGTGGGCGCGCGGAACAACGCTTCCCGCGCGCTCGCTGCGCCAGCGAGGCCGTGGCAGTACCACGCCAGGTGCTTCTTCGTCTGGACGATCGCGAGGCGCGGCGCCAGGTGCGTCTCGATCAGCGCGCAGTGGCGGCGGATGATCCGCGCCCGCTCGTCGCGGGGCACGTGGGCGCCGCGGAAGATCCACGGCGCGCCGAGGGCGCCGCGGCCGATCATGACCGCCGCGCAGCCCGTCGCCCGCATCATGGCGGCGGCGTCGGCGGCGCTGCGGACGTCGCCGTTGCCGACGACAGGAACGCGTACGGCGTCCACCACGGCGGCAACGATCTCCCAGGGCGCCACGCCCGCGAACTGCTGCGAGCGCGTCCGCGGGTGGACCGTGAGCGCGGCGACGCCCTCGCGCTCGGCGATCCGCGCGATCTCGACGGCGTTCACGGTGCGGTCGTCCCAGCCGCCGCGGATCTTGACCGTGAGCGGCACGCCGATCGCCTTGCGGAGGGTGCGGAGGATCAGCGCGGCGGCGAGCGGGTCGCGCATGAGCGCCGCGCCCTGGCCCTTGGCGACCACCTTGGCGACGGGGCAGCCCATGTTGAGGTCGATCGCGTCGGCGCCCGCGGCCTCGAGCCGGCGCGCCGCCTCGGCGAGGACGTCGGGGTCCGCACCGAGGAGCTGCATCGCGACCGGTTGCTCGCCGGGCAGCACCCGGGTCAATTCGAGCGTCCTGGCGTTGCCCGCGACGAGAGCGCGGGCGTCGATCTCCTCGCTCGTCAGCGGTCCCGCGCCGCACTCGCGCGCGACCAGCCGGAACGGCGCGTTCGTCACCGCGGCCATCGGCGCCAGGCGCAGGTCGAGCGTCATGCCCGTCGGGGTTCAGAGGGTCCGCTTGAACACCCGGCCGCCCTTCATGATGAGCCGGAGGTTGTCCTGGACCTGGAACACGCGCAGGCTCTTCAGTGGGTTGCCGGCGACGACGAGGAGGTCGGCGTACTTGGCGGGCTCGACCGTGCCGATCCGGTCCTGCATGCGGAACAGCTCGGCGTTGACCTTCGTCGCCGACAGGAGCACCTCCATCGGCGTCATCACCTGGCCCTTCAACTCGAGTTCGACGGCGCGCTGGGTCATCATGTCGCCGAGGAGATCGGAGCCCGAGCCGATCTTGCAGCCCGCCCGGTAAGCGTACGTGAGCCCCTGGACGGACTGTTGGCGCGCCAGGTCGATCTTCTGGACCTGGTGGTCGCCGATGCCGTAGCGCTTGCCCTCGCGGTAGATCGCCTCGTAGGTGACCATCGTGGGCACGAGGAAGGCGCCCGCGTCCTTGATCGCCTGGGCCGCGGCCTCGCGGATCAGGTTGCCGTGCTCGATCGAGCGGACGCCGGCGGCGACCGCGTTGCGGACGGCCGAGTCCGAGTAGGCGTGGGACAGCACGTACTTGCCGACGGCCTGGGCCTCTTCCACCGCGGCGCGCATCTCGGCCACCGTGAACTGGGTCGTGTCGAGCTCGTCGGAGGGCGACATCGCGCCGCCGGAAGCCATGATCTTGATCTGGTCCACGTCGCGGCGGAGCTGCTCGCGCACCGCCTTGCGGACCTCGGCCTCGCCGTCGGCGATCGAGCCGATCATCCCGATGCAGCAGTCGAGGGGCGGGATCCACTCGGCGCGGCGTCGCTTGTCGCCGTGGCCGCCGGTCTGCGAGACGTAGTGGCCGCTGACGAGCAGCCGCGGGCCGGGGAAGTGCCCCTCCTCGAGGGCCAGGCGGAAGCCGTAGTCGGCGCCGCCGGCGTCGCGCACGGTCGTGAACCCCTGCAGCAAGCACTCCTCGGCGCGGCGCATCGCGCGGGCGGCGATGTAGCTCGGCGGGTAGTAGCGGTGCTGGTCGGTGATGTTCTCGGTGACCGCGCAGATGTGGACGTGGGCGTCGGTGAGGCCGGGCATGAGCGTCGCGCCCTTGCAGTCGAGCGTCGTCACGGGGCCGGGCAGCGCGCCGACCGTGCCGCCCGGGAGGACGTCCTTGATCCGGTCGTCCTCGACGACGACGGCGGCGCCTTCCCGCGGGTCGGCGCCGGTGCAGTCGATCAGGAACGCGTTGGTGAAGACCGTGAGGCTCACCTCGCCACCACCTTGGCGTCGTACATCCACACCTTCTCGTCGGCGCGCGGCGACCACTCGACGTGGCTCGCGACGCCGTAGAGGTCGTGCTGCTGCCAGAGCGGCACCCACGCCGCCTCCTCGTGGGCGAGCCGCTGCAGCTCGGCGTACGCGGCCGCGCGGCCCTTCGGATCCACGATCGTGATCGCCTTGGCGATCTTCTCGTTGATCAGCGGGTTGTTGCCGTAGGAGGAGTAGGTCTGGTTGGCCTGGAAGAGCGGTTCGATCACGCCCTGCCCGAACACGGCCGGCCCCCAGCCGAGGAAGAACATGTCGCCGGTGTTGCGGTTCTTGATCTTGTCCAGGTGGGTGCCCCACTCGTTGACGACCACGTTGACCTTGATGCCGAGCCGCTGGAGCTGCGCGGCGATCGCCAGCGAGACGTCCTTGTCGAGCGGGTAACGACCCGACGGCGTATCGAGCGTGAGCTGGAGCTTCGCCGGATCGTGGCCGGCCTCCCTCAGGAGGGCCGCGGCGCGCTGCGGGTCGTGCGTGTAGCACTCGACCGGGGCGTAGTCCACGTTCGCGGGCGAGAGCGGCCCGCAGATCTTCGTGGCGCGCCCCTTGAGCACCTGCGCGATCAGCTCGTCCACGTTGACCGCGTGGTTGATCGCGCGGCGCACGCGCGGGTCCTGCATGGGCCCGGGCTTGAGGTTGACGAGGGCGAGGTAGTTGATGCGGGAGGAGACGGCCGCGCGGATCTTCGCGCGCCCGCTCCGCTCCACGGCCTCGACCACGTGGGGCGGGACGTCCTTCATGATGTCGATCTCGCCGGAGAGGAGCGCGGCCATCCGCGCGCTGAACTCCGGAATGAAGCGGAACGTGACGCGGGCGACATCGGCGGGGCCGGCCCAGTAGTCGGGGTTCCGCTCGAGCACCAGTCGCTCATCGCGCCGCCACTCGACGAACCTGAATGGCCCCGTGCCGATCGGGTGCTGGTTGAGCTTCTCGGGGCCGAGCTCCCGGAGCGCCTTGGCCGGCAGGACGAGAAAGTCGGTCAGCGACGCACGGTCGATCAGGCTCGGCCACGGCTTCTCGGTGACGAGCCGGACCGTGTACGGGTCCACGATCTGGACCTCCTTGACGAGCCGCCAGTACGCCGCATAGTGGCTCTTGCTGGCGGGGTTCTTCAGGTAGTCCATGGTGGCCTTGACGGACTGCGCGTCGAAGGGCTCGCCGTTGTGGAACTTGACGCCCTGGCGGAGCGTGAACTCCCAGGTCGTGTCGTTGACGATCCTCCAGCCGGTCGCGAGCATCGGCTTCGGGCGCAGCGTCTTCGGGTCGCGGTCGAGCAGGCGATCGTAGATGTGCTCGAGCTGCGTGTTGGTCGTCCAGTCCACGATCGTGACGGCGAGCATCGTGCGCGGCTCGGCGCCGAGGCCGATCACCACCTCCTTGCTCTTGACGCGATCCTGGGCGCCGGCGGGCGCCGCGGCGAGGAGGCCGAGGAGCAGCGAGACGGCGAGAGCGCTTCGGAGGCCACGCATGGAAATCTCCTTGTCTCGGGCGCTGGGCACGGGTGGCGCCGTCATGTTCAGACTCTGAGTTTGGGGTCGAGGCGGTCGCGCAGCCAGTCGCCGAGCAGGTTGACACCGAGTGCCGTCAGCGCGAGCGCCGCGCCGGGGAACGCGGCGAGCCACCACGCGACATAGAGGAAGTCGCGGCTCTCCGAGAGCATGCTGCCCCACGCGGGCGTCGGCGGCTGGACGCCGAAGCCGAGGAAACTGATCGCCGCCTCCGCCACGATGAACTGCGAGAACTGGAGACTCGCGACCACCACGATGGACGGCGCCACGTTGGGCAGGACGTGCCGGAACAGCAGCCGGGCGCGGCCGACGCCGAGCGCCGCGGCGGCGTGGACGTACTCACGCTGCTTCACGGAGAGCACCTCGCCGCGCACCACGCGAGCATACACGACCCACCCCGCGGCCGAAAGGCTCAGGATGATGTTGCGCAGGCCGAGCCCCACGATGGCATTGATGGTCATCGCGAGCAGGATGAACGGAAAGGACAGCTGCACGTCGGCGATGCGCATGAGGACGGCGGAGGGCCAGCGCTCGACGAAGCCCGCGACGAGCCCGAGCAGGCCGCCCACCACCGCCGTGAGCAGCACGGTGCAGCCGCCGATGAAGAGCGCGAGGCGCGCGCCGTAGAGCACGCGCGCCAGCAGGTCGCGCCCGAGCTGGTCGGTGCCCAGGAGGTGGCCGGGCGTGCCCGGCGGCTTGAGGCTCTGGACGAGGTCGGCCCGCAGCGGATCGTGGGGCGCGAGCCACGGCGCCGCGACGGCCACGACGAGCGTCACGAGCGTGACGCCTACCCCGAGGAATTTCTTCATGGGCGGTTCATCGGAGGCGCACGCGCGGGTCGAGCCAGCCATAGAGGAGGTCCACGGCCAGGTTGATGAGCGTGTAGAGCACCGAGATCAGGAAGACCGCCGCGAGCACGACCGGGAAGTCGCGGTTGAGGAGGGCCTGGACGGTCAGCCGGCCCAGGCCCGGCCAGGCGAAGATCGTCTCCGTGATGACGGCGCCGCCGAGGAGCTGGCCCGCCTCGAGCCCCGCGAGCGTGACGATCGGGATCGCCGAATTGCGCAGCGTGTGCTTGCCGATCACCCGGGCCTCGCCGAGCCCCTTGGCGCGCGCGGTCAGCACGTAGTCCTCGCCGAGCACGTCGAGGACGGCCGAGCGGGTGAGCCGCGCGATGCGGGCGGCGAAGAACGCGGCGAGGACGATCGAGGGCATCACGAGGTGGGCGAGCGACCCTCGCCCGCCGGTCGGCAGCCAGCCGAGCTGCACGGAAAAGAGGTAGATCATCATGAGCCCGAGCCAGAAGCCCGGCGTCGCCTGGCCCAGGACGGTCGCGAGCGTCCCGAGGTGGTCGAGCAGGCTGTCGCGATGCACCGCGGACACGACGCCGAGCGGCACCGCGATCGCGAGGGTCAGCAGGAGCGCCGTGCCGCCGAGGAGCAGCGTCGCCGGCACGCGCTCGAGCACGAGGGCCAGCGCATCGCGCCGGTAGCGGAGGGACTCGCCGAAGTCCCCGCGGAGCGCGCCCGCGACGAAGCGCCCGTACTGGATCGCGATCGGGTCGTTGAACCCCAGGCGCTCGCGGAACTCGTTCACGTCCTTCGCCTGGATGTCCATCGGCATGAAGAGCAGCACGGGATCGCCCGACAGGCGCACCATGCCGAAGACCGCCGTGAGCGAGAGAAAGACGACGAGCGCGGTCTGGACGAGGCGCGAGGCGACGTAGGCCCGCATGGGCCTACAGTTGTATCACGGCGCTACGCGTGGTCGCGCTTGAGCTGGGCGGCGATCGGTCCTTCGCGCCGCGCCGGGTGCGGCGCTCAGCAGGCGACCCAGCGCCCCTCGATCCAGATCGGCTGCCAGTACCCGGACGGGAAGACCTGGGGCGCGTAGTGGCCCTCGACCCAGAGGGCGTCGGTGTTGTAGTGGCCCGGCACCCACGCGTAGTAGACCTGGCTCTGCGGCACCCACTGATGGGTGAAGGCACCGGGCGCCCAGCACGTGCGCGGCGCGAGGTAGACGGGCCGGGGCGCGACGATCACGCGGCCGGGGTGCCGATGGACGTGGCGGGGGTGGCCGGTGTGGGGGAACGGCGTTCCGCCGATGACGATGCGCACGCCGCCGGCCGCCGCGGGGACGGGCCCCGCTGCCAGCGCCGCGAGGAGCAGGGCGAGCGCGAGCGTGACGGTCCTGGCCATATCCTCACCTCACCTCCTGAGACGCCGGCACGGCGCCGAGCGTTTCGCCCCGCGGCGATGCCCCATGCGCCCGCCCGCTGACTCCCGCCCTACCACCGAGCAGCGGCCTCGACCGTCGCGCGGTACCACGGCGCGTCGGGGAACGTGATCGGACGGATCGCGGGCAGCGTGACACCCGCGCGGCGATACGCCTCGACGTAGGCTCGCGCGGCGCCGGCGTCGCCGACGGCGCCCAGAGCCTCGGCGAGCGCCACGGGCACCTCGCCGCTCCGGTCGTACGCTCGGAGCGCCTCGCCGAGGCCGGCCGCCTCCAGCATCGCCCGGTAGAACGGCAGCATGACGTAGCGCACGAGCTCGCCCCGGAACGCCTCGAGCGCCGCGGGCCGATCGTCGGTGACCGCGAGCGGGACCGCCGCGACGACCTCGAAGCCCTCGAGCGTCTTCCCCGCGCGCCGCCGCCCCCGGTCGAGCGCGGGCAGCGCCACGTCGCGCACGTAGGCGGGGGGACAGAGCCACAGCACCGCGCCGTCGGCGATCTCCCCGGCCAGCTCGCACATCCGCGGCGAGAGGGCGGCGAGGACGATGCGCGGCGCCGGCGGCCGCACCGGGACGGCGAGGCTCCAGCGGACGTTGAAGTGCCGGCCCTCGAACGCCGCACCCTCGCCGAGCGCGCCGCGGAGCACCGCGACGTACTCGCGCATGACGCCGAGCGGCGCCGTCAGCGAGAGCCCGAGCATCTGCTCCATCGAGGCGCGGTGGCTCACGCCGAGCCCGAGGACGAAGCGGCCGCCCGTCAGCTCGGAGAGTGTCAGCGCCGCCTGGGCCGTCGCCACCGGGTGGCGCGGGTAGATCGGGAGCACGCCCACCCCGAGGCCGAGCCGCGTCGTGGCCGCGCCGTAGGCCGCGAGCACCAGGAAGCTGTCGCGCCCGAGCCCGTGGGTGACCCACACGCTCTCGTAGCCGAGCGCCTCGGCGCGGCGCGCGAGGTCCACCGCGGCGGCGAGATCGCGCCCCGGAGAGAGAAACGCGGCGCGCCGCGCGGCGTCAGCCATGGAGGATCGAGACCTCCATCGCGTCGTCGTCGAACTCGTACGCGCGCGAGGCCCAGCGCCCGCCGGGCCGGCGCACGTACTCGAGGTACGGGGCGACGTCGCGGCGGTAGATGCCCGTGTTGTCGGCGACGACCACGGCGCCGGGAACGAGCTTGGGCTCGACCTGGCGCAGGTAGTCGGCGTAGTCCTCCTTGACGGCGTCGATCAGGACGAAGTCGAAGCGCCCCGGCAGGAGCGGGATCATCCGGAGCGCGTCAGCGACGATCACTCTCACGCGCCTCGCGAGCCCAGCGGCCGCGACGTTCTCCTTGGCGATGTGGGCCAGGTACGCGTTCGCCTCGATGCAGGTGAGCCGCCCCTTCGGCCGCATCGCGCCCGCGGTGAGGATCGCCGAGTAGCCGAAGAGCGAGCCGATCTCGAGGGCGCGCGTGCACCCGTGCCGGTCGATCAGGCGCCGGATCAGACGCCCCTTGGCCCGGCCGACGACGGGGATGTGCCAGAGCGTCGTGGCGCGGTCCATCAGCGCCAGCATCCGCCGCGCGGTCTTCGTCATGCGCGCGCCGGGAGCCGCGCGGCGACGCCGTCGGGCAGCGGGTAGCGGCGCGTGACCTGGCCGGCCTTGACGATCTGACCGGGCAGCGTGCGGCCGACGATCTCCTGGACCCGCCGTGAGACGGCGACGAGCCGGCCGAGGTCGATGCCGGTCTCGACGCCCATCGCGTGCAGGCAGTGGACGAGGTCCTCGCTGCACACGTTGCCCGACGCCCCGGGCGCGAACGGGCAGCCCCCGAGCCCGCCGATCGACGAGTCGAAGTGCGTGACGCCACACTCCATCGCCGCCAGGATGTTCGGGATGGCCATCGCGCGGGTGTCGTGGGTGTGGAGGGTCCACTCGACCCCCGGGAAGCGCGACATCAGGTGGCCGAGCACCTCGCCGACCTGGCGCGGGTTCGCCATGCCGGTGGTGTCCCCGAGGCCGATCGCGCGCGCGCCCATGTCCACGAAGCGCGCGACCACGCTCTCCAGGCGGGCGACCGGCACGTCGCCCTCGAACGGGCAGCCGAACGCGGTCGAGATGCCCCAGCCCACGTGCACCTTCGCACGCTCGGCCACCTGCTGGACCGCGCGGAGCTTCGCGATCGATTCGGTGATCGTCATGTTGACGTTGGCGAGGTTGTGGCTCTCGCTCGCCGAGACGACCGTGTGGATCGCGTCCACGCCCGCGTCCACGGCGCGGACCGCGCCCTTCTCGTTCGGC
>Ga0156038_1193_pt2 | contig 12539 bp, 13 predicted proteins | sample RifCSPlowO2_02_FD_116150 | JGI IMG/M metagenome (GOLD analysis project Ga0156038, IMG submission 116150) | Candidatus Rokubacteria bacterium RIFCSPLOWO2_02_FULL_72_37
CCGCCCCTCGTCCACTTCGGCCTTGGCCCGGTAGGACTGGGGGTCGCCCTCGAAGTGGCCCACCCAGCGGATCGTCTTCGCCTCGATCAGCGACGGCCCGTCGCCGCGCCGGGCGCGCTCGGCCGCGCGCGCCGTCGCCTCCCAGACCGCGAGGACGTCGTTGCCGTCCACGGTCTCCCCGGGGATGCCGTAGCCCGCCGCGCGGGCCGCGATGGAGCCGCCCGCCGCCGAGAGGCTGTTCGCGGTCGACGACGCCCAGCGGTTGTTCTCGCAGAAGAAGACGACCGGGAGCGTCCAGATCGCCGCGAGGTTCACACCCTCGTGAAAGGGCCCGCGGTTGGCGGCGCCGTCGCCGAAGAACGTGAGCACCACCTGCGCCGAGCGCCGGCGCTTGATCGAGAATCCGACGCCGGGGGCGAGCACGCAGCCCGAGGCGAGCACGCCGTTGGCGCCGAGGTAGTTGACCGACGCATCGGCGATGTGCATGCTCCCGCCCTTGCCGTGGCAGATGCCCGTGGCCTTGCCGTAGAGCTCGGCCATGAGCCCCCGCAGCGACCCGCCCTTGGCGATGAGGTGCCCGTGGCCCCGGTGCGTCGAGAGGACGTAGTCCTCGGCGCGGAGCGCCGCGCACGCACCGACCGCGCACGCCTCCTGGCCGATCGACGTGTGCAGGAAGCCCGGCAGGCGCCCGCCGGCGAACAGCTCCCGCACGCGCTCCTCGAAGAGCCGCACGCGGAGCATCGTCGCGTACATCCGCAGCAGCACGCCGGGATCCGGGGCCATGACGGCGCGGATTATAGCACCGGGCGTTCGTTGAGCCGGGCGAGGCGCCATCCCGACTCATCGTGCTCGAGCACGCTGAGCGCCCCGTAGTCCTGACCGAGCGCGAGCAGCCGGCCGGGCTCGAGGCCGAGCGCGCGGCAGAGCAGCAGGCGGTTGGTGCCGCCGTGGGCGACGATCGCGACCGCCTGTCCGGCGTGCGCGGCGACGATGGCCTCGAACGCGGGCCACGCGCGCGCCGCGAGGTCGGGCACGCTCTCGCCTCCCGGGAAGGGGAACTCCCCGACGCTCGACATCCACGCGACGAATGCCTCGGGCTCGCGCGCGCGGATCTCCTCCGCCGTGAGCCCGTCCCAGCGGCCCATCGCCATCTCGCGGAGGGCGGGCACGACCACCGGGGTGAGGCCGTGCGGGGCCCCCACGATCTCACCGGTCCGGCGCGCCCGGACGAGGTCGCTCGTGAACACCGCGGCGAGCGCGGCGGCGCGCAGCCGCGCCGCCTGCACCGCGCTCTGGCGCTCCCCGCGCGTGGAGAGCGGCACGTCGAGATGCCCGATGAAGCGGCGCGTCTCCGCGCCGACGACGGCTCCGTGCCGGAGCAGGTAGATCAGCGTCCGAGGTGCGCCCACGCGGCCACCACCAGCAGCACGAGCACCTCGGCCGTCTCGATCCCGGCGCCGAGCACGTCGCCCGTGATCCCGTCGAGCCGTCGGCTCATGAAGCGTCCGACCGCCAATGCCCCGAGCGTGCCGAATCCCTGCGCGACGATGCCGACGACGCCGAGCGTCGCGCCCGCGGCCACGAGCGCCGCGGTGAGCGCGAGCGCGGGCGCGGCGGGGCCCAGGCCACCCCGGAACGCTGCACCGTGGCCGGACGGGCGCGCGCCGCGAAAGAGGCGCGCGACGAGCGCCGGCGTTCCGCGCGCGATGGCGGGCGCGGCCAGCAGCGCGCGCGCGCGCTGGCCCGGTCCCAGGTCCGCGACCGCCGCGATCTCGAGGAGCACGACGAGAATGAGCCCGATCGCCCCGAAGGCGCCGATGCGGCCGTCGCGCATGATCGCCAGGCGCTGCTCGGGATCGCGCCCGCCGAGGCCGTCGAGGCAGTCCGCGAGGCCGTCGAGGTGGATGCCGCCCGTGAGGAGCTTCCACAGGGTCACCGTGAGGAGCGCCGCGAGCAACGGCGAGAAGGCGGCGCCGGCGACGCGGTCCGCCAGCGCGAGCGCCGCGCCCAGCGCGAATCCGACGACCGGGAACCACGCGGCCGCGCGGCCGAGCGCGGCGCCGCCGAGCGCGGGACGTCCGGGCACCGGCACGATGGTGAGGTAGCGGACGGCCTCGAGCAGCCCTCGCACGGGCCGATGCTAGCATGCCCGGTCCGGCGCGCCGGCGGACCGCCTCGTTGACACCACCGCGGGCCGCGGCGACAATCGCGGGCACTCGCGCCGATCGTTCCGACCGTGCGAGCGATTCTCACCCGAGCCCGATCGAGGACGCCTCTATGAGCGTGACGAGCGCAGTCGAACGGTGGCTGGACGAGGCGGCCGAGCTGACCCGGCCCGCGAAGGTGCTCTGGTGCGACGGCTCCCCGGCCGAGTACGACCGCCTCGCCGACGAGATGCTGCGCGACGGGACGCTCCTGGCCCTCAACCCGCGGACCTACCCCGGCTGCTACCTGCACCGGAGCCATCCCTCGGACGTCGCGCGCACCGAGCAACTCACCTTCATCTGCACTTGGGCGCGTGAAGACGCGGGACCGACCAACAACTGGATGCCGCCCGCCGACGGGAAGGTCCGGGCCGGGGCGTTCCTCCGGAGCAGCATGCGTGGACGGACGATGTACGTCATCCCCTACCTGATGGGCCCCGCGGGCTCGCCGATGAGCCGCACCGGTGTCATGGTCACCGACAGCGCGTATGTCGTCGCGAGCATGCATCTCATGACCCGCGTCGGCCCGGTCGCGTTCCGGCACATGCGGAGTGACGACGACTTCGTCGCCGGCCTGCACTCCCTGGGCGACCTCTCGCCGGAGCGCCGGCTGATCCTCCATTTCCCGGAGGAGCAGCTGATCTGGAGTGTCGGCTCCGGGTACGGCGGCAACGCGCTGCTCGGCAAGAAGTGCCACGCCCTGCGCATCGCTTCCTGGCGCGCGCGCCAGGAAGGCTGGCTCGCCGAGCACATGCTGATCATCGGCGTGGAAGATCCGGCGGGACGTGTCACCTATCTCGCGGCGGCGATGCCGAGCGCCTCCGGCAAGACCAACCTCTCGATGGTCGTCTCGACGCTGCCCGGCTGGCGCGCGTGGACGCTCGGCGACGACATCGCCTGGATGTGGATCGATGCGCAGGGGCAGCTCCGGGCGATCAACCCGGAGCGCGGCTTCTTCGGCGTGGCGCCGAACACGAGTCCCAGGACGAACCGGAACGCGACGGAGATGGTGCACGCGAACACGATCTTCACCAACGTCGCGCTGACGCCCTCGGGCGAGCCGTGGTGGGAGGGGCTCACGCCCGAGCCCCCGGCCGGGCTGGTGGACTGGCAGGGCCAGCCGTGGCGGCCCGGCGGTGGGCCCGCGGCTCATCCGAACTCCCGCTTCACGGTGCCCGTCGCGCAGTGCCCGTCCGTCGCGCCGAACTGGGAGGATCCGCAGGGCGTCCCCATCTCCGGCCTCATCTTCGGCTCGCGCCGCTCGGCCGTGATCCCGCTCGTCTTCGAGGCGTTCGACTGGCGGCACGGTGTGTTCCTGGGCTCGGCGATGTCCACGGAAACGACGGCCGCGATCACCGGCACGGTCGGGCTCGTGCGCCGCGACCCGATGGCGATGCTGCCGTTCTGCGGTTACAACATGGCCGACTACTTCGCCCACTGGCTCACGACCGGTCCACGGATCGCGACGCCGCCGCGGATCTTTCGCGTGAACTGGTTCCGCCGCGACGCCGACGGCAGGTTCCTCTGGCCGGGCTACGGCGAGAACATGCGCGTGCTCAGGTGGATGGTCGAGCGGATCCGGGGATCCGCCGACGCCGTGGAGACCCCGATCGGCTGGGTGCCGACCCCTGCCGCGCTCGACACGAGCGGGCTCGATCTCGGGCCGGCGCAACTCGCCGCGGCGCTCCGGTGCGACCGGGGCGAGTGGCTCGCGGCGCTGCGCGACCTCGACGCGTTCTACGCCGGGTTCGGTCCGCGGCTGCCCGCCTCGATCGCCGAGACGCTCGCCGAGACCCGCCGCCGCCTCAGGGATTCGGCCAGACGATGATGATGAGCACGCCGTCGCCGTGGCGGGGCCCACCGATCACGGCCGGGTTGCCCGCCTGGGCCTGGATGCTCGTCGTCACCTCCGTGCGGCTGCCACGGACGAGGCGCACGCGGAATCGCACCGTGCTGTTCTGGACGGCTTGGGGCGTGACCTCGAGCTGGCGGTCGCCCGGCACGAGCCAGCGCTGCGTCGTGCCGACGGGCACCTCGGCGACGTACCGCGCGAGGGACGTGTACTCCTTGTAGCGGAAGAGACGCCGGAGCTTCGGCAGGAAGTTCTCGAGTCGCTCGTCGGGGCCCGCCGGGGCGAGTTGCTGCCCGGGCGGCGGGGGCGTCTCCCCCGCGAGCACCACCCGGGTGCCGAAGCGGACGACCTGCTGCGCCTCGACGCTCGACGTCGCCAGAGCCAGCAGCGCGAGGACGAGCGCCAGCAGCGGGCCCAGCGCGTCCCGCAGCCGCTTGCGCGCGTTGTGCAGTCGCGACATCACGGTTCCCATCGGGATGCCCAGCACCTCTGCGATCTCACGGTACGACAGGCCTTCGAGATCGCCCAACATGATAATGGTCCGATGATGCTCCGGCAAACGCGCGAGCGCCCGACGGATGCGCTCGCGTTCCTCCGCGCGCGCCGCCGCGTCGTCCGGCGCCGCGCCCTGGTCCACCAGCGCCCGGTCCCAGTCCCCCTCGTCGACCCGCTCCGTGCCGAAGGCGCGGCCCTGCGCGGCGCGCTGCCGCGCCCGGTCGGCGGCGACGTTCATCGCGATCCTGAACAGCCACGTGTAGAAGGCCGACTGCCCGCGGAACGAGCCGATCGCCTGGTAGGCACGGATGAACGCCTCCTGCGCGACGTCCCACGCGTCCTCGTTGTTGCGCAGGACGTTGTAGGCGAGCCGGTAGACTCGCTGCCGGTACTTCCCGACCAGAGGCTCGAACGCGGCCATGTCGCCGCGGCGGCACCGTTCGACCAGGGCGGCGTCGTCGGTTTCCACGCGAGCTCACACGCTCACCCCATCCCGTCGTCGGTTAGACGCCGGGCCGGCGGCGGCGATTCACCGTCTGGCCGTGCGGCCGCGCCCGAGCGCCACGAGCGCGTCGAGGCCGAGCAGGTAGCTGTGCGGGCCGAACCCCGAGATCTGCCCCCGCGCCGCCGACGCGATCACGGAGTGCCGCCGGAACTCCTCGCGGGCGTGCACGTTGGACAGGTGCACCTCGACGACCGGGAGCCGGATCGCGGCGACCGCGTCACGCAGCGCGATCGAGTAGTGCGTGAAGGCGCCAGGGTTGAAGACGACACCGACGAAGCGCTCGCGCTCGGCCGCCTGGAGCCAGTCGACGAGCTGGCCCTCGTGATTGGACTGCCGGCACTCGACGCCGAGCCCGAGCCGACGTCCGTGGGCGCGGATCAGCCGGTCGACCTCGGCGAGCGACACGCGGCCGTAGACCGCCGGCTCGCGGGTGCCGAGAAGGTTCAGGTTGGGGCCGTGCAAGACGAGCGCCGCCCGTGCGCGCATCGCGGGCAGCATATCACGCGGCGGCGGCAGCGAAGGCCGGGTATGCTAACATTGCGCAGCGAGCATAGCATGGTCATCGCAGCGCCTCCGCGCCTGCTCGGCGAGATTCTGGTCCAGGAACGCTTCACCACCCCGGACATGATCGCGCAGGCGCTCGTGCGCGCGAAGACGACCGGCGAGAGGCTCGGCGAAGCGCTCGTCGCGCTCGGCGCGCTCTCCCTCGCCGACGTGCTCCGCGCGCTCGCGCTCCAGCAGCACGTGCCGTTCCTCTCTCGGGACGAGCTCCCCTCCCCCCTGCCGCTCGTCAAGAACCTCTCGTCGAAGTACCTGCGCCAGTACACGATCTGCCCGGTCAGCGTCGAGGGCTCCGTGCTCACGGTCGCCACGGCGGATCCCCTGAACCCGGTCGTCGCCGACGATCTCCGCCAGGCGACGGGGCTGAGCGTCCGCCTCGTCGTGAGCCCGCCCGAGGCCATCACCGAGGCGATCGACCGCACGTACGACGGCACGGCGACGCCGCTGCAGCGCATCGTCGAGGGCATGGAGGACGAGGGCGGCGCCGGCGAGGAGGACGTCAACCAGCTGCGCGACATGGCGTTCGAGGCCCCCGTCGTGCGCCTCGTGAACCTGCTCGTCGAGAACGCGATCGAGGCCGGCGCCTCGGACATCCACATCGAGCCGTTCGAGGACACGCTGCGCGTGCGCTACCGGATCGACGGGATCCTGTTCGACCAGGAGTCGCCGCCGCGGCGTCTGCAGGCGGCGGTGACCTCGCGCATCAAGCTGATGGCCGAGATGAACATCGCCGAGCGCCGCCTGCCCCAGGACGGGCGCATCCGGGTCACGCTGCACGGCAAGCGCGTCGACATCCGCGTCTCGACGATGCCGACCGTGCACGGCGAGTCGATCGTGATGCGGCTGCTCGATCGCGGGAGCGTCTTCCTCCCGCTCGAGAAGCTCGGATTCGGCGCGCGCACGCTGGAGCGCTTCGGGGCGCTCATCCGGCGGCCGCACGGGATCGTCCTCGTGACGGGGCCGACGGGCTCGGGCAAGACCACGACCCTCTACGCGGCCCTCGACAAGATCAACTCCTCCGACCGCAAGATCATCACGGTCGAGGACCCGGTCGAGTATCAGCTGAAGGGCGTGAACCAGATCCCGGTGAAGCCGAAGATCGGGCTCACGTTCGCGACCGGGCTCCGGCACATCGTTCGGCAGGACCCGGACGTGATCCTGATCGGCGAGATCCGCGACCTCGAAACCGCGGAGATCGCGATCCAGGCCTCGCTCACCGGGCACCTCGTCTTCTCCACGCTGCACACCAACGACGCCCCGGGCGCGATCACCCGCCTGCAAGACATGGGCGTGGAGCCGTACCTGGTCGCGTCGGTGCTCGAGGGCGTGCTCGCGCAGCGGCTCGTCCGGCGGATCTGCGCGGCCTGCCGCGTGCCGGACGCGCCGAGCCCGGCGGACCTGGGCGCGCTCGGCATCCAGGGCGCCGCGGAGGTCCGCCTCTGGCGCGGGCGCGGGTGCGACGAGTGTCGCGGCACCGGCTATCGGGGCCGGACCGGTATCTACGAGCTGTTCAGGCTCACCGAGGACGCGCGCAGCCTGATCCTGCGGCGCGCCCCGGTGCGCGAGATCCGCCGCGCGGCGCTCGACGCTGGGATGGTCACGCTCCGGCTCGACGGCTGGGCCAAGGCGTGCGAGGGCGTCACGACCGTCGAGGAGGTCCTCCGCGTCACCCAAGAGGACGCGTAAGCCGCCGATGCCTGTCTTCGTGTACCGCGCCGCCGACCGCCGGGGCCAGACTATCGACGGTGTCATGGAGGCGCCGGACGCTCGCGCCGTCGTGGACCGTCTCCAGCGGGACGCCTACTTCCCGATCAAGGTCGCCGCCCACGCCGAGCGCCGGCGCTGGTTCGCGCTGGGCGGCAGCGCCCGCGTCGGCCAGCGCGACCTCCTCGCCTTCACGCAGCAGCTCGCCACGCTGTTCGAGGCAGGCCTCCCGCTCGACCGGGCGCTGGCGATCCTGGAGGAGCTGGCGGGCAATCCGCGGCTCAGGGCGATCGTCACCGATCTGCTCCTGGGCGTGCGGGGGGGCGCCTCGCTCAGCGAGGCCCTCGGCAAGCATCATCCGCGCCCGTTCTCGCGGCTCTACATCAACATGGTGCGCGCCGGCGAGAAGGGCGGCGTGCTGGAGGTGGCGCTCCGGCGGCTGGCCGAGTTCCTCGAGGCCCGCGCCGCGTTCAACGAGGCCGTCGTCTCCGCCCTCGCCTACCCCGCCGTGATCTTCACGGTCGGCATCGGCGCGGTCATCTTCCTCATGACGTTCGTGATCCCCCGCTTCGCGACGATCTTCGCGGATCTCGGCCAGACGATCCCGCTGCCGACGCGGATCCTGCTCGGCGTGAGTGCCGGCTTCCAGGCCTACTGGTGGGCCGGCCTCCTGGCCGTGCTCGCCGCGGTGCTCGCCTGGCGCGTCTGGACGGGAAGCCCGCAGGGCCGTCTCGCGTGGGACCAGTTCCTCCTCCGCCTGCCGTTGGTCGGCCGGCTCGCGATGAAGGTGGAGACCGCGCGGTTCGCCCGCACGCTCGGGACGATGCTGAAGAGCGGCGTACCCGTCATGGGCGCGCTGGCAGTCGTCGGCGACACGATGACCAACCAGGCGATCGGGCGGGCGGTCGCCCGGCTCGCCGACGGCGTCAAGCGCGGCGACACGCTCGCCGCCGGCATGCGCGAGCAGGCGCCCTTCCCGGCGCTCGCGATCCACATGGTCCGCGTCGGCGAGGAGACGGGACGCCTCGAGGAGATGCTCCTCAAGGTCGCCGACACGTTCGAAACCGAGGTCCGCACCGAGATGAAGCGGCTGCTCGGCCTGCTCGAGCCCGCGATCATCCTGGGCATGGGGGTGCTCGTGGCGTTCATCGTCGTGGCGATGCTCCTCGCGATCTTCTCGATCAACGAGATCCCGCTGTGACCGCGAACACCCGCCATGCATCGGCGCCGACGCTTCCCCCCTGCGCGGGGCCGGGGCGCTCCTCCTCGACCACGACGGCCCGCGGCGTCGTGGGGCCGGGGGGCCTCCCCGAGACCACGACTGCTCCGGGCGCCGTGGGGCCGGGGGGCCTTCCCGAGACCCGTTGTAGTCAGCGCGCGGACGCCGCCCCGCAGGAGACCCGACGCAGCGCCTGCGACAGCAGTCGTGGTCGAGGGAAGGCCCCCCGGCCCCACGACGCCGCGGGCCGTCGTGATCGCGGCGAGGGCGAACGGGGGTTCACGCTGGTCGAGCTGCTCGTGGTCATCATCGTCCTCGGTCTGCTCGTCGGCCTCGTCGGCCCGCGTCTCTTCGGCCGCGTCGGCCAGTCCAAGCAGGCGGCCGCCCGGGCGCAGGTCGAGCTGTTCGGCGCCGCCCTCGACCAGTACCGCCTCGACGTCGGGAGCTATCCGACGACGGCGCACGGGCTGGAGGCCCTCCAGAAGAATCCCGGCGTCCAGAGCTGGAACGGCCCATACCTCAAGAAGGCGGTCCCGAAGGATTCGTGGGGCAATCCGTACAAGTACCGCTGCTGCCCCGGCCAGCACGGCGAGTACGACCTCTGGTCGGAAGGCGCCGACGGCGCGCCGGGCGGCGACGGCGAGGCCGCCGACATCCTGTCATGGGACAGCGGGCAGAAGTAGGCGCCCGAGGCTTCACCCTCCTCGAGCTCCTCGTCACGCTGTTCCTGATCGCGCTCGCGCTGGGCCTGGTCGCGCCGGCGATCAGCCGGAGCACCGAGGTGGTACGAGCGCGGGCGGAGGTCGCGGCCTTCTCCGCGGCTCTCCGCCACGCGCGCGAGCAGGCGATCACCGCCCGCGAGCGGCGGACGGTCGTCGTCGATGCCGCCGCCCACCGTCTCACGATCCGGGCCGGCGACGACACGGTCGCGCTCGCGCGCACGCTGCCGCGTCGGCTCACGGTCGAGGCGCTCTCGCCGACGGGGCTCGCCGTCCGCTTCGAGCCCTACGGCACGTCGAGCGGCGGCGCGTTCCGGCTCACCAGCGGCGGCGTCAGCTATCGCGTGAGCGTCGACGCCCTCACCGGCCGCGTCCGCAACACCCGCGAGTAGACGTGCGCCCCACGTCCGCGCGCGCCCGGGAGGCGGGGTTCACGCTGCTCGAGGTGCTCGTCGCCTTCGCCATCCTGAGCATCGCGATCGTGGCCGGCATCCAGGCATTCGCGCAAGGGCTGAGGCTCCTGCGGGTCGCCGGCGACCACCAGCAGGCCGTGCTCCTCGCCGACCAGAAGCTCCGCGAGGTGCTGAGGCCGGTCGCGGGCGACCACGCCGAGGGGAAGGAGGGGGCCTTCGCCTGGGAGCGCACGACCGCGGCGGTGGACGCGCCCGACCTCTCGGGCTCGCGCGCCACGGAGCCGTGGAAGGTGTACCGGATCACGGTCAAGGTCCGCTGGGGCGAGGGCCAGCCGCGCCAGGTCGAGGTCGCCGCGCTCCGCGTCTCGGCCGAGCGGCCCGTGATACCCGGGGCGCGCCAGTGAGGCGCCGGGACGGGGGCTTCACGCTCCTCGAGGTGCTGATCGCCCTCGCGATCGTCGGCGCCCTCCTCGGCATCACCGTCGGCGGCCTGCGGGTCGCGCTCGCGGCATGGCAGCGGGGCGAGGACCGCTCCGAGGCCCAGCAGCACGCGCGCGGCGTCGCGGTCTCCCTCGCGCGGACGGTCGGCGGCGCCTATCCCTACCAGGCGCGCCTCCAGGCGGCGGGCGCTCAGGCCATCCTCTTCCGGGGGACGGCCTCGCGTCTGGAGCTGGTGACGCAGAGTCCGCCCTTCCCGTTCGAGGTCCCGATCGCGTTCACGGCGGTCGTCGTCGGCCTCGAGGAGAGCGGGGAGCACCGCGGACTCGTGATCCGCCAGCGGGCGCTGCCGAACTGGGACCCGTTCGAGCAGGCGGTGGTCGTGCTCCACGACCCCACGGTCACGCGGCTCGAGCTCAAGTACCTCGACGAGGCCGGCTCGTGGCAGGACGAGTGGAAGGCCGAGGCGGCCGGCGCGCTGCCGCGCGCCGTCCGGATCACGCTCGTCACGGGGACGAGCGATCGCCCCGTGACGCTCGGGCCGATCACGGTGTCGCTCCGCGTGGGGACCCGATGACGACCTCTCGGGCGCGGAACGACCGGGGCTTCGCCCTCGTCGTCGTGCTCCTCGTGCTGGCGCTGGTCGGCGTCGTCGCGGCGGAGTTCTCCTTCTCGGTGCGGCTCGAGGCCGCCGCCGTGCGCTCCTACAAGAACTCCGTCACGGCCGGCCACCTCGCGGAGACCGCCGTCGAGCAGGCGATCCGCGAGATCGTCGCCGACAGCGCCTACGTCGGCCTCGACGACCGGGGGATCCTCACTTTCTACACGCGGGAGCGGCTCCCGCTCGCGCACCTGCCCCGCGACCAGGTGGAATTCATCGGCGGGCGGTACTCGTACCGCATCACCGACGAGGAGGGGCGGATCAACCTGAACACCTCGCCGCCCGATCGCCTGGACCGGCTCCTGCTCGCCTCTGGCATCGAGAAGCGGGCGCGCGACACGATCGTCGACTCCCTCCAGGACTGGCGCGACCCGAACGAGGAGCACCGCCTCAACGGCGCGGAGAGCGAAGACACCTACCTCAAGGCGGCGGTGCCCTTCCGGGCGCGGAACGCCGACCTCGCGTCGGTCGCCGAGCTGCTCCAGATCAAGGGCGTGACGCGCGAGCTGTACGAAGGTGCCAAGGACCGGCCCGCGCTCTCCGATCAGGTGACCGTCCTGACCCAGGGCCAGATCAACATCAACACCGCGAACCCCGTCGTGCTGCGCGCGCTCGGTCTCTCCGACGCGGAGATCTCCCAGATCGTCCAATCCCGGCGCGGTGCGCCCTTCACGACCGTGCCCGGCCAGTTCGGCGGGCGGGGTCTCTCGGCGTCGACCCGGACGTTCCGCATCGACGCCGAGGGATTCGTGGACGGGCGGGCGGCCGCCCGCCTCACCGCGATCGTCGCGAAGGCGCCGGGCACGCCCCCCACGATCGCGATCATCGAGTGGTCGGGCCTCCGCTGACGCCGGAGGCCACCGGTAGTGGTCGCGGCGAGGATTACAAATCTCCCGGGCCCGGTTAGACTATCCTGCTGAGGCTATGCGCATGGGATCGTGGCCCGTAGTCGCGCCCGCACGGCTGGCGGTGGTGCTTCTCGGCAGCCGACTCGCCGGCGCGGTGATCCAGCGGAACCGGGTGGAGACGTTCGTCGTCCGGGCGGACGATCCGGGCCCGGCGCTGCGCGCCGAGCTCGACGCCCGCGGACTCGCGCCCCGGACGGTCGCGCTCGGCCTCGCGCGCGCGAGCGTCACCGTGAAACCGATCGAGCTGCCTCCGGCCGCCGGCGAGCTGCGCGACATGGTGCGGTTCGAGCTCGAGCGGCACCTGGCCTTTCCGTCCGACGACGCGCCCTTCGACTTCCTGCCGTTGCCGGCCGGGGGTGACGGCGAACCGGCCGAGGTCGGGACGACCCGGGTGTTGATCGCGGCGACGGACCGGCGTGTCGTGGACACCGCGGTGCGCATCGCGCACGAGGCGCGCCTGCGCCCGGTCTCCGTCACGGTGGCGGCGCACGATCTCCTCGGGCTCGTGCGGGCGCCGCGCGGCGCCCGCGTCGTGTGGGTGCACGTGTGCGGCGACGTGGCGGAGCTCTTGTTCGTGCAGGGCGGCGCGCTCGTGCTCAGCCGGAGCGTGCCCGCGACCGACGGCCCAGAGCTCGTCGCCGAGATCACGCGGAGCTTCCCGGTCGCGCGCTGGCGCGGGTGCGACGCCGTGTGGCTCTCGGGCGACGCCGGCGATCCGACCGACGCGCTCGAGGCGCTGGACGTGCCGGTCACGGTGCCGCCGTGGAGCGCGCGCGCGCGCCGTCACCTCGACGCCGTCGAGCAGGAGCCGGGCGGCGCGCTCACCCTGGCGCTCGCCGTCGCCGCCGGGCGCGGCATCA
>Ga0156038_1079_pt2 | contig 12255 bp, 11 predicted proteins | sample RifCSPlowO2_02_FD_116150 | JGI IMG/M metagenome (GOLD analysis project Ga0156038, IMG submission 116150) | Candidatus Rokubacteria bacterium RIFCSPLOWO2_02_FULL_72_37
GAGCGAGAGTCTGAACGTCGGCCCCGAGACCGCCACGGCGCCGACCACGCCGCCCCCGACGACGATCGGCGCCGCCGCGGCCCGCCCGCCCTCGACCAGCTCCTCGTCCACGATCGCGTAGCCCCGCGCGCGCGCCTGCCGGAGTTGCGTGAGCAGCTTCGCCCGCGACGTGAGCGTCCGGGGCGTCAGCCGCCGCAGTCCGTCGCGCGTGAGGATCGCGAGCGCCTCGGCCTCGGGCAGGCGCGCGAGCCAGACCTTGCCGGACGCCGTCGCGTGCGCGGGCGCCACGAGGCCGACGAGCGGCAGCATGCGGATCTGCTGGCCCGGTCCCTCGGCCTTCGCGACGAACAGGAGCCGGCCGTCCTCCACGACCGCGAGCTGCGCCAGCTCGTCGGTCTCGTCGGCGAGCCGCTGGAGGACCGGCAGGCAGAGGCCTGGCATGCCGACCCGCTCGGCGTGGCCGAAGGCGAGCGCGAGCAGCCGCCAGCCGAGGTGGAAGCGGGCCGTCAGCGGGTCCTGGCGAACGAACCCCTCACGCGCGAGCGTGCCGAGGATCTTCGAGAGGCTCGCCTTGCCGTGCCCGAGCTTGGCCGCGAGACGGGAGAGCGCGACGCCCTCGGGATGGCCGGCGAACGCCTCGAGCACGCGCATGGCGCGCGATACCGAGGCGACGCGGACGCCGGGGCCGTCGACCAGGTGGGGCATAGGATTGGAAACCAGGTTTCCTATCTAGCCCGCGGAGGGCCGCGTGTCAAGCTCCGTCCGGGCCGAACGCCTCAGCCGAGGACGGCGAGCTCGCGGCTCGAGCGCGTGAGGAGACGCGTGCCCGCCGCCGTCACCTCGACGGCGTCCTCGACCTGGACCCCGCCCCAGCCGTGCTCGTAGTACGGGGTCTCCACGCAGAAGACCATCCCGGGCTCGAGCGCCGTCTCGCTGCCCGGCGCGAGCGTCGGCGGGTCGTACGGCTCGAGGCCGATCCCGTGGCCGACGTGGTGGCGCCGGTAGTGGGGGATGCCGGCCTCGCGCGTGACCCGGACGGCGACGTCGAAGAGGCGGCTCGCCGGCACGCCGGGCTTCATCGCCTCGATCGCCGCGCGCTCGCCGGCGAGCACCGCGGCGTAATAGCGCGCCTGCTTGTCGCTCGGTCGGCCGAAAACGGCCGTGCGCGAGATGTCCGAGCGGTAGCCCTCCCAGACGCAGCCGAGGTCGAAGCGCACGAGGTCGCCGGGTCGGAGCGCCCGGTCGGTCGCGTAAACGTCGGCCAGCGCCGCGCGCTCCCCGAGCGTGATCACGCTGAAGTAGGGCGACGCGCCCCGCCGCACGACCTCCTGCTCGTACGCCGCGACCGCGTCGCGCTCGGTGACGCCTGGCGCGAGCATGGCGAGGACCGCGGCGATGCCGTCCTCGGCGATCCAGGCCGCGCGCTCGAGCCGCGCGACCTCCGCGGGACTCTTGACCATCCGCGCGCGCCGGAAGAGCTGGTAGGCGGGCACGAGCGCGGCCGGGGCCAGCCGCTCGCCGAGGCGCGTCCACGCCGGCCCGAGCACGTTGCCCTCGTCGAGCCCGAGATGCCGGCCCGCGACGCCGAGGTCGGCGAGCACGCCGGCGAGCGCGTCGGCGGCGGTCGACGCGGGGGCGCGCGTGAAGCCCCGGATCCTCTCGCCCGCGTCCCCGGGCGGGTCGGCGTACTCGAAGAAGAACTTCCCGTAGCACGCGACCCGGTCGCAGGCGATCGCGTCGGCCGCGACGCCCGCGGTGTCGATGAAGGGCACGACGAGCCCGGTACCGCCGCGCGTGAAGACCCCGTACAGCTCGGCGCCGCGGAAGATCGCGTGGGAGATGCTGCGGAAGCCGGTGACGTACTGGAGGTTCTCGGTCGTGGTGGCGACCAGCGCGTCGAGGCCTTCGGCCTCCAGCACGCCCAGCAGCCGCTGTCGGTGATGCGGATCCATTACGCTCTCCTCGTTGCCGGACGTTGGCTAGCGGAAGTTGGGCAGGACCTCGCGCCCGAACAGCTCGATCGCGTCCTGCATCTCGGTCACGGTGCTGGCCACGAACAGCATCCCGGCGAGCGTCGTCACCCCGGCCGCCTGGTAGGCGCGGATGCGCTCCGAGATCGCCTCGGGGCTGCCGATCAGGTTGCGCTGCTCGTAGCCGCCGGTCTGCTCCCGGAGCGTCGTGGCCGTGAGCGACTCCAGGTGCTTGTAGAGCTGGGAGCCGCGAAAGCGCCGGAGCGCCTCCTCCTGCGTCCGGCCGATCGAGACGACGAGCTGCGGGGCGACGTCGATCCGCGTGCCGTCGCGGCCCGCACGCTCGGCGGCCCGGCGCACGTCCTCGACACCGCGACGGATCTCCTCGGGCGAGAGCACCGCCGGCAGCCAGCCATCGCCCAGCTCGCCCGCGCGGCGCCGCACCTCGGCGTGGTTGCCGCCGGCGTAGATGGGCAGCGGGTCCTGCACGGGCTTCGGGAAGCACTCGACGTCCTCGAAGTGCACGTACCGGCCCCGGAACGTCACGCGGCGCTCCGTGAACAGCCGCCGCAACGCGCGCATCCCCTCGTCCACGAGTGAACCGCGGTGGACGTCCTTGGCGTCGGGGAAGAGCGCCTCGTACTCCTCGCGATAGGCGCCGGCGCCGACGCCGAGGACGAGGCGCCCGCCCGAGAGCTGGTCGAGCGTCGCGGCTTGCTTGGCGGCGACGACCACGTGCCGCATCGGCAGGACCAGGATGCAGGTGCAGACGCGCAACCGCGTCGTGCGGGCCGCCACGTAGGTGAACGTCACCAGCGGCTCGTAATAGTTGGGCGGTGTCGGGAACTCGCGCCGCACGTAGCGCTGCGTGGTCATGTGGTCGTTGCCCCAGACCGAGTCGAACCCGAGCCGCTCGCAGAGCAGCGCCGTCGGCAGGATGTCCTCGGTCCGCGCGAAGGGGATCGGGTACATCATGCCCTCGATGCACGTGGGAATGTGAACGCCGAAGCTCAGCGGCATCGCAGCTCCTTCCAGAAGGGGGACAGGGCGGTGCCGATCAGCGCGAGCTGCGCGGGCACGTCGGCCTCGGGCGGCACGACCGCGATGGGCGCGTCGAGCCCCGCCTCCGCCCAGCGCGCGAGCGCCCGGCGGCACTCGGCGGGCGTCCCCGCGACGGCCACCGCGTCGAGGATCTCGTCGGTGACGAGATGGCCGACACGCTCGCCGCGCGCGAGCGCCTCACGGAACGGCAGCGTCCGCGCGGCGCCGAGGCCCGCGTCGGCGAGGATCGACTGGCCGTGCAGGAAGCCGAGGTAGCGGGCCACGAACGGGCGGAGTGTGGCGCGCGCCGCCGCACCGTCCTCGGCGACCGCGAGCGGCACGTAGGCGACGACACGGAGCGCGGCGGCGTCGGTCGCGCGCGCGGCCGCCGTCGTCGCGCGGACGCGGCACACGTGCGCGGGGGAGGCGAGGATGGCGCAGTGCACCCCGTCGGCCACCTCGCCGGCGAGGGCGAGCGCCTTCGGCCCCTTGACGCCGAGGAAGATCGGCACGCCGCCGCCCGGCGCCCACTCGAGCCTCACATCGTTCACCGCGAAGCGCCCGCCGCGCCAGGTCAGGCGCTCCCCTGCGAGAAGCCGCCGGACGATCTCGACGCATTCGCGCACGGACGCCAGAGGCGCCGTGAACGGAATGCCCATCCGCTCCTCGATCCAGGCGCGGTTGCTCGCGCCGAGGCCGAGCACCACGCGCCCGGGCGCCAGGCCCGCGAGCGCCGCCGTCTCCATCGCGAGCAGCGCCGGGTGGCGCGTGTAGGGGTTCACGACACCGATGCCCACGGTGAGGCGCTCCGTCACCGCCGCGGCGGCGCCGGCGAGCGCGAAGGCCCCCGGGTAGAAGTAATCCTCGATGAGCCAGACGCTGCCGAGTCCCGCGCGCTCGGCGGCCCGCGACCACGCGACCACGTGACGCGGCACCTCGGCGCCGAGGAACGCGACGCCGAGGCTATCCGTGAAGGTCGAGCCCATAGCTCTCGCGCAGCACGGCGAGCAGCGCGCCGAAGTCGTCGCCGACCGCCTTGACGCCGAGGTTCACGGCGACGTGCTGCTCGCGGCAGCGCGGGCAGCCGGTGAACATGCGCTGGCTCTCGAACAGCGCCGTGCAGCGGGGACACTCGAGCCGGACCACGCTCTCACTCCCCCCCGCGCCCGCGGAGCCGCGCGATCAGGACCTCGACGTCCTCCTCCGGCGTCCGGCCCTCGTCGGTCCGATGGACGACGTCCGCCGCCCCCCGGTAGAGGTCGGCCGAGGACGTCCAGATCCGCTCGAGGTCCTGCTCGAGCGTCACGCCGGGATTCACCCGCGGCCGGTCCGCCGCCCGCACCCGGGCGGCCAGCGTCCGGAGGTCGGCTTCGAGGAGCACGACGACCCCGGTCGCGCGGAGGACATCGCGGTTCCACTCGTAGCGCACGGTGCCGCCGCCCAGGGCGCAGACCGCGCCGCGGAGCGCGGCGAAGCGCTTGCAGATCCGGTACTCGAGCTCGCGGAACGGGAGCCAGCCCTCCTCCCGCACCAGTGCGTGGAAGCTCCGCCCGAGCTCCTGATCCAGCGCGCGGTCGAGATCGTGGAACGGCCGACCGAGGCGCGCGGCCAGCCGCTCGCCGAGCGTCGTCTTGCCGCTCCCGATCATGCCGCTGAGGTAGATGTTAGCGTCGGGCCTCATCGCGCGCGACGCGGATCAGCTCCGGGAACGTGTAGGTGGCGAGCGCGCAGCCGGGCGCGAGAAGGAGCTTCTCGCGCCCGCCCTGCGCGACCGCGTCGCGCACCTCCGCCCGGATCGTCGCCGCGGCGGTGTAGGCGAACCTGGCGTGGCCGATGCCTCCCATCAGCGCGAGCCGCGTCCGTGACCGCATCTCGCCGAGGGACGGCCCCGCATCGCGGTCGGCCCACGAGAGCGCGTGGACCGGATAGTCGAGCAGCCGATCGACGTACAGGTGGTCGCCGTGCGCGTGGAGGACGTGGAACTCCCCGCGCCCCCGGAGCGCCTCGAGCAACGCCAGATCGTACGGCCGCATGAACCGCTCGTACTGCTCGCGGGTCACGAACTCCTCCGACGCCGGGACCGACAGGAACACGCCGGCCGCGCCCCGCTCGAGGGCGGCGACCGCGTACCGCGTGAGGTTCTCGTTCACGATCGCGAGCGCGGCCTCGAGCTCGGTCGGATGCTCGCGCATCAGCGGACCCATCGCGTCCTTGACGACGTTGCGGCGGAGCGTGTTCCAGGCGTCGAAGAGCGTGTCGACGACGAGCGCGCGGTCGCGCAGCTCGTGCGCCAGGACCCCGATCACGCGGAGCTGCTCGCCGAGCGGCGTGCGCTCGAGGTCGAGCGGCGCGAGCCGCGCCAGATCGCGCGCCGCGCGCAGCGTCTCGACGCCGGGCGGCATCGGGTACGAGTAGTCGTTCATGGCCTTGAGCCAGTCCAGGTCGTAGGCCTCGAAGAACTCCAGATGCGCCTGCGCCGTGCGCTCGGCCGGCGCGTGCTGCAGGCCGAAGTGATACCAGACACCGAACGGCGGGTGATCGACCGGCCGGCCCGCCAGCGCCGCGCGGACGCGCTCGAGCTTCGTCACGCGCGCACCTTGAGCTCGAGCGCGTGGCCGTCCGGGTCGCGCAGATAGAGCGACGGGCCGTCACCGTACGCGCCGTAGCGCTGGACCACGTCGCCGTCGACCGCCACGCCCCTGCTCCGCAGCTCGCGGGCCATCGCCGCCAGATCGGGGCAACGGATCGAGAGGCAGACGTGGTCGACGCCCCCGGCGCCGTCCTCGGCCCGGGCGGGCAGCAGGTCGATCAGATGCTCGCCGAACCGGAGCTGCACGAGGGAGAACTTCTCGTTCACGCGCTCGAGCGAGCAGCCGAGCACGTCCTGGTAGAAGCGCGTCGAGCGCGCCTGGTCGCGCACGCGGAACACGACGTGGTCGAGGCCGAGCGGTGTGAACATGCGGTCCCCCTCTCGTCTGGAGGCTACCACGGGCCCGCTCAGTCGCGCCGCAGGACCGCCAGGGGCTTCTGCCCGAGCAGCCGGAACGTCGCGAGGGAGCCGACGGCCAGCGAGAGGCCAGCCGTCGCGCCGACGCCGAGGACGAGCGGCGCGGGTGCCAGCGTCCACGGCACGTCGAGCACGAAGCGCACGACGATCCAGGCGAGCACCACGGCGAGCAGCGTCCCGCCCAGGCCCGCGGCGGCACCGAGACACGCGTACTCGACGGCGAAGGCGCGGGCCACGGCGCCGCGCGTCGCGCCGAGCGTCCGGAGGATGACGGACTCGTAGAGCCGCTCCCACCGCGTCGCAGCGAGCGTGCCCGCCACCACGACGAGCCCGGTCGCCACGCTGAAAGCCGCCATCCACCGCACCGCCCAGGCGAGCTGCCCCAGCAGGGCCGTGGCGCGCTCGAGGACCTCCCGCACCGGGATCGCGGTGACGTTGGGGAAGCTCGCGACGACACGATCTTGCAGGCCCGCCTCGGCGACCGCGGACACGCGCGCCGTGGCGATCCACGTCGCGGGCGCCCCGTCGAGCGCGCCGGGCGAGAGGATCGCGAAGAAGTTGACCGAGAGGCTCTGCCAGTCCACGCGGCGCAGGTTCGTCACCTCCGCCGTCACCGCGATGCCCTGCACGTCGAAGGTGAGGGTGCCGCCGACGCCCACCCCGAGCCGGCGGGCGGCCTCCTCCTCGAGCGAGACCCGCGGCCGCGCCGCCGCCTCGGCCTCGGTCCACCATCGTCCCTCCGTGAGCGCGTCGGCCGGCGGCGCCTCGCCCGCCCAGGTGAGCACGTACTCGCGCGTCAGGTACCGCGCAGCGTCGGGCGCCGCGGCGCGGCGGCGCGCGATCAGCTCGTGCGTCAGCGGGACGCCGTCGAGCGCCGCGAGCCGTGCGCGCACGACGGGCGTGGGCGCCGGCGCCGTGCCGCCGCTGGCGGCGGCGAGGAGCCGGCGCAGCGCATCGACCTGGTCCGGCTGCACGTCCACGAAGAAGAAGGAGGGCGCGGTGTCCCTTCGTTCGAGCGCGATCTGCCGGGCGAGCGCGGACTCCAGGAGGGCGACGGCCACGAGCAGCGTCACCGCGAGCCCGAGGGCCGTGACGACGCGCGCCGCGTGGCCGCCCGGCCGCGCGAGGCCCGCGAGCCCCTGCCGCAGCGCGAAGCCCCGGGCGCCGAGGCCCCGGCGCCCGAGCACGACGAGCCCGCGCGCCACGAGCGCGAGCAGGCAGAGGGCGGCCAGCGCGGCGCCGACGAAGATCGCGCCGAGGCCGAGCGACCCCGCCTGCCACACCGCGAGCGCCGCCAGCCCCGCGCCGACGGGGAGCGCGGCCAGCCAGGGCCGGCGCGCCCGCCAGGCGCCCGCCTCCACGTCCCGGCGCAGCACGAGCGACGGCGGCACCGCGCGCACCTCGAGCAGCGGCCAGAGCGCGCAGAGCAGCGCGGTGAGGCCCCCCAGCGCCACGCCACGGACGAGTGTCCACGGGTCGAGCCGCGCCTCGAGGGCCACCGGCGCGAGCGGCGCGAGCGCCCGCACGAGCAGCGGCTGGGCCGCGGCGCCGAGCGCGGCGCCCACGAGGCTCGCCAGGACGCCGAGCGCCTGCGTCTGCAGCAGGTAGGTGGCAAGGAGCGTCCGCCCGTCGGCACCGAGGACCTTCAGCACCGCGATCGTCGCGCGCTGGCGCCGGACGAACGTCGTCACCGCCGCCGCGATCCCGATCCCGCCGATCAGCAGGCTCGCGAGCCCGACGAGGCCGAGGTAGGTCGCGAGGCGGCGGAAGAAGCGCCGGAGACCGGGCTGCGCCTCGTCGAAGGACGTGACGCGCACGCCGGGGTCGGCGACGGCGCGCGCGAGGTCTGCGCTCGCCGCGCCCGCGGCAACCGTCCCGGGCAGCCGCACCAGGGCGCGATACCGCACCCGGCTCCCGGGCCGCACGAGCCCCGTCCGCGCGAGCGTCTCCGCCGAGACCAGGACGCGCGGGCCGAGGCCCACCAGGCTCGCGAGCCGGTCCGGCTCGCGCACGAGGACGCCGGTGATCGTGAGCGTCGTCTCGCCGAGCGCGAGCCGATCGCCCGGCCCGAGGCCCAGGCGCTCGAGGAGCGCGGCGTCGACGACGGCGCCGGCGCCGCCCTCGCGCGGGGTCAGGAGGCGGGCGAGCGGCGCGGCCGGGCGCGTCACGACCACGCCGTACAGCGGGTACGCCGGCTCGACCGCCTTCACCTCGACGGGCAGCGTGCGACCCGACGCGCTCCGCGCCATGCCGATCAGCTCCTGGAGCGCCGTCGTCCGCGCGCCCGCGAGGCGCAGCCGCTCGAGCGCGGCGACGGCCTCGTCGCCGAGCGGCCGGGCCGCCCGGAGCTCGACGTCGCCGCCGAGCAGCGTCTTCGCCTCACGCGTCAGCGCGCCGTCGAGGTTCACCGCGAGCGTGCCGACGGCGACGAGCGCGGCGACGCCGAGCGCCACGCAGGCGCCGAAGCCGAGGAAGTGGCGCCACGCGCCGCGCGTCTGACGCCACGCCATGCGCAGCGGGAAGGCGACGCTCACCGCTCGGGGTCGAGCAGGCGCCCGTCGCGCAACCGCAGGACGCGATCGGCCTTGCCCGCGAGCGCCTCGTCGTGCGTGACCAGCAGGAGCGTGGAGCCGCGCTCACGGTTGAGCCCGAGCAGCAGCTCGATGATCCCGCCGCCGGTCGCGGAGTCGAGGTTGCCCGTCGGCTCGTCGGCGAGCAGGATCCGCGGCCGGAGCGCGAGCGCCCGGGCGATCGCGACGCGCTGCTGCTCGCCGCCGGAGAGCTGCGCCGGATAGTGGTGGCCGCGGGCGGCGAGCCCGACCTCGTCGAGCAGCGTCGCGGCGCGCGCCGGGGCATCGGGCACCGTCGCCAGCTCGAGCGGTACCGCCACGTTCTCCGCCGCGGTCAGCGTCGGGATCAGGTGAAAGGCCTGGAACACGAAGCCGAGCGTGTCGCGGCGGAACCGCGCGAGCGCATCCTCGCCGAGCCGCGTCACCTCCGCGCCCGCGACCTCGATGGTCCCCGCGGTCGGCCGGTCGAGTCCCGCGACGAGGCCGAGCAGCGTGGATTTGCCACTGCCCGAGGGCCCCGTGACCGCGCAGACCTCCGCGTCCTCGACGTCGAACGAGACACCGTCGAGGACCGTGAGCGTCCGGCCGCCACTCGGCAGCCGCAGCGTGAGGTCGCGCACGCGGATCATCACGACGCCCATACTACACTGGCGTCATGAGCCGCCTGGCCGTGCGCGCGCTCCTCTGCGCCGTCCTCGCCATGCTCGTGTCGCCGGCGCCTGCGCGCGCCGCGCGCGCGATCGTGGCGCTCGGCGACAGCCTCACCGCCGGGCTCGGCGTCGGCGCGCAGGAGGCGTATCCCGCGCGCCTCGAGGTGCGCCTCCGCCGCGAGGGTTTCGACTACCGCGTCGTCAACGCGGGGGTCAGCGGGGACACGTCGGCCGGGGGACTGCGCCGGCTGGACTGGGTGCTCCGTGCCGCGCCCGAGGTCGTCATCGTCGCGCTCGGCGCGAACGACGGGCTGCGCGGCCAGGACCCGGGAGCGACGCGCGACAACCTCGAGCGCATCGTCCTGCGCCTGCGCCGGGCGGGCGCCCGCGTGTTGCTGGCCGGCATGCGCGTGCCGCCGAACTACGGCCTCGAGTTCGCCCGGGCGTTCGCCCGCGTGTTCCCGGAGGTCGCGCGCCGCGAGTCGGTCGCCCTCATGCCCTTCCTGCTCGAGGGGGTGGCCGCCGATCCCCGGCTCAACCAGGCCGACGGCATCCACCCGAACGCCGCGGGCCACCAGGCGATCGCCGACCGGCTCTGGCCCTACCTCCGCCCCCTCCTGCGTCGGCCCGCCCGCCGACTAAATATCCGGACCCCCAGGCGCGTCTCATGGGGCAAAAGGAGGGTTGCCCATGCGTCGCGTGATCGCCTCGATCGCCCTGGTGGCGCTCCTGCTCGGGGTCTCGGCCCCCGCCGCCCAGGCCGGCAGTTCCACGGATATCGCGCTCGGGCTCGCCTCGTTCGCCGTGTTCAACCAGGTGGTTGGGCCGCTGCTCAGGCCGCACCGCGCCGAAGCCGCGTATCACAGGCGGGAAGTCGTCTACGTGCGCGAGCCGCGTGTCGTCTACGCGCCGCCGCCCGAGGTGTACGTCGCGCCGGCGCCGGCGCCGCCGCCCGTGTATCCCAACGTCGTGCAGTACCCGCACGGGCGCTACGAGCTCCGCTGGCAGTACCAACAGTACGTCTGGGTCTGGATCCCCGCGGTGCCGCCGCCACCGCCTCCGCCGCCCGCGCCGGCGCCCTAGAGAGCGGGCGGATCGCATAGGGGCGCGCCCGGTGTCGCGGCCGGGCGCAGGGCGCGCCCCCCTTGGCGACGCATCGCTCAGGCCGCGGCCAGAGCCCGTCGCATCCGCCCGAGCGCCTCGGCGAGTGTCGCGCGCGGGCAGGCGAAGTTGAGCCGCACGAACCCCTGGCCACCCCGCCCGAACGTCCTGCCGTCGTTGAGCGCCACCCGCGCCTTCCCGAGAAAGAACGTGTACGGATCGGCCGCTGCAGGCCCCGCGTCACGGCAGTCGAGCCACGCGAGATAGGTCGCGTCGGGCGCGGCGACCCTCACGCCGGGCAGCGAGCGCGCGACGAAGTCCACCACGAAGTCCCGGTTGGCCTCCAGGTACCCCAGCAGCTCCGCGAGCCACGCCTCGCCGTGGCGGTAGGCCGCCACCGCCGCCGTGTGGCCGAGGATGTTGACCGTCTGCACCAGGTCGGCGCGGGCGGCGTGGAAGCGCGCGCGGAGCGCGGCGTCGGGGATCACCGCGAGCCCGCATTTCAGGCCCGCGAGGTTCCACGTCTTGCTCGGCGCGAGCAGCGTGATCGTCCGCTCCGCGACCTCGGGGGCGAGCGACGCGATGGGCGTGTGCCGGTGGCCCGAGAAGACCAGGTCGCCGTGGATCTCGTCGGCGACGATCGCGAGGCCGCGCCCGAGGCAGATGGCCGCCATGCGCTCGAGCTCCTCGCGGCGGAACGCGCGGCCCACCGGATTGTGCGGGTTGCAGAGGAGGAACACGCGCGTGCGCGGGCCGACGGCCGCCTCGAACGCCTCCCAGTCCGGCACGTAGCGGCCGTCGGGTCCGCGCGCGAGGTCGGCCGTGTCGGCCGCGAGGCCGCAGTTGCCGGGCACGCGGAGGATGGGCGGATAGAGCGGGACTTGCAGCAGCACGCCGTCGCCCGGCGCGGCGAGCATCCGGCACGCGACGTTGAAGCCCGGAATGACGCCGGGCAGGAGCACCACGGCCTCCGGCGCCACGCGCCAGCGGTACAGGCGCTCGAGCCGCGCCGCGACCAGCTCGTGCAGCTCGGTCACCTGCTCGAGCGGCGGGCCGTAGCCGAAGACACCGTGCTCCACGCGCTCGCGGAGTGCCCGGACCACGGGCGGCGGCGAAGCGAAGTCCATGTCGGCGACCCAGAGCGGCAGGACGTCCGGGTCGTACTTCCGCCACTTGTTGCTCTCGGTGCCTCGGCGCTCGGTGATCCGGTCGAAGTCGTGGGCCATGGCCCTACGCTAACGCGAAACCGGCCCGCGCCATAGGCCCGGCGCCGGGGTGATATGCTCAGCCGCCGGGAGGGACACGGGATGCGCATCGGGATCGTCGGCGCGGGCGCGATCGGCTGCATCGTCGGGGGGCTCCTCACCAGGGCGGGGCGCGACGTGACGCTCCTCGACCAGTGGCCGGAGCACATCGAAGCGATGAAGCGCGACGGGCTCCGGCTCAGCGGCACGTGCGGCGAGCACCGGATCCCCGTCCGCGCCCTGCATCTCCACGAGGCGCAGACGATCGAGGAGCCGTTCGACGCGGCCTTCGTCGCGGTGAAGAGCTACGACACCGAGTGGGCGACCGCGCTCGCCTGCGCCTACCTCCGGCCCGAGGGCGTCGCCGTGGACTTCCAGAACGGGATCAACGACGAGCGCGTGGCGGCCGTGGCCGGCCGCGCGCGGACACTCGGCTGCGTGATCACGATCGGCGCCGGCATGTACGAGCCCGGGCACGCGATGCGCACCGACTCCGGCACGCTCGGCTTCAAGATCGGCGAGCTCGACGGCCGGGACACCGAGCGCGCGCGCGCGCTGGCGGCGGTCATGAACGACGTCGCGCTCGCCCGGGTGACGACGAATCTCTGGGGCGAGCGCTGGTCCAAGCTCGCGCTCAACTGCATGCTGAACCCCGTCGCGGGCCTATCGGGT
>Ga0156038_1189_pt2 | contig 12081 bp, 6 predicted proteins | sample RifCSPlowO2_02_FD_116150 | JGI IMG/M metagenome (GOLD analysis project Ga0156038, IMG submission 116150) | Candidatus Rokubacteria bacterium RIFCSPLOWO2_02_FULL_72_37
CGCCTGCTTGGCGAGATCCTCCCCGGGGTAGGGAAGGTGGACCTCCTTCCAGTCGTGCACACGCTCGGGGATCGGCCGCGTGGGCCACTTCTGGCGCTTGATCTCGAGGAAGCCGGTCGGCTTACCCACCGGCGGTCCCCACGAGCTCGCGGAACGAGGGCTCTCGGCCCTCCGCTCGCGCCCGTGCCTCGGCGGCCAGGACCCGCTTGTAGTCCTTCGGCATCACCCGGACGAAGCGCGACTGCATCGCGCGCCAGTTGGCGAGGATCTTCGCGGCATGGGCCGAGCCCGTGTACGCGACGTGGCGATCGATGAGGCCGCCGACCAGGTGGACGTCGGCCGGCTGGTCGAGCGGCTCGAGATCGACCATCTCGCGATTGCACCGTCGCGAGAAGTCGCCGTCGAGGTCGAGGACGTAGGCGATGCCGCCCGACATGCCCGCCGCGAAATTGCGGCCGGTGCGGCCGATGACCACCACGCGGCCGCCGGTCATGTACTCGCATCCGTGGTCGCCGACGCCCTCCACGACCGCGTGGGCGCCGCTGTTGCGCACGCAGAAGCGCTCACCGGCCACGCCGCGGACGAATGCCTCGCCGCTCGTCGCCCCGTAGAGGGCGACGTTGCCGATGACGATGTTGTCCTCGGGCACGAACGTCGAGCGACGCGGCGGGTACACGATGAGCCGTCCGCCCGACAGCCCCTTGCCCCAGTAGTCATTGGCGTCCCCCTCGAGCGCGAAGGTGATCCCCCGCGGGAGGAAGGCGGCGAAGCTCTGGCCCGCCGAGCCGGTGAAGTGAACCTTGATCGTGTCCTCCGGCAGCCCCTCGGCGCCCCAGCGGGTCGTGACCTCGTAGCCGAGGGTCGTGCCCACGGTGCGGTTCACGTTCCGGATCGGCAGGCTGAGGGTGACGGGGCGCTGGAGCTCGATCGCCTCCCGGCAGGCCGGGATCAAGGTGGTGTGGTCGAGGCCTTTTTCGAGGCCGTGATCCTGCGGCACGACCCGGCGCCGGGCCACGTCGGGCGGCATGTCCGGCTGATAGAGGATCGACGCGAGGTCGAGTCCGCGCGCCTTCCAGTGGGCGACCGCGGGCGCGAAGTCGAGGCGATCGGCACGGCCGATCATCTCGTCGAGCGTGCGGAAGCCGAGGCGCGCCATGTGCTCGCGAACCTCCTGGGCCAGGAAGCGGAAGAAGGTGACGACGTGCTCCGGCTTGCCCGCGAAGCGCCTGCGCAGCTCGGGGTCCTGGGTGGCGACACCGACCGGACAGGTGTTCAGGTGGCAGACGCGCATCATGATGCAGCCGAGCACCACGAGCGGCGCCGTCGCGAAGCCGTACTCCTCGGCGCCGAGCAGCGCGGCGACGACCACGTCGCGTCCGGTCTTCATCTGACCGTCGACCTGGACGACGATCCGATCACGGAGCTTGTTCAGGACGAGCACCTGCTGCGTCTCGGCGAGCCCGAGCTCCCACGGGATCCCGCCGTGCTTGATCGAGGTGAGCGGCGACGCGCCGGTGCCACCGTCGTGGCCCGAGATCAGCACGACGTCCGCGTGGGCCTTCGCCACGCCGGCGGCGACGGTGCCCACGCCGACCTCGGCGACCAGCTTCACGTGCACCCGCGCTCTCGGGTTGGCGTTTTTCAGGTCGTGGATCAGCTGGGCGAGATCCTCGATCGAGTAGATGTCGTGGTGCGGCGGCGGCGAGATGAGGCCCACACCCGGCGTGCTGAGCCGGACCCGGGCGATCCATGGATAGACCTTGCGCCCGGGGAGCTGGCCACCCTCACCCGGCTTGGCGCCCTGGGCCATCTTGATCTGGAGATCGTCGGCGTTGACCAGGTATTCGCTGGTGACCCCGAAGCGGCCCGAAGCGACCTGCTTGACCGCGCTCCGCCGCCAGTCCCCGCCGGGATCGCGGCGGTAGCGGGCCGAATCCTCGCCGCCTTCGCCGGTGTTCGAGCGGCCGCCGAGGCGATTCATCGCGATCGCGAGCGTCTCGTGCGCCTCCTGGCTGATCGAGCCGTAGGACATCGCGCCGGTGGCGAAGCGCTTGACGATCGCCTCGACGGGCTCCACCTCGTCGAGTGGGATCGGCCGCTCGGCCCAGCGCAGGTCGATGAGACCCCGCAGCGTCGCGTGCTTCGTGCTCTGGTCGTCGCACAGGCGGGTGTACCCCTTGAACGCCGCATAGTCGCCGACACGGGTCGAGTGCTGCAGCTTCACGATCATGTCCGGATTGACCATGTGGTGCTCGCCGTCCCGTCGCCACTGATACTCCCCACCCCAGTCGAGCTCGGCCTCGCCGACGGGGCGCTCCGGGAACGCGCGGGCGTGCCGCCGTCGGACCTCCTCCGCGATCACGTCGAGGCCGATGCCGGACACGCGCGATGCCGTGCCGGTGAAGTACCGGTCGACGAGGTCGCGGTTCAGGCCGATCGCCTCGAAGATCTGGGCGCCGCAATAGCTCTGCAGCGTCGAGATGCCCATCTTGGCCATCACCTTGAGGATCCCCTTGTTCAGGGCCTTGATGTAGTTCTTGACCGCCTTCCGGTGATCGAGGTCGGCGAGCAGGCGTTGTCTGATGAGGTCGTCGAGCGTCTCGAACGCGACCCACGGGTTCACGGCGCCGGCGCCGTAGCCGATCAGGAGGCACATGTGATGGACTTCGCGCGCGTCCCCCGCCTCGACCACGAGCCCGCACCGGATGCGTTCGCCCTGGCGCACGAGGTGGTGGTGGACGGCGGCCGTCGCGAGCAGGCTCGGGATCGGCGCGTGCTCGGGGTCCACGCCGCGATCGGACAGGATCAGGATGTTGTGGCCGTCGGCGATCGCGCGGCTCGCGCGGCGCTGCAGATCCTCGAGCGCGCGCTCGAGCCCGCTCACGCCCCCGGCGGACGGGAAGAGCATCGGCAGCGTCGTGGCCTTGAAGCCGAGCTCGGAGACGTGCGCGAGCTTGGCGAGATCGTCGTTGGAGAGCACCGGGTCCTTCAAGACGATCTGCCGGCACGATTCGGGCTCCGGCCGGAGCAGGTTGCGCTCGGGCCCGATCGTCGACTCCATCGCCGTGACCAGCTCCTCGCGGATCTGGTCGAGGGGCGGGTTGGTGACCTGGGCGAAGAGCTGTTTGAAGTAGTCGAACAGCGGCCGCGGGCGATCCGAGAGCACGGCGAGCGCGGTGTCGGTTCCCATCGAGCCGATCGGCTCCTCGCCCTGGCGCGCCATCGGAACCATGAGGATGCGGAGATCCTCGTGGGTGTAGCCGAAGGCGAGCTGGCGGGTGAGGACCGTGGCGTGGTCGGACTCGCCGAGCGGCGCGGGCGCCAGGTTCTCGAGTCGCACCTGGTGCTGGCGCAGCCACTCGCCGTACGGGTGTTCGGCCGCGAGCTCGGCCTTGATCTCCTCGTCGGCGATGATCCTGCCCTGGGCCGTGTCCACCAGGAAGATCCGCCCCGGATGCAGCCGCTCCTTGACCAGGACGTCCTCGGGCGGGATGTCGAGCACGCCGACCTCCGACGCCATGATGACCAGGTCGTCCTTGGTGACGTAGTAGCGCGACGGGCGCAGGCCGTTCCGGTCGAGAACCGCGCCGATGACCGTGCCGTCGGTGAAGGCGATCGAGGCCGGGCCGTCCCAGGGTTCCATGAGCGAGGAGTGGTACTCGTAGAACGCGCGGCGCTCGGGGCTGATGCTCTCGTGGTTCTGCCACGGCTCCGGGATCATCATGAGGATCGCGTGCGGCAGGGAACGCCCGTTCATCACGAGGAACTCGAGCACGTTGTCGAAGGTCGCCGAGTCGGAGAGCCCCTCGCGGGTGACGGGGAAGACCTTGGCCAGGTCCTGGCCGAGCAGGCCGGAGGCGCAGAGCGCCTGCCGCGCGCGCATCCAGTTGATGTTCCCGCGCAGCGTGTTGATCTCCCCGTTGTGCGCGATGTAGCGATACGGGTGCGCGAGCGGCCACGACGGGAACGTGTTGGTGCTGAACCGCTGGTGGACGAGCGCGAGCGCCGACTCGACGTCGGGATCGGTCAGATCCGGGTACATCGTCTCGATCTGGTCGGCGGAGAGCATGCCCTTGTAGATCAGCGTGTTCGAGCTGAGGCTCGGCAGGTGGAGGAAGGTCTTCTCGGTGACGTCGAGCGCGAGCACGGCGTGCTCGATGCGCTTGCGGACGACGTAGAGCTTGCGCTCGAAATGCGCGTGGTCGCGCACCGCGGGCCCGCGGGCGATGAACACCTGGCGGATGTGGGGCTCGACCGAGAGCGCGGTGGCGCCGAGCAGCCGATCGTCGCTCGGCACGTCGCGCCAGCCGAGCAGCCGCTGGCCCTCGTCGGCCACGATCTCCGCGATCAGCGCCTGCACGCGTTCCCGCTGCGCGGGGTCGCGCGGGAGGAAGACGAGCCCGGCGCCGTACTCGGTCGGCCCGGGGAGGGGGATCCGGAGCCGGGCGCACTCCCGGCGCAGGAACTTGTCCGGCATCTGGAGGAGGATCCCGGCGCCGTCGCCCGTGTTCGGCTCGCACCCGCAGGCGCCTCGATGCAGCAGATTGATCAGCACCTGGAGCGCCCTGCGCACGATGTCGTGGGACTTGTGCCCTTTGATGTGGACGACGAACCCGACGCCGCAGGCGTCGTGCTCCCGCAGCGGATCGTACAGGCCCTGCTGCTGCTCCATCTGCAATCCCCTTTGTGAAGAGTTGATGGATACTACCCGAGGTCGGAGTATTAGTCATCCCAGAAAAGTCGGATATTGGGCATTAACCAGGCTTATACTGTGGCCGCCGATGCACCTCGAAACACTGCGGATGTACTGCGACGTGGTGCGGCTGCGCTCCTTCTCGCGGGGTGCGGCCCTCAACCTCGTGTCCCAATCGGCGGCGAGCCAGGCGGTCCGACAGCTCGAGGCTCAGCTCGGCGTGAGCCTGGTCGACCGCACCAAGCGGCCGTTCGTCGTCACGCCGGAGGGGCAGACGTTCTACGAGGCCTGCCGCGGCGTGCTCGAGGTGTGGGAGAAGGCCCGGTCCGAGGTCGCCGCCGCGAAGACCCGGGTGGACGGCACGGTGCGGGTCGCGGCGATCTACTCGGTCGGCCTGCACGACGTCAGCCGGCACATGCAGCGGTTCATGTCGATGTACCCGGACGCGCGCGTCTTGCTCGAGTGCCTGCACCCGCACAAGGTCGTCGAGGCGGTGCTCTCGGGCGAGGCGGACGTCGGGATCATGTCCTACCCGCCCGTGAACCGCGCGCTGTCGACCGTGTTCCTGCGCGCCGAGGCGATGGCCTTCGTGTGTCATCCGAACCACCGGCTGGCTCGCCGGAGACTCGTGCTGCCGGCCGAGCTGAACGGCGAGACGTTCGTGGCCTTCGACGCGGGCCTCACCATCCGGAAGGCGATCGACCGCTCGTTCCGCCAGCACAACGTCAAGGTCAACATCGCGATGGAGTTCGACAATATCGAGACCATCAAGCAGGCGATCATGATCGCGGCGGGCGTCTCGATCCTTCCCCGCCACACCGTCCAGAAGGAAGCGTCCATCCGCACGCTCGCGGCCGTGCCGTTCGCGATCCCCGACCTCGTGCGGCCGGTCGGGCTCATCCACCGGAAGGAAAAGCCGCTGACGCCGACGGTCAGCCGGTTCATCGAGCTGCTCCGCGAGACGACCGCCGACCCGGTGGCCGCGGGTGCGCGCTCGTGACGGCGGCGGGAGAGGGAGGCGACGCGATGGGCGAGTTCGAGGACGAGGACTCCGCGGCGCTCGAGGGCGACCTCCGGGAAGTGCGGGGCGCGCTGCTGAACGACACGATCGCGCTCCTCGGACCGGCGGAGCCGATCCGCCTGGCGGCCGGCGCGACCGTGGCGGACGCGGTCGAGGCGATGCTCGGGCGGCGCCAGGCGGCGGTGCTGGTCACGGACGGGCAGGGACGGCTCGCCGGCATCTTCACGGAGCGCGACGTGTTGAACCGGGTCGTGGGGCGCGGGCTCGATGCCGGGACGACCGCGGTCCGTGACGTGATGACGCCGCGGCCCGAGGCGCTCACGGCGGGCGACCGGGTCGCGTACGCGATCCATTGCATGAGCGTCGCGGGCTATCGCACGATCCCGCTCGTGGACGCGGCCCAACGCCCGGTCGGCATCGTCACGGTGAACGACGTGATCCGGTGGCTGGCGAGCCTCTTTCCGGAGGCCGTGCTCAACCTGCCTCCCGGGGACTCCCGCCTGAAGCGGCCCCAGGACCAGGACGCCGGTTGACGCGGTGTATCACGACGTTCGCCCGCCGACGGTCCCGGTGGTCCAACCGGTGGGGCAAACCTTGCCGCGTTCCCGGGGCTCCGATAAAATGGCGTGGTCAGTCGCGATCGGCGACGCTCAGGACGCGCCGCACGGCCTCGGCAGGGCCCCCCGGTTGAACGGTCGAACGACGGGGCGGGGCGTGTGCGCACGAGCACCGAACGAGGAGACACGAGCGCATGAGTGAGATAGCGGCTGCCGTGAAAGGCAACGGAAAGTCGCTGAAGGAGCTCGATCGAGCCGTCGTCCGCTTCGCCGGCGACTCGGGTGACGGCATGCAACTGACGGGCGAGCAGTTCACGACCGAGTCGGCGTGGGCCGGCAACGACGTCGCGACCCTGCCGAACTTCCCGGCCGAGATCCGCGCGCCCGCCGGAACGCTGTTCGGCGTGTCCAGTTTCCAGCTCCAGTTCGGGAGCCAGCGCGTCTACACGCCCGGTGATCGCCTCGACTGCCTGGTCGCGATGAATCCGGCAGCGCTGAAGGTCCACCTGCGGGATCTCAAGCCCGGCGGCCTCCTGATCGTCAACACGCCCGCCTTCGACAAGCGCAACCTCGACAAGGCCGGCTACGCGGCGAATCCGCTCGATGACGTGACCCTGGGCGAGCGGTACCGGCTGCACAAAGTCGACATGAGCGGCCTGACCCACGAGGCGATCAAGGACCTGCCGCTCAACGCCAAGGAGAAGGACCGGACCAAGAACTTCTTCGCGCTCGGGCTCGTGTCCTGGATCTACACGCGACCGCTGGAGCCGACGCTGGAGTGGATCCAGAAGAAGTTCGCGAAGAACCGGGATGTCGCGGCTGCGAACGCGCGCGTGCTCAAGGCCGGCCACGCGTACGGCGAGACCGCCGAGATCTTCAGCGAGCACTACACGGTCGAAGCCGCGGAGATGACGCCGGGCCTCTACCGGGCCATGACGGGCAACCGCGCCCTGGCCTGGGGCCTCCTGGCCGCCGCGCAGCGGTCGAAGCTCCCGCTCGTGTATGGCGCCTATCCGATCACGCCCGCCAGCGACATCCTGCACGAGCTGGCGCTGCACAAGCGCTTTCGGGTGCGCACGGTCCAGGCGGAGGACGAGATCGCGGCTGTCACGGCCGCCATCGGCGCCTCGTTCGGCGGCGCGATCGGCGTGACGGGCTCGAGCGGACCCGGCATCGCCCTCAAGGGGGAGGCGATCGGGCTGGCGGTGATGGCCGAGCTGCCGCTCGTGGTGTTCGACATCCAGCGGGGGGGGCCGTCCACCGGGCTCCCGACCAAGACCGAGCAAGCCGACCTCATGCAGGCGCTCTACGGCCGCAACAGCGAGTCGCCCGTCGTCGTGCTCGCGCCGGCGACACCCGGCGACTGCTTCTACGTCGCGTACGAAGCGGTGCGGATCGCCGCGAAGTACATGGTCCCGGTCCTGGTGCTGAGCGACGGATTCCTGGCCAATGGCTCGGAGCCGTGGCTGATCCCGGATCCGGACACGCTCCCGGCGATCGACGTGGAGTTCCGGACCGAGCCGGAGGGGTTCTTCCCCTACCTGCGCGATCCGGCGACGCTCTCGCGACCGTGGGTGCGCCCGGGCACGCCCGCGCTCGAGCACCGCATCGGCGGCATCGAGAAGCAGGACGTGACGGGCAACATCTCCTACGACCCGGAGAACCACGACCACATGGTGCGGACGCGCGCGGAGAAGGTGCGGCGCGTGGCGCAGGAGATCCCGCCGATCACGATCAACGGCCCGGCGACCGGGGACGTCCTCGTCGTGGGCTGGGGCAGCACGTACGGCGCGATCACGGCGGCGGTCGAGCGCGCGCAGAGCGCGGGGCGCTCCGTCGCGTCGGTGCACCTCCGTCATCTCAACCCCCTGCCGCCGGACCTCGGGCACGTGTTGCGCGAGTTCCGACGGGTGCTGGTGCCGGAGATCAACAGCGGCCAGCTCGTCCGGGTGCTGCGGGCCGAGTACCTCGTCGATGCGGTCGGCTTCAACCGCGTGCGCGGGCTCCCGCTGGCGAGCGACGAAATCCACGACGCGATCATCCAGCTCCTCGGGAGTCACGCATGAGCCCAGGCGGCGCAGGGGCCAAGGAAGCTCCGAAGTACAGCAAGAAGGATTTCGAGTCCGACCAGGACGTCCGATGGTGTCCCGGGTGCGGGGATTACGCGATCCTCTCGGCCGTGCAGAAGACGTTCCCCGACCTGGGCGTGCCCAAGGAAGACATCGTCTTCGTCTCGGGCATCGGCTGCTCGAGCCGTTTCCCGTACTACATGAACACCTACGGCTTCCACACGATCCACGGCCGCGCCCCGGCGATCGCGACCGGGCTCAAGCTGGCCCGACCGGAGCTCAAGGTGTTCGTCGTCACGGGCGACGGCGACGGGCTGTCGATCGGCGGCAATCACATGCTGCACGTGTTGCGCCGCAACGTGGGCGTGACAATTCTGTTATTCAACAACAGGATCTACGGCCTCACGAAGGGCCAGTACTCTCCGACGAGCGAGCTCGGCAAGATCACCAAGTCGACGCCGATGGGCTCGGCCGATCGGCCGATCAACCCGCTCGCCTTCGCGCTGGGCTGTGGCGCGACCTTCGTGGCGCGCACGGTCGACCGGAACATCCCGCACATGGAGGAGATGCTCCGCCGTGCGGCGCACCACAAGGGCGGAGCGTTCGTCGAGATCCTCCAGAACTGCAACGTGTACAACGACCTGGCGTGGAACGTCCTCTACGACAAGGACTCGAAGCTCCGCAACGAGCTCCGCCTCGAGCACGGCAAGCCGCTGCTCTTCGGGCCGCCGGACGAGCGCCAGGCCGTCGTCATGGAGGGCGTGGTGCCGAGGGTCGTGCCCGCGAACGCGGTCTCCGAGAGCGCGCTCTGGGTCCACGACGAGAAGAACGTCAACGCGGCGAAGCTCCTGGCGGACCTGTTCGCCCCGGAGTTCCCGGTGCCGATCGGCGTGCTCGCGGCGATCGACGAGCCCGTCTACGAGGACATCATGCTCGAACAGGAACGCCGGGCGATCTCCGAGCGAGGGCCGGGGGACATCGCCAAGCTGCTCACGTCGGGAGATACCTGGAAGATCTCCTGAGCGCGCGTGTGAAGGTGGGGAGGCGATGGCGCTGACCCGGTCCGTCCTCGACGCGCTCGAGCGCATCGTCGGCCCCGACGGAGTGGTGAGCACGCCCGAAGGCCGGCTCGTCTACGAGTGCGACATGCACACCTTCTACAAGGGCGCACCGGACGTCGTCGCCCTCCCCGGCAGCACCGAGCAGGTCGAGGCGATCGTGCGTCTCTGTCGGCGCGAGCGGGTCCCGATCGTGCCGCGGGGCTCGGGCACGGGCCTCATCGGTGGCGCGATGGCCGCCGCCGGCGGCGTCATGGTCGGGATGAACCGGATGGACCGGATCCTCGAGGTGGACCTCCCGAACCGCTGCGCGACTGTCGAGCCCGGACTCATCAATCTCTGGCTCACCAAGGCCGTGCAGGACCGCGGCTACTTCTTCGCCCCCGACCCCTCGAGCCAGATGGTGTCCTCGATCGGCGGCAACGTCTCGACGAACGCCGGCGGTCCGCATTGCCTCAAGTACGGCATCACCGTGAACCACGTTCTCGGCCTGGAGGTGGTCACGGGCGCCGGCGAGCGGGTGCAGCTCGGGGGCACGGTGGTCGATCGACCGGGCTACGACGTGCTGGGCGTCACGGTCGGCGCCGAGGGGACGTTCGGGCTCGTCACCGCGATCACCGTGCGCCTGCTGCACGTTCCGGAAGCGGTGAAGACCGTGCTGGCGTCGTTCACCTCGATCGAGCGCGCCTCGGAGGCGGTGTCGGGCATCATCGCCGCCGGAATCATTCCCGCGGCGCTCGAGATGCTCGACGAGCTGATGATCCAGGCGATCGAGGCGGGGATCGGTGCCGGGTACCCCAAGGGCGCCGCCGCGGTGCTGCTGATCGAGCTGGATGGTCCGACCGCCGAGGTGGACTCGCAGGCCGAGCGCGCGGCCGCGATCTGCCGGGAGCGCGGCGCGCTCGACGTGCGCGTCGCGCGCGACGACGCCGAGCGCGCGCTGCTCTGGAAGGGCCGGAAGGAGGCGGCGGGCGCCGTCGGGCGGCTCGCGCCGACGTACCTCCTGCAGGACGCGGTGGTGCCGCGCTCGAAGCTGCCCGCCATCATGCGCGAGGTGCTGGCGATCGGCGAGCGCCACCGGGTGCAGATCGCCAACGTCTTCCACGCGGGCGATGGCAACCTCCATCCCTTGATCCTCTACGACGACCGGCGTCCGGGCGAGCTCGAGCGCGCGAAGGCGGCGAACGAGGAGCTGCTCCGGGCGTGCATCGCGATGGGGGGCACCGTCACCGGCGAGCACGGCGTGGGCATCGACAAGGCGAAGAATCTCCCGCTCCAGTACGGCGAGGCGGACCTCAACTTCATGTACCGGCTGCGCGGGGTGTTCGACCCGGATCGCCTCATGAACCCCGGCAAGCTGCTGCCCTCGCACCCGGCGTGCAGCGAGGGCTTCCGTCCCGCGCGGCCGCACCTGCCCGAAGGCGCCTGGATCTGATGGTCGTCGCCGGGCGAGCCGTCGGCGGCGTGCTCGCTGCCATCGTCGGCCGCGAGCGCCTGCGCGAGGACGACGCGGCGCGGGCCGGGGCGGCCGTCGACGGAGTGGTGCCCCGCTTCGTGGTGCGCCCCGGGTCGCTCGAGCAGGTGAGCGGTGTCGTGGCGCTCGCCCACGACGCCGGGCTCGCCGTCGTGCCCCGCGGCAGCGGGAGCTCGCTCGAGCTGGGCCGCCCCCCGGTCAGAGTGGACGTGGTCCTGGACCTCGGCGACCTCGACCAGGTGCTCGAGTGGAGCCCCGACGACCTGACCGTCTCGGTGCAGGCCGGCGTGACGGCCGGCGCGCTCGCGAGGCGGCTGGCGACACGCCGCCAGCTCCTTCCGGTCGACCCGCCCGGCGCGGCCACCCGGACGCTCGGCGGGCTCGTGGCGACCGGCGCGAGCGGCCCCTCCCGCGCCCGCTACGGGACGCTCCGCGACCTGCTGCTGGGCGTGCGCTTCGTCCAGGCCGACGGCGCGGTGACCTGGGGCGGGGCGAAGGTCGTGAAGTCCGTGAGCGGCTACGACGTGCCGAAGCTGATGGTCGGCGCGCTCGGGACGCTCGGGCTCCTGGTCGAGCTCACGTTCCGTCTGCATCCCATGCCGGAATCCGAGGCGACGTGGCTCGTCCGGTGCCGCGACGCGGCCGGCGCGCAGCGGTTCGTCGATGCCCTGCTCGGCTCGGTGATCCAGCCGACGCGCGTGGAGCTGCTGAACTCCGCCGTGCTCGACGCCTGCGCGCTCCCGGCGGGCGCCGCGGCGGTGGCGGTCGCGATCGGCACGGTCGAGGCCGCCGTCCGTGCCCAGGGAGAAGCGCTCGTCCGCGTGGCGCGCGGCACGGGCGCCGAAGCCGCGCCCGAAACGCGGGGTTTCTGGGAGGCCTATGCGCGTGCCTTCGAGACGGCCGGGGGCGCGCGCCTGCGTGTCGCCACGCTCGTGAGCGCGGTCGGCGCCACGCTCCTCGAGGTGGAGAGGGCCGTCGGCGATCTGGCCCCCGGCAACGAGCCGCGGGTGGGCGGCTGCGCCGCCGTCGGTACGCTCCACGTCGCGCTGGCGGGCATCGGCCCCGCCCCCGCGCAGGCGCTCGTCGAGCGACTGCGCGGCTTCGTCGCCCCGAGGGGCGGGAGCGTTGTCGTCGAAGCCGGGCCACGCGCTCTGCGTGAGGCCGTCGATCCGTGGGGGCCGGTGGCGCCGGGTCCGTTCGCGCTGATGC
>Ga0156038_1088_pt1 | contig 12074 bp, 12 predicted proteins | sample RifCSPlowO2_02_FD_116150 | JGI IMG/M metagenome (GOLD analysis project Ga0156038, IMG submission 116150) | Candidatus Rokubacteria bacterium RIFCSPLOWO2_02_FULL_72_37
ATCTCGTTGCCGACGAGCACGATGCCCGCAGTCTTCGGCATGCCCTCGGATTCTATCACTCGGGCGGCCGCCGGCCGAGCCGCCCAGGGATGCCCTGAAACTCGCCGGGATGCTAGAATCGCGCGTATGACGGACGCGGAGGCGATCAGGCTCCACGGCTGGGCGCTCGTGCTCGGCGCCTCCTCGGGATTCGGCGAAGCCACGAGCCTCGCGCTCGCGCGTGCCGGCATGAACATCTTCGGCGTGCACCTGGACCGCAAGGCCACGCAGCCCAACGTCGAGCGCATCGTCGGCCAGATCAGAGCGCTCGGACGCGACGCGAGGTTCTTCAACATCAACGCGGCCGACGCGGCGAAACGCGCCGAGGTCGCGGCGGAGATGCAGCGCCTCCTCGAAGAGCGCGGCGAGGTCGGGACGGTCCGCATCCTCCTGCACTCGCTCGCGTTCGGCACGCTCAAGCTCTACGTCGCGGAGCCGATGAAGGACGCGGTGAGCCAGGCCCAGATGGACATGACGCTCGACGTGATGGCACACAGCCTGGTCTACTGGACCCAGGAGGTCGTCGGGCGCGGGCTCATGGGCCGCGGCGGCAGGATCTACGCGATGACCTCCTCGGGCGGCGCGCGCGTGCTGCCCCACTACGGCCCCGTGTCCGCCGCGAAGGCGGCGCTCGAGTCGCACATCCGGCAGCTCGCCTCGGAGCTCGCGCCGCGCGGGATCACCGCGAACTCGATCCGGGCGGGCGTCACCGACACGCCAGCGCTCCAGAAGATCCCCGGCCACGACGACATCAAGGCCGAGGCGCACCGCCGTAACCCGAGCGGCCGCCTCACGACGCCGGAGGACGTGGCCCGGGCGCTCGTCGCGCTCTCGCACCCCGACACCTACTGGATCACCGGGAACGTGATCGGCGTGGACGGCGGCGAAGACATCGTCGGGTGACCTATCTCCAGGGGGTGGTCCTCGGCCTCGTCCAGGGGCTCACCGAGTTCCTTCCCGTGTCCTCTTCCGGCCACCTGATCCTGATCCCGCACCTGTTCGGCTGGCCGGACCAGGGCCTCGCCGTCGACGCCGCGCTCCACCTCGGCACCCTCGCCGCGCTGCTCGCGTACTTCCGGCGCGAGCTCCTCGCGCTCGTCACGGGCGCGCTCTCCCGCCGGCTCGCGCTCATCGTGGTGGCCGCGACGGTCCCGGGCGCGCTCGCGGGGGTGCTCTTCGGCAGGCTCATCGAGGCGAACCTGCGCTCGACGCCGCTGATCGCCGGCTCGACGGCCGCCTGGGCGCTGGTCATGTGGGCCGCCGACCGCCGCGCAGCCCACGCGCCGGGCGGGCCACGCGACCCGCTCGAGCGCCTCACCTGGGCGCAGGGGCTCGCCGTCGGCGGCGCCCAGGCGCTCGCCCTGATCCCGGGCACGTCGCGCTCCGGGATCACGATCACGACCGGCCTCTTCGGGGGCCTCGACCGCGCGACGGCCGCCCGCTTCTCGTTCCTCCTCGGCATCCCGATCACCGCGGGCGCCGGCGGGCTCAAGCTCGTGCAGCTGCTCCGGGGCGGGCTGCCCGCCGACCAGGGCGGGCCGCTTCTCGCCGCGATCCTGGCATCCTTCCTCTCGGGCTGGCTCGCGGTGGCGTTCCTGGTGGGCTACCTGAGGACGCGCTCGCTCGCGCCGTTCGTCGTCTACCGTCTGATCCTCGCCGCCCTCATCCTCGCCGTGGCCCTGACCTAGTGTCCTGAGTCAGAAGTTCGTCACTCGCGTGGCGACGCTGTGGTGCGGTGGGACGAGGGGCCGGATCGTGCGACCACGGCCCTGGGGACAACCGATTTCCCGGTTTGGAGTTCCCAACCTCACGGGTTGACGCCCCGTATTCGGTGGGGCGGGAACGGGTCGTCACGACCCAGCCCCTCGTCCCACCGCACCACAGCGGCAACCGTCGTGTCCGAACTTCCGACTCAGGACACTAGTAGTCCAGGAGCCTGTCCGTGTATCGAGGAGCGCCACGTGGCTAGGCGCCCGACCGCCGCCACCAGACCTCGCCGGCGCGGAGCGTGAGCTCGGGCGCGAACCGGCGGGGCGCCGTCATGCGCTCGCCGTGCGCGTCCTCGAACTCGAAGGCACCCGACTCGAGACGGAACACCGCGACGTCGGCGACCGCGCCGGGCGCGAGCGTGCCGAGCCGGCCGGCGCGGCCGAGCGCCTTCGCCGGCGTGGCGGTGACGGCGCGCACGACCTCGGCGAGCGGCATGCCGAGGTTCAAGAACTTCGCCATCGTCGTCGGCAGGTCCTTCACGCACCCGGCCGCGCCTCCCAGCGTCAGGTCGGAGGAGATCGTGTCCGGGTAGAAACCCTGTCCGAGCGCCGCCCGCGCGATCGGGAACTTCACGTGCATCCGCCCGTGCGCCACGTCGAAGAGCACGCCGCGCTCGCGCGCCTGCCGGACCTCGCGGCGCACCTGGCCCGCGTCGTCGAGGATGCCGTGGCCGCGCCCGTGCAGGAAGTGGCTCACGATGTCACCCGGCCGGAGCAGCGCGAGCAGCTCGGCCATCGGCACCGGCGGGTTCGTGCAGTGGATCATCACGCGTCCGCCGATCGCGTCCGCTGCGCGCACCGCGCGCCGGAGCGGCTCCACGCCCGCGTCGCCCACGACCTCGAGCTGATTGCGCACCTTGATGCCCACGATCAGGTCGGCGTGGTCGCGGCCGGCGCCGATCGCCGCGTCGACGTCGGCGTACGCGAGATGATTCAGCTCACCGATCTTCAGGTACATGAGGCCGATCGCCGAGATGTTGAGGAACGCGTACATGCGCACGCGCGAGCGCGAGAGCACCCATTCGCGCATGCCCTCGAACGTCCCGGCGCCCGTCGATCCGCCGTCCACCCAGGTCGTGACGCCGGTCGCCCGCGCGACGTCGTCCGTGCGCGGGCCGAAGTCGGAGGCGCCGATGAAGCAGTGGGCGTGGAGATCGATGAGGCCCGGGACCACGAGCGCGCCGCCGACATCGAGCACCGCGTCGCCGTCCGCCGCCAGCCCCGCCGCGACCTCCGTGACGAGCCCGTCGCGCACGCGCACGTCGAGCCTCCCCGCGAGCCCCGCCCCCGGGTCCAGCACCTCGCCGCCCTTCAGCAGCAGTCCCATGGTCTCTCCTCAGGTCGTCGCGTTCAGGCGGAGCGTCTCGACGAGCAGCGCCGCCGTGGCGACGATGTCCTTGACGTCGACCCACTCGTTCACGGTGTGGATCGCGCGCATGCCGCACGCGAGGTTCGCGACCTCGAGCCCACGCCCGGTGAACACGTTGGCGTCCGAGCCGCCGCCCGTCGCGCGCGTCCGGAAGGGCGTGCCGAGCACTGCGGCGGCGCCGTGCACCAGGCGGACGATCCGCGCGTCCTCGCCGAGCGCGAGCCGATCGTAGTCCCGGTCGATCCGCGCCTCGACCCGCGCAGCGTGCTCGCGGCCGTCCCCCGCGACCCGGTGACGGGCGACGGCCTGGTCGAAGCACGCGCGCATGTGGCGGCTCTGCGCCTCGAGCTTCTCGAGACTGCGGCTGCGCGCCTCGGCGCGGAGCCGGACCCGGTTCGGGACGATGTTGGCGGCGAACCCTCCCTCGATCACGCCGATGTTCGCGGTGGTCTCCTCGTCGATCCGCCCCAGGCGCATCACGGCGATCGCCTCCGCCGCGACCTTGATCGCGCTGATCCCCTGCTCCGGACACACGCCCGCATGGGCCTCGAGCCCGTGCACGGTGAACTCCATCCGGTTCGCCGCGGGCGCCCGCGTGACCAGCTCCGCGACGCCGTCCGCGTCGAGCACCAGACCCGTGCGGGCCCGGAGCCGGGCCACGTCGAAGTGCTTGGCGCCGAGAAGCCCGAACTCCTCGCAGATCGTGAAGAGCACGTCCACCGGGCCGTGCGGGATGCCCAGCCCGCGGACGACCCGGAGGGCTTCGAGGATCGCGACGATCCCGGCCTTGTCGTCGCCGCCCAGCACCGTGGCGCCATCGGTCCTGACGACGTCGCCGTTCACCACGGGCCTCACGCCCTCGCACGGCACGACCGTGTCCATGTGGGCGCACAGCAAGAGCGGCGGTGCGCCCGCCGCGGTGCCGGGAAACCGCGCCAGCAGGTTACCGACCTCCCCGCCGACCGCCCGGCCTGCGTCGTCCTCCTCGACGGGAACGCCGAAGCCCGAGAGCGTCGCCCGCAGCCGCTCGGCGATCGCCCCTTCCCGCCTCGAGGCGCTGGAGACCCGGACGAGGTCGAGAAACTCGGCCTCGAGCCGCCGCCGGTCGATCATGCGTCCGCTCCGAAGAAGCGCTGGAACCACTCGATGCTGTGCGCGACGGCCTGGCGCCGGTGCGCCATGTCGGTGAGGCGATGGTCGCCGCCCTCGATGACCACCAGGTCGCAGGGCTCGCCGGCCGTCGCGTGCAGCACGGTGGCGTGCTCCAGCGGCACGACCTCGTCGGCCTCGCCCTGGATGATCAGGTGGCGCGGCACGCCCTCCGGCGCGTGCGCGAACCGGTGCTGCGCGAACTCCAGGAGGAACGGCCGGCCGATCCCCTGCGCATCCTCACGCTCGGCCAGATCCTCGAGCGTCGCCGGCGCGTTCCAGGTCACCACCGGCAGGCCGTCCCCACGCTCCGCCGCCAGATGGAGGGCGACGAAGCCGCCGAGGCTCGAGCCGAGCAGGCCGAAGCGCCCGTCGAGCCGCGAATGCCCCGCGAGGAGCCCGAGGACCCCGCGCCCGTCCTCGAGCCGGCTCGCGATCGTCGTCTCCTCCTCGGTGCCGCTCGATTCGCCGCAGCCGCGGAAGTCGAAGCGACCGAGCGCCAGACCGGCGCGCGGCAGCTCCTCGCCGAGCAGGAGGTACTTGTCGCTGTCCTTCGAGGCGCTGAGCCCGTGGCAGGCGATCACGCAGGGCACACGCTCGGGCGCCGAGGGCAGGTGGAGCACGAGCGCCACCGTCCCGCGCGCGACCGGGACCGTGTGGCGCTCGATCACGCCCACATCAGCTCGAAGAGCCGGCAGGCGTTCGTGGAGAGCTGGTGGCGGACGTCCTCCGCGGGAAGCTGCTTGAGCTTCGCGACCTCCTCGGCGACCCGGCTCGCGAACCACGGCCCGGAGGCGAGGCCCTCGAATTCACCCTGATAGCCCCAGGGCCCGTCGCTCTCGACCAGGAGCGACTCGAGCGGCACGGCCGCGACCAGCTCGCGATCGCGCTCGCGATAGACGACTTCCGGAGTGACCGACACGAGATAGCCCGCGTCCACGATCGCGCGCGTCACCTCGGCAGGCGCCTTGTGCCAGTGGAAGACGGCGCGCTCGAGCCCGTGCCGCTTCAGGAGCTCGAGGGCGCCCACCGCCGCGCCGTGGGGCGCGTGGAGGACGACGGCCAGGTCCCAGCGCGCCGCGAGTGCCAGGAGCCGGTCGAGCCGCGCGCGCCCCCGGACCATGCGCTCCGCGGCGTCCGGCGCGTCCTCGAGCGAGTACCACGGCAGCCCGACTTCGCCCAGGCCGACGATGCGCGAGCGATGCTGTGCCAGCTGCGCCTCGACGCGCTCGAGGGCCGCGTCGTCGAGGTCGCGCCAGTCGGGGTGGAAGCCGAGGCATGCCCAGACCGCCTTGGGCGCGGCTGTCGCCGCGGCGAGCGTCGCCGCGTTGGTCGCCGGGTCGCAGCCGACGCCGACGATGCCCCAGACGTCGTGCGCGATCGCGAGGCGCAGCGTCTCGCGCAGGTCGGCGAACGCCTGGTCGTGGAGGTGACAGTGGGTGTCGATGATCATCGCGGGCCGTCTCCCGTTCGCGCTAGTTCCCTGCCACCACCATGCGGCCGATCCTGAGCGTGGGCGACGCGGTGCGGTCGCGCAGCGCCAGATCGTTGCCGACGCCGTCGATCGCCGCGAACATCTCGAGCAGATTGCCCGCCACCGTGACCTCCTCGACCGGGTACGCGAGCTCGCCGGCCTCGATCCAGAGCCCGGAGGCGCCACGCGAGTAGTCACCGGTCACGCCGTTGACGCCGAAGCCGATCAGCTCGGTGACGTAGAGGCCGCGCCGGGTCGAACGGATCAGCTCGTCCGGTGACGCGGCCCCGGGCAGGAGCATCAGGTTGGTGGTCCCGACCGTCACGCCGGCGCCATCGCGGGCGGCGTGGTGCGTCGAGGCGAGCCCCAGCTTCCTCGCGCTGTACGTGTCCAGGAGGTAGGACACGAGAACGCCGTCCTGCACGAGCGGGGTCCGGCGCGTCGGGAGCCCCTCGCCGTCGAAGGGCCGGGACCCCAGCGCGCCCGGAATGGTGCCGTCGTCCACGATCGTCACGGCGGGAGCCGCGATCTTCGCGCCGAGCCGGTCGAGCAGGAACGAGGCGCGCCGGTAGAGGCTCGGTCCGCTCGCCGCGCCCGCGATCGCCCGAACGAGGCTCGCTGCGGTCTCCGGATCGAAGATCACGGGCACCTCGGTGGTCTTCACCTTCCGCGCGCCGAGACGCCGGAGCGCACGAGCCGCGGCGGTGCGGCCCACTGCGGCAGGGTCCTCGAGGGCCGCGCGCACGCGCGCCGACGAGTACCAGTAGTCGCGCTGCATCTCGCCGTGCTCCGCGGCGACGGGCGTTACGTTCAGACCGAACGCCGTGGTCGCGTAGCCCCGCAGGGAGCCGTGCGACGTCGCGTAGGCGTAGCGCGCTCGCCGGTCCGAGCACTCCGCGCCCTCCGAGTTGGTGATCCGCGGGTCGGCGGCCAGCGCCGCGGCCTCGCAGGCGCGCGCAGCCTCGATCCGCGTCTCGGGCGCGGTCTCCCCGGTGGTGTCCTCGAGGCCGAGATCGGGCACCTCCCCGATCAGCGTAGCCGGGTCGGGCAGGCCGGCGTGTGGATCCTCGGCCGTCGCGCGGGCGAGGCTCGTCGCCTCCTCGACGACGCGCTCGAGAGACTCGCGGGAGAGATCGGAGGTGGACGCGGCGGCGGAGGCGCGGCCCACGAAGACACGGAGCGAGAGCCTCTGCTGCCGCGCGTGGGTCACGGTCTCGACCTCGCCGAGGCGGACCGACGCGCTCCCGTGGCTGTCCTCGACGAGATAGCCGTCCGCCGCGGTCGCGCCGAGACGGGTGGCGCGCGCCAGCGCCGAGACCAGCAGGTCCGGGTTCATGGCAGCGGCGCGGTGCCGCCGACGGTCATGTCGTCGATGCGGATCGTGGGCAGCCCGACGCCCACGGGCACGGACTGCCCGTCCTTGCCGCAGGTCCCCACGCCCTCGTCGAGGGCGAGGTCGCGCCCGACGCGCGTCACCCGCGTGAGCGCCTCCGGGCCCGCGCCGATGAGGGACGCCCCCTTGACCGGCACGGTCACCCGCCCGTCCTCGATCAGCCAGGCCTCGTTCGCCGAGAAGACGAACTTGCCGTTCGTGATGTCCACCTGACCGCCGCCGAACGTGACCGCGTAGAGCCCCCGCTTGACCGATCGCAGGATGTCCTCCGGGTCGTCCTCGCCCGCCAGCATGAACGTGTTGGTCATGCGCGGCATGGCCGGGTGCGCGTACGACTCCCGCCGGCCGTTGCCCGTCGGCCGCATGCCCATCAGACGCGCATTGAGCCGGTCCTGCATGTAGCCGACGAGCACGCCCTTCTCGATCAGCACGGTGCGCCCGGTCGGCGTGCCCTCGTCGTCCACGTTGAGCGAGCCCCGCCGGTTCGGGATCGTGCCGTCGTCCACGACGCTGACCAGCTCGGAGGCGACCTTCTGGCCCAGGCGCCCCGAGAACGCCGAGGTCCCCTTGCGGTTGAAGTCGCCTTCGAGCCCGTGGCCGACGGCCTCGTGCAGCAGGATGCCGGGCCAGCCCGGCGCCAGCACGACCGTGGTCGCGCCCGCGGGCGCGTCCACCGCCGAGAGCTTGAGCGTCGCCTGGCGCGCGGCCTCGGCGGCGTAGCGACGCCAGCGCGCGCCCTCGAGGAACCAGTCGAACGCCACGCGGCCGCCGCCGCCGTGCGAGCCGATCTCGCGTCGGCCGTTGTCCTCGGCGATCACCGTGACGTTGAGCCGCGTGAGGGGGCGCACGTCGCCCACCGTGAAGCCCGAGGCCGTCGCGATCAGCATCACGACCTCCTCGCTCGTGAGCGAGACGATCACCTGACGCACGCGGGGATCGGCCGCGCGCGCCGCCCCGTCGAGCTGGCGCAGCAGGTCGAGCTTGCGCGCGAGGTCGGCCGCGATGGGCGGCTCGGCGAGCGCGTAGAGATCGTGGGGTCGGCCGCGCGAGGGCACCGCGATGGTGCCGGAGGTCGCGGCGCGGTCGGCGATCGCGCGTGCCTGTCGGGCCGCCTCGTCCAGGTTCGAGATCGAGATGTCGTCGGTGTGGGCGTACCCGGTCCGCGCCCCGGCCTGTGCGCGGACCCCGGCCCCCTGGCTCACGTGCCGAGAGGCTTTTTTGACTGTACTCTCTTCGAGTTGCAACTCCTCGTTGATACAGTACTCGAGGTAGATGTCCGCGTCGTCGACCTTGCCGAGGAGGTTCGTGCCGAGGACGCGATCGAGCAGCGAGGAGGTGACGTTGAAGCGATCGGCGAAGAAGCTCTCAGGACGCGCGCGAGCGAGATCTCTCATTCGTTCAAGGCTCCCGGGGGGCCTTCGGAGGGCTCCAATCCTATCGTGGTGAATGCCCGACCCCAAGTTTTTTGACGCCCTCATTGTACCTGGCCGTCACGCGTGAGATACGGCATGCCTTTCAGCGACTTCCGCGGCGTGTTCCCGCTCTTCCAGAAGCACTCGCTCGCCGCCTGCATCAAGGCGGGGCTCGAGCTGCAGGGCTTCGAGGTCGGCGACCCGATCCCGCCGCAGCTGCCGCTCGACGCCGCCGCGCGGCGGGCGATCGGCGACGCCCTGACGCGCGTCGGCGCCCTGTACCGCCGGCGCCGCTGGCCGGGGAACGGGGTCGCTCCCTCATCGTCGATTCGAAGCCTGTCGGAGTATCGAGGCCCGCCACGGCGAGCATGGGCGCGCCGAGCCTTGCGGGGTGTGGGGCGTGTTGGGGGAGCTGAGGGGTGTGGGGGAGCTGCACCCGAGGTGAGCATCGCCGCCACGTGTCCGCCGCCGACCTATCAGCGCCGCCAGCCCGGGGGCTCGGTCCTGTACCGGACGCTCGCGGCCTTCACCGGCCGCCAGCACGCGGGCGAGAATCTCGCCGCCATCCTGGCTCAGCGCGCGGCCGACCTGGCGCCGCCGATCCAGATGTGCGACGCGCTTCCGACCAACACCGCGGGCGACTTCGACACGCTCCTCGCCAACTGCCTGGCCCATGCGCGCCGCCGCTTCGTTGACGTGGTCGACCACTTCCCCGCGGAGGTCCGGCACGTCCTCGAAACCTTGCGCGAGGTCTACCGGACCGACGCCCGCGCGCGCGAGCGCGCGCTCTCACCCGAGGAGCGCCTGCACCTCCACCAGACCACGAGCGGCCCGCTGATGACGGGCCTCGAGACGTGGCTGCACCAGCAACTCGACGACCACCTGGTCGAGCCCAACTCCGGCCTGGGCGCCGCAATCGCCTACATGCTCGAGCACTGGGCGCCGCTGACGCTCTTCCTGCGCGTGGCCGGCGCCCCGCTGGATAACAACGTCTGCGAGCGGGCGTTGAAGAAGGCGATCCTGCATCGGAAGAACGCCCTGTTCTACAAGACGCCCGCCGGCGCGCGCGTCGGCGACGTGTTCATCAGCCTCATCCACACCGCCGAGCTCAACGGCATCCCGCCCTTCGCGTACCTCGTCGCGCTCCAGCGGCACCATCAGGACGTCGCGCTCGCCCCCAGCGAGTGGCTGCCGTGGAACTACGAGGCGACGCTGACAGATCTCCGGGCGCGGGCGAGTCCGTCGCGCTGAGCCGCGCGGGTCCGGGTCAGCCTCGGCACACCGCTGGACCTGTCTCCTGACCCGATGCGCGGGGTCTGCGCACCCTTGCCGGAAGGACACGAAGTTCGTTTATGGACATTCCTCGGCGACGCCGATGCGTGGTAGGTTTCAGGCATGAGCACGTTCACGGTCGCGGCGACCCTGATCCATCCCGAGCATCGAGAGCGCTCCCTGGGTCTCGATCTCCTCGTCGACACCGGCGCGACCTATACGCTGCTTCCCGCCGAGGTCGTCGCCCGGTTGGAGCTCCCTACCCTGGAAGAGCGACTGGCAGAGCTGGCCAGCGGCGAACGGGTCGTCTACCGCGTGGGAGAAGTGCGGGTCAGACTGGGGGACAGGGAGCGGACGACGGTCTTCTTCGCTGGACCGCCAGGCTCTCGTGCGCTTCTGGGCGCCGTCACCCTCGAGGAGTTCGGTCTCGCCGCCGATCCGGTTCATCAGCGGCTCTTCCCCGTCCCGGCCCTGCTCGTCTGACCGGGCGGCTCCGTACGATTCCTCGTCAGCTCGAGCCGCGGCGTTGCGTCGCCGTCTGCACTACGACAAGTGGCATCGACCGCACATGAGTCTCGACGGTCGCCCTCTGATCACCTGCTTCGTGGCCGGGACAACAGCCCCGGCTTCAGAAGATGTTCGCCTCGACCGCGCCGCCGCCGCACGCGAAGCGGCCGAGGGCCATCGGCGCGACGTCCATCGAGCGCGCCCGACCGTCCAGGATCAGCTCCGCCATCAAGAGCCCGATCGCGGGGGCGTGCATGAAGCCGTGGCCCGAGAAACCGCAGGCCACGTAGAAGCCGGCGAGCCCCGGGGCCTCGGACAGGATCCCATGGTAGTCCGGCGTGAGATCCCGCACCCCGGCGTAGGCGCGCATCACCCGCGCCTCGGCGAGCGGCGGAACACGGCGCGCCGCCGCCTCGAAGTGGGGGGTGTGGGGAGCCATATCGGGGCCCCCCACGTCAGCAGGTGCGCGCCTGGTGGGTCTGGACGATCTCGTGCATGCGCCGGAGCCCGGCCAGGAGCGAAGGGCCCGGCACCAGGACGTCGGCGCCGTCGAGCTCGTGGATCTCACCGCGCGCGACCGCGGTGATCCGCTCCCATCCAGGTCGCGCGGCGATTTCGCCGACATCGACCGGCTTGCCGCACCACGAGGCCAGGATGATCTCGGGGTCGCGCGCGATCACCGCCTCGGGCGTGACGACGCGGCCCTGCGCGTCGCGTGCCTCGCGCAGCTCGGCGAACACGTCCCGGCCGCCGGCGATCTCGATCAGCTCGGAGACCCAGCGGATCCCCGCGATCAGCGGGTCGGGCCACTCCTCGAACCAGACGCGCGGCCGGTCGGGCCAGACCGACGAGTACTCGCGGACCTGTCGGATCTCGTCGCGCATGTCCTGCACGAGCGCACGCGCCGCAGGCTCGCAGCCGAGCGCGCCGCCGATCACGAGGACCGCCTGGAGCACCTCGTCGAGCGAGCGCTGGTTGGTGCACAGCACGGCGACGCCGGCGCCGATCAGGTCGCGCACGACGTCCTTCTGGAGGTCGGAGAACGCCAGCACGAGGTCGGGCGCGAGGGCGAGGATCCGGTCCACGCGGAACGTCGTGAAGCCGCCGACGCGCGCCTTCTCGCGCGCGGCCTCGGGCCGACGCGCCGTGCCGGGGACGCCGACGACGCGCGCGCCCGCGCCGATCAGGTGGGCGATCTCCGCGGTCTCCGCGGTCAGGCAGACGATCCGCTGCGGGAACTGGGCGCTCGCCAGGCCGTACACGCTACTTGCCCTCGTAGACCTCGCGCGCGGCGATGCCGCGCTGGAAGGCGAGGTACTGCTCGCGGGTCATCGGCGGCTTGGCCTGCGCGAGCACCTCCCGGGCCTTGGCGGCGCCGTCGGCGAGCATGTCCACGACCATCGCGGCGAGCGCCTTGGCGGCCACCAGGTACGCCAGCGGCTTGTCCACGATCCGGTAATCGGCGCCGTGGCCCGTCCCCGTCGCGCCGCCCACGTACGGGTGGAGCACCGGCATCACCATCGAGAGGTCGCCCATGTCGGTCGAGCCCGTGCGGTGGCCGATCTGCCGGTAGTGCTCCTCGCCGACCAGTCTCAGAGCGTTCTCCCGGTAGCACCGGGCCATGAGCGGGTCGCACGTCATCGGCATGTAGCCGGGCAGCGTCTCGATCTCGACCGTCGCCCCGAGCGCC
>Ga0156038_1115_pt1 | contig 12012 bp, 9 predicted proteins | sample RifCSPlowO2_02_FD_116150 | JGI IMG/M metagenome (GOLD analysis project Ga0156038, IMG submission 116150) | Candidatus Rokubacteria bacterium RIFCSPLOWO2_02_FULL_72_37
CATGACCAAAGCCGACCTGATCGACGAAGTCTCGAAGATCTCGAACCTGACCAAGAAAGAGACCGAGACCATCGTCAACACCATCTTCGACAACATCACCGATGCGCTGGCCAACGGTGACAAGGTCGAGCTGCGGGGCTTCGGCAGCTTCCGGATTCGCCACCGGAACTCGCGCAAGGGACGCAATCCCAAGACGGGCTCGGCCGTGGACGTTCCCCAGAAGCGGGTGCCGTTCTTCAAGGTAGGCAAGCGGCTGCGAGAGCTCGTCAACACGTGAGCCGGCTCCTGGCGGCGTGAAGCGCCTCTGGGCGCCCTGGCGGATGAGCTACGTCGCCGGCTCCCGGGCGCCGACCGGTTGTGTCCTCTGCGAGGCCGCGACGGCTTCCGATGATCGCGGCGTCCTGGTGGTGGTCCGGCGGCCGCGCGCCTTCCTGGTCCTCAACGCTTATCCGTACGCCGCGGGACATCTGATGGCGGTCGTGAACCGCCACGTCGGCGTCCTCGCAGAGGCGACGGCGGAAGAGGTCGCGGAGGTGATGGAGTTGGTGACCTTCGCGACCTCGCTCCTGGGCGACGAATATCGCCCCGACGGATTCAACATCGGGCTCAACCAGGGGCGGGTGGCAGGGGCCGGGATCACGGACCACCTCCACGTGCACGTGGTGCCGCGCTGGAACGGCGACACCAACTTCATGTCGGTGCTGGGTGACGTGCGCGTCATGCCCGAGGCTCTCGAGACGGCGTGGGAGCGTCTCCGGAGTCGGTGCGGTGGCTGACGAAGCGGCCGGGCTGACGCCGATGATGCGGCAGTACCGGGAGCTGAAGCGCCGGTACCCGGACCACCTCGTGCTCTTCCGCCTCGGCGACTTCTACGAGACGTTCTTCGAGGACGCCGAGACCGCGGCCCGCCTGCTCCAGATCACGCTGACCGCCCGGCAGGGCGCGCCCATGGCCGGCATCCCCCATCACGCGGCCGACGGCTACATCGCCAAGCTCGTCCGCGCGGGACGCAAGATCGCCGTCTGCGAGCAGCTCGAGGCGCCGGGCCGGATGAAGAAGCTCCTGCGGCGGGACGTGGTCCGCGTGATCACGCCGGGCACGATCACCGACACGGCCTACCTCGCGGGCGCGGCCAACAACTTCCTGCTCGCCCTGGTACCGGGGCGAGGCGTGCTCGGCGTGGCGCTGGTGGACGTCTCGACCGGCGAGTTCTGGGCGGGCGAGGACGGCGGCGACGATCTCGGGGTCCTCTCGGCGGCGCTCCTGCGGCGGCCGGCCGAAGTCCTGCTGCCGGAGCCGCTCCGCGGGGACGCCGCGCTCCTCGGGCGGCTGGGCGCGCTCGGAGCCGCGCTCACGTTCTGCGATCCCGCGGCCTTCGCGGGACGGCGCGCGGGCGCCGACCTCGCGGCGCACTTCGGTGTGGAGACGCTCGACGTCCTCGAGGTGGGCGACATGACGGCCGGGCTCCAGGCCGCCGCGACGGCGCTCGGCTATCTCCGCGCGACCCAGGGCGACGGGCTCGGCCACCTCACCCGCCTGGCGCGGCTCCGCTCGGCCGACGCGATGGGTCTCGACGAGACCGCGGTCGCGACGCTCGAGCTCTGCGAGGCGAGCGACGGCTCGGTGCGGAACTCGCTCTTCGGTGTGCTGGACGAGAGCGTGACCCCTATGGGCGCCAGGCTCCTGCGCCAGTGGCTGCTCCGACCGCTCACGGATCCGACGGCGATCAGTGTCCGGCAGGACGCGGTCGAAGCCCTGGTCGGCGCGCCCGCCGAGCGGGCCCGCCTGCGAGGACTCCTGCGCCGGGTCGGCGATCTCGAGCGTCTCGCGAGTCGCGCGACGCTCGGCGTGGCTCACGCCCGCGATCTGGTCGGGCTCAGGGCGTGCCTGGCGCCGCTCGGCGAGATCCGTACCGCGTGCGCCGGGCTCACGGCTCCGCTGCTCGCCCAGGCGCGCACCGACCTCGGCGACCTCGACGATCTCGGCGCCCTGCTCACCGCTGCGCTGACGGACGACCCCCCCCTCGCGCGGCACGAGGGCGGGATGATCCGCGACGGGTGGCACGAGGGACTCGCCGCGCTGGTGCGCGAGGCGCGCGAGGCGCGCGAGTGGATCGCCGGACTCGAGGGGAGGGAGCGCGCGCGCACCGGGATCCCGAGCCTGCGCGTTCGCTTCAACCGCGTGTTCGGCTATGGGATCGAGGTCACCCACGCCCACACGGGCCGCGTGCCCCCCGAGTACGTGCGGCGGCAGACGCTCACCGGCGCCGAGCGCTACGTCACCGAGGAGCTGAAGGGCTACGAAGGCAAGGTGCTCGGCGCGGACGAGCGCCGCCGGCAGCTCGAGTACGAGTTGTTCGAGGACGTGCGGCGGCGGGTTGCCGCGCGCGCTCCCGAGCTCCTCGTCACCGCGCGCGCCCTGGCACGTCTGGACACGCTCGCTGCGCTCGCGGAGATCGCCCACACGCGGGCGCACGTGCGCCCCATCGTCGACCGGGGCGACGCCCTGACGATCGTCGAGGGCCGCCACCCGGTGCTGGAGGCCCGCTCCGGCGCGCCGGTGACGCCGAATGACCTGGCGGTCGACGGCGAGGCGAGGATCGTCATCCTCACCGGTCCGAACATGGCGGGGAAGAGCGTGTACCTGCGTCAGGCAGGCCACATCGTGATCCTCGCGCAGGTCGGCGCGTTCGTCCCGGCGCGCGAGGCGCGCATCGGGGTGGTGGACCGGATCTTCACCCGCGTCGGCGCGCAGGACAACCTGGCGCGCGGCCAGAGCACCTTCCTGGTCGAGATGCTGGAGACGGCGACGATTCTCAACAACGTCACCGCCCGGAGCCTCGTCCTGCTCGACGAGGTCGGCCGCGGCACCTCGACCTTCGACGGCCTCGCGATCGCGTGGGCCGTCGTCGAGCACCTGCACGACGCCGCGCCGGGCGCCAAGGTCCTTTTCGCGACCCACTTCCACGAGCTGACGCGCCTGGCCGGGCGCTTTCCCGCGGTGCGCAACTTCCACGTCGCCGTGCGCGAATGGAACGACGAGATCGTCTTCCTGCACAAGGTGCAGCCCGGGGGCACCGACCGGAGCTACGGCATCCAGGTCGCGCGCCTCGCGGGGCTACCCGCGCCCGTGATCGCGCGCGCCAAGGCGCTCCTCGCCGAACTCGAGGAGGCGGGCCAGCTCCGCACCGATGCGCGCGACGCGCTGCAACTCGGCCTGTTCGCACCCCCGCCGGCGGCGCCGGACCCCGTGCTCGCCGAGCTCCAGGCGCTCGACCTCGCCCACCTGACGCCCCTGGAAGCCCTCAATCTCCTGGCGAAGTGGCAGGACTGGACCGCCGGCGGGGGAACCGCGGGCGCTCGCGGAGCTCCGTGATCCGGATCCGACGGCTTCCCGATCACCTCGTCAACAAGATCGCCGCGGGCGAGGTGGTGGAGCGTCCGGCCTCGGTGGTGAAGGAGCTCGTCGAGAACGCGCTCGACGCCGGGGCGACGAGCATTGCCGTCGAGCTCGCCGACGGCGGCACCGTCCTGATTCGTGTCACCGACGACGGCATCGGGATGACGGCCGAGGAGCTGCCGCTGGCCCTCGAGCGCCACGCGACGTCCAAGCTCGAGCGGGACGAGGACCTGGACGAGATCGCGACGCTGGGCTTCCGCGGCGAGGCGCTCGCGGCGATCTGCGCCGTCTCGCGCTTCACGCTCACGAGCCGAGCCAGAGGCGAGGCGGGAGGCCTGCGCCTCGCCGGCGGCGGCGGGGCGGTCGCGCGGGCGCTCGAGGTGCCGGCCGAGCCCGGCACGAGCATGGAGGTGCGCGACCTCTTCTTCAACACGCCGGCGCGTCTCAAGTTCCTGAAGTCGCCGGCCGCGGAGCTGGCCGCGACCCTCCGGAGCCTCGCCCCGCTCGCGCTGGCGCACCCGGACGTCCAGTTCCGCACGGTGAACAACGGACGCCCCGTGCTCACCGCGCCGCGCGCGGCGGGGCTCCGGGAGCGTATCGGCGCCCTCTGGGGCTGGGAGGTCGCCGAGCGCCTGCTCGCGGTCGACCGCGAGACGCACGGCGTGCGCGTGCACGGGCTCGCCAGCCCGCCCGACCTCACGCGCGCCAACCGTGAACAGATCGTCGTGACCGTCAACGGCCGGCCGGTGCGCGACCCGGCGCTGCTCCAGGCGGCGCTCGAGGCCTACCGCCCACTGCTCGCGCGCGATCGATTCCCGGTGGCCGTGCTCGCCGTGGTGCTCCGCGAGGCGGACGTGGACGTCAACGTCCACCCGACCAAGGCCTGGGTCCGCTTCCGCCATCCGCGGCTCGTCTACGAGACGCTCGCCGGCGCCCTCAGCGAGACTCTGCGCCGTCCCGCGGTCGTGCCCGCGACGCCCCTGGCCGGCGCCGACGGGCGGGGGCTGGACGTCGCGCCGGCGCCGGCCGGGTTCGCCGAGCAGCCGGCGCTCTTTGCCGGGGCCGCCGGGGCGGCGGCGAGGGGGCTGTTCGGCCAGGTGCTCGGCCAGGTGCAGGACACGTTCATCGTCACCGCGTCCGCGGACGAGGTGTTCTTTCTGGACCAGCACGTCGCCCACGAGCGCGTGATCTTCGAGCGCGTCCGGCGCGAGCTGGCCGCGAGCGAGGCCCTCGCCCAGACGCTCTTGTTCGCGGAGCCGCTCGACCTGCCGCCGCAGGCACGCGCACTGCTCGAGCGGTGGCGGGGGCCGCTCGAGCGGCTCGGCTTCGCGTTCGAGGGCTTCGGCGGCGGCGCGATCGTGCTCCGTGCGGTGCCCGCGCTCCTCAGGGGCGACGAGCCGCGCCACGTGGTCGAGGCGGCGGTGGACGAGCTCGCGGGGCCACGTGCCGGGGAGCCGACGTTCGAGCGCGCCCTCGCGTTCGTCGCCTGTCGCGCGGCGGTCAAGGCGAACACGCCCCTGGCGCCCGAGGAGATGGAGCGGCTCGTGGCCGAGCTCGGGGCAGCGGAGACGCCGTTCTTCTGCCCCCACGGGCGCCCGATCGTGAGCCGGATCTCGCTCCACGAGGTCCGGCGCGACCTCAAGCGAAGCTGGTAGCGGGCCGCGGGCGTGCGGCTGGTAGACTGGGACAGGTGAGGGACAAACCCGATCTCGTCGTCATCGCGGGGCCGACCGGCGTCGGCAAGACCGCGGTCGCCGCCGCTCTTGCGGCGCGCGTTCCGATCGAGGTGATCAGCGCCGACTCGCGCCAGGTCTATCGCGGTATGGACGCGGCGACCGGCAAGCCTTCGGCGACCGAGCGCGCCGCGGTGACCCACCACCTGATCGACGTGGTCGAGCCGGACGACGGCTACCAGGCGGCGCGGTTCCGCGACGCCGCCGCCGCCCTGATCGACGCGATCCGCGCCCGGGGCCGCCTGCCCGTGGTCGTCGGTGGCACGGGGCTCTACATCCGCGCGCTGCTGCGCGGCCTCGATCCGGCGCCGCCGGCCGACCCTGGCTTCCGGCGGCAACTGGCCGCCTTCGCCGCCCGGGAAGGCCGGGCGGCGCTCCACGCGCGGCTCTCGGCCGCGGCGCCGGAGAGAGCGCGGCGGCTGCACCCGAACGACGAGGTACGGGTGGTCCGCGCGCTCGAGGTCCTGCGCACGGACGCCGGTGTCGTCGAGCCGACGCGCTGGGCGCGGCCCGACGGCCCGTACACCGTGGCCTATTTCGGGCTGACGCTCGAGCGGACGACGCTGGCGCGGCGCCTGCACGCGCGGGCAGCCGCCTTCGTGGCGGCGGGACTCCCGGCCGAGGTCGAGCGGTTGCTCGCCCGCGGCTACGACCCCGCGCTGCGCGCGCTCGGCTCGATCGGGTACCGGGAGTTCGTCCAGGTGGCGCTCGGGCGGCTGACGCGTGACGAGGCGCTCCGCCTCATGCAGCGCGACACGGTCCGCTACGCGAAGCGGCAGTGGGCGTGGTTCCTCCGCGAGCCCGACGTCACGTGGATGGACATCGACGCGGTCGGAGGCGCGGCGGGCGCGGCGCGACGGATCGACGCCGACCTCCGGGCACGGGGCATGCTCGCGTGACGCTGAACGGGCGGCGCGGACGCGAGACGGCCGTGATCGGCGCGGTGCGGCGGCCCGCGCAGCAGCGCTGGCAGGTCGATGAGTCGCTCGAGGAGCTCGCGGCGCTCGTCGATGCGGCCGGCGGTGTGGTCGTCGCGCGCGTCACCCAGGAGCTCCGCGCCCCCACCCCGGCGTTTTTCTTCGGACGCGGCAAGGTCGAGGAGATCGGACGCCTGGCCGCCGAGCACGACGCGCGCCTGTTCGTCTCGGACGATCCGCTGACGCCCATCCAGGAGCGGAACCTCTCGGAGGCGCTCCGCATCAAGGTGATCGACCGGACCGCGCTGATCCTCGACATCTTCGCCCAGCGGGCGCGCTCGAGCGAGGGGAAGCTCCAGGTCGAGCTCGCACAGCTCACCTATCTGCTGCCGCGGCTCGTCGGGCAGTGGACGCACCTCGAGCGGCTCGGCGGCGGCATCGGCACCCGCGGTCCCGGGGAAACCCAGCTCGAGTCAGACCGGCGCGTGATCCGCCGGCGCGTGATGAAGATCCGCCGTGAGCTCGGCTCGGTGCAGGTGCACCGGCGATTACAGCGCGAGGGCCGTCGCCGCACGGGCGTGCCGGTGGTGGCGCTCGTCGGGTACACGAATGCCGGGAAGACGACGCTGCTGAACCGCCTGGCCGGCGCGTCCCTGGCGGCGGCCGACCGGCTCTTCGTGACCCTCGACCCGGCGGCGCGCCTCGTCAGCGGCGGTGGACCCGCGTTCATCCTGACCGATACCGTCGGCTTCATCCGCAAGCTCCCGCACGAGCTGGTCGCGGCCTTCCGGGGCACGCTCGAAGCGCTCAAGGACGCGGACGTCTTGCTGCATGTCGTGGACGCGAGCCATCCCGCGCTCGACGCGCACCTCGCCGCCGTCGAGGACCTGCTGCGGGAGCTCGAGGTCGACGACCGGCCGACCGTGCTCGCGTTGAACAAGATCGATCGGCTGCCGCCCGGGACGACGCCGCTGCTCGCCGGGCGCGCCGGCACGCCGATCTCGGCGGCGACCGGCCAGGGGATCGGGGCGCTCCTCGAGGCGGTCGCGGCGGCGCTGCCGCCGGTACGCCTGCTGTCCCTCCGCATTCCCCACGCCGAGGGCGCGGCCCTGGCGCTCTGCTACGAGGTCGGCCGGGTCCTGGGCCGGGTGGCGGAGGCCGACGCCGTGCGCCTGGAGGTCGAGGTGCCGGCGCGCGCGGTCGGCCGGCTGGCCCGTTGGGTCGTCCCGGCGGCCGCGCGCGCGGCCGCGGTGCTAGACTGAGACGCGGCGATGGGGCTCGCGAACTGGCTCACGGTCCTGCGGATCGTGCTCATCCCGGTGTTCGTCTCGCTGATGGTCTACCGAAAACCGGGGGCGGGCCTCCTCGTCTTCGCCGTGGCAGCCTTGACCGACCTGCTCGACGGGTGGGTTGCGCGACGAAGCGGACCGAGCCGCCTCGGCGCGTTCCTCGATCCGATGGCCGACAAGCTCCTGCTCACCGCCTCGTTCGTCACACTGACCTACCTCAAGATCTTGCCGTTCTGGATCGCGGCGGTCGTGATCAGCCGGGACGTGATCCTCGTCGTCGGCGCGCTGCTGATCCACATGCTCGGCGGCCGCCTCCATCCGCGGCCGACGCTGACCGGCAAGCTCGCCACGTTCTTCCAGGTCCTCACCGTGCTCTCCGGTTTGCTCGCGCGCTACTTCCGGCTCCCACTGGCGCCGCGCTCGATCCTCTGGCTCGCCGCCGTCTTCACGGTGCTGTCGGGATTGCAGTACATCGTCCAAGGCATGCGCGTCCTCAACGCGGCGCACGGCGTGGACCGGGAAGCCGAGCGTGACACCACCTACGTCCGCTGAGGGCGTCGTGGTCGCCGTGGTCCGCGCCGGGAGACCGGCTGCACGCGCGGGGCTCATCCCGGGCGACCGGATCGTGGCCGTGAACGGCCATTCCGTACGCGACGCGATCGACTTCGACTTCCACGCGGGCGACTCGACCCTGGAGCTCACCGTCGAGCGCGCAGGCGAGGGACCGCGGACGCTCGTGCGGCTCCCGCTCGCGCGCCGCGGGCCGGACCTCGGCCTCGAACTGGCGGCGCCCCGACCGGGCGACATCGCGACGTGCGCGAACAAGTGCGTGTTCTGCTTCATCCATCAGCTGCCGAAGGGGATGCGGCGGAGCCTCTACGTGAAAGACGACGACTTCCGCCTCTCGTTTCTGCACGGCAACTACATCACGCTCACGGATCTCGCCGAGCCGGACCTCGCGCGGATCGTCGAGCAGCGCCTGTCGCCGCTCTACGTGTCCGTTCACGCCACGGATCCGGCGCTCCGCCACCGGCTGCTCGGCGGGCCGCGCGGCTCGGCCGACATCCTCCCGCGGCTCGAGCGGCTCGCGAAGGCCGGCATCCGGATGCACGCGCAGATCGTGCTGTGCCCCGGATGGAACGACGGCGCACACCTCGAGCGGACGCTCACGGATCTCGCCCCGCTGCACCCACACCTGGCCACCACCGCGATCGTGCCCGTCGGCCTCACCCGCCACCGCGAACGACTGCCCGCCCTCCGGAGCCTGACGGCGGACGAAGCGCGGGACCTCGTGCTGAGCGCCGAGGACTGGCACCGCCGCTTTCTCGTGACGCTCGGCAGCCGGTTCGTGTTCCTCGGCGACGAGATCTACCTGCTCGCGGAGCGGCCACTTCCGTCGGCGGACGCCTACGAGGGGTTCCCCGTCGTGGAGGACGGTGTGGGCCTGGTACGCCGCTTCGAGGACGGCTTTGCCCGCGCGCTGCGACGGGGCCGCCGCGACACCCGCTCGCGCGCGGTCACCGTCGTGACGGGAGCGCTGTTCGCCGCGCGCATGGCGCGACTCTTCGCGGCGGCCGGGTTCGACCCCCTCCGCGTGCGGGTCGGCGCCGTCCCGAACGACTTCTTCGGCAGGGCCATCGGAGTGGCCGGGCTCCTGACCGGCCGGGACATCCAGCGCTGGCTCGCAGCGCAGCCGGAGCTCGGCGAGGCCGTCCTGCTGCCGGCCGTCGCCCTGCGCGATGTCGGGGGCGTCTTCCTGGACGACGTCACACCGGCTGACCTCGCCCGTGACCTGGGGATCCCGGTCGAAGTCGTGGCGCCGGCGCCGGGCCCGCTGCTTCGGGCGATCCACGCCGGTTGACGGGAACGCGGCCGATGGCCCGCCCCGAGGCCGGACCCGTCATCGCGATCGTCGGCCGGCCGAACGTCGGCAAGTCCACGCTCTTCAACCGCCTGGTGGGGCGGCGCCGGGCGATCGTGCGCGACGTCCCCGGCGTGACGCGCGACCGGCTCTACGGGCACGTGACCTTCGAGCGCTGGCAGGCGACGGTCATCGACACGGGAGGTTTCGATCCGTCCTCGGCGGAGCCGCTGACCGAGGGCGTCGCGCGCCAGGTGCTCGCCGCGCTGGCGGAGGCCGACGTCGTCGTGTTCGTGGTCGACGCGCGCGAGGGCGTCACCGCGATCGACGAGGAGATCGCGCGGACCCTCAGGCGCTCCGGCCGCCCGGTGGTCCTCGCCGCGAACAAGGTGGATGCCCCCCCCGCCGCCGGCGCGCTGGCCGAGCTGTGGCGCCTCGGCTTCGGTGAGCCCGTGTCCGTGTCCGCCGAGCACGGCCGCGGCGTCGCCGAGCTGCTGGAGACGCTGCGCGCCCGCACGGGCGCCGTCGCGCCGGCCGCGGGCGAGGCCGCGACGCCCGTGCACGTCGCCGTCATCGGGCGGCCGAACGTCGGCAAGTCGTCCCTGGTGAACGCGATGCTCGGCGCCGAGCGCGTACTCGTCCACGAGGCTCCGGGCACGACACGCGACGCCGTGGACACGACGCTCGTCTACGAGGGGCGCACGTACGTGCTCGTGGACACGGCGGGCATCCGCCGCAAGGGCCGCGTGCACGAGCCGCTGGAAAAGCTCGCCGTCGTCATGGCGCTGCAGAGTCTCGAGCGATGCCAGGTCGCGCTCGTCGTCCTCGACGCCGCGGAGGGCGTCACGGCGCAGGACGCGCACATCGCCGGGTATGCCCACGAGGCGGGGCGCGCGAGCGTGATCATCGTCAACAAGTGGGACCTCGTGCCGCGCGGGATGGTGCGCCGGGCGGAGGTGGTCGAGCAGATCCGCGAGCGGTTGCCCTTCCTCGACTACGCCCCCGTCTGCTTCACGAGCGCCGTGCGCGGCGACGGCATCCGCGATCTGTTCACGACCGTGGAGCAGGTCGCCGGCGAGGCGCGCCGCCGCCTCCCCGCGGCCACCGTGACCGAGGTGCTGCGGGCGGCACTCCTGCGGCGTCCGATCTCGATTCGCGGCGCGCCGCTGACGCTCGTGTCGGCCTCCCAGGTCTCCGTCGGACCCCCGACGTTCGCCCTCCGCGTGAACCGTCCGGACGGGATCCACTTCTCGTACGCGCGCTACCTGGCGAAATCGCTCCGTCACGCGTTCGGCCTCTCCGGCTCGCCGATCCGGCTCTCGTTCCGCAAGGGGACGACGCCGCGCGCGCGGGCACGCGGGGTCCGGCGATGAGGAGCCGGCAGGGGGGCCTCGGCGCCGCGGCCGTCGTGGTCGGGCTCGCGCTCGTCCTCCTCGTCGGCGCGGTGGTCGTGCTCTCGAACCCGCGCCATCGCACGTTCTATCTGGAGCTCCTGACACGCGCGGGCCGGGCGCCGGGGGAGGGGGCCGCGGGCCCGGTGGACTCACGCAGGTTCCGGCTCAGGACGCCACCGGGCTTCGGCGGCGGACCGAGCGCGCCGGCGATCGCGCCGACCGCCGCGATCGCCCCGGGACACCGGGTGCCCGTCGCGGATGCGTCGGGTCGGATCCGCGTCCCGGTGGCGGATCGCCTGCCCACCCGCCTGCCCGCGGACGGCGTGCCTGCGGGGTGGGCGCTCCGGGAGTTCGCCGGACGCGCAACGGTCGAGCTGGTCCGGTCGGAGGCGGGCGTCGCCGTGCGGCTCCGGAGCGTCCACTCCTCGTTCGCCCTGTACCGCGACGTGATCGTGGATCTGCGCGAGCATCCCTTCCTCACGTGGTCGTGGAAGGTCGTGCGCCTGCCTGCGGGCGGCGATGTCCGCCAGCGCGCCAGCGACGACGAGGCGGCGCAGGTCTACGTGATCTTTCCCCGGTGGCCCTCTCCGCTCACGGCCAGCGACGTGATCGGGTACGTCTGGGACACGCGCGCCCCCGTCGGCACGCAGCTCGTGAGCCCGGTCGCCGGCAACATCCGGATCATCGTCATCGAGTCCGGACGGACGGCCCTCGACGCGTGGCAAGAGCAGCAGCGGAACGTGGCTGCCGACTACCTCGCCCTCTTCGGGCGGCCCCCGCCACGCGTCGGACAGGTCGCGCTGATGATCGACAGCGACGACACCCGGGGAGAAGCCGAGGCGTTCTTTGGAGGGCTGGCCTTCTCGGCGGCCCGAGAACGCATGGAAAGCCCAACGTCTATGCTAAGATGACGCGCATGGTCGACGAGGATCGTCCAGGCGACGAGCCCGAAACCGAAGCGTACGAAGACGAAGCTCCCCGGTCGATCTTCTCGGCGATCTGGTTCCGCGTGATCGTCGTGGTGGTCGTGCTCGGTGTGGTGACCGCCGTCGCGGTCCCCTATGTGCTCGACTGGGTGAGTCCGACACCGGAGAAGGCGCCGCCAGCACCGCCCGCGTCCATGACGACGCCACCCGCTGCGCCCCCGAGCCCTCCGGTGGCCGTCGAGTCCGCACCGGCGGGGGCCGCGAAGGCCGCCAGACCCGCACCGGCCGCGCCCGGGAAGGCTGCTCCGGCCCACCCGCTGACCACCGCGGTGCCGGCGCCGGCCGAGCCCGGAGAAAAGGCGACGAAGGTGCCGCCTACGAGAGCCGAGCCGAGTCGCCGCGCTGCGAAGGCGGCGAAGAGCGCCGCCGGGACGTACTGGGTGCAAGTCGGCGCGTTTCGCGATGCGGCGACCGCGGAGCGCGTGGCCGAGCG
>Ga0156038_1124_pt1 | contig 11879 bp, 9 predicted proteins | sample RifCSPlowO2_02_FD_116150 | JGI IMG/M metagenome (GOLD analysis project Ga0156038, IMG submission 116150) | Candidatus Rokubacteria bacterium RIFCSPLOWO2_02_FULL_72_37
CCCGGACGTGGAAGGGCGGGTCCTGACGGAGATCTTCGAGGCGCCGGCGGCGCCGGCCAGGGAGTAGAATCGACGCAGCCGTGAGGCGACCTGCTCCGCGCTCCTGCTCGCGCCTCGCCGTCGTGGGGCTCGCAACGATCCTCACGCTGGGCGCCGGCCCCTCGCGGACCCTGCGCGTCGACGACTGGGATGCGCGCCCGCCGGGCCCCATCGTGCTGGGCGAGCCCTGGCGGACCTACCCGTTCTACGCGCGGGCGGTGTTCAAGGAGGCGCCGGCCATCGTCCTGGACGGCGGGCGGGCTGCGCTGCGCCTGACCACGGACAACGAGTCCATGCGGCTCGGCCGGGCGATGAACGTCGACGTGCGCGCGACCCCCTGGCTGGTCTGGGAGTGGAAGCCACTCGTGCTGCCCGAAGGCGGGGACGTTCGGGATCGTCGTCGGAACGACCAGGCCGCGCGCGTGATGGTCGTGTTCGGTGGGATGAAGGCCATCGCCTACGTCTGGGATACGAGCGCTCCGGTCGGGGCCGAGGTGCAGCCGGACGAGCTCGAGATCTTCCAGCGCGTGCTGATCGTCGTCCGCTCGGGGCCGCTCGGCATCGGCCAGTGGGACCGGCAGCGGCGTGACGTCTACGCGGACTACCGGCGGGTCTTCGGCGAGGAGCCGCGCCCGACGAACTGGATCGGCCTGGAGAGCCATTCCAACGACACGCGCGCGCGGAGCGGGGCGCTCTTCGGCCCCCTTCACTTCGAACCGCGCTAGGCCGCCGCCCGCTCGCTCACGACCGGATCATCGTCAGGAGCATCTTCATCCGCGCCGATGCTCGCACGGCGTGGGGTTTGTTCGCCGGCATGACGATCACGTCGCCCGCGCGCAGGCGGTGCGGCTGGCCGGCGATCGCGATCTCGGCCTCCCCGTCGAGCACGTGGACGAGCGCGTCGTAGGGCGCGGTGTGCTCGGAGAGCTCCTGGCCCGCGTCGAAGGCGAACAGCGTGACGTTTCCCGCCGGCTGCTTGATCACGGCCCGGCTCACCACGGCCCCGTCTTGATAGCCGATCAGGTCGACCACGTGACTCGCTCCTACCGGGCTCTGGTCCATCGCCTCTCCTCCTGGCGGCTCGCCGGTGGATCCACCACCAGCGCTACTCGCCGATGACCACCGGGGCCCAGCCCGCGGCGGCCAGACGCTCTGCGGCGTCGACGGCCTCGCCGCGGGTGGCGAAGCGCCCGACACGGACGCGCCAGAGCGTCTGCCCCGCGACGTCGGCGCGCTCGACATAAGCGCCCGGCCACGCGCTCGCGAGCCGAAGTCTGAGGGCGCCCGCCCGCTCCTCGGACGTGAACGCGCCCACCTGGACGGCGAAGTCGCCCGGCACCGCGCGCGGCGGCGGGGCGCCCGCGAGCGCCACGACGCGCACCCGGACCGGAATCACGCCGGGCCCGATGCCGCCGAGCGCGCGCGCGGCGGCGGCCGAGAGATCCAGGATCCGGTCGTCCACGAACGGCCCGCGGTCGGTGATGCGCACCTCGGCGGTGCGCCCGTCGAGCCGGTTCTCGACCAGCACCCGCGTTCCGAACGGCAGGGTGCGGTGGGCGGCGGTCATCTGCGACATGTCGTACACTTCGCCGCTCGCGGTCCGGCGCCCGTGGTAGGGGTGCCCGTACCAGGATGCGTCGCCCGTCTCCTCCCAGCCGACGTCGATCGGCGGGGGCGGCGCCGTGCGGACCGCCTGGGCGCAGCCCGTGGCGAGGAGCAACGCGCCGGCGAGGAGCAGTGGGCGGGGGCGGCGCTTCACCATCCGCGGGCATTCTCGCACGCCGCGGCGCCTTGACAGGGGTCCTCGCACGCTCCTAGACTAACCGCGCCGTCGCGGCGTGCCGTGTCCGACCGCTCCGGGAGGGCAGCATGTCCCTGGATCGGGCCCGCGGACAGCCTTTCAAAGCCCTCGTCGACCACAGGAGTGGCCGCCGGGGGCTTTCGTGCCTCAATCCCCAGGAGGTGCAATCATGAGCATCGTCGCGGTCTCCGACACGCTCGGGAGCCTGGGTCACGAGATCGGCCGTCGCGTGGCCGCCGCGACGGGGTACGCCGTCGCGGACCGCGAGATCATCGCCGGGGCGGCCGAGCGCTTCCACGAGGGGGTCGTCGAGTTGACGCACGTCACCGAGGAGCGCCCGACGCTCTGGGAGCGGCTCACCGACAGCCAGCACCGCTACATGGCCTACGTCGAGGCGGTGTTGCTCGACCTGGCGGCCCGTGACGATGTCGTGCTGCTGGGCCGCGGCGCGGCCGTGATCCTCCGCGGGCTCCCCCACGTGCTGCGCGTCCGGATCGACGCGCCGGAAGACGCGCGCGCCGCGCGCCTTCAGAACGAGCAAGGGCTCACGCACGAGGCCGCGCTCGACGCGGTGCACCAGAGCGACCGCGAGCGCGGCGCGCGGCTCAAGTTCCTCTATCACGTGGACTGGCACGATCCGATGCTCTACGACCTCGCCCTCAACACCGATCGGCTCGATGCCGAGCAGGGCGCCCGGCTCGTCCTGGCGCTGCTCGCCGATCAGCGCTTCCGGTCCACGGACGAGGCGCGGCGGCGGCTCGGCGACCTGAACCTTATCGCGCAGGCGAAAGCGGCGTTGCTCGCTGACCCGCTGACCCGCCAGCACCAGATCTTCGTCTCCTGTCGCGATGGTGCCATGACGCTCAGTGGAAGCGTGCGCGACGAGGAGGCGCGGCAGGCGGCGGAGCGTGCGGTCGCGGCGATTCCCGGCGTCGGCCCTGTCGCGAACGACATCGTCTCGGTCCACGCCGCCCGGAACCTCGCGGGCCGGATTTAGACGGAGAACGCCGTCAGCCGCTCGAGGCCGCCCGCGTACGGGCGCAGGGCCGGCGGGATCGCCACGGTGCCGTCGGCGAGCTGATAGTTCTCGAGAATCGCGATCAGCGTGCGGCCCACGGCGAGGCCCGACCCGTTGAGCGTGTGGCAGTAGTCCGGCTTGCCGCCGGCCGCGGGACGATAACGAATGTCGACGCGACGCCCGCCGAAATCCGCATAGTTCGAGCAGGACGAGATCTCGGTGTACTTGCGCAGCGCCGGGCGCCAGACCTCGATGTCGTAGCCCTTGGCCGCACTGAAGCCGACGTCGCCCGCGCACCGCTCGACGACGCGGTACGGCAGGTCGAGGCGCCGCAGCACCTCCTCGGCGTCCGCCACCATGGACTCGAGCTCGTCGTAGGACTGCGCCGGCGTCGCGATCTTCACCAGCTCGACCTTGTCGAACTGGTGCTGCCGGTACATCCCCTTCATGTCCTTGCCGTAGGTGCCGGCCTCCCGTCGATAGCACGGCGTGAACGCGGTGTAGCGACGGGGCAACGTCGCCTCGAGGAGGGTCTCGCCGCTGTGCAGCGCGGTCAACGACACCTCCGCGGTTGGAATCAGGTAGAGCGTCCGGTTCTCGTCCGCCTCGACCGTCTTGAACAGCTGCTCCTCGAACTTCGGGAGCTGGCCGGTCTTGAGCATCGTCTCGCCGTTCACGAGATGCGGCACCCAGAGCTCGGTGTAGCCGCGCTCGCGCGTGTGCAGGTCCAGCATGAACTGGATGAGCGCGCGCTCCAGCCGAGCGCCGGGCCCCCACAACACCGCGAAGCGCGACTTCGCGACCCGGGCCGCGCGATCGAGATCGAGCACCCCCAGGGCCTCGCCGATCTCTTCGTGGGGCCTGGGCGGGAACGGGAATTCCTTCGGCGCGCCCCACCGACGCACTTCCACGTTGTCCGCGTCGCTCCGCCCGGGAGGAACGGACGCGTGGGGAACGTTGGGCACCTGGACGAGGAGCGTCTGGATGGCGTCGTCCACGGCCTTGAGCTCGTCCGTGAGTGCCTTGATCCGCTCCCCGACGTCGCGCATCCGGGCCTGTTCGCCGCTGACATCCCCGCCGCGACGCTTGGCCTGGCCGATCGCCTCCGACGTGCGGTTGCGGAGGGCCTTCAGCTCCTCGACCTCCCTGAGGCGCCGCCGGCGCTCCTCGTCGCGCGTGGCGATCTGCCGGATGAGCTCGGCCCCGCCCTTGTCGGCGAGCGCTTTCTCGAGGGCGGCGGGTCGCTCGCGGATCAGCTTGACGTCGAGCACCGCTAGGGGGCTTCGACCGGTGCCTGCTCGGCCCCGACGCGGGCGATCGACCCGACCCGATCGTCGGCCTCGATGTCGATGATCCGCACGCCCATCGTGTTGCGGCCCTGGGAGGAGACCTCGTCGGCTGGGACGCGGATCATCTTGCCCTTGGTGGTGACGACGAGCACGTCGTCGCCCGCGCGCACCTGGAGCATGCCGACGACGCCGCCGTTGCGACCGCCGGTCTTGATGTCGATGATCCCCTTGCCGCCGCGGCCCTGGAGGCGGTACTCCTCGAGCGGGGTCCGCTTGCCGAAGCCGCGTTCGGTCACCGTCAGGATCTGCGCGCCTTCCTGGAGGACGTCGGCGGCGATCACCGCGTCGTCCTCTTCCAGCTCGATGCCCTTGACCCCCGCGGCGCCGCGGCCCATCGCGCGCACCTGATCCTCCCCGAAGCGGATGATCATCCCCCGGCGTGTCGCGATCATCACCTCGCGCTGGCCGTCGGTGCGGCGCGCCGTCATGACCTCGTCCCGCTCCTCGAGGCCGATCGCCTGGATGCCGCCCGCTCGCGGGTGCGCGTAGGCGTCGAGCTCGGTCTTCTTGACCTTGCCCTGCTTGGTGGAGAACAGCACGTAGCCGCCCGCCGCGAAGTCGCGCACCGGCACGCACGTCGCCACCCGCTCGCCCTCCCCCAGCGCCAGGAGATTCACCATCGCCTTGCCCTTGGCCGGGCGACCGCCCTCCGGGATCTCGTGCACCTTGAGCCAGTGCACCTTGCCGAGGTTGGTGAAAAAGAGCAGATACGCGTGCGTCGAGGCCACGAACAGATCCTCGACGACGTCCTCCTCCTTCGTCTCCATCCCCGTGACGCCCTTGCCTCCGCGCCGCTGGCTCCGGTACGCCTCGACGTGCGTCCGCTTGATGTAGCCCGAGCGCGTGACCGTGACGACCATCTCCTCGTCGGCCAGGAGGTCCTCGATGGTCAGCTCGGTCGTCTCGGTGAGGATCTCGGTCCGTCGCGCGTCGCCGTACTCCTCCTTGATCGCGAGCAGCTCCTGCCGGATGATTCCCATCAGCTTCGCGTCCGACGCGAGGATGCCCTTGAGCTCCTCGATCAGCGCGAGGGTCTGCTCGTGTTCCTCGACCACCTTGTGGCGCTCGAGCTGCGTCAGGCGCTGCAGCCGCATGTCGAGGATCGCCCGGGCCTGGATCTCGCTGAGGTCCAGGCGCGTCATCAGCGCGTCCCTGGCGGCGTCCGGGCTCTCGGCCTGCCGGATCAGGCGGATCACGAGGTCGAGCTGCTCCACGGCCTTCCGCAGGCCGGCGAGGATGTGCGCGCGCTCCTCCGCGCGCGCCAGGTCGAAGCGCGTGCGCCGGGTGACGATCTCGCGCCGGAACCGGACGAACGCCTCGAGCATCTCCTTGAGGTTCACGATCTGGGGGCGCCGATCGACGAGCGCGAGCATGATGACGCCGAACGTCGTCTGCATCTGCGTGTGCTTGTAGAGCTGGTTCATCACGATCTGCGGGATCTCCCCGCGGCCCAGCTCGAGCACGACCCGGATGCCCTCGCGGCTCGACTCGTCCCGGATCTCGGAGATGCCGTCGACCTTCTTGGCGCTCTTGAGCTCGGCGATCTTCTCGATGAGGCTCGCCTTGTTCACCTGGTAGGGCAGCTCCGTGATGATGATCGCCTCGCGCCCGCCCCGCATCTTCTCGGCGTGCGCCTTGGCCCGGAGCGTGATCGTCCCGCGTCCGGTCGTGTACGCCTCGCGGATGCCGCCCGTGCCGTAGATGTAGCCGGCCGTCGGGAAATCCGGCCCCGCGACGATCTTCATCAGGTGCTCGATCGGCGTCTCGGGTCGGTCGATCAGCGCGACGAGCCCGTCCACGATCTCCGCGAGGTTGTGGGGCGGGATGTTCGTGGCCATGCCGACCGCGATGCCGGACGAGCCGTTGACGAGCAGGTTCGGGACCCGTGTCGGCAGGACGACCGGCTCCCGCAGCGACTCGTCGAAGTTCGGCGCGAAATCGACGGTGTCCTTGTCGATGTCCGCGAGCATCTCGTGGGCGATCTTGGCGAGCCGCGTCTCCGTGTACCGCATCGCCGCGGGCGGGTCGCCGTCGATCGAGCCGAAATTGCCCTGTCCGTCCACCAGGGGATAGCGCAGCGAGAATTCCTGGACCATCCGGACGAGGGCTTCGTACACGGGCGAGTCGCCGTGCGGGTGATACTTCCCGAGCACCTCGCCGACGACGCGCGCCGATTTCTTGTAGGCCCGGTTCCACGTGAGCCCGAGCTCCTGCATCGCATAGAGCACGCGGCGGTGCACGGGCTTGAGACCGTCGCGGATGTCCGGCAGCGCGCGTCCGACGATGACGGACATCGCGTAGTCCAGGTAGGACTTCCGCATCTCCTCTTCGATCGGAACGGGGACCTGGCGCTCGTTCGGCATCAGATGTCCAGGTTCGCCACGTCGAGCGCGTAGCGCTCGATGAACTCGCGGCGCGGCTCGACGGCATCGCCCATGAGCACGGTGAACATCTCGTCGGCGCCGACCGCGTCCTCCATCGTGACCTTGAGGAGCGTCCGCGTCTCGGGATTCATCGTGGTCTCCCAGAGCTGCTCCGGATTCATCTCGCCGAGGCCCTTGTACCGCTGAAACGACGCGCCCTGTCGCGACCGCTCCATCGCGATGTCCAGCAGGGCCTCGAGGCTCTTCACCGGCGTCTCCCGGTCCGCGTCGTCCAGGAGCGTGGTCGGGCCCTTGGCCGCCGCGGCGACCTTGTCCCACAGCTCGAGGAGCCCCGTGTAGTCGCCCGACTTGAACAGATCGGTGCTGAACGTGAGGGTGGGCGGGCCGGCGATCGTGACCCGGTGGCCGTCGCCGTTCTCTCCGGCGTCCACGCGGATCGTGTAGCCGTTGCCCGCGGCGGCGGCGGTCTTGACCGCCTCGGCGATCTCGTCGTGCCCGACGCCCCGCTTCGTCCCCCGGAACTTGTTCCGGACCAGCTCGGCCAGGATCGGCGCGGGCACGCCCCGTCGGACCAGCTTCCCGAACAGCGCCCGGTATTCGAGCCCCGCGCGCAGCAGCGCGAGGAGCGGCTCGCCCGTGAGCGGCGCCCGCGTCCCCGGCACCTTCACCCGGATCCCCTCCACCCATGCCGAGAGGAAGAACTCCTGGAACTCGCGCTCGGACATCAGATACTTCTCGACCTTGCCCTTCTTCACCTTGAACAGCGGCGGTTGCGCGATGAACAGGTGGCCCGCCTCGATGATCGCGTTCATGTGTCGGAAGAAGAACGTGAGGAGCAGCGTCCGGATGTGGGCGCCGTCGACGTCGGCGTCGGTCATCAGGATGATCTTGTGGTAGCGGAGCTTCCCGAGGTCGAATTCGTCGGTGCCGATGCCCGTCCCCATCGCGGAGATCAGCAGCCGGATCTCGTTGTGGGAGAGGACCTTGTCGTAACGCGCCTTCTCCGAGTTGATGATCTTGCCCCGCAGCGGGAGCACGGCCTGCGTGCGCCGGTCGCGCCCCTGCTTGGCCGAGCCCCCGGCCGAATCGCCCTCGACCAGGAACAGCTCGCGATACTGCGGCTCGCGCTCCGAGCAGTCGGCCAGCTTGGCCGAGAGCCCCTCGTCGTCCACGCCCTTCTTCCGGGTGAGCTCCCGGGCCTTCCGCGCGGCTTCGCGCGCCTGGGCGGCGCGCACGATCTTGTCGGCGATCTTGCGCGCGGTTGTGGGGTCCTCCTCGAAGGCCTCGCCGAGCTTGTCGTTGACGATCTGCTGCACGAGCCCCTTGACATCGGTGTTGCCGAGCTTGGCCTTCGTCTGGCCCTCGAACTGCGGCTCCGGGAGCCGCACGGACACGACCGCGCAGAGCCCCTCGCGGACGTCGTCGCCCGTGACGCCCCCCTTGAAATTCTTCAGGAAGCCGTTGGCCTGCGCGTAGTTCGAGATCGTGCCCGTCACCGCCGCGCGGAAGCCGGTCAGGTGCGTGCCCCCCTCGCGCGTGTTGATGTTGTTGGCGAAGGAAAACACGCTTTCCTGATAGCCGTCGTTGTACTGCAGCGCCACCTCGACCTCGATCTCGCCCTTCTTGCCCTCGAAGAACAGCACCTTCGGGTGGATCGGCGTCTTGTTCTGGTTGAGGTGCTTGACGAACTCGATGATGCCGCCCCTGTAGAGAAACGTGTGGCTCCGCTCGTCGCGCTCGTCCTCGATCACGATCTTCAGGCCGCGGTTCAGGAACGCGAGCTCACGCAGCCGCGTCGCCAGCGTATCGAAGGAGAACGCCGTCTCCTCGAAGATCTTCGCGTCCGGCTTGAACCGGATGATCGTGCCCGTCTTCTTCGTCGTGCCGGTCGCGGTGAGCGGGCCCGTCGGCGCGCCGTACTCGTAGCGCTGCGTCCACTCCTGGCCGCCGCGCCGGATCTCGACCTCGAGCCACTCGCTGAGCGCATTGACGACCGAGATGCCCACGCCGTGCAGGCCGCCGGAGACCTTGTACGCCGAGTGCTCGAACTTGCCGCCCGCGTGGAGCACGGTCAGCACGACCTCGGCCGCCGTCCTGCCGCTCTCCTTGTGGACGTCCACCGGAATGCCGCGGCCGTTGTCGCCGACGGAGCACGAGCCGTCCGAGTGCAGGATGACCTTGATGTGGTCGCAGAACCCGCCGAGCGCCTCGTCGACGGCGTTGTCGACGGCCTCGTACACGAGGTGGTGCAAGCCATAGGCGGCCGTGTCGCCGACGTACATCGCCGGGCGCTTTCGAACGGCCTCCAGCCCCTCGAGCACCTTGATGTCGCTGGCCGTGTAGGTCTCGGCGCTCATCCGGCGGTCACCCCTCCCCCGTTGACGTGGAAGACGGCCGCCCCGGCCTCCGCCAAAGGCTCGGGCGTCGTCAAGAACACCTGCTCTGCCGCGCCGATCTCGCGCAGGATCAACTCACGCGCGCGCGGGTCGAGCTCGGAGAGCGCGTCATCGAGCAACAGCACGGGCGCGGTCCCCGCCGCCTCGGTCACCGGCAGGACCTCGGCCAGCCGCAGCGCGAGCGCGACCATCCGCTGCTGGCCGCGCGAGCCGAACGTCCGCGCGTCGACCCCGTCGATCTCGATGGACAGGTCGTCGCGATGCGGACCGACCAGCGTCTGGCCGCGCCGCACCTCCTCGCGGTGCGCCCGCGCCAGCGCCGCGACGAACGCCGCGGGCTCGTCCGCTTCGCCGAGCGCGCCGCGGTAGCGCACCTCGACCTTGGAGCGCGGGGCCGCAAGCGAGCCCCAGACGCGGGCCAGCTCCGTCTGGAGCGCCGCCACCGCCTTGCGGCGCCGGGCGATGAGCTCGACCCCGGTCGTCGCGAGCTGCTCGCTCCACGGCTCGAGCCGGCCCGCGAGCCCCGCGTCGTGTCGGTGCATCTGGAGCACCCGGTTCCGCCGCGCGAGGATCTGGCGATACCGCACGAGCGTCGCGAGATGGGTCGGGTAAAGTCGCCCCGCGAAGCCGTCCACGAAACCCCGGCGCGTGCCCGGCGCGCCGTTGACGATCTCGACGTCCTGCCACCCGAAGGCAATGGCGCGTGCCCACTCCGGCGCTCCATCGCCCGTGGCCTGCCAGCTGCCGTCCCCGGCATGCGTGACCACGCGTCGGACCACGCGCCGGCTCTCGACCCCGGCCTCCGTCCTCATCAGCTCTCCCGTGATCGCCGCCGTCTCCGCGCCCCAGCGAGGCACTTCCGAGATCCTCGGGGTGCGGAACGAGCGCCCGGTGACCAGGAGACCGAGCGCTTCCAGGAGGTTCGTTTTGCCCTGGGCGTTCGGCCCGACGAGGATGTTCAGCAGGGGTGCTGGGTGAAGCGTCAGAGCGCGATAGCTGCGTACTTCCGACAACTGCACACAGCCGATCTTCACCCAGCTAAGCTCCTGTTTTTACAGGCGAAATACCCTACTAGATACGCATGGGCATTATAACACAGCAGTACCCCTCCTCCTCGACTGTTTTGATGATGCCGGGGCTCAACGAATCCTTGAACTCGAACACGATCTGCTCTTTGTCGACCGCCGCGATCGCGTCCTGGACATACCGTGAGTTGAAGCCGATCGTCAGCTCTTCGCCGGCATACTCGACCTCAAGGACTTCTTCGGCTTCCCCGAGTTCCTGGCTCGAAGCGGACAACCGGAGCCGCGCCGGAGCGAGGGTGAACTTGACCGGTCGGTTGCGCTCTTCCGCCATCACGGCGACCCGGCGCAGTGCTGCGGCCAAGGTCGCCCGGCCGAGCACGAGCTTGCCCGGGTGACCCTTCGGCACGACGGCCTCGTAGTTCGGGAACTGGCCCTCGATGAGCCGAGCCGTCATCACGAAGTTCGGCATCTGGAGCACGAACTGGTTTTCCGTGATCGCGATCTGCACGTCCTCACCGGCACCGAGGACACGCTCGACTTCGCTCACGGCCTTGCGTGGCACGATCCCGCTGGCGCCCCCGACGCCGGTGCCCAGGCTGCGCGTCGAGATCGCGAGCCGATGCCCGTCCGTCGCCACCAGGCGCACGTCCTTGCCCTGGAACGTGAAGAGCACCCCGTTGAGGGCATAGCGCGTCTCGTCGTGGGACACGGCGAACTTCGTCTGGGCGAGCATCTCCCGCAGGATCTTGGCTTCCATCGTTACCCACGAGGTCGGCGTGGCAGGCACGACGGGTGGGAAGTCGTCCGGGCCGAGTCCCACGAGCTTGTACGTGGCGCCCCCGCACCGGAGACTCACCGTGGCGTTGTCCCCGACGCGCAGTGCCACCGCCGCCGCAGGCAGCTCCTTGACGATCTCGGCCAGCTTCCGGGCCGAGATCGTGATCGCCCCCGTCGAGGCGACCCGGGCGGGCACCGACACCCGGGCGCCGACCTCGAGGTCGGTGGCCGTCAGACGCACCACCTCGTCCTCCGCCTGGACGAGGACGTTCGCGAGGATCGGCAGCGTCTGGCGCGGCTCGACGATGTTCTGCACCATCTGCAGCCCCTTGAGGAACGCATCGCGATCAAGGACGACTTCCATGCCACTCTCCGTGATGTTGAGAAGAGAAAGATAACTTCGTAGTCCTAGTAGTCGTCGAGGGGTGGGGACGGAGTGAATACGCATCAAGTCGTTGCTGTTCCGTCGATCGTCTCTCGGGGGCCATGGGGATAAGCCGGTGGAGGCCGCCGGGCGGGCGGTGGATCACAGCGTGATGCCCTGGATAAGCACGTCGATGGTCTTGCGTAGCTTGGGGTCTTCCTGGAGCAAGGTCTGAACCTTGTCCACCGCGTGCAGGACGGTCGTATGGTCCTTGCCGCCGAAGGCGCGGCCCACCTCGGAGAGGGAGGCGTGCGTGAGCTGGCGCGAGAGATACATGGCGATCTGCCGCGGGAAGGCCACGGCGCGGGTCCTGGTCTTGGCCTTGAGGTCCGAGAGCTTGAGCCCGAAGAACTCCCCGACCTTGCGCTGGATCTGCTCGATGGTGACGACCTTTTCCTCGTCACCCCAGAGCTCGCCGAGGACCTCCTGGGCAAGGTCGACCGACATCTCGCGCCCCGTGAGGGCGCAGAAGGCAATCATGCGGGTCAGCGACCCCTCGAGCTCGCGGATGTTCGCCTTGATCCGGCTGGCGATCAGATAGGCGACATCGTCGCCGAGGCGCACGCGTTCCAGCTCCGCCTTCTTCTTGAGGATCGCCACGCGGGTCTCGAAATCGGGCGGCTGGATGTCGGCGATCAGGCCCCACTCGAACCGCGAGCGCAGGCG
>Ga0156038_1062_pt2 | contig 11805 bp, 12 predicted proteins | sample RifCSPlowO2_02_FD_116150 | JGI IMG/M metagenome (GOLD analysis project Ga0156038, IMG submission 116150) | Candidatus Rokubacteria bacterium RIFCSPLOWO2_02_FULL_72_37
CGGCTCGAGAGGGCGCGATCTCCCCGAGGGCGTCAACGGTTGCCATAGCTTGTGGCCTATGCGCAGCACGGCCTGTGCCATGAGATGGCGACCAGAGAGCCATGCGGAAGCACCTGGATATGCTCGAGAAATCCCACGCCGGCTGTCCGCGAGCCCTACGCAGGCTGGAAAGAAATTGATCGGTCTGAACGCTCTTGTCAGACGTCGCCGGCACGAGGGGCTGGCCTCTCGCCGGGCGGCGTGCTGCCGCAGGAGCAGGCCGAGCGCGCCCTGCAGCGGCACGCCGCGCGCCGGCCTACTTGCTCACGCTGTAGCCGCGCCCGATCATGCAGTTCGCGTACGCCTGGTTGTACCCTTCCTTGCTCTTGCTGTACTGGTAGGCGCCGCCGCCCACCGCGCCGACGGTCGCGCCGCCCACTGCGCCGATCGCCGCGCCCGTGCCCGGGCTCCCGGTGGCCGCGCCGATCGCCGCGCCGGCCGCCGCGCCGCCCAGCGCGCCGATGAGGGCCCCCACGCCCGCGCCCTTCGCCGTCTCGGTCGCCGGGTCGTACCCGGTCTGCCCCTTGGCGATGGCCTGGCAGTCGTTCTGATCGCGGAGCTGCTGCTCGCCCGTCTGGCCCTTGAGCGGGGTCACGTACACCGAGGGCGGCGGCGGCGCAGACGTCGCGCAACCCGCCGCGAACACGCCGATCAACGCCATTGCCATCACGCGCTTCATGGGATCTCTCCTCCTCGCTTCGTGTGCCGGCCTCGCTCAGGCCTTCGGGAGCCAGTCGCGCAGAGGCTTGACCTGGCAGCCCGCCTTCTCGAGCGCCTCGCGGACGGCGCGGACGATCTTCGGGGCGCCCGGGGTGTCCCCGTGACAGCAGATGGTCTGCACCGCGATGTCGATCTCGACGCCATCGATCGTCTTGACCTTGCCCTCCATCGCCATCCTGACGGCTTGCTCGGCCGCCCGTGCGGGATCCGTGATGAGCGAGCCCGCGATCTTGCGCGACACCAGCGTGCAGTCCACATTGTATGCGCGATCGGCGAAGCCTTCCGAGGCCACCCGCACGCCGATCTTGCGGCAGGCGCGGTCGTACTTGCCCGTCGCCAGCACCATCAGGACCAGGTCTCCGCCTCCGGACTCGAGCGTCGCCTCGCCCGCGGCGACCGCGAGCGCCTCGTCCCGCTCCATCATGTTGTAGAGGATGCCGTGCGGTTTCATGTGCTGCAGGTCGCCGCCGGCCACGCGTACGAACTCCCGCAGCGCTCCCGTCTGATAGCAGAGGTAGTCCTTCACCTCCTGCGGCGTCACGTCGAGCACGCGCCGTCCGAACCCCATGAGGTCGGGCAGGCCGGGGTGCGAGCCGATCGCGACCCGATGTTCGAGCGCCAGCGCCACCGTCGTGCGCATCACGTGCGGATCGCCCCCGTGGTAGCCGCAGGCGACGTTCGCGGAGGTGATGAACGGCATGATCTCCGCGTCGGCGCCGAGGGTCCAGCGCCCGTAGCTCTCTCCCATGTCGCAGTTGAGGTCGATGTGCTTGGTGGCCATGTGTCAGCTCCTTGCCAGGACCCTGGCGAGCGCGTTGATGAAGCGGTCGATGTGCTCCTCGGTCATCGCGAGCGAGCAGGCACCCATGCCCCGCTGCGTCAGGAGTATCCCCTCGTTGAGGAGCCCCATGAAGACGCGGATCGGCGTCTCCGGGTCCTTGGGACGGCTCGACCGGTAGTCGGTCAGGGGTTCCGAGGTCCAGTGCAACGTGAAGAGCGAGCCCATGCCCGTCGCCTGCCCCCGTCGCCGCGTCCCGTGGAGCAGGCGCGTCACGCCGCCGCGCAGGCGGTCTCCGAGCGCATCGAGCCGCGCGTACGCCTCGGGCGTCAGCGCGTTGAGGGTCGCGACGCCCGCGGCCATCGTGGCCGGGTTGGCGTTGAACGTGCCGCCGTGGCTGATGCGCGCGCCCCCCTTGCGGGGATCGTAGAAACTCATGATCTCGGCCCGGCCGCCGAAGGCGCCCACGGGCAGCCCGCCGCCGATGATCTTGCCGAAGGTCGTGAGGTCGGGCCGGATCCCGAGTCGCTCCTGGGCGCCGCCCCACGCGACGCGGAAGGAGATCACCTCGTCGAAGATCAGCACGATGCCGTGCCGCTCGGTCGCCGCGCGCAGGCGCTCGAGGAAGCCCTCGGCCGGCGGGATCATGCCGCCGTTGGTCAGCAGCGGATCCACGATGAGCGCCGCGAGGTTCGCGGCCTCGGCCTCGAGGATGTGCTCGCAGGCCTCGGGATCGTTCCACGGGAGCACCACCGTGTGCTTGAGCACGGCCGGCGGCACCCCCGCCGAGTACGCGACGGCCTTCGGGCGCTTGCGGCTCCCCGCCGCCTTGGCGTCGGGTGAGACGCTGACCATCACCCAGTCGTGCGTGCCGTGGTACGCGCCCTCGAACTTCGCGAGCTTCGGCCGCCCCGTGAACGCGCGCGCCAGGCGCACCGCGTTGAGCGTCGCCTCGGTGCCCGAGTTGGTGAAGCGGATCTGCTCCACCGACGGCACGCGCCGGGTGAGCATCTCGGCCAGCCGGATCTCGTGCTCGGTGGGTCCCGGGAACGAGAGACCCGATTCCACGACCTGCTGGACCACCTTCACCACGTCGGGCGGCGCGTGGCCGAGAATCAGGCTCGTGTAGTTACCGTTGAAGTCGAGGCGATCGGTGTCGTCCGCGTCCCAGATGTGGGCGCCCTGTCCGCGCTGGAAGTAGAACGGGTACGGGTCGAAGAACGTCGTCGTGCGGCTGTTGCCGCCCGGCATCACCGCCAGCGCCTCGTCGTGCAACACGCGCGAGCGGCTCGTCTTCGCGGCGTACTCGCCCAGCTCTTTGTCGAGGCTCATGCTCTCTCCTCTCTCAGCAGACCGTCAAGGAACGTCTCCGACTCACGAAGCAGGCGGTGCGCCTCGTCCACGGTCACCGCCGCGAACCTGAGCCGCTGTCCCGGCTTGACCTGCCCGAGGCGCCCGATGTCGAAGGAGCAGACGGTGGCGATCTTCGTGTAGCCCCCGGTGGACTGGCGATCGACGAGCAGCACGATCGGCTGGCCGTCGCCGGGCACCTGGATGGACCCGAGGGCGATGCCGTCGGAGATGATGTCGTGGCCGCGCGTGTGCTCGATCCGTGGTCCGCGCAGCCGCGCGCCCATGCGGTCGGACTGCTGCGTCATCTCGTACGTCGCGCCGAGCAGCGTCCGGATGCCCTCGTCGGTGAAGCGATCCGCCTGCGGCCCCAGGACGACGCGCACGATCGTCTCCGCCTCACCGCCGACCGAGGGCGGCGTCGCGAGCGAGCGCACCGCGGGCAGCGGGCCGTCGCGCACGTCCAGGGCGTCGCCCTGGCGCAGCGCCCGTCCCTCCAGGCCGCCCAGGCGCCCGCGCGCGTACGTGGCACGCGACCCGAGGATCATCGCCAGGTCGAGCCCACCGGAGAACGCGATGTAGCTGAGGACCCCCACCCTCGGGGCCCCGACGCGGACCGTGTCGCCCGCGCCGAGCATGATCGTCGTCCAGCGCGGCGCTGCCGCGCCGTTCACCGTGACGGGGGCCGCCGCGCCCGTCACGGCGATCGCGCACGCCCGATCCACCTGGAAGCGGGGGCCCATGTAGGTGCACTCGAGCCCTGCCGCCGCGGCGTCGTTGCCGACGAGACGATTGGCCAGCAGGAACGACTCGCGGTCCAGGGGCCCGGACGGAGGGATGCCATAGCGGAGGTGCCCGGCGCGACCGAGATCCTGCACCGTGGTGAGCGGTCCGGCGTCGAGGATGCGCACCGTCACGCGATCACCGGACGAAAGGTCCGCGCCTCGACCTGCGCGGCGATGCGCTCGTACTCGGCACGGTCGATGGGGCGGAACCTCACGCGGTCGCCGGGACGGAGGAGCACCGGATCCGGCGCTTCCGGGTCGTAGAGGCGGAGCGGCGTCTTGCCGAGGATCCAGTAGCCGCCCGGGCTCTCGACCGAGTAGATGCAGCACTGGGTGGCGCCGATGCCGACGCTCTGGGCCGGCACCTTCGTGCGCGGCGTCTCGAGGCGCGGCAGGTGGATCCGCTCCGGCATGCCCGCCATGTAGGGCAGGCCCGGCGTGAAGCCGATGAAGTAGACGAGGTACTCCGCAGCGCTGTGAAGCCGCACCAGCTCGTCCACGGGCAGGCGGAGGCGCTCCGCCGCCGCCTCGAGGTCCAGGCCGAGCTCCGTGTCGTAGCAGCAGGGCAGCTCGACCGCGCGCGCGGGAGGGAGGACGGTGGTGGAAGCCTGCGGAGCCAGTTCCGCGATCGCCTCGCAGAGGGCCTCGTAACCGACCGCGTGCGGGTCGTAGTAGACCAGGAGCGACCGGAACGTCGGCACCGTCTCGAGCACGCCCGTGAGGCCCTTCTGCCGGATCAAGAACTCGAGGGCGCGCACGCGCGTGTTCACCTCGACGCTGATCTCCTCGGCGAATTCGACGGAGACGGCGAGATCGCCTGCCGGGAGAAACCGCAACGCTCAGATCGCCGCGAGGGCGGAGTTGGGCAGGTCCGTGATGAACATGTGCCCTGGGCTGTGTGTGAGCATGAAGGGTGGCTTCGAGGCGAGCGCGACGGCCTGGGGCGTGACGCCGCATGCCCAGAAGACCGGCACGTCGCCCGGCCGGAACTCCTGCCGGTCGCCCCAGTCGGGACGCGTGATGTCCTCGATGCCGATCGCGTGCGGATCGCCGATATGGATGGGCGCGCCGTGGGCGCCGGGGAACCGGGCGCTCGCCGTGACGGCCTTCGAGAGCTGGGCGGCGGCGATCGGGCGCATCGACACCACCATCGGGCCGTGGAACTTCCCGGCGGGGCGGCACGGGATCGACGTCCGCCACATCGCGACGTTCCGTCCCTGCTCGACGTGCCAGAGCCGGATCCCCGCCTCGAGCAGCGCCCACTCGAAGGTGAACGAGCACCCCAGCAGGAACGCGACGAGGTCGTCGCGCCAGTAGGGCGTCGCGTCGGTCACCTCGTCGGCGAGCACGCCGTCCGCGTAGACCCGGTACCTGGGGATGTCGGTCCGGAGGTCGGCGCCGGGCGCGACGCCGACGGGCTCCGGCGAGCCCGGGTCCGTCACCTCGATGAGCGGGCACGGGCGCGGGTTGCGCTGGCAGAAGACCAGGAAGTCGTAGGCCCAGTCCTTCGGGAGCACCGCGAGGTTGGCCTGGACGAAGTTCTGCCCGAGGCCCGCGGTGATCCCGGCGAGCTTGCCCCGGCGGATGTCCGCGCGGATCTCCCGTGGATGGCGCGTGTCGATCGGCATACCGTCATTCTACCTCTGCCCCAGGCGGGGCCACACCTCGGGATTCACGAGCACGTCGGGCCGCTCTCCGCGGAGCACGCGGGCCATTTCGCCAGCGACCTGCATCGCCATCTGGCGGTTGGCCTCGACCGTCACGCCGGCCACGTGGGCGGAGCAGACGGTGTTATCGAGGTTCAGGATCGGGTTGTCCCGTGACACCGGCTCCTCCTCCCAGACGTCGAGGCCGGCCGCCCCGAGCTGACCGCGCGTCAGCGCCTCGAAGAGCGCGTGCTCGTCCTGGACCCCCCCGCGCGAGGTGTTGATGAAGACCGCGCCGCGCCGCAGGAGCGAGAGCGTCTTCGCGTCGATCATGTGCCGCGTCTCCGGCGTGAGCGGCGTGTGGCACGTGAGCACGTCCGCCTGCGGCAGCAGCGCCTCGAGGCTCGCGGTGGGCTCGGCGCCCCGCCGCCGGACCTCGTCATCGGGCAGGTACTTGTCGTAGGCGAGCACGCGCATGCCGAGCGCGCCCGCGAACTTCGCCACGCGCCGGCCGATGTTGCCGATGCCGATGATGCCGAGCGTCTTGCCGCCCAGCTCGGTGCTGGCGCCGCGCCCCGCGGCCCAGTCGCCCGCGCGCGTCGTCAGGTCCACCTGGCGCGTGCGCTTGACGCACGTGAGCATCAGCATCAGCGCGTGCTCGGCGACCGCCTGCGAGTTCGAGCCGGGCGCGTGCACGACCGCCACCCCGAGCCGTGTCGCGGCGGGAATGTCGACGGTGTCGAGGCCCACGCCGTGCCGGCCCACCACGCGGAGCCGCGGGCAGGCGGTCATCAGGCTTTCGGTGCAGCGGGGCTTGATGCGGAACAGGATCCCGTCTGCCCCGGCGGCAACCCGGATCAGTCCCGCTTCGGTCTCGTCTTCGCAGACGACGACGCGGGCGTCCTTCTCGAGAAGGGCGCGACCGTCGGGGTGAATGGGGCCGGCCAGCACGACCACGGGCCGGGTGTCGGTCGTCATCGGGGGGGTCTCCTTTGTAGCGGGGCTCGCGAGGCCGCGACCCGCGTGGGTGGCCTGAGAGAGACGCGACAGCGGCTCCGTACGCTCACTTGCGGGCGACGAGGACGATCCGGGGCGCGTCGAGCGAGAACGGCGTGCCGTCGAGGCCGCCGTAGAGCTCGACGCGGCTCCAGCGCTCGGGGCGGAGCATCGCGGAGAGCTCGTGGGCGGAGTACAGCCGGATCTCGCTCTCACCGATCAGCTGCTCCCCGGCGGCCCGCTTCTCGTCCGGGCCACCCCGGGGCGGACCCGGTCTCGCGGCTCCCGGTCCAGCGATCCGCGACCAGCGGGCGCGCCACCGGCTCGTCGCCGGGTCGAACGCGTTCTCGATCCGGAGCGTCCAGCCGTTCACGCGCTTGCGCTCCTCCGGCGGCAGCGAGCGCACGATCTGGTCGCGGTTGCGCGTGTCGAGGACGAAGAGACCGCCCGCCTTGAGGGCGCGCCAGAAGCGGTCGAGCACGAGTCGGTCCTCGTCGTCGGAGAAGTAGCCGATCGAGCTGAACAGGTTCACGGCGAGGTCGAACTCGCCGGCGAACTCCATGTCGCGGATGTCCTGACAGGCGAGCGTGAGCGTCACGCCCGCCTCGCGCGCGGCCGCCCGGGCGCGCTCGAGCTCGGTCTCGCTGAAGTCCACGCCCGTCACCTCGAAGCCGCGGCGCGCCAGCTCGATCGAGTGGCGGCCGAAGCCGCACGGAGCGTCGAGCACGCGGGCGCCGGCTGCGAGCGCCGCGAGGCCCGTGATCCACTCGACCTCGCTCGCCGCGTCGCTCGGGGACTCGAACGCCCGGGAGAACTGCGGCCAGGCCTCGCGGAAGAAGCGCTCGCTCTGGAACACGTCAGCCATTATAGGAGAGGAGGACGAGCGATGATACGGGGTGGCTCCGTGCCCGATCGACCGTCGGCCTCTGTGATATCGTCTCGGGCCGTGAGCACCCCGGTGACAGGCACGTTCGCTTACCGTGTCCGGCCCGCGACCCCGGCCGACGCCGAGGCGATCTGCCGGATCTACAACCAGGGCATCGAGGACCGCGTCGCGACCCTCGAGACCGAGCTGCGTACGCCCGACGAGCGCCGTCAGTGGCTCACGAACCGAAGCCCCCGCTACCCCGTCATCGTCGCCGAGGCGGAGCCGGCAAGCACCTCGGTCAGGCCACCCTCGGAGCAAGCCAGCCTCACGGACCCCGCTACAACGGACCCGGGGTCGCGCCTGTCTCAGGCCACCCTCGGCGGTCGTGGCCTCACGGACCCCGCTACAACAGTCGGCTGGGGGAGCCTCAACGTCTTCAACGCGCGCGAGGCTTATCGCTTCGTCGCCGACTTCTCCGTCTACGTCGAGCGCGCGTGGCGCGGGAAGGGCGTGGGGCGCGCGCTGCTCGCCCGCCTCATCGAGCTCGGGCGCGAGCACGGCTTCCACAAGCTCGCGCTCTCCGCGTTCCCGACCAACGCGGGTGGTGTGGCGCTCTACGAGCGCATGGGCTTCCGGACCGTCGGCGTCTACCGCGAGCAGGGCCAGCTCGACGGCCGCTGGGTGGACACGATCATCATGGAGAAGCTGCTCTAGCGTCCTGAGTCGGAAGTTCGTCACTCGCGTGGCGACGCTGTGGTGCGGTGGGACGAGGGGCCGGATCGTGCGACCACAGCCCCGGGGAGGACCGATTTCCCGGTTCGGAGTTCCCAACCTCACGGGTTGACGCCCCGTATTCGGTGTGGCGGGAACGGGTCGTCACGACCCAGCCCCTCGTCCCACCGCACCACAGCGGCAACCGTCGTGTGCAAACTTCCGACTCAGGACTCTAGCGGGCGCTCAGTAGCGGTTGGCGATCGGGAGCTCGTCCGCCGGGAAGAGCGTGATGATCTGCGCGCCGCGCGGCGTCACGATCACCTCCTCCTCGATGCGCGCCGCCGAGACGCCGTCCGTGGCCGGGCAGTAGGTCTCGACGGCGAACATCATCCCGGCCTCGAGCACCATCGGGTCGTCGAAGGAGTTCAGCCGGCTGATGATCGGCCGTTCGTGCAGGCCCAGCCCGATGCCGTGGCAGAAGTTCAGCCCGAACGCCCCCATCTCGCTCTCGAACCCGATGGCCTGAGCCTTCGGGAAGGCGCGCGCGATCTTGTCGGTCGTGACGCCCGGCTTGATCAGCGCGATCGCCTCGTCCATCCACTCGCGCGCCTTCGTGTAGGCCGCGACCTGCGGGCGCGTCGCCCGGCCGACGCCGAACGTCCGGTAGTAGCACGTCCGGTAGCCGACGAAGGACATGATGATGTCGAAGAACGCCTGGTCGCCCGGCCGGATCAGCCGGTCGGTGAAGTTGTGCGGGTGCGGACTGCAGCGCTCGCCCGAGATCGAGTTGATCGCCTCGACGCAGTCCGCGCCCATCTCGTACAGCCGCTTGGTCGCGAGCGCGACGATCTCGTTCTCGCGCACGCCGGGCTTGAGCGCCTCGAAGATGTCCTGGTAGACCCCGTCCACCATCGCCGCCGCCATGTTGAGGAGCGTCAATTCGTCCTGGCTCTTGATCATCCGCGCCTCGAGCATGACCTGCTGCCCATCGCGGACCTCGATGCCCGCCTCCTGCAGCGCGAACAGGAACGGCAGCTCGACCAGATCCACGCCGAGCGGCATGCCGGCGACGCCCTCGGCCGCGAGGATCTTCTTGATCTCCCGTGCCGCCTGCGTGAAGAGCCCCGCCTTCGGCGACACCGCGCCGCGCATGCCGACCATCCCCGCCAGCGATTGCCGCTCGGGAATCCACGGCGCGTAGAGCCGATGGTGGCGCGCGGCGGAGCCGAAGTCCCAGACCCAGGGCTCGCCGGTGCCCGTCAGCAGGCTCCAGCGCGTGAGCTTGTCGCGCGCCCACTCGCCGATCACGGTGCTCGAGATGTAGCGGATGTTGTGCTGGTCGAAAACGAGGAGCGCCCCGAGGTCCGAGCCGGCGAGCGCCCGCCGCACCCGCCCCAGGCGGTACGCGTGCAACCGGCGGAAGTCCACGCGCTCCTCGAAGTCCACCTGCGTGTGGCCCGGCGCCTGGAGCGGCCGGTCCCAGCGGTGCCGTGGGTCGAGGGCGTCCGGGGGGAGGTTCTGCGGCTCGACGCTGCGTCGCTTGCCAGCCATGTGATTCTCCTGAACAAGGCGTCTCGGTGCAGGCGCTACTGTAGCGCATTCGGTGGTAGGATCGCCCTACCCTTCGAGTTCGCCACCGGTCCGAATCGTTGGGGGGGTGCGCCGATGAAAACGCTCCGCGGGATCATGCGCGAGGGGTTCCTCTTCACCGTCCAGCGCAACACGACGGTGGCCGCCGCCGTGCGCACGATGGCGGCGAACAACATCGGGATCGTCGCCGTCGTGGACACCGACCGGCTGTGCGGCGTGTTCTCGGAGCGCGACGTCGTCCAGCGGGTGGTCGACCGCGGCCTCGACCCGGCGCGCACGCGCGTCGCCGACGTCATGACCTCGAGCCTTGTGGTCGCGGACGCCGACGAGGACTACCAGTCGGCGATGCGCAAGATGGACCAGGCGAACATCCGCCACCTGCCCGTCGTCAGCGAGGGACGCCTGCTGTCCATGCTCTCGATCCGCGACCTCATGCGCGTCGCGATCGAGGAGCGCGGGGCGGAGATCCAGTACTTGAAGGAGTACCTGTACCAGGTGCCGCCGGGCTAGCCCGCGGCGTGGCGGCGTCGACGGGCTCGGCGTGGACGCGGCGCATGAACGGAATCAGCAGCAGGACCGCGACGAACAGCATCGCGTAGAGCCAGAACTCGTCGGCGTACGCGAGCACCTGCGCCTGGCTCAGAACGCTCCGGTAGAGCACCGCGAGCGCCCGGCGCTCCGCCGTGAACGCGTCCACTCCCTGCGAGACGAACCGGTCCGCCAGCTCCTTGAGCCGCGCGGCGGTCTCGGGACTCCAGACGTTGACGTGGCCCACGAGCGTCGTCTGGTGGTACTGGCTGCGGCGCGAGAGCATCGTGGTCGTGGCCGCGACCCCCACGGAGCCCCCGAAGTTGCGGATGACGTTGTACGCGGCGGTCGCGTTCGCGAGCCGCTCCTTCCGCACGGTCGCGAGCGCGAGCGTGGTGAGCGGCACGAAGATGAACCCCATCCCGACCCCCTGGATGAAGCGGGGCCAGGCGAGGCTCCAGTAGTCGATCCCGAGCGTCAGGTTGGACATCATGAGCAGCGCGACCACGTTGAGGACGCAGCCGAGGGCGAGGAGCGCCCGCTGATCGACGCGGGCGACGAGCCAGCCGGAAATGATGAGCGAGAGCATGTTGCCGACGCCGCCGGGGGCCAGCACGAGCCCCGACGTCCACGCGTCGTAGCCGAGCTCCTTCTGCGTGTAGAGCGCGAGCAGCAGCATGCTCGCATAGAAGGCCAGGATCGCGACGGCGATGACGACGGTGCCGAGCGCGAAGTTCCGGTCCTGGAACACGCTCAGGTCGAGGATGGGCTCGTCCACCGAGAGCTCGCGGAGGAGGAACCCCACCAGCGCGCACACGGCGACGATGCCGAGGCCCGTGATCCATGCCGAGTCGAACCAGTCCTCACGCTCGCCCCGGTCGAGCAGGAGCTGCAGGCACCCGAAGCCGACGACCATCAGGACGAGCCCGAGCGCATCGACGCGTCCCGGTCGCCGGTGGTGCGGCGAGTCGAACAGGAACGCGCTCACCATGAACAGGCCGAGCAGGCCGATGGGCAGGTTGACGTAGAAGATCCAGCGCCACGACCAGTTCTGGGCGAGCCAGCCCCCGACGGTCGGCCCGAAGATGGGCCCCATCATGATCCCGATCCCCCACACCGCCATCGCCGTCCCGCGCTGCGCGAGCGGGAAGATCTCCCACATGATCGCCTGCGACATCGGGATGATCGGCCCGCCGCCGAGCCCCTGCAGCACGCGCGCCAGGATGAGGAACTCGAGGTTCGGCGCGATGCCGGACAGGAACGAGCTGACCGTGAAGACCACGATGCAGATCACGAAGAAGCGCGTGCGCCCGAAGAGGCCGGTGAGCCAGCCCGTGGCGGGGATCACGATCGCGTTCGCGGCGAGGTAGGAGGTGAGAACCCACGCGACCTCCTCGACGCCGGCCGAGAGCGAGCCCTGGATGTGCGGCAGCGCGACGTTGGTCACGCTCGTGTCGAGGATCTGGGTGATGGTGACCAGCATCACCGAGAAGGTGATCGCCCACCTGCGGGCGGCGGAGATCGGGGCGTCGTCCGTCACCGCGCCCGGATCGTGACCACGGCCGACATGCCGGCCCGGAGCGTGGCCGGGTTGCCGAGCTCGCGCGCTTCGAGCCGGATCTTGACCGGCACGCGCTGGACGACCTTGACCCAGTTCCCGGTCGCGTTCTCCGGTGGGAGCAGCGAGAACCGGGCACCGGTCCCGGCGCTCAGCGAGTCGACGAGCCCGTGGAACGCGCGGCCGGGGAAGCCGTCGACCCGCACTTCCGCCGCCATCCCCGGACGGAGGCG
>Ga0156038_1188_pt1 | contig 11736 bp, 10 predicted proteins | sample RifCSPlowO2_02_FD_116150 | JGI IMG/M metagenome (GOLD analysis project Ga0156038, IMG submission 116150) | Candidatus Rokubacteria bacterium RIFCSPLOWO2_02_FULL_72_37
GACCGCCGAGGCGAAGGCCGCCGCCCGTCAATCCGTGCGGGTCGTGCTGACCGCGCCCGCGGAGCAGGCGGTGGTCGAGCAGGAAACGCTCAACGTGACGGGTACGATCACCGCCCCGCGCGGCCTGCAGCGGGTCCTCGTGACGCTCAACGGCGTCGAGGTGGCGCGGCGGGACACCACGGCGTCCGGCTCGCTCCCGCTCGCCGTGCCGGGCCGCCTGCGCGAGGGACAGAACACGGTGGTCGTCACCGTGACGGATTCGGACGGGGCGATCACGCAGGAGGTCCGGAGCGTCCAGTACGAGCGCGCGATGCCGCTCACCGTGACCGTCCGGTATCCGGAGAACGGCGCGACCCTGGCGAGCCCATCGTCGGTGATCGCAGCCATCGTCTCCTCGAGCCGGGGTGTCGCGAGGGTCGGCGTGACGCTGAACGGCAAAGAGGTGCACGCGCAGGTCGAGCGCCGGCCGCAGCGCTCGGTGGCCGTCGCCGTGCCGCTCTCGCTGCGGCCGGGGTCGAACGTCATCCTGCTGAGCGCGACCGAGCCCGACGGCCGGACGCAGACCGAGACGCGGACCGTGACGCTCACGCCGCCGGCCGCGGCCGGGACGCCGGCGCCGGCTGCCGCCGCGACCGACGAGGCGCCCGAGCAGTGGGCGGTGGTGATCGGTGTCGGCGCCTACGACAGCCCGGACATTCCGAAGCTCGGATACAGCGTCGCCGATGCCGAGGCCGTCGCCCGAACCCTCGTCGAGCGCGGAGGATTCAAGGCGCAGAACGTGCTCCTGCTGACCGATCGGACGGAGGTCAAGCCCACGCTCCGGCGCCTGAAGTGGGCCCTTGGAACCTTCCTCGCGCGTTCGGCGAGGAAGGGCGACACCGTGCTCATCTTCTTCGCGGGGCACGGCGCGCCCGAGGTGGACGTCGCCGGGCGCGAGCGCGACGGGCTCGCGAAGTACCTCGTGCCGATCGACGCCGACGCGGACGACCTGTACGCGACCGCGCTGCCCATGGACGAGTTCGAGACGATCTTCAGCCGCGTCGAGGCCGAGCGGATCGTGGTGTTCCTCGACGCCTGCTACAGCGGCGCCGCCGGCGGTCGGACTTTCGCATCCCGCAAGACCCGGGCGCTCAACGTGGACGACCAGTTCCTGCAGCGCCTGGCCCAGTCGCGCGGCCGGGCGATCATCACGGCCTCGCGCGCCGCGGAGGTCTCGGTGGAGCTCGCGGAGCTGGGCCACGGCCTGTTCACCTACTACCTGGTCGAGGGCCTCCGGGGCGCCGCGGATCGTGACCGCGACGCGATCGTCACGTTGCAGGAGCTGTACCAGTACGTCGAGCAGCACGTGAGCCGCCGCGCGCGCGCCGTGGGGGCGAACCAGCACCCGGTCATGAAGGGCGAGCTGGAGGGGCTCCTGCCGCTCGTGAGGGTCGGCCGGTGAGCCACGCCGAGCGCATCTACGGTCTCCGCGAGCTGACGCGGATCCTGACGCTGACGCCGAAGCGCGCCGCGCAGCTGCGTCGCCTCGCGCTGCTGCACGGGGACTCGGGCTACACGTTTCGCGAGCTGCTCGCGCTGCGCGCCGCGAGCGCGCTTCTCGACGCGGGCGCCTCGGTGCGGCAGATCAAGCAGGCGCTCAGCGCGCTCCGGCGGCAGGACCCTGGGCTCGAGCAGCCGCTCGCCGAGGTGCGGCTGGTCCTGGAGGGGGATCGACTGCTCGCCCAGTCCGACCGTGTGCGCTTCGACCCGCGGACCGGCCAACTGGTGCTGGCGCTCGACAGCGGGGGACTCGAGCGGGCCGCGACCGCGACGCTCGCGACGGGCCTGGTGCGGCCCCTGGCACCGCCCGCGGAGCAGGCAGAGACGTGGTTCGAGCGCGCGAGCGAGTGGGACGGGGATCCCGCGCAGTGGGAGGACGCGATCGAGGCGTACCGGCGGGTGGTGGTGATCGACCCGACCTATGCCGCGGCGTGGAACAACCTCGGGCTGCTCCTTCACCGCATGGGCGACTACGAGGGCGCGCGCGGCGCGTACGATGCCGCGCTCGCGCAGGATCCGGACTGCCGCGAGGCCGCCTACAACCTCGGCTCCCTCCACGAGGACCGGGGCGAGGTCGAGGCGGCGGTGGGGAGCTACCGTCGCGCGCTCGAGCTGTCGCCCGACTACGCCGATGCCCACTTCAACCTCGCCGGGGCGCTGTCGCGCTCGGGGCGGGGCGACGAGGCGGCGCGGCACTGGCAGCGCTACCTCGAGCTCGACGCGGGCAGCCCGTGGGCGCGGATCGCTCGCGCCCATCTCGAGGTGCGGGAGCGGGACGAATGAGGGTGCTGGTCGTCGGCGGAGGTGGGCGCGAGCACGCGCTCGTGTGGAAGATCGCGCAAAGCCCGCTGGTGCAGCGGCTCTACGCCGCGCCGGGCAACCCCGGGATCGCCCGCCACGCGACCTGCGTCCCGATCGCAGCGAGCGCGCTCGACGACCTGGTCGCGTTCGCGCGCGGGGAGGGGATCGACCTCACCGTGGTCGGGCCGGAGGCCCCGCTCGTGGCGGGCCTCGCCGACCGGCTCGCCGGGGCCGGGCTCACCGTGTTCGGGCCGAGCGCGCGCGCGGCGGCGCTCGAGGGCTCGAAGGCGTTCGCCAAGGACCTGATGGCGCGGCACGGGATCCCGACCGCGCGCTTCCGCATGCTCGACGACCCGGCGGCGGCGCGGCGGTACTGCCGCGAGGTCGGCCCGCCGCTCGTCGTCAAGGCCGACGGGCTCGCCGGGGGCAAGGGTGCGATCGTGTGTCGTACCCTCGGGGAGGCGGACGCGGCGGTGGCCGAGTGCATGGAGCGGCGCGCGTTCGGCGCCGCGGGGGCGCGGGTCGTCGTCGAGGAGTTCCTGACCGGCGAGGAAGTATCGTTCTTCGCGCTCGCCAACGGGCGCGACGTGCTCCCGCTCGCCGCGGCCCAGGACCACAAGACCGTGTTCGACGGCGATCGGGGACCGAACACGGGCGGCATGGGCGCGTACTCGCCGGTCGCCGCGTTCGACGCCGCGCTGGAGCAGGGCGTGCTGAAGGCGATCGTGTGGCCGACGGTGACGGCGCTCGCGCAGGAGGACGCGCCGTACCACGGCGTGCTCTTCGTCGGCCTGATGCTGACCCGCGAGGGGCCGAAGGTGCTCGAGTTCAATTGCCGCTTCGGCGATCCCGAGTGCCAGGCCCTCGTGGTCCGCGCGCCGGGCGATCTCGTGCCACTGCTCCTCGCCGCGGCGCGGGGCGAGGCGTGGCCGGTAACGTCTCCGTGGCCCCCGCAGGCCTCGGTCTGCGTCACGCTGGCCTCGGGCGGCTACCCGGGCAGGTACGTGACGGGACTGCCGATCGAGGGCGTCGAGGCGGCGGCCCGCCGTCCGGGCGTGCACGTGTTCCACGCGGGGACCGCGCTCGCCGGCGGGCGGCTCGTCACAGCCGGCGGCCGCGTGCTCGCCGTCACCGCGCTCGCCGCGACGCTCGCGAGCGCGATCGAGGCCGCGTACGGCGCGATCGGCGAGATCCGGTTCGAGAGCATGCACTTCCGCAGCGACATCGGAAGAAGGAGGCCCGCCGCATGAGCAGACCCGTCCGCGTCGGCGTCGTGCTCGGAAGCGACTCGGACCTCGACGTCATGCTGGAGGCCGTGAAAGTGCTCGACGCGCTGGAGGTCGGCAGCGAGGTGTTCGTCGCCTCGGCCCACCGGACACCGGAGCGCACGCAGGAGTACGCTCGGCGCGCCCAGGGGCGCGGGCTCGGCGTCCTCATCGCCGGTGCCGGGGGCGCAGCGGCCCTGCCCGGCGTGCTCGCCTCGCTCTCGCCGCTGCCGGTGATCGGGGTCCCGATCGCGTCGACGCCGCTGGGCGGCCTCGACGCGCTGCTCTCGATCGCCCAGATGCCGAAGGGGGTGCCCGTCGCGACCGTCGCGATCGGTGCCTGGGGCGCGGCGAACGCGGGGGTCCTCGCCGCGCAGATCCTGGCGCTGGGCGATCCGGCGCTGGCCGCGCGGCTCGCGACCTACCGCACGCGCCTCGCGGACGAGGTGGACGCACGGGCGCGGCGCGTGGCCGAGCGGCTCAAGTCGGGAGCCTCCGCGTCGGGATCGTGACGGCCGGCGGGCGGCCGCGGCTTCTGCGGGTGTGCCCGGTGGCGCCCGATCACACGGCGCTCGTGGCCGCGGCGGCGGTGCTGCGGGGCGGCGGCGTCGTCGCGTTCCCCACAGAGACGTTCTACGGGCTCGGCGCCGCCGCGCGGCTCGCCGGCGCCGTGCGCCGGGTCTGCACGCTCAAGGGCCGGCCCGAGGACAAGCCCGTGCTCCTGCTCGTGGACGGGGTGGCGATGGCCGAGTCCGTCGCGGAGGTCGGTGCGGCGGCGCGCGCGCTCATGGCCCGCCACTGGCCCGGCGCCCTCACGCTCGTCCTCCGCGCGCGCCCCGACTTGCCCGACGAGGTCACGGCGGGCACCGGCACGGTCGGCGTGCGCCTGTCGCCGCACCCCGTGGCGCGCGGCCTCGTCGCCGCGCTCGGCGAGCCCGTGACCGCGCCGAGCGCCAACCCGAGCGGGCGCGAGCCCCCGACGAGCGCCGCGACCGTGCTCGCCTACTTCGGTGACGCCCTCGACGCCGTGCTGGACGGCGGAACCACCCCGGGCGGCGAGCCCTCGACGGTGCTCGACCTGACGGCGACACCTCCCCGGCTCCTCCGCCAGGGCGCGGTGAGGATACAGTGGTAGTGCGAGCCGCAGGGCGTCGGCCTTGCCGCAGGCAGGCCCGCCCGAGGCGAGCGACAAGTAAGATAGCCTCATGCGCATCACGGGTGTGATCCAGGCCGGCGGTGGGAGCACGCGCATGGGCGGCCAGCCGAAGGCGCTGCTGGACGTCGGCGGCCGGCGGATCATCGAGCGTGTCCTCGACGCGGTGACGCCCTCGGTCGGCGAGGTCTTGCTCGTCACCAACACCCCGGACCTCTACGCCTTCCTCGGGCTCCCGATGGTCGCCGACGTCTACCCCGACCACGGCTCGCTCGGCGGCATCTACTCGGGGCTCAAGGCGGCGACGGGGGACGCGGCGTTCACGGTGGCCTGCGACATGCCGTTCCTGCATCCGGACGTCGTTCGCCTCGTGGTCTCACGGGCGGCCACGGCCGACGTCGTCATCCCTCGGGTGGGCGACCGGCTGGAGACGATGCATGCCGTCTACGCCAAGAGCTGTCTGCCGCACATCGAGACGCTGCTCGCGGCGCGCCGGCTCAAGATCGTCGGCTTCTTCGAGCGGGTGCGCGTCGCGAAGATCGCGGAGGCCGAGGTCGCCCGCCACCGCGACCCGGCCCTCGTCTTCATGAACGTGAACACCCCGGAGGAGCTCGCGCGGGCGCGCGAGCTGGCGAGGCGCCTGGGATGAGCCGACTCCGGCCGGCGGTGCTGGTCCACTACCACGAGCTGGCCCTCAAGCGCGGGAACCGGCCGCTCTTCCTGAGGCATCTCGGCCGCAATCTGGTGCGCGCCACCTCGGACCTCGGCACGGCGAGGGTGCGGCAGCTCTCGGGCCGCCTCCTGCTCGACCTCGACGGCGCCGTGCCGATCGAGGCGGTCCGCGACCGCGTGACGCGCGTCTGCGGCGTCTCGAGCGCGGCCGTCGCGTACCGGGTGGCGTCCACCGTGGAGCAGATGAAGGCGATCATCGCGCGGCTGATCGAGGGGCGGAGCTTCGGGTCCTTCCGCATCAGCGCCCGCCGGGCGTTCAAGACCTACCCGATGACCAGCGTCGAGCTCAACCGGGAGCTGGGCGCGTTCGTCCTCGAGCGCGCGACGACGCGCGTCGATCTGCACCATCCCGAGCTCACGATCCACGTGGAGGTGCTGCCGGCCGAGACCTTCGTGTACATCGACCGTCTGCCCGGTCCCGGAGGGCTGCCGGTGGGCGCGAGCGGCACCGTCGCCGCGCTCCTTTCCGGCGGAATCGACTCGCCCGTGGCGGCGTGGCGCATGATGAAGCGCGGCTGCCGCGTCGGGTTCGTGCACTTCCACAGCGTGCCGTACCTGCCGCCGACCTCGCAGGCCAAGGCCCGCGCGCTCGTCGAGCGGCTGAGCCAGTGGCAGTACGCCTCGCGCCTGGCGCTCGTGCCGTTCGGCGAGATCCAGCGTGAGGTCGTGCTGAGCGTCCCGCCGCCGGCGCGTGTCGTCATCTACCGTCGGCTGATGGTCAGGATCGCGGAGGCGCTGGCGCGCCGCTGGGGAGCCCAGGCGCTCGTGACGGGCGAGAGCCTCGGACAGGTCGCGTCGCAGACGCTCAGCAACATCGCGTGCATCGACGAGGTGGCGCGGATGCCGGTCTTCCGACCACTCATCGGCATGGACAAGCTCGAGATCACCGACGAGGCGCGCCGGCTCGGGACCTTCGAGATCTCGATCGAGCCGGACGCCGACTGCTGCACGCTGTTCGTCCCCCGCCACCCGGCGACGCGGATGTCGGTCGAGGAGGCGCACGCGGTGGAGGCGCGGCTGGACGTCGAGCGCCTCGTGGCCGGCGGGGTCGACGGCGCCGCGGTCGAGACCTTCGAGTTCCCCGCGCGCGCGCCGGCCGACGCCGGGTGATGCCCGAGCTCACGTTCCTGGGGGCGGCCGGCACGGTCACGGGCGCCAAGTTCCTGCTGGAGGGCGGCGGCGCGCGGCTGCTCCTCGAGTGCGGCATGTTCCAGGGGCTCCGGGAGCTGCGCGATCGGAACTGGCAGGCTCTACCGGTGGCGCCGCGCGCGCTCGACGCCGTGCTCCTGTCCCACGCGCACGTCGACCACTCCGGTTACCTGCCGCGTCTGGCGCGCGACGGTTTCGCGGGTCCCATCTACTGCTCGCCGGGGACCGCGGACCTGCTGCGGATCATGCTGCTCGACGCGGCGCGGCTCCAGGAGGAGGAGGCGGAGTACCGAAACCGCACGGGGGCGACGCGCCACGCGCCGGCGCTGCCGCTGTTCGACGCCGGCGACGCGGAACGGGCGCTCGGCCTCGTGCGGCCGGTGGGATTCGGGCAGCGCTTCGCGCCGGCCCGGGGCGTCGAGGCCGCCTTCCGCCCGGCGGGCCACATCCTGGGGGCGTCGATCGTCGAGGTGACCGCGGCCGGACGCCAGGTCGTCTACTCGGGCGACCTCGGCCGCTACGGTGTGCCTGTCATGCGCGATCCCGCGCCCGTCGAGAGCGCGGGGACGCTCCTGGTCGAGTCCACCTACGGCGACCGCCTGCACCCGGCGGGCGATGGCACAGAGGCGATCGAGCAGGCCGTCGGTCGCGCCGTCGCGCAGCGGGGGCTCCTGCTGATCCCCGCTTTCGCGGTGGGCCGCACGCAGGAGATCCTCTATCGCCTGCGCGAGCTCGAGGATGCCGGGCGGATCCCGGGCCTGGCGATCTATCTGGACAGCCCGATGGGGATCGAGGCGACCGTCGTCTACGCGCGCCACACCGAGGAGCACGACGCGGCGGCCCGCCGGGTGACCTCGGAGGGCGGGCGGCCGTTCGTGCCGGCGCGGTTCCACCTTTCGCGGTCGACGGAGGACTCCCGGCGGCTGAACGACCTGGACGGCCCCGCGATCGTCGTCGCGGGCAGCGGCATGGCGACGGGCGGGAGGATCCTGCACCACTTGCGGCGCCGCCTGCCCGACCGGCGCACGACGGTGTTGTTCGTCGGCTACCAGGCGGCGGGAACGCGCGGCCGGCTCCTCCGCGACGGCGCCGACCAGGTGCGGATCTTCGGCGAGGAGGTGCCCGTGCGCGCCGCGATCCTGGTCACCGACGCCCTCTCGGCTCACGCCGACCGGGACGAGATCCTCCGCTGGCTGCGCGGCTTCCGCCGGCCGCCGGCCACCACGTACGTCGTCCATGGCGAGCCCGGGGCCGCCCGAGCCCTGCGGGGCGCGGTGCAGGGAGCGCTCGGGTGGCGCTGCCGCGTGGCGGAGGACGGCCAGCGTGTCGCCGTCTAGCCCGGGCGGCGCGAGCGCCAGATGTTGGGCGCTTGACTTGCCATGACCCCAACAGATATGGTCGGATCTATGACGGCGATCGCCCTGGGCGCCGACCACGCCGGGTACACCCTCAAGGAAGACCTCAAGGCATGGCTCGGCTCACGGGGCTACGAGACCGTGGACATGGGAACGCGGTCGCCCGCGTCGGTGGACTACCCCGACTTCGCCGCCGCCGTGGCGCTCGCGATCATCGCGGGCAAGGCCGAGCGCGGCGTGCTCGTGTGCGGCACCGGGATCGGCATGGCGATGGCGGCGAACAAGGTCCCGGGCGTGCGCGCGGCGGCCTGCACCGATTCCTACACGGCGCGCATGAGTCGCGAGCACAACGACGCCAACGTGCTGGCGCTCGGGGCGCGCGTCACCGCGCGCGACGCGGCGATCGAGATCCTGGCCACCTGGCTCGCGGCGCCGTTCGCCGGCGGGCGTCACGCGCGGCGCGTCGTCAAGCTCGGCGAACTCGAGCGCGTCCGGGGCTCGGCCGAGGAGCGGTTCGGTGCGAAGGCTCGCTGAGGCCGATCCCGACGTCGCCAAGGTCCTCCGCGCCGAGGCGCAGCGGCAGCACCGGAATCTCGAGCTGATCGCTTCGGAGAACTTCGTCTCCGAGGCGGTGCTCGAAGCGGTCGGCTCGGTCCTGACCAACAAGTACGCCGAGGGCTATCCGGGGCGCCGGTACTACGGCGGCTGCGAGGTCGTCGACGTGGTCGAGGAGCTGGCGATCGCCCGCGCGAAGGAGCTGTTCGGCGCCCAGCACGTGAACGTCCAGCCGCACTCGGGCGCGCAGGCGAACATGGCAGTCTACTTCACCGTGCTGAAGCCGGGCGACGTCGTCCTGGGTCCGAACCTCGCCCACGGCGGCCATCTGACGGCGGGCAGCCCGGTGAACTACTCGGGCAAGCTCTACTCCATCGTGGCCTACGGCGTGCGGCGCGACACGGAGCGGATCGATCTCGACGAGGTGCGCGCCCTGGCGCGCACGCATCGACCCCGGCTCATCATCGCGGGGGGCTCGGCGTTCCCCCGGGCGATCGACTTCGCTCCGTTCGGCGAGATCGCCCGCGAGGTCGGCGCCGTGCTGATGGCCGACATCGCGCACCCCGCGGGCCTGGTCGCCGCGGGCCTGCACCCCTCGCCGGTCGGCATCGCGGATTTCGTGACGACCACGACCCACAAGACCCTCCGCGGGCCGCGCGGCGGAATGGTGATGTGCGGCGCGGCCCACGCGCCGGCCCTCGACAAGACGGTGATGCCGGGCGTCCAGGGCGGGCCGCTCATGCACGTGATCGCGGGCAAGGCGGTCGCCTTCCGCGAGGCGCTCACGCCCGAGTGGCGCGCCTACCAGGGGCAGATCGTGAAGAATGCCCGCGCCCTCGCCGACGCGCTGCTCGGGCGCGGGCTCCGGCTCGTCTCGGGAGGCACCGACACGCATCTGATCCTCGTGGATCTCACGGGCCGCGGGATCACGGGCAAGGACGCGCAGGAGGCGCTCGACCGGGCCTGGATCACCGTCAACAAGAACACCATCCCCTTCGAGACGAAGAGCCCCATGGTGACCAGCGGCATCCGCCTCGGCACGCCGGCCGTCACCACCCGCGGCATGCGCGAGCCGGAGATGGCGGAGATCGCCGCCCTGATCGACCGCGTGCTGTCCGACCTCGGCTCGGCCTCGGTGGAGGCGAAAGTCCGCGACGAGGTCCAGGCGCTCACGAACCGGTTCCCGCTGTATCCCGAGCGAACGCGGTGACGGGAGGGATGGCCCGATGAAATGCCCGTTTTGCGGTCACACGGAGGATCGCGTCGTGGACTCGCGCGTCGGGCGGGAGGGGGAGTTCATCCGGCGGCGGCGCGAGTGCCTGAAGTGCCACCGGCGCTACACGACGTACGAGTACATCGAGGACGTTCTCCCGCACGTGGTCAAGCGCGACGGGCGCCGCGAGCCGTTCGACCGGCAGAAGCTCCGCGGCTCCATTCTCAAGGCATGCGAGAAGCGCTCCGTCGGCGTCCAGGCGGTGGACGACGTGGTCGCCGACATCGAGGCGCGCCTGCACGACCGCGCCGAGAAGGAGATCTCGAGCCTCGAGCTCGGTGAGCTCGTGATGGAGCACCTGCAGAAGCTCGATCAGGTCGCCTACGTCCGCTTCGCCTCCGTGTACCGCCAGTTCAAGGACATCGGCCAGTTCCTCGATGAGGTCAAGGGGCTCCTCAAGGAGGACAAAGGCAAGCCCGCGGCGCCGAAGCAGCCGGCGCGGGCGCTCGCCAAGACGAAGTAGAGGGCGCTCAGCGCCCGCCGTGCGCCGCCAGCAGCACCCCCGCGTATGAGGGGGGTCTCCCACCTCATCTTCAGGGTTGCCGGGGGAGTATGAGGGGGGTCTGCCACCTCATCCTCAGGGTTGCCGGGGGAGTATGAGGGGGGTCTCCCACCTCATCCTCAGATGGTTCGGCCCTGCCGCGATGAGAGGCCGACAGGGCCGAGCGCCTCAGGGGCGCTTACTTCTTTTTCTTCTTCTTGGCCGCCTTCTTCTTCGCCACGAACTCACCTCCCCCCTGCACGCGCGTCAAGATCGTCGGCTTCTGCCGGCATGCTAGTGACCCGCGGACATCGTGTCAAGCCTAAAATCCAATATATGGGGGCTCCGGCCTGATTTCGTGCTACCGGTAGGGGCACCGTCCGGCCTGCCGTCGTTGACATCGCCCGGGGGGCGATGTAGCGTGGGCGGCGTTATCCGGGCTCGGGCCCGGCCAGGAACCCACACCCGCTGCCGCCGCGGAGGAGAGATCACCGATGAGGCGACCCCTCAAGAAGCTCGTCTTTGTCGAGCCGAAGTCCACGCACCTCCACATCTACACGCGCGTCTGTATTCCTCGGCTCGGCTCGGTCCTCCTCGGCACGATCATGCGTGCCAAGGGCTACGACGTCCGGGTCTACATCGAGGACATCCAGGAGGTCGACCTGCAGGAGGCCCTCTCGGCTGACCTCGTGGCGATCTCCGCCATCACCTCGACCGCGCCGCAGTCCTACCGGCTCGCCGACCGCGTCCGCGAGGCCGGGGGTCTCGCCGTCATCGGCGGCACCCACACGAGCTTCCTGCCCGAGGAGGGGCTCGAGCACGCCGACTTCGTGGTGCGTGGCGAGGGCGAATTCGCCTTCCCGGAGCTGGTGGACGCCATCCAGGCGGGCGAGGGGTTCGAGAAGATCCAGAACCTCTCCTACCTCCTCGACGGCCGCGCCGTGCACAACCAGGAGCGCCCGAAGATCCCGAACCTCGACGTGAACCCGATCGCCGACTACCGGCTCATCGAGGGCTGGAAGCCGGGCGGGGTGGTCTCCATCGCGACGTCGCGCGGCTGCCCGTACTCGTGCACGTTCTGCTCCGTTCCGGGCATGTACGGGCACGCCTTCCGGACGCACTCGATCGGGCGGGTGCTCGAGGAGCTCGAGGTCCACAAGGGGAATCTCTACACGTTCTTCGCCGACGACATCTTCACGGCGAACAAGAAGCGCGTGAAGGAGCTGCTCAACGGGATGATCACGCGCGGTCTCACGCCCCAGTGGGGCGCCCAGGTGCGCACGGAGACGGTGGACGACCCGGAGCTGCTCCAGCTCATGCGCGACTCGAACTGCTTCAACGTGTACGTCGGATTCGAATCGATCAACCCGCGCACGCTCAAGCTGTTCAACAAGAAGCAGGACCTCGCGAAGATCGAGCGCTCGATCGAGCGG
>Ga0156038_1072_pt2 | contig 11637 bp, 11 predicted proteins | sample RifCSPlowO2_02_FD_116150 | JGI IMG/M metagenome (GOLD analysis project Ga0156038, IMG submission 116150) | Candidatus Rokubacteria bacterium RIFCSPLOWO2_02_FULL_72_37
CGCCCTCGTCCCGACGGCGTACGCGGCGATGACGAGTGACGTGCCCGGCCAGACGGTGGCCGCCGCGGTCGGCTGGGCACTACCGGACGATCCGGCCAAACCGGGCGTGATCATGGAGTTCCACGACATCGCCACGCGCGAGCAGGCCGAGCGCGCCATCCACGCCATGCTCGAGGAAGCCTTCCAGATCCGCGGCGAGCCGATCCGGGAGATGAAGGTCTTCGCGGTCGAGCACACCGTCGAGCGGGCCGGCTGCGCCCTCGCCGCCGTCACGCTGCTGGCCGAGCAGGACCTGGTCTAGGCCCGGCGACCGCTGTCCCGGGCGGTGGCGCGATGTCCGTGAAGAGCCAGTACGGCGCCCCCCGCCTGTACGAGATCGCCTTCGACATGAACCGGAAGGCGGAGGTCGACTTCCTCGTCCACTGCTTCCGGCGCTACGCCCACCGCCCGGTCCGACGGGTCCTCGACATCGCTTGCGGCACGGGACCGCACCTGACCCGCCTGGCCGGGCGCGGCTACGCGATGGCCGGGCTCGACCTGTCGCGGGAGAACGTCGAGTACCTCCGCGAGCGGTTGGCCGCCGATGGGCAGCGGGCCGAGCTCGTCGTCGGGGACATGACCGATTTCCGTCTCGCCCGTCCGGTGGACGCCGCCATCTGCATGCAGGACTCCCAGGGGCACTTGCTCACCAACGCGCAGCTCCTCGCGCACTTCCGGGCGGTGGCGCGCGCGTTGCGGCGTGGCGGCCTCTACGTCTTCGACCGCTACATGGCCTCCTCGTGGACCGATCCGGCACGGAGCTGGTCCTGGTCCAGGCGGCGCGGTCGGCTGATCGTGCGCGCTTCGTTCTCGGCCCTGAACGAGGTGAACCCGGTGACGCAGACCTTCCGGGAGCGGATGCTCCTGGAGGCCATCGAGAACGGGCGCCGCAAGGTCTATCGCCAGACCCATACGTCGCGGATGGTCTTCCCGCAGGAGCTGCGGGCGCTGGTCGAGCTCGCGGGCGGCTTCGAGTTCGTCCAGTGGTTCTTCGGGTTCGAGCCTCACCAGGTGCTCGAGCGTTCGAAGCACCCGCTGTTGATGGTCGTCGTTCTGCGCAAGCGCTAGCCCCGGAGGGCGGGTGGAGCGGGGGGTGCTGAGGCTCAAGCGGGGCCGCGAGAAGCGGGCCCGCACCCATCCCTGGATCTTCAAGGGTGACGTCGCCGACGTCACCGACGTCGCGCCGGGCTCCGCGGTCACCGTCGTGGACGCCGCCGGGCGATTCGTCGGACGGGGCCTGTACAACCCCAGGCCGGCGCTCTGCTGCCGCCTGCTCACCTGGACGGACGAGCCGCTGGACGCGGCGTTTCTCCGTCGCCGGCTCGGCCAGGCGCTCGCGCTGCGGGCACGCGGACGACCGGGCCTGCCGGAGCTTGGTCGGCTCGTCTGGAGCGACGCCGACGGCCTGCCCGGACTCGTGGTGGACCGCTACGGTCCGGTGCTCGTGGTCCAGTGCCTGACGCTCGGCATGGCCCGTCGCCGGCCGCTCGTCCTGGACGCGCTCGGCACCCTGACGAGCGGGCTTCCCGTCTTCGACCTCGACGAAACCGCGGCTGCGCGGCTCGAGGGCTTCGAGCCTGCTCGCGGCTGGGCCCGTGGCGCCGGGCCCGCGAGCGTGGAGGTCGCCGAGGACGGCGTCAGGTTCCGGGTGACGCTCGGCGCCGGCCAAAAGACCGGGCTCTACCTGGACCAGCGCGAGAACCGCGCCCGCGCCCGGGGTCTCGCGGCCGGCCGGGAAGCTCTCGACGCTTTCTGCTACACAGGCGGGTTCGGCTGCCACGCCCTCGCCGGGGGCGCCCGCCGCGCGGTTCTCGTCGAGTCCTCCCCGGAAGCGCTCGCCGCCGCGCGCGAGAACCTCGCGCTCAACGGCCTCACCGACCGCGCGGAGATCGTAGCCGCCAACGCCTTCGACGAGCTGCGCCGCCTGGAGCGCGGCGGCGCGCGCTTCGGCCTGGTCGTTCTCGATCCGCCTCCGTTCGCCCGGAATCGGACCGCGGTCGACGCGGCGCTGCGCGGCTACAAGGAGATCAACCTCCGCGCGATGCGGCTGCTCGAGCCGGGCGGGCACCTGCTCACGTTTTCCTGCTCCCACCACGTCACGGAGGCGCTCTTCGAGGACGTGTGCCGGGCGGCGGCGGCGGACGCCGGGGTCCGGCTCCGGGTGCTCGAGCGGCTCGCGCAAGCGAGCGACCACCCCGTGCTGCTCACCGTGCCGGAGACGCGTTACCTCAAGGGCCTGCTGCTCGAAGCCGCCTGACGGCCGGCCGCGCGCAGCGCCGCCCCCGCCGACGTCCAGCGACGTCACCAGCGCCGGGTCTCGCCGTGCCGGAGGATCCAGACGCGGTCGGGGCCGAGCCCGAGCCGCGCGGCCTCGGCCTCGAGCCGCCGCGGCGGCTCCGCGAGCGGCTCGTCCGCGAGGTCGAAGGTGCCCCAGTGGATCGGCACGAAGCGTCGTCCGCGGACGTCGCCGAGGGCCTGGAGCGCCTCCTCCGGAGAGAGGTGGCTCGGCTTCATGATCTCGGGGGGCAGGTACGCGCCGATGGGAACCGCCGCCAGATCGAAGGGGCCGAGCCGCGCGCCGATCTCGCGCAGCCCCTCGTAGTAGGCCGTGTCGCCGGCGAAGTACAGGCGCTTGCTCCGCCCGGCGACGGCCCAGCCGCTCCAGAGCCGCTGGTTCCGCTCCCAGGGCGTCCGGCCCGAGAAGTGCTGGGCCGGCACGCAGGTCAGCGTGAGGCCGCGGACCCGACGCTCCTGCCACCAGTCGAGCTCCTCGACCTCGGTGATGCCGAGGTCGGCGAACCAGGCCTTGAGCCCGAGCGGCACCAGGAAGCGTGGACGATGTGCGGCGGCCAGTCGCTGCACGGTGCCGACGTCGAGGTGGTCGTAGTGGTCGTGCGAGATCAGCACGACGTGGATCGGCGGCAGGTCGTCGAACGCGAGCCCCGGCGGGGTCACCCGCTTCGGCCCGGCGAACGTGACCGGGCTCGCCCGCTCGCCCCAGTGGGGATCGGTGAGGATGTTGACACCGTCCAGCTGGATCAGGAGCGTCGAGTGGCCGACCCACGTCACGGTGTCGGCACCGGGGTTGCCGCGGATGGCGGCGAGGTCGCTCGGGACGTGGGGCAGGTCGGCCGTGCGGGGCGCGAAGGTCGTCGACAGCACCCGCGCGGCGAAGAAGCGGAGGCGGCCCCACATCGCGCCCGGCGCGTACGCGGGGCTCGTGTTGGCGAAGCCCCGCTCGCGGTGATGGGGCGGCGCGCCGGAGACGGGCCCACCGACTCCCGCGCAGCCGCCCACCGCGAGGGCGAGGAGCAGGAGCGCCGCCGCGCGCGTCACGCGACGGTGTCCTCGAGCGGCAGCTCGATGACGAAGACGGCGCCCCCCTCCGGGTGATTGCCCGCCCGCAGACGGCCGCCGAGGTCCGTGACGATCCCGTAGGAAACGGACAGCCCGAGGCCGCTGCCCTCGCCCGGCGGTCTCGTCGTGAAGAAGGGGTCGAAGATCTTCGGCAGGTTCTCGTCCGGAATGCCCGGTCCGGTGTCGCGCATCTCGACGTACGCCTTCCCGCCGGCCGACCATACGCGGACACCGAGCAGGCGCTCGCCTGCCCCGCGGAGCATCGCCTGGTGGGCGTTCTGGACGAGGTTCAACAGCACCTGCCGGAACTGGCCGTCGTCCGTCAGGACGGCAGGACACGGCGCGAACTCGGTCACGACCCGGACGCTGTCCTGCCGGAGCTCGTAGCTCTTCAGCTCGAGGACCCTCCACACCTGGTCGGCGAGCGCGCACGGCCGCCGCTCGGGCGTGGAGCGGCGCGCGAACAGCAGCAGGCTCTGGACGATGCGGGCGGCGCGGGTCGCCTCGTCCGCCACGATGCCGAGCCGCTCACGGACGTGCGGCGTCACCTCGGGGTGCGTGAGCAGGAGGTGGGTCTGCCCGAGGATCGTCGTCAGGGGATTGTTGATCTCGTGGGCGACGCCCGAGGCCAGCTCGCCGACGGCGGAGAGCCTCTCGGCGCGGAGGAGGTGCTCCTGGGCGCGCCGGAGCTCCTCGAGCTGCCGCCGGGTCTCCGAGTACAGGCGCGCGTCGTCGAGCGCGATGCCGATCTGGTCGGCCGCCGCTTCCACGAGCGCCACCTCGTGGACGTCGAACCGGTGGCGCGTCTTCCGGCCGAGCGAGAGCGTGCCGAGGACCCTTCCGCGGCAGCGGATCGGAACGCAGACGAAGCCGAGGATCCGTTCCTCGCGGACGACGGCGCGCGCGGGCGTGTAGAGACGGGAGTCCTCGAACGTGCGCGCGAGCTGCAGCGTGCGGCCCGCGGCGGCGACGCGGCCGATCAGGCCCTCGCCCACCGGGAGCGCCCGATTCACCTCCCGCAGGCGCGCCGACATGCCGCGCTCCCCTCGGAGCTCGAGCGTCCGGCCGTCCCCGGACAGCAGGTGCAGGCTCGCGATCTCGTGGCCCGTCACGTGCGTCAGCGCCTCCACCGCGGTGCGCAGGACGTCCTCGACGTCGAGCGTGCGGCTGACGGTCTCCGCGACCCGGTGCAGGATGCGCAGATGCGACTCGGCCCGCGGGCGGCGCGGCGCCTGGCGCGGGCGATCAGCGCGCGAAGGGGAGCGACCGGCGCGCCTGTTCAAGAGCCCGCGCGTGTGACCAGGGCATAGACGAGCTCGAGCGCGGCGTCCAGCCGCTCCGGCGCCTTGCCGCCGGCCTGGGCGAGGTCCGGGCGGCCACCACCGCTTCCCCCCACGGCCTTGGCGACCTCCTGGACGAGCTTGCCCGCGTGGAAGCGCTTGGTCAGGTCCTTCGTGACCGCGGCGACCAGGCTCACCTTGCCGTCGACGACGCTCCCCACGCACACGACCCCCGAGCCCAGACGGTCGCGCAGCGTGTCGGCGACCGACCGGAGGCCGTCGAAATCGAGGCCGTCCACCCGCCCCGCGATCACCGCGACGCCGTTGATCTGGCGCGCCGACGCCGTCAGCGCCTCGGCGCGCGACCGGGCCTGGCGCGCCTCGAGCTCGCCGAGCTGCCGTTCGAGGGCGCGCTGCTCCTCGAGCAGCTTCTGCAGCCGCCTGGGCACCTCGAGCGGCCCGATCTTGAGGATCTCGGCCGCCTCGCGGAGCGCGGCCTCCTTGCGCGCGACGCTCTCGAGTGCCGCGGTGCCCGCCACCGCCTCGATCCGCCGCACGCCCGAGGCGACCGCGCCCTCGGCGCTGACCTTCAGGAGGCCGAGCTCGCCCGTCTGGTCGAGGTGCGTGCCGCCGCAGAGCTCGGTCGAGAAGTCCCCGATCCTGATGACGCGGACGCGGCTGCCGTACTTCTCGCCGAAGAGCGCCATCGCGCCCATCCGGAGGGCCTCCTCGAGGTCCATCTCCATGCGCGTCACGGGCGTGTTGGCCTGTACCTGCTCGTTCACGAGCGACTCGATCGTCTCGATCTCCCGGTCCTTCACCGCGTGGCCGTGGGAGAAGTCGAACCGCAGGTGATCGGGCGCCACGAGCGAGCCGGCCTGGGCCACGTGCGTGCCGAGCACCCGGCGGAGCGCGGCGTGCAGCAGGTGCGTCCCCGTGTGGTGCTGGCGCAGCCCCTGCCGCCGCGAGCTCTCGACGCTCACGGCGACCTCCTCGCGCTCGTGGAAGCCGCCGGTCGCGACGCGCACGCGGTGGACGATGAGTTTCGAGCCCCGGTAATAGGTGTCCAGGATCTGGCCGCGCCCCGCCCGCCCGGCGAGCGTCCCCGTGTCGCCGATCTGCCCGCCCGACTCCGCGTAGGCAGGCGTGCGGTCGAGGATCACCTCGACCTCCGCGCCCGCCGCCGCCTCGCGCACGCGGCGGACGCCGCCCTCCGCCGGGTCGACGATCGCGAGGATGCGCGCCGGCGCGGTCAGCGTCTCGTAGCCCACGAACTCGACCGGTGGGAACTCCGCCGAGAGCCGCCCGTACACGGCCGCGGCGTCCGCGTCGGCGCCCACGCCGAACGCGGCGCTGGCACGCGCCCGCTCGCGCTGGGCCTCCATCTCGGCCTCGTACGCCACCTGGGTCTCGTCCGTGACGGTCCACCCCTTGTCCCGGAAGATCTCCTCGGCCAGGTCGCGCGGGAACCCGAACGTGTCGTAGAGCTTGAAGAGGAAGGCGCCGTCCAGCACGAGCCGACTCGTCACCGCGGACGGCGTGCGTCGCTGGACCAGGTCGTACTCGTCGATGAGCCGCATGCCCGTGTCGAGGGTCTCCGCGAAGCGCTCCTCCTCCGTCCGCACCGCGTCCTGCACGCGCTGCCGCTCGGCGGTCAGCTCGGGGTACGCCTCGCGCATCAGCTCGACGACCCAGTCGACCGTCCGCCAGAAGAACGGCTCGCCGAGCCCGAGCATGCGCCCGTGGCGCATCGCCCGGCGCATGATCCGGCGCAGCACGTACCCGCGCCACTCGTTCGAGGGCGTCACGCCGTCGGCGATGAGGAACGTCGCCGCGCGCGCGTGATCCGCGACGACGCGCATGGAGACGTCGTCCTCCTCGCGCGCGCGGTAGGGCTTCCGGGCGAGCGCCGCGATCCGGTCGATCAGCGGCGCGAGCAGGTCCGTGTCGAAGTTCGACGCCTTGCCCTGCACGACGGCGGTCACGCGCTCGAGCCCCATGCCCGTGTCGATGGACGGGCGCGGCAGCGCCGTCAGCGTCCCGCGCGCATCGCGGTTGAACTGCATGAAGACGAGGTTCCACACCTCGAGCCAGCGATCGCACTCGCACGCGGGCCCGAGGCACGACCGCCCCGCGGCGACCTCGCCGCAGGGGACGTGGTCACCCTGGTGGAAGTGGACCTCGGAGCACGGGCCGCAGGGCCCGGTGTCGCCCATCGCCCAGAAGTTGTCCTTCTCGCCCAGACGCAGGACGCGGTCGTCGGCGAGCCCGGCGACCGTCTTCCAGAGGCCGAACGCGTCGTCGTCATCGGTGAAGACGGTCGCCGTGAGGCGTCGCGGATCCAGCCCCAGCTCGCGCGTCAGGAACTGCCACGCGAACGCGATCGCATCGGCCTTGAAGTAGTCGCCGAAGGAGAAGTTGCCGAGCATCTCGAAGAACGTGTGGTGGCGCGCCGTGCGCCCGACGTTCTCGAGGTCGTTGTGCTTGCCGCCTGCCCGCACGCACTTCTGGCAGGTGGTCGCGCGCGCGTAGTCGCGCCGCTCCTCGCCGAGGAACACCGACTTGAACTGCACCATGCCGGCGTTCGTGAAGAGCAGCGTCGGGTCGTCGCCCGGCACGAGCGGCGACGAGCGGACCCGCGTGTGCCCGTGGCGCTCGAAGTACGCGAGAAAGGCTTCGCGAAGCTCGTTGCCGCTCATGGATACGTCATTGTATCACCCGGTCTCGAGGAGCTCGCGCACCACGCGCGCCACGATGGACGCAGGGTAGCCGCGTCGCAGCAGGTGGTCGCTCAGGCGCGCGGCCGCCCGCTCGGGGCGCGTCCGCTGCAGGGCGGGCAGCCGACGGCGCGCGATGGCGCGGGCGCGCTCGAGCGCCTCGTCTGACGCCGGGCCGGCGAGCGCCGCGTCGATCAGCGCCGACACGATGCCGCGCGCGGCGAGCTCGGCGCGCAGCCGGACGGGCCCGACGCCGCGCGCCGCCCGGGTCTCGACCCAGTGACGCGCGAACGCGGCGTCGTCCAGGTAGCCGCGGGCGGTCAGGTCCGCGACGACCTCCCCCGCGAGCGGGCGCGGCGCGCCGCGGCGAACGAGGCGCGTGGTGAGCTCGGCGACCGTGAAGGGACGCCGGGACAGGAGGTCGGCCGCCGCGAGGCGCGCGCCCCGGGCGTCGAGGACGCGGGCGGGCCGTCGGCGCGGCGCTACGATTTCCTGAAGAAGGAGCTGCCGGTGGCGCTCATCACGGGCTTCTCGTCGGCCTTCTGCTCGAACGTCTGCTCGCCCGTCGAGAAGATGCCCCGCACCTTGAGGTCGAAGTCGTCCGCGTTCGTCGCGGCCTCGCGCGCCGTCTCGTAGGAGATGAGCCCCTCGCGGTAGTGCTTGAGCAGGCACTGATCGAAGGTCTGCATCCCGTACTGCGACTGCCCTTGCGCGATGAACGTCGGGATCTCCGCGGTCCGCTTCGCCTCCCGGATGCAGTCCCGGATGGCGGCGGTGCCCACGAGGACTTCGACGGCCGGGATCCGCCCCTCGCCGCCGATCTTCGGGATGAGCCGTTGCGAGACGATGCCGACGATGACGGCCGCGAGCTGGTCGCGGATCTGCTGCTCCTGGTGGGGCGGGAACGTGCCGATGATCCGGTTGACGGTCTCCGCCGTGTTGAGCGTGTGCAGGGTGGAGAAAACGAGGTGGCCCGTCTCCGCGGCGTGCAGCGCCACGGACATCGTCTCGGGGTCGCGCATCTCGCCGACGAGGATCACGTCGGGATCCTCGCGCAGCGCGGCGCGCAGCGCGGTGGCGAAGCTCGGCGAGTCGTGTCCGACCTCGCGCTGGCTCACCACGCAGTTGATGTCCTCGTGGGTGAACTCGATCGGATCCTCGATCGTGACGATGTGGTCGTTCCGGGTGCGGTTGATGAAGTCGACCATGGCCGCGAGCGTCGTCGACTTGCCCGAGCCGGTGATGCCCGTGACCAGCACCATCCCGCGCCGCTCCATCGACAGCTGCTCGAGGACGGTCGGCAGTCCGAGCTCCTCGAAGCGCGGCTTCTTGGACGGCACCGCGCGGAGCACCGCACGCACCTGGCCGAGGGCCAGGAAGAGGTTGACCCGGAAGCGGCCGTAGCCCGGCACCGCGTACGCGGTGTCGATCTCCTTGCCGTCCCGCAGCTGCGCGTACATGCGCTCGGTGCAGCAACGGCGGGCCACCGCGTCGAGGTCCTCGTTCGCGAGGACGCCGAGATCGCTCTGCGGCACCAGCCGGCCGTGGATGCGGAGGATCGGTGGGGAGTTGCCCTTGAGATGCAGGTCGGAGGCGCCGCGCTCGACGCCCGTGACCAACAGCTTGTCGAAGTCCATCATCGCCTGCTCCTACTTGACCGGGACGGCCGGGCGGAGCCCGAGGGCCTCGCGGACCTTCGCCTCGAGGTCGACGAGAACCGTGGGATTCTCGTGGAGCCACTTCTTCGCGTTCTCGCGTCCCTGTCCGATCCGCTCGCTCTTGTAGGTGTACCAGGTGCCGGACTTCTCGATGAGCCCGTGCTCGACGCCGGCGTCGAGCACCGTGCCGGGCTTCGAGATGCCCTCGCCGTAGATCATGTCGAACTCGGCCTCGCGGAACGGGGGCGCCAGCTTGTTCTTGACGACCTTGACCTTGGTCCGCACCCCGACCGAGTCGGTGCCGATCTTGATCGCGTCCTGGCGCCGGATGTCCAGGCGTACGGACGCGTAGAACTTGAGCGCGCGCCCGCCGGTCGTGGTCTCGGGGGAGTTGTGGACGACGACCCCGTCCACGAGGTAGGTGTGGTGCCCCTCGATCTCGAGGTCGAATCGGTGCATCGACCGGGTCGCTGGCTTCACGTAGCGCCGGAGAACGCGCGCCGGGACGGCCCGAAGCCGTTCGCGAGACGCGAGCTCTCCGCCGCCCGGTACCGGCTGCCAGATGAAGCGGCCACGATGACGCGGGTGGAGCTTGTAGTCCATCGAGGGGTGCACGTACGGCGCGATCAGGCCGTGCAGGCGCTCCGTCTGCTCGGAGGCGAACCAGAATCCCCGGCCGTCGTCCCGGGGCCGGCCGACACCCAGTCGCTCCAGCGTCGCGACGACCCGCGCGCGCGAGTCGCCGGTCAGCGCCTTGTTGTAGAGGACCGCCTTGCCCCGGCCCCATCGCGCGTAGGAGCCCATGAACGAGCCGTCGTCCGCGTACCATACGGCAAGACCGCGGACGTCGAGGCGGTCGAGCACCGCGCTCGCCGCGAGGCGCTCGCCGTCGCCGTAGTACCCGCGGCGGAGCTCTGCCAGCGCGGGCATCGCGAGCGTGTCGAACCCGAATCCGTTGCCGGTCCGCCTGATCAGGCCCGCAAAGGGCGCCAGCATCTCGTGCTTCCAGCGCAGGTAGTCCTTCTGCGCCTCGCCGTGGCCGACACGGAACTGGGCCGCGTGAGCGCCAACCTGCCGGAGCGATCCGTCACCGAAGCTTCCGCCGAGCACGACTTGCCACTGATCGTCCGTCAGCTCGTAATCCTTCACCGCCACGAGCACCTGCTCGCCGACCTGGAGCGCGCCTGCTCGAACGCGGCCTTTCGGCGTAAAGACGAGGTGGTTTTCGGTCGCTGCAAATCGCCGACGCCCCGACCGCCCGCCCTCGACTTCGAGCTGGACGAAGTGATCCGTGCGGCCATTGTCGAACCAGTTCGTCACGCGCCGGGGCTCGATCGTCCCCGTCCGCGGATCCCAGGAGAGCACGTCGACCGGCAACCGCTGGTTGACGATCTTGCCGATCTTCATGCGGCGGCCGTCGGCCAGCACCACACGGGTGCAATAGTGCATACAGCCGAACATGACGCCGATCTTCTCGCGGATCTGGTTGATGAAGATCACGCTCGCGCCCGAGCGCGAGATGGCCGCGGTGAGCTTGCGGAGCGCCTGCGACATGAGCCGCGCCTGCAGGCCCGGCAGCGAGTCGCCCATGTCGCCGTCGAGCTCGGCCCGCGGGACGAGCGCGGCGACCGAGTCGATGACGATGACGTCGACGGCGTTGGAGCGGACGAGCGTCTCGGTGATCTCGAGGGCCTGCTCGCCGGTGTCCGGCTGGGAGATCAGCAGCTCGTCGATGTTGACGCCGAGCTTCCTGGCGTAGATCGGGTCGAGCGCGTGCTCGGCGTCGATGAACGCGGCGGTGCCGCCGAGGCGCTGGGCCTCCGCGATCGCGTGCAGCGCGAGGGTCGTCTTGCCGGACGACTCCGGGCCGTAGATCTCGGTCACCCGCCCGCGCGGCAGGCCGCCGACGCCGAGCGCGACGTCGAGCGAGAGGGCGCCCGTCGGGATGACGGCGATCTCCTCGAGCGGTCCGCCGGCGCCCAGGCGCATGACCGAGCCCTTCCCGAACTGCCGCTCGATCTGGGCGATCGCCAGGTCCAGGGCCTGCCGCCGCTCGCTCTTCGCCTCCGCCATGCGCTTCTCCTTTGCTCTCGGCGTTGCGAGCATTCTAGGAGGGGCTCGGGGTGCCGTCAATGTCCGGGGAATCAGACGCCGCACCGAGCGGGGCGCCGCCGAGCTCCGTGTAACGGGCGCCCCGCGGCGCGAGATCGCTGCGCATCAGCGAGAGGCGCGCGACGCGGACGCGACCGAAGTCCCGCGTCGCCGCCACCCCCAGCGCTTCGGCGAGGCCGGCGTCGCGCCGCGGCGCACGCGCGCGCCCGAGGGTCACGTGCCCGGCGAAGGGGCGCGTCTCGCGCGGGAAGCCGAGCCCGGCCAGCGCGACGTCGACCCGCGCCGCGAGCTCGGCCACCGCCGCCGCGCCCTCGACGACGCCCGCCCAGATCACGCGCGGCCGCGTCACGCTCGGGAAGGCCCCGAGCCCACGGATGGCCAGCTCGAAGGGCACCGCGCCCGCCGCCGCCTGGCGGAGCGCGGCCAGCACGTCACCGAGTCGCGCCGCCTCCACGCCGCCGAGGAACTTGAGCG
>Ga0156038_1048_pt1 | contig 11546 bp, 11 predicted proteins | sample RifCSPlowO2_02_FD_116150 | JGI IMG/M metagenome (GOLD analysis project Ga0156038, IMG submission 116150) | Candidatus Rokubacteria bacterium RIFCSPLOWO2_02_FULL_72_37
GATCGCGCGGCGGCGGCGCTCCGGGTCGCCCTCCGTGAGCCGCGTGAGCCACTTCGAGCCCATGCGGACGTGCGTGATCTCGTCGGCCAGGACGAACTCGACCGCGCGCTCGAGCAGCGGGTCGCCGATGCGGCGCGCGATGTGCACGAGCTGATTGAACACATCGCAGGCGAGGCCCTCGAGCCCGCGGTTCACGCCCGCCACGCGCGCGGCGGCGTCCTCGGCGCACGCGCAGCGCCAGAGGATCGTGGTCTCGGGGAACTCCCCCGCGTAACCCTCGAGGTGCTCGAGCAGGCGCAGATAGACCTCGACGTGGCGCGACTCGTCCCAGACCTGGCGCGCCATGTCGAGCGTGAACTCCCACGGCGCATCCGGAAAGTCGCAGACCGTACGCCCCGCGCCCTCCATGGCCTGCAGCTCCCCCACCAGGATCCCGTGGGCGCGCTCCTTGATGGACTCGCGGCTCGCCAGGTCGGGGAACGGCGGCAGCCCCTGTTCGAGTTTGAGCTGGGCGACGTCCCGCGCCCGCATCCGCACGAACCGGTCTTCCCGGGCCAGCTTGTCGTAGGCGATCGGCCGTTCCATCAGCGCTCCCTCACCGCGACTGAACCGCTGTTCGGCGAGTGTAGCAGACTACACGCGCTCCTTGAACTCCTTGCCGAGCAGCCCCTCCGGTCGGACCAGGAGAACCACGATGATGATCAGGAACGCGAGCGTGTTCTTGAACTGGATCGTCAGGTAGGCACCGGCGAGGCTCTCGGCGACGCCGAGAATCAGCGCGCCGACGACCGCGCCGGGCAGGCTGTTGAGTCCACCGAGCACCGCCGCCGCGAAGCCCTTCAGGAACGGATCGAGCATGAAGAACGGGTCGAGCAGCAACGCGGGCGCGAGGAAGATCCCCGCGACGACACCGAGCGCGGAGGCCACCCCCCAGGACAGGCCCAGCACGAGGCGCGTCGGGATGCCGAGTGTCTGCGCCGCCATCACGTTCTCGGAGGTTGCCCGCATGGCGAGCCCGAGGCGCGTGCGCTGGACGAGCAGGTACAACAGCACGCTGCCGACCAGGCCGGCCGCCATCGTGGCGAGGGAGAGCTGGCTCACCACGACGCCGCCGAAGCGGTACGTCGTGGTGTCCGAGATCGGGAACGGCAGCGAGACCGGCTCGGCGCCCCACCACCAGACAACGACGCCCTGGATGATGAGCGCCAGCCCGAGCGTCAGGATGACCATCCCGAGCAGGTTCGCCCCCTCGCGCTGCGCCTTCACCAGCACGCCGAAATAGAAGGCGATCCCGACGGCCCCACCCACCAGCAGGCTCGCGAGGAACGCGACCGGGAACGAGTAGTGATTCGACAGGAGGGAGTAGGACACGAATGTCGCCAGCGTCGCGATGTCGCCGTGGGCGAAGTTCAACACCCGCGTCGAGCGGTAGATCAGGACGAGCCCGAGCGCGACGAGCGCGTAGAGGCTCCCGGCCGAGAGTCCCGTCAACCCGTACTGGAGGAACCTGTCCATCATCGGAAGGGCCAGAGCTGGAAGTACAGGCGCGTCTTGAGCCAGCGGCCGAAGAGCCCGAGCGGTTCGAAGATCAGCACCAGGAGGATCGTGACGCCGTAAACCACCGGAACCATCTCGCGGAAATTCGCGAACACCTTGGGCACCAGCGTAACGAACACGGCACCGAGGATGGAGCCCTCGATCGACGCGACCCCGCCGATGATGACTGCGACGAAGAGCGTGATGGACTCGAGGACGTTGAAGATTTGTGGCTCGATGTGCCCCAGGATCTGGGCGTAGAGCGCCCCATGAACCCCCGTGTAGAAGGAGGAGATCGCAAACGCCAGGAGCTTGTACCGCGTGAGGCTCACGCCGTTGACTTCGGCGGCTATGTCCGAATCGCGGATCGCGACGAACGCCCGCCCGATGAACGAGGATACGATGTTGTATGCCGCGAGCGTGAAGCCCGTGAGCAGGAGCACGTAGACGTAGTACGTCCAGCGGGTCCCCGAGAGCCCGAACATCGGCTGGAGCGACGCGATCGCGAGTCCCGAACGCCCGCCCGACAGCACCTCCCAGTTCACGAAGACCTGGTAGACGGCCACGCCGAAGCCGAGTGTCGCGATCGACAGATACGGCCCCTTGAGCCGAAGCGACGGGAAGCCGACGAAGACGCCGGCCACCGCCGCGAGCGCGCCCGCGCCGAGGAGCGCCAGCGCGAATGGCGCGCCCCAGATCCGCAGATGGCCGAACGCGAACGCTCCGATCGCGAGAAATCCAGCCTGGCCGAAGGAGATCTGGCCCGTGTACCCGATCAGGAGATTCTGGCCGATCACGCCGATCGAATAGAGGGCGATCAGGGTGGCGAGGAAGACCAGGTGCTCGGCGGCGACCCACGGGAACACCGCGAGCGCCGCGAGGAGCAGGCCGAGCAGCACGCGCGCCGCCGGGCGACGAGCGAAGCGCAGATCCTCGGCGTAGGACTCGACGAGATCCACTCAGGCCTCGTAGAGGTCCCGGATCACGTCGGCGTAGCGGGTCTCGAGCGCCCGCCGCTTGACCTTCATCGTCGGCGTCACGTCGCCTTCCTCCGCGTAGAAGCGGCGGGGCAGCAGCGCGACCTTCTTGACCGCCTCGACCTGCGAGAGCGTCTTGTTGACCTTCTCGACCTCGTCCTCGATCAGGCGCACGATCTGCGGGTTCTGTGTGAGGTCCTGGAACGTCGTGAACGGGATGCGATGGTCCTGGGCGAACTTCGTGACGTTGTCCTCGTCGATCAGGATCAACGCGACCAGGTAGCGCCGCCGCTCACCGATGACGACGGCGTCCTGGATGTACGGGCTGAACTTGAGCTTGTTCTCGATGTACGCGGGCGTGATGTTCTTGCCGCCCGCCGTGATGATGATGTCCTTCTTGCGGTCCATGATCTTGAGGTAACCGTCCTCCCACGCGCCGACGTCGCCCGTGTGGAGCCAGCCGTCGCGGTCGATCGTCTGGGCCGTCAGCTCCGGGTCCTTGAAGTAGCCCTTGAAGACGTGGCGCCCGCGCGTGAGGATCTCGCCGTCGTCGGAGAGCGCGACCTCGATCCCCGGGATCGGCTCGCCCACGGTGCCCACGCGCGGCCGCTCGACGCGATTCACCGAGATCACGCCCGTCGACTCCGTCTGACCGTACCCCTCGACGAGCGGGATGCCGAGCGCGTGGTAGTACTCGAACAGCTCGGGCGAGGCCGGGGCGGCCCCGCAGACCGCGATCCGCGTCCGCTCGAAGCCGAGCCGCCGCTTGAGCGGCGCCAGGACCGCCCACGACGCCAGCCGGTAGGCGAGGCGCGACCCGAGCGGAATCGGGCGGCCGGCCAGCTTGGCGCGCGCGTATCTGCGCCCGATCGCGACGGCCGCCCGGTACAGCCGCCGCTTGAGCCAGGTCGAGTCGTCCATGCGCAGCTCGACGGTGGACGCGAGCTTCTCCCAGATGCGGGGGACGCTCGCGAAGTACGTCGGCGAAACCTCGCGGAGGTTCTGGAAGAGCGTGTCGAGGCTCTCCACGAAGTTCACGACGTAGCCGACCCGGAGGGGGCCGAAGACGGAGATCAGGTTCTCGTAGATGTGAGCGAACGGCAGGTACGAGACCACCTCGTCGTCCGGCCGGGTGGGGTTGACGCTGAGGAACGCCTCGGTGACCCAGAGGATCGAGCCGTGCGTGAGCATCGCGCCCTTGGGCGGTCCGGTCGTGCCCGACGTGTAGATGATCATCGCGGTGTCGGCCGGCTCCAGGGACTCGCACCGCTCGGCGACGGCGTGCGGGTGCGCCTCGGCGAACGCCTGGCCCTGCTTCACGAAGTCGGCGAAGAACGTCACGCGCTCGTCTGTGAAGCCCCAGAGCCCCTTGGCATCCCACACGACGATGCGCTCGACGCGCGTCTCGCCGGCGATCGCGAGGACCTTGTCGAGCTGCTCCTCGTTCTCGACGAAGATCAGCCGCGCCTCGGAGTGGTTCAGGAGGTACGTGATCTGCTCGGGCGCCGACGTCGGGTAGATCCCGCACGTCACGCCCCCCGCGGTCATGATCCCGAGGTGGCCGTAGAGCCACTCGGGGCGATTCTCGGCGAGCACCGCGATGTTCTCCTGGGGGCGAAGCCCGAACGCGAGCAGCGCGGCCGCGACCTTCTCCACTTCCTCCCTGTACTCGCGCCACGTGACCCGGTGCCAGATTCCGTACTCCTTGAAGCGGATCGCGAGCCGCTCGCCCTGTCTCGCCACCTGCGCGCGGAACGCCGCCGGCAGGCTCCGCGCCATCGCGTCGCCCATCACCATCGCCTCCTCTTGCGGTAGAGCCGCCAGCCCTTGACCGCCGCCTCCTCGGTTCCGAGTCCGAGGTAGACCTCACGTACGTTCTCGTTCGCCTGGATCTCCGCGGACGTCCCCTCCAGCACCACCCGCCCGGCCTCCAGGATGGCGCCGCGCCGGGCCACGCCCAGGGCGAGCCGCGCGTTCTGCTCGACGAGCAGGATCGTCGTGCCCGTGCGACTGATGGTGCCGAGCGCGTCGTACACGCTCCGAGCGATCCGCGGCGCGAGGCCGAGCGAGGGCTCGTCGAGCATGAGGAGGCGCGGCCGGCGGAGCATCGCGCGCCCGAGCGCCAGCATCTGCTGCTCGCCTCCGGAGAGCGTCTCGGCCTCCTGACGCGCCCGCTCCTTGAGGATCGGGAACATCCCGTACACGAAGTCGAGGTCCTTCCGGACGCCGTCGTCGCGCCGGCCCCAGAGGCCGAGCTCGAGATTCTCCGCGACCGTCAGCTCGCGGAAGAGGCCCCGATCTTCCGGCACGTAGACGATGCCGAGGCGGGCCACCGCCTCGGGCTGCCAGCCGTCGATGCGCCGGCCGCGGAACAGGATCTCCCCTTTTTTCGGCTGGTCCTTGAGGAGCCCAGCGATGGTCCGGAGCAGGGTGGTCTTGCCCGCGCCGTTCGGGCCGAGCACCGTGAAGATCTCGCCCTCCTCGATCTCGAGCGAGACGCCGAAAAGCGCGTAGATCCGGTCGAAGTAGAGCGTCTCGACGGAGGCGACTTTTAACAGCGGGTGGGGCGAGGCGCCCCCCCCGCGCCCCCCCGGCTCGCGTGGCGTGCTCCTCACAGGATCCCCCCGCGCCCCCCCGGCTCGCGTGGCGTGCTACTCACCGAGGTACGCCTTGATCACGTCCGGGTGGCGCTGGACCGCCGCCGGCGTTCCCTCCGCGATCTTCACGCCGTGGTCGAGCGCGACCATGCGGCCCGCCAGGCGCGACGCCACGCGGAGGTCGTGCTCGACGAGAAGAATCGTGATGCCGAAGCGCCCCCGGATCTCGTGGATCCAGTAGGCGAACTCCTCCTTCTCCTCCTGCGTGAGTCCGGAGACCGGCTCGTCCAACAGCAGAAGGCGGGGCTCGGTCGCCAGCGCCCGCCCCAGCTCGACCCGCTTCTGCACCCCGTAGGGGCAGTCCCCGGCCCGCGTCTTGCGGACCGGCTCGAGGTTCAGGAACTCTACGATTTCCTCACAGCGGCGGCGGTGCCGGGTCTCCTCGCCGCGCAACCGCAGCACCGCGGCCAGGAGGTTCTTCCTGAAGTGCAGGTGCCGCCCGACCATCAGGTTGTCGAGCACCGACATGTTGTGGAAGAGGCGGAGGTTCTGGAACGTCCGGGCGATGCCGAGCCGTGTCACCTCGTCCGGGGAATGGCGCGTGAGCGGCTCGCCGCGGAAGCTGATGGCGCCGGACGTCGGCCGATAGATCGACGTGATGCAGTTGAACAGCGACGTCTTGCCGGAGCCGTTCGGGCCGATGACCGCAAGCGTCTCGCCCTCGGCGACCGCGAGGCCGATCTGGCTGAGCGCCGTGATCCCGCCGAACCTGAGCGAGAGCTCGCGGACCTCGAGCAAGGCCTCCATCCTAGACGACGGGGGGAGGGCCAGGCCGGGCCCTCCCCCCGCGGCGCTGACGTGTCACGCCGTTAGAAATGCGGCTGGAAGAACTGCGTCGGGGCGGCCTCGACGTAGGAGAAGTCGGCCGCCTTGTTGGCCCTGAGCAGGCGGACGGCGTTCAGGCCGTGGCGCCGGTTCGGCCCGAAGGTGACCCCCGGCAGGATGCCCTCCGCGGTGAAGCCCTTCACGGATTCCATCGCTTCCACGTAGCTCTCGCGCGTCAGGTTGCGCCCGGCCTTCCTGATCCCCTCGAGCGCGATCGCCATCGAGGTGAAGCCGGTGAGCGCCGTGTTCTCCTTGCCCACGAGCTTGGGCTGGACCTTGGTCAGGATGTCCACGAGCACCTTGCCGGGAGGATCGTTCGCCACCGCGGCGCCGGAGAGGATCGCGAAGTGCGCCCCCTCCCACAACTCGCCGAGCAGGCGGAACATGATCAGGTAGTCGCCGAGCGGGAACGAGGCGACGGGCTTGGGCCGGAAGCCGACCTTGGCCATCTCCTTGATCACGTTCGCGCCGTGGGTGATCGTCGAGTAGAAGACGACCGCGTCGGCGCCCGAGTCCTTCAGCTTGAGGGCGTGGGTGCCCATCTCGCGGTCGGACAGCTCGTAGGAGACGGCCGCGGCGAGCGTGGCCTTGCCCCCGAGCCCCTTGAGCGCGCGGTTGACGCCTTCGAGGCCGCCCTTGCCGTAGTCGTCGTTCTGGTAGAAGACGGCGACCTTCTTGGCGCCGAGCTTGTCCACGGAGAACTTCGTCAGGAACTCCGCCTCGTCGGCGTAGTCCGGGTAGTTCACGAACACGTAGCGGATCTTCGCGCGCGGCTGCTTGGCCCAGATCGCCGGGTTGCCGTACGGGTTGATCACCGGCAGCTTGTACTCGGCCACGTCGTCCTTGGCGGCGTTGAGGATCGCCGAGCCGAGCAGCCCGACGTTCAGGAACACCTGGTCCTTCATCTCCTTGAGGTTGGCCACGGCACGGCCCGGGTTGTAGCCGTCGTCCTTCATGAGAACCCGCAACTTGCGCCCGTTGATGCCGCCCTGCGTGTTGACGTGGTTCGCCCACGCCTCGGCGGCGAGCGCGGTGTTGCCCCACGCGGCGGCCGGCCCCGACAGCGGCGTCGTCAGACCGATGACGATTTCGGAGTCCGTCACGCCCGGCGTCTGGGCCGCGGCGGGTATCGCCAGGAGCAGCAGCGCCAATAGCAGTCCTGTGAAGCGCATCCTCATGGACGTATCCTCCCTACCCAGTGCGAACACCCCAACGCCAGCACCTCGCTCCAGCGCGCAAAATTATACGCGAACCGCCCCGGCCCCCGCACACCTCCCGCGCCGCCCCGGCCTACCCGCGCCGGTTTCGCCGGGACAACAGCGTCGCCGGCACGACGGTTCCGGCGCCGAACCGCGCCGTCAGGCGGTCGATGGCGGCGGCGAGCCGCTCCCGACGCACCGCGTCGGGCTCGAAGAGCCCGAGCTGGCCCCGGCTGGGCGGGCCGAGGTGCGAGGCCGAGAACCCGATCAGGCGCACCGGCCGGCTCGGCCGGAGGCGCGCGAGCAGCGCGAGCGCGCGGCGATACAGCTCGAGGCCGTCTTGCGTCGGCTCGGCACTCACGCTGCGCGTGTGGGTCTCGAAGTCGCCATAGCGGAGCTTCAGCGTCACCCGGGCGGCCGCGAAGCCGCCGTCGCGGAGCTCGGCGGCCACGCGCTCGGCCTGCGCGCGCAGCGTCGTCCGAAGCCGCTCGAGGTCGCCACAGTCGGCGCCGAACGTCTCCTCGGCGCCCATCGATTTCGGGTCCTCGAAGGGGACGACCGGCCGCTCGTCGCGGCCGAACGCGAGCGCATGCAGGTCCTCGCCGTGGCGGCCGAGGCGCCGCGCGAGCACGGCGCGCGGCACCCGCTGGAGCTGGCCGACGGTCGTGACGCCCATCTCGCGGAGCTCCTCGGCCATGACTTTCCCGACGCCCCAGATCCGCTCCACCGGCAGCGGCGCCAGAAACGACGCCTCCTCCCCGGCCGGCACGACGACGAGACCGTCGGGCTTCTCGAGGTCGGAGGCGACCTTTGCCAGGAACTTGTTCGGCGCCAGGCCCGCCGAGGCCGTCAGGCGCGCCTCGGCGCGGATGCGGGCTTTGATGCGTCGCACGGCCGCCTCGGGGCGGCCGAAGAGGGGCTCCGTCCCGGTGAGGTCGACGAACGCCTCGTCCACCGAGACGGGCTCGACCAGCGGCGAGAAGTCCGCGAGGATCCCCATGATCTGGACCGACACCGCGCGGTACTTCGCCATGTCCACCGGGAGGAACGCGGCGCGGGGGCAGAGGCGAGCGGCGCGGCCGATGGGCATGGCCGAGCGCACCCCGAAGACACGCGCTTCGTACGAGGCGGCGGAGACGACCCCGCGGCCTCCGGGGTCGGCGCCGACGATCACGGGACGGCCCGCGAGCTCGGGCCGGTCGCGCTGCTCGACGGACGCGTAGAACGCGTCCATGTCCACGTGCGCGATCGCCCGCGTCACGGTGACCGTCCCGGCCCGAGGGTGCCCTCCGCGACCACGCTCGCCATCACCCTGGACGACAATCGCTCCTGCAAGCGCACGGGTCAACCCTGACTCCACGGGTCGCGGAGGGCACCCTCGGGCCGGGACGGTCACCGCGGTGGGAGCATCCCCCCCCCTGACCTCGCGGCCGAGCGCCGATGCCAGCGGCTCTCAGGCGCGGGAGAGACCGAGGTCGGGAGCGACATCGGTCAGCGCGGCGACGACGAACGCGATATGGGCGTCGAGCGGGACGCCGAGCTCCTCGGCACCCCGGTAGACGTCGTCGCGGTTGACCGTTCGGGCGAAGGCCTTGTCCTTGAGCTTCTTCCGAACCGACGCCGGCTCGAGTCCGCTGATCACGCGCCCGGGCCGGACGAGCGCCACGGCGTGGACGAAACCCGACAGCTCGTCGCACGCGTACAGGGCGCGGTCCAGCAGCGACACCCGTGGCACGCCCGCGTAGTCGGCGTGCGCGAGAATCGCATACACGATGGGCTCCGGCACGCCGCGGGCCAGCAGGACCTCGCCGCCCTTGCTCGGGTGGTGCGGCGCACGGGGGTGCATCTCGTAGTCGAAATCGTGGAGCATGCCGGCGACGCCCCACGCGTCCGGGTCCTCGCCGTACCGGGCGGCGTAGGCGCGCATCGAGGCCTCGACGGCCCGGGCGTGCTTGCGGAGGCTCTCGCTCCTGGTGAACTCGGTGAGGATCGACCAGGCGGCCTCGCGCGCGATCACGGCCGGCGCGCTTGCTGGCTACGCCACTTGTCGATGGACTTCTTGGAGAAGACCCAGGCTCCGTCGACCTGGAGCGAGGGGATGCGCCGCTCGGTCGCGAGGCGGACCAGCGTGCTCTCGTCCATCGCCAGATAGGTCGAGGCTTCCTTGATGCTGAGCACGTCCTTCGGCGTCACGAACGATCCTCCTCCGTACGTTTGCGCAGCGACTCCAGATCGGCCTCGAGCGCGCGGATCCGCTCGACGAGCTGCTCGAGGGCCTTGGCCACGGGGTCGGGCAGATCCGTCTGGTCGAAGTCGAGCCCGCCCACGCGCTGCCCGTCCTTGTATGTTATCCGGCCCGGCACGCCGACGACAACACAGTTCGCGGGAACGTCGCGGACCACCACCGAGCCGGCACCGATGCGCGAGTTGTCGCCGATCCTGATGGCGCCGATGACCGCGGCGCCCGCGCCGACGACGACGTTGTTGCCGAGTGTCGGATGGCGCTTCTCGCGCTTGAGGCTGGTCCCCCCGAGCGTGACGCCCTGGAGCAGGGTCACGTTCGCGCCGACCTCGGCGGTCTCGCCGATGACGACCCCCATCCCGTGGTCGATGAAGAGCCCGGGCCCCAGGACCGCGGCGGGATGGATCTCGATGCCCGTCAGGAATCGGCCGACGTGGGACACGAAGCGCGCGACGGTCCCGAAGCCGCGCCGCCAGAGCCCGTGGGCGAGCCGATGGAACGTCAGGGCATGGACGCCCGGATAGCAGAACGCGACCTCGAGCGCCGAGCGCGCCGCCGGGTCCCGTTCGAGGACGACGCGCACGTCGCGACGGATCGCATCGAACACGCTCAGCCCCTTCGGCCGCGCGCGTCGAGGGCGGCCGCGCGCAGCGCCGCCGCGGCGACCTCCGCCGCGTGCCTGCGGTCGTCAGGAAGGCCGTCGAGCGCCGTCTCGATCTCCTCGGCCTTCACCTGCGCCAGGTCCTCCACCGTCCGCCCGCGCACGAGCTCGCTCGCCATACTCGCGGCGGCGATCGTCGGCCCGCACCCGTACGTCTGGAATCGCACCTCCACGGCCCGACCGTCGCGGACACGGAGGAAGAACCGCGTGAGGTCGCCGCACCCCTCGTACTCGTCCTCGCCCACCCCGTCGGGCGCGTGCATCATCCCGGCGTTGCGCGGGTTCAGGAAGTGATCGACGAGCGTGGCGCTGTACCTCACGAGGCTCCGACAGGCAGCGCCTCGCGGAGCTTCCGCACGACCGACTCGACGCATCCGACCACGTAGTCGACGTCCTCGGCGGTGGTCGAGCGGCCGAGCGAGCAGCGAACCGCCCCCATCGCCCAGTCGAGCGGGACCCCCATCGCCACGAGCACGTGCGAGGGCTCGATGTTGCCCGACGTGCAGGCGGAGCCCGCCGAGACGCCGACGCCCTTGAGATCCAGGCCCAGCACGATGGACTCCGACTCGACGCTCCGGAAGAGCAGGCTGGCGGTCCCCGGCAGGCGGTCGACCGGGTGGCCGGAGAGTCGGACCTCGGAGACGCGCTCCCGGATTCCCTCCCACAGCCGCGTGCGGAGCGCCGTCAACCGCTCGGCCTCCGCGGTCATCTCGCGCGCCCGGACCTCGACGGCCTTGCCCAGGCCGACGATGCCTGGCACGTTCTCGGTCCCGGCCCTGCGGCGTCGCTCGTGCTCGCCACCGTGCTGGATCGACACCATCCGCGTGCCCTTCCGGACGTACAGCCCGGCGACCCCCTTCGGGCCGTAGATCTTGTGGCCGGAGAACGACAGGAGGTCGATCCCCAGCGCCTGCACGTCGAACGGGATCTTGCCGAACGTCTGCACGGCGTCGACGTGGAATGCCACACCGCGCTCGCGCGTCGCGCGCCCGATCTCCTCGAGGGGCTGGAGCGTGCCGACCTCGCTGTTCGCGTGCATGAGGCTCACCGCGATCGTGTCGGGGCGGATCGCCCGCCCGACCTCGTCCGGGTCCACCATCCCGTGCTCGTCCACGCCGACGTACGTCACGTCGAAGCCCATGCCCTCGAGGGCCTGGCAGGTGCGCAGGACCGCATGGTGCTCGATCTTCGAGGTGACGAGGTGGCCCCGCCCACGCGCGAGCGCCAGGCCCTTGATGCCGAAGTTATCGGACTCCGTGCCCCCGGACGTGAACACCACCTCGCCGGGCGTGACCTTGAGGAAGTGCGCGACGCGCTCGCGCGCGAGATCCATGCCCTCCCGCGCCGCGCGGCCGAAGGCGTGGATGCTGGACGCGTTGCCGTACAGCTCGGAGAAGTACGGCAGCATCTCCGCGAGGACCTCCGGGTGCACCGGGGTCGACGCATTGT
>Ga0156038_1028_pt1 | contig 11488 bp, 9 predicted proteins | sample RifCSPlowO2_02_FD_116150 | JGI IMG/M metagenome (GOLD analysis project Ga0156038, IMG submission 116150) | Candidatus Rokubacteria bacterium RIFCSPLOWO2_02_FULL_72_37
CCGGCCGTCAGGCCTTCGCCAGCCCCTCGCGCGTGAGCGGCCCGGCCGTCAGGCCTTCGCCAGCCCCTCGCGCGTGAGCGGCAGGCGCCGCACCCGGCGGCCGGCCAGCGCGAAGATCGCGTGGCAGACGGCCGGCGCCACGGTCGGCACGCCGGGCTCGCCGAGCCCGCCGGGCGCCGCGCCGGAGTCCAGGATGTGGACCTCCACGACGGGCATCCCGTCGATCCGGAGCATCGGGTAGTCGTGGAAGTTGCTCTGCTGCACGCGGCCCCGCTCGAGCGTGATCTCGCCGTAGAGCGCCGCGGTGAGCGCGTAGACCGCGCCGCCCTCCATCTGGGCGCGCACCTGGTCCGGATTCACGGCGATCCCGCAATCGATCGCGGCCACGAGCCGGTGCACGCGCACCACGCCCGCGGGTGCGAGCGACACCTCCGCGACGTGGGCCACGTAGCTGCCGTAGGAGAACGCGACCGCGATCCCGCGGGCGCGCCCGGACGGCGGCGGCGTGCCCCAGTCCGCGCGGGCGGCGGCGAGCTCGAGCACACCCTTGTGGCGCGGCGAGCCGCCGAGCAGCGCGCGCCGGTACTCGAAGGGGTCCTTCCCGGCCAGGTGCGCCAGCTCGTCGACGAAGCTCTCGGTGATGAAGGCGTTCTGCGAGGCGCCGACGGAGCGCCAGAAGCCCACGGGGATGCCGAAATCCTTGAGCGTCCACTCCACCCGCACGTTCGGGATGGTGTACGGGATGTCGCGCGCCCCGGCGACCGCGGCGCCGTCGACGCCCCCCGCGGGCGCCATGCCCTTCTGGATCAGGATGCCGGGGCCGACGATCCGGTTCCACCACGCCGCCGGCCGGCCGTCGGCATCGAGCGCCGCGCGGAAGACGTTGTACGTCGACGGACGATAGAAGCCGTGCGTGATGTCGTCCTCGCGCGTCCACATCAGCTTCACGGGCGCGCCGACGGCCTTCGAGGTCTCGACCGCGTCCACGACGAAGTCCACCTCGCCGCGCCGTCCGAAGCCCCCGCCGAGGAGCGTCGTGTGCACGGTGACCTTCGCGGGCGGCAGCCCGGTGAGCCGCGCGGCCACCGCCTGGCTGCCGCCGGGGTTCTGGGTCGGCGCCCACACGACGCACGCCTCCGGGGTGACGTGGGCCGTGGCGTTCATCGGCTCCATGCAGGCGTGGTCGAGGAACGGCACCTCGTAGACGGCCTCGTGGACGCGCCCGCCGGCCGCGAGCGCCCGCTCGGCGGCGCCGTCGTCCCGCGCGACGCGGCCGGGCCTGGTCGCGAGCGCGGCGTACCCGCGCGAGATCAGGGGGCTCGACACCCGAGCGACCGGCCCCTCGTCCCAGTCGACCCGCAGCGCCTTCCGGCCCTGCACCGCCTGCCAGAAGCCGTCGGCGACGACGGCGACGCCGTGCGACACCTGGACCACGTGGCGCACGCCGGGGACGGCCTTCGCCGCGGTCGCGTCGAAGCTCTTCAGCGTGCCGCCGAAGACCGGGCAGCGCTCGATCGAGGCGACCAGCATGCCGGGCACCTGCACGTCCACGCCGTAGATCCCACGGCCGTTGACCTTCTCGGGCGCGTCGCGGCGGTGGACCATCTTGCCGATGTAGCGGAACTGGTCCGGCGTCTTGAGCCTCGGCGCCTGGGGGACCGGGAGCTCGCGCGCGCGATCCACGAGCTGGCCGTAGGGCAGTCGCCGTCCGCTCGGGCGGTGCACGACCACGCCGGGCTCGGTCTCGACCGCCTCGAGCGGCACGCCCCACGCCTCGGCGGCCGCCCGCTTGAGCATCTCGCGCGCCGCCGCGCCGGCGCGCCGCCACATCTGGATGTGGTCGCGGACGCCCCGACTGCCGCCGTAGGACTGCCGGCCCGTCACCGGGTTCGCGTAGCGGCGCGGGTCGGCGGGCGCCTGCTCGACGCGGATCGAGCCCCAGTCGGCGTCGAGCTCGTCGGCGATGATCATCGCCGTCGTCGTGAGGGCGCCCTGCCCCATCTCGGGCACCGAGTTGGTGATGGTCACGAGGCCGTCGCGGTCGATGCGCAGCCACTGGCTCGGGGCGAACACGCCGGCGCCCTGGGCCCGCGCCGTTCTCCCTGGCAGCCGGAAGCCGACCGCGAGCCCGGCGCCGGCCGCGAGGCCGCCCCCGAGGAGCGCCCGGCGGCTCACCCGCACCGTCATCGCGCGCGTCCCCGGGCGAGCGCCGCGGCACGGTGGATCGCGGCCCGGATCCTCTGGTAGGTCCCGCAGCGGCAGAGATTGCCGCCCATCGCGTCGTCGATGTCCGCGTCCGTCGGGGCCGGCGTGCGCGCGAGCAGCGCCGCGGCCGACAGGATCTGGCCGGACTGGCAGTAGCCGCACTGCGGGACGTCGAGCTCGATCCACGCGCGCTGCACCGGATGGTCGGTGCGCGCGGACAGCCCCTCGATCGTCGTCACGCGGCGTCCCACCGCCGCGGAGACGGGCGTGACGCACGAGCGGATCGGCTGGCCGTCGAGGTGGACCGTGCAGGCGCCGCAGAGCGCCACGCCGCACCCGTACTTCGTGCCCGTGAGGCGGAGGCGCTCGCGGAGCACCCAGAGGAGCGGCATCTCGGGCGGCGCATCGACCTGCCGGGACTGACCGTTGACGACGAGCGTCAGCACGACCTCACTCCGCGGGCGGCAGCGCGTCGCCGGTGACGTAGGGGGTGACCCGCGGCGGCCGGTGACGGACGCGCAGGCGCGCGACCACCGGCAGGTGATCGGACGCCAGGCGCGAGAGCCGGGTCTGGTGGACGTGGAACTCCTCGCCCTCGAGCTCCACGTCCCAGTAGATCCGGTCGAGCGCGAAGAGCGGGAACATCGCCGGATGCGTGCGCCGCATCCGGCGCATCGGGGACGAGAACTCGCGCCGGAACCCGCGCGTGACGGGGCCGCGGTGCCACTCGTTGAAATCGCCGAGGAGCACCCGCGCGCCGACGAGGCGCTCGGAGGCGCGGATGAAGCGGCCGAGCAGCTGGACCTGCTGGCGGCGCTCCCCGAGCCCGAGCCCGAGGTGGCAGTTGAAGACGTGGAGCGGCGTGCCCTTCACGTCGAGGTCCACCCGGAGACACCCCCGCGGCTCGCGCGCGCCCCGCGAGAGGTCGAAGCGTTCCGAGCCCAGCACCGGGAGGCGCGTCAGCACGGCGTTCCCGTACGTGCCCGTGCCGTGCGCGCGCGTCTCGCCCATCACGACCGTCATGCCAAGCTTCGCCGCGACGTACGCCGCCTGGTCGGCGGGCGCGACGCCGTTCTCCCGGATCACCTCCTGCAGGCCGATCACGTCCGGCCCCATCTCGGCAATGACGTCGGAGATGCGGTCGAGATCCAGCCGCCGGTCGAGCCCGACGCCGCGATGGATGTTGTAGCTCGCCAGCGTGAGCGGGATCACGCCGGCGCGCCGCCCTGGTAGCGCACGAACAGCGGGTAGAGCTCGATGGGATGAGTGATCGCCGACGGCATGTGGGCACCCGGGGGACCGATCAGGAACGCGTGCAGCTCCTCGACCGCGGGACCGGCGTGCGCGCCCACCTCGTCGACGTACGACACGTGCCCCTCGGGGGCGTCGGTCCCGTAGATGACGAGGTCGCCCGCGCTCGGCATCGCCATGAGGTCGCGCACCCCCTCGACCACGCGCGGGAGGTCGTCGCGCGCGGCGAACGGGCCGCGCCCCAGCTCGTCGAGGCGATAGGGCTTTCCGCGCCAGAAGCAGAGCGGCCCCGCCGCGGACCGCACGAGCACGAGCCCGACGCCGCGGCTCCGGGAGAGCGCCTCGAGCAGGCCCGGGAAACGTCCCGCGATGGCGTCGAACGGCACGGGCGCCGGCGCGTCGACGAAGTACACGAAGGCGTTCGGCCCCGCGGCGATGACGCGGATGCCGTCGTGCTCGCGCACGCCCCGCATGCCGCCGAGCACCGCCGGGAAGTCGCGCTCCAGGTAGTTGACGAAGCGCTGGAACATGCCCGGCGCCCGGCGCGTGCCGACCGTGCGCAGCGCGGTCGCCCAGCCCTGCGTCCCCTGCGTGGCCCCGGCGGCGGGCGCCGGCGCGTCGAAGAACTCCTCGAAGAGCGCGTCCTCGAGCCGCCGGCCCCGGCCCAGCCGCCGGTAGGGTGTGCACGCCGCCTGCCCGTGATCGGAGAGCACGAAGAGATCGTAGCGGTGCTCGGGCACGCGTCGCAGGACGTTCCACAGCTGGCGGATCGAGGCGTCGACCCGTCGGAGCGCGCGGAGCGCCCGGCGGTGGCGCGGACCGTAGGCGTGCGCGAACACGTCGTAATCCAGGTAGTTGACGTAGATCGCGGGCACGCCCGCGTAGAGGTCGCGCGAGACGGCGAGCGTGAAGAGCTGGCGCAGCCATACCGAGATCGCGATCTTGATGGCGAGCCAGCGCCAGCCGCGCTCGCTCTCGCCGACCGGGTCGGCGAGGAGCCGCAGCAGCGCGCGTACGACCTCGAGCGCCGAGAGCACACCCGCCTTCACCACGACCCAGCCGACCACGATGAATTTCGAGAGCAGGCGGAGCAGCCCCGCGCCGCTGGGCCGCCACATCATCGCGAACGTGAGCAGGTTGTTCGCCGCTCCGCCCGTGAAGACGCACCCATAGGCGCTCCCGCCCTCGAGGATGCCGAGGCGGCCGTCCGCCTGCGAGCGCTCGACGAGCGCGGCGTCGCCGCCGCGCGGGAAGTACACGTCGGCCGCGCGGCGCTTGTCGCGGTAGTGGAAGCCCGGGATGTCGGGACGCACCCCGTACATCGCCGCCATCTGGAAGGCCGCGGTCGAGCTGGGCAACCCGACGCAGAGTGGGACGAGCCGGAAGCCGCGCTGTCCGAGGAGCCGGCGCAGGAACGGCGCCCGGCCGCTCGCCATCGCCTCCTCGAGCACGGCGCGGGAGAGGCCGTCGATCTGGACCACCAGCAGACGTCGCCGCTCGGCCGCGGGCGCGCGGCCGAGCCGCACCCGGCGGACGAGACGGTCGAGCACACTCTGCAGGCGCAGGACGAGGTCGTCGAGAGGCATCGTCCTCTTTATTGTAGTATCGAATCGCCGATGAGCCACCCGACGCTCGACGCCGTCCGGACCTTCGTCGAGACCGAGGTGCGCCCGGCCGCCTCCGCGCTCGAGCACGCCGATCGCTACCCCGAGGCGCTGGTGGCCCGCATGCGCGCGCTCGGCCTGTTCGGCGCGCTGCTGCCGCACGAGTACGGCGGCCTCGGCCTGGACGTGACGACGTACGCGCGGATCGTCGAGGAGCTGAGCCGCGGCTTCATGTCGCTCGCCGGCGTGATCAACAGCCACACGATGATGACCCTCATCGTGCTCCAGCACGGCACCGAGGAGCAGAAGCGGCGCTTCCTGCCGCGCTTCGCGAGCGGCGAGACCCGCGGCGGGCTCTGTCTCACCGAGCCCCACGCCGGCTCCGACGTCCAGGCGATCCGCACCGCCGCCCGCCGCGTGGGCGACCGCTACGTGCTCGACGGCACCAAGATGTTCATCACGAACGGCCGGGAGGGCAACGCGTTCGCCGTGCTCGCGGTGACCGACCCCCGCGCCGAGCCCCGCCACCGCGGGATGTCCTGCTTCATCGTGGAGAAGGGCCATCCCGGCTTCCGCGTCATGAAGTCCATGCAGAAGCTCGGCTACAAGGGCGTGGACACGGTCGAGCTCGTGTTCGACGGCGTCCCCGTCCCCGCCGCGGACCTGGTCGGCGGCGTCGAGGGGCGGGGCTTCGGCCAGGTGATGCGGGGCCTCGAGGCGGGACGCATCAACATCGCGGCCCGCTGTGTCGGCGTCGCGCAGGCCGCGCTCGACGCGAGCCTCGCGCGTCCGGCGCGCGGCGAGCCGACGCCGCTCGCCGGCATGGCGACGCGCGTGCACGCCGCCCGGCTGCTCACCTACTGGGCCGCGGACATGAAGGATCGCGGCGAGCGGTGCGACCTCGAGGCCGGGATGGCCAAGCTCTTCGCCTCGGAAGCGGCGCACGCGGTCGCGCTCGCCGCGCTCCGCTGGCACGGCGCCGCCGGCGCCTCCACGGCGCTGGAGGTCGAGCGCCACTATCGCGACACCCCGCTCATGATCATCGGCGAGGGCACCAACGAGATCCAGCGCACGATCATCGCGCGGAGCCTCGTGGCGCGGTACGGCGAGAGCCTCGGCGCCCTCACCTCCCGAGAGGGCGAGCCCGAGGAGCGGCGCCAGATGGTGCTCGCCGTGCGCCAGCTCGTGGACAAGGCGGTCCTGCCGACTGCGGGCGACCTCGACGCCGCCGGCCGCTACCCCGCCGAGCTGTTGCGCGACCTCGCCGACCTCGGCGTCCTCGGCGCCACGATCCCGCCCGCGTGGGGCGGCCTCGGCCTGGACGCGCGGACGTGGACGACGATGCTGGAGGAGCTGGCCCGCGGGTCGGCGACCCTCGGCGCGCTCGTCGCCGGCCACCTCGCCGTCTGCGACGCCGTCGCCCGCTTCGGGACCCGGGCGCAGCGCGAGCGGCTCCTGCCGCGCCTGAGCCGCGGCGACGACGTGGCCGGCCTCGCGCTCTCGGGGCACGCCCTGAACGCGGCCGCCGGCCTCCTGCTCGTCCGGGACGACGGCGCCGCCGATCGCGCGGTGTTCCTCGTCGCTCACGACGCGCCGGGCATCGCCCTGACCCCGGCGCCGCCCCAGCTCGGGCTCCGCGGTCTCGCGCCGGCGCGGCTCCGGCTCGCGCCCGACCGGCTGCCCGCGGACGCGCGCTTGGCCGAGCCCGCGCTGGCCGCGCTCGACCAGGCCCGGCTGGGCTTCGCAGCGGTGACCGTCGGCCTCGCGCAGGCGGCCTCCGAGGCGGCGCTCAGGTACTCGCAGCAGCGCACGACGTTCGGCAAGCCGCTCTGGCAGCACCAGGCCGTGCAGCTCAAGCTCGCCGACATGGCGACCGCGATCACCGCGGCGCGCCTGCTCCTCCAGGACGCCGCGGAGAGCGGGCGGCTCGAGGCGATCCTGATGGCGCGGGTCTGCGCCGCCGAGGTCGCCGTCGACGTCACCCTCGAGGCCATGCGGATCCACGGGGGTTACGGCTACATCGCCGAGTTCCCGATCGAACGCTACTACCGCGACGCCGCCCAGCTCCTGGTGGCGCCGATCGAGGTCGAGCAGGATCGCATCGCGCTGGGCCGGCTCGTTGCCGGCGCCGGGCGGGCCGCGCCTCCCCCGCTCGCTGATCGTGCGTCCGGGCCAGTGCGTGATCGTCTCGGGCGCGGAAGCGCCCCGACGCCAACGTGATGCCGACCGACGCGCCCCGCGGCCCGCTCGCCGGCCTCCGCGTCGTCGCCGTCTCCCAGTTCGGCGCCGGCCCGTTCGGCACGCAGCTCCTCGCCGATCTCGGCGCCGAGGTGATCAAGCTCGAGGATCCGGCCGTCGGCGGCGACGTCTCGCGCTCCGTGGGCCCGTGGACGACCGACAGCGACTCGCTCTACTTCCAGTCGTTCAATCGCGGCAAAAAATCGCTCGCGCTCGACCTGCGCCACCCCGAGGCGCGCGGCGTCCTGCACGACCTGGTCGGCGTTTCGCACGCGGTCTACAACAACCTCCGCGGCGATCTGCCGGCGAAGCTCGGTCTCACCTACGCGACGCTCGGTACCGTGAACCCGGCGATCGTCTGCTGCTCGCTCTCGGGCTTCGGCGCGACGGGGCCGCGGGCGTCCGAGCCGGCGTACGACTATCTGATCCAGGGCTACGCGGGCTACATGGCCGTCACCGGCGAGCCCGGCGGCCCCCCGGAGAAGTGCGGCGTCTCGGTGATCGACTTCGCGGGCGGCTACGCCTCGATGGCCGCGCTCCTGGCCGGACTCTGGGACGCCCAGCGCAGCGGCGTCGGCCGCGATCTGGACGTCTCGCTGCTCGACACCGCGGTGAGCATGCTCTCCTACTTCGCGATCTGGACGCTCAATCGCGACTGGCAGCCGGCGCGCGTCGCCGACTCCGGCCACCAGGCGCTCGTCCCCGCGCAGAACTTCCCCACGAAGGACGGCTGGATCGTCGTCTTCTGCAACAAGCCGAAGTTCTGGGAGGCGCTGGTCGACGCGCTCGGACTGCCCGAGCTGGCGCACGACGCGCGCTTCGCGACGTTTGCCGACAGGCTCGCGCACAAGGACGCGTTGATCCCTCTCTTGAAGGCGCGCTTCACCGAGCGCACGAGCGCCGAGTGGCTCGGGCGTCTGCGCGGCCGCGTGCCGTGCGCGCCGGTCAACACCGTCGCGGAGGCGCTGACCGACGAGCAGGTGCTCGCGCGCGACATGATCGTCGAGGTCGAGCATCCCGAGCTGGGCAGGCTGCGCGAGGTCGCCTCTCCCGTGAAGACCGCGGGCGCGGTCACCCGGCCCGCGCCCGCCCCCCGGCTCGGCGAGCACACCGACGCGATCCTCGGCGATCTCCTGGGGTACACTCCGGGTCGGATCGCGGCCCTGCGGGCCGCGGGCGTCTTCGGCGCAGCCCACACCGTGAACAAGGAGGTCGCGTCATGAGGCTCTTCGTTCGAGTCGTCGCACTCCTGCTCCTCACCGTCGCGCTCACCGCTCCCGGCGCCGACGCCTGGACGCGCAGCCCCGCCGTCACGTTCGCCACGCTGCCCGCCGGCGTGACGAACCCCGAGGGCATCACCGCGGACGCGGCGGGCAATCTCTACGTGACGACGTTCGCCGTGGGCGGCACGTCGAGCGGCACGGGGCAGCTCTTCGTGTTCAGCCCGAGCGGCCAGCTCCTGCGTCAGGTGAACGTGGCCGGCTCGTCGGTGCTCCTGCTCGACCTCGCCTTCCACCCGACCACCGGCGAGCTCCTGGTCATCGACTTCGGGCTCCAGCAGGTGCTCCGGGTGGATCCCGTCACGGGCGCCTCGTCCGTCTTCACGACGATCCCCGGCGGCGCCGCGGCCGGGCCGAACGTCCTCACCTTCGACGGCGCCGGCAACGTCTACGTCTCCGACTCGTTCCAGGGAACGATCTGGCGGACGGACGCGGCCGGCGGCGCGCCGGTGGCGTGGGTCGCGGATCCCCTGCTCACGACCACGGGCGTGCCGCCCTTCGGCGCCAACGGTCTCGCGTTCAACCGGGCGGGCACCGCGCTCTTCGTCGCCAACACCGGCAACGACACGGTGGTCAAGATCCCGGTGAGCGGCGGCGTGGCGGGCCTCCCGGAGGTCTTCGTCAACAGCATCAACGGCGCCGACGGGCTGATCGTCGACGACGACGACAACATCTGGGTCGCCGCGAACCAGGCCGACGAGATCGTCGTCCTCGACCCGACCGGGCGGGTGATCGCGAAGCTCGGCGACTTCGGCGGGATCGATCCGCACGGCTCCCCGGTGGGCCTGCTGTTCCCCGCGAGCCTGGTCCGCAGGGGCAACTTCGTCTACGTGACGAACCTCGCGCTCGATCTCAGGCTCTTCGGGCTGCCGCAGCCCGTCGACGCCCAGTGGGCGGCGCAGGTGACGGCGCACACGATCGCGCGGATCCAGGCGCGGATCCCCAAGGCGCAGGGGCTCCCGTGATCTAGACTGGGGCCATGGCCGAGCAGGTCCTGCCGCAGGCCGAGACGGAGGAGGTCGTCCAGGGCGCGGTCGGTCCTCCCTGGATGACCATCCTCCACAACTGCGAGTGTCACACCTTCGAGCAGGTCGTCCGCCAGCTGCAGAAGGCGATCGGCTGCAGCGAGGCCGAGGGCTGGGAGATCGCCTGGCGGGTGCACAACACCGGCAAGGCGGTCGTGAAGGTCGGGCCCGAGGGCGAGTGCGTGCGCGTCGGCAACATCCTGGCGGCGATCGGCCTCGTCGTCACGGTCGTCCAGTCGTAGCGGCCGCGATCGCCTCCTGCAGCGTCTCCCGCAGATCGAACTCCCCGCGACCGTACTTCGCGTCGAGCGCCCGCTCGCCGAGCATCCGCGCGATCGTGTCACGCATGTCGCCCGCGCACCGGTTCCAGTCACGGGTCGTGATCGCCTCGATCAGTCCTGCGACTACCTGCGCCCTGGGCTCGGGGTGCTTGCGGAGCTGCTCCGCCGCCGCGTTCGCCCGCTCGAAGTCGGGGTCGCCGAGATCGCGGATCAGCGCCGCCGCCCGGCTCGCGTCGTCCTGGGCGTGGCCGGGGGCCGCGAGGAGGCCGGCCGCGACCGCGACGGCCACGCCGACGAGCCGGCGGGCCGCGCGCGCTACATCACGGGGCCGATGATCCACGGCGCGAACTCCTCTTCGCCGACCCCCGAGAGCTCGCTCTTCGTGCGCTTGCCCGAGGCCACGGCGACGATCTCCTCGAAGATCTGCCGGCCCACGGTCGCGAGCGGCGTGCCCTCGAGGATCACGCCGCAGTTGATGTCCATGTCCTCCTCCATGTGACGGTACACGAGCGAGTTGGTCGCCAGCTTGATGGAGGGCACGGGCTTGCAGCCGAAGACCGACCCGCGGCCGGTCGTGAAGCAGATGAGATTGCAGCCGCCGGCGACGAGGCCCGTGATGGAGACCGGGTCGTGGCCGGGCGTGTCCATGAAGACGAAGCCCCGGGTCGTGATGGGCTCGCCGTAGAGGAAGACGTCCCTCAGCGGCGTCGTGCCGCCCTTGGCGACACCGCCCAGCGACTTCTCGAACACCGTGGTGAGGCCGCCGGCCTTGTTGCCGGGCGCGGGATTGTTGTCCATCGCCTCGATGCCGCGGCAGTACCACTCCCACCACGCGTAGCGGTCGAGGAGCTTCTTGGCGACGCCCTCGTTGATCGCGCGGCGGATCAGCAGGTGCTCGGCGCCGTAGATCTCCGGGGTCTCGGCGAGCACGCCCGTGCCGCCGTAGCGCACCAGCTCGTCCACCGCCCAGCCGAGCGCCGGGTTCGCCGTCATGCCGGAGTTGGCGTCCGAGCCGCCGCAGTTCGTGGCGAGGACCAGCTCGGAGACCGGCTGCGTGCTCCGCCGGGCCGCGGCGGCCTGCGGGAGCAGCTTCGCCACCTCCGCGGCGGCGCGCTCGACGGTCTTCCGGATGCCGCCCGCCTCCTGGATATTGACGAGGAACGGCCGGCGCTCGGGGTGCCCGGGCGCGGCCATGCGCTGCCGCTCGACCATCACCGCCGCCTGGTTCACCTCGCAGCCGAGCCCGATCAGGATGTACGCGGCGACGTTCGGGTGCTTGGCGTAGCCGGCGAGCACGCGCTGGAGCGCCAGGTGATCCTCGCCGAAGAGCTTCGTGCCGCAGCCCGACTTGTGGGTGATCGCGATGACGCCGTCCACGCTCGGGAAGTCGCGCTGGACGTCGCGGAACCGGTCCCTGACGAACTGGCTCACGCTCGCCGAGCAGTTGACGCCCGAGATGATCGCGACGTAGTTGCGCGTGCCGACGCGCCCGTCCTCGCGCTTGTAGCCGTCGAAGTGGCGCATCGCGGCCGGCGGGTAGGAGTCCACGGGCCGCACGTCCACGCCCACCTCGTAGCGCTCGGCGCCGAGCGCGCCGATGCCGA
>Ga0156038_1192_pt5 | contig 11467 bp, 13 predicted proteins | sample RifCSPlowO2_02_FD_116150 | JGI IMG/M metagenome (GOLD analysis project Ga0156038, IMG submission 116150) | Candidatus Rokubacteria bacterium RIFCSPLOWO2_02_FULL_72_37
CGATCACATCCCCGGGCTGGATCCCGGCGCTGGCGGCCGGGCTGCCGTCCTCGACACCGCGCACGAGCACGCCGTGGGTGTCGTGGAGTCCGAGCTCCTGGGCGAGCCTCGGCGTCAGCGTCCTGAGCCGGAGGCCGAGCGCGGGCGTGCCCGCCTCGGCCGGGGTGACGCCCTCCTCGGCTTCGGCCAGGCGGGCGATCTTCACCCGCAGCGTGATCCTGTTGCCCTCGCGCATGACCGTGAGCGGCACCTCGCTGCCGACCGGCGTCTCGGCGACCACGCGTGGCAGCTCATCGGAGCGGGCGACCTCGCGACCGTTGTAGTCGAGGATCACGTCGCCGGGCGTGAGCCCCGCCTTCTGCGCCGGCGAACCCTCCACGACCGCGCTCACGAGCGCGCCACGCGGCGCCGGCAGGTGGAAGCTCCTGGCCAGGTCGGGCGTCACGAGCTGGATCGTCACGCCGAGCCAGCCGCGCGTGACGTGGCCGGTCGAGGCGAGCTGCGTGAGGACCGGCTTCGCGAGGGCGATCGGGATCGCGAATCCGATCCCGACGGAACCGCCGCTCCGCGTGAAGATCGCGCTGTTGATACCGATGGCCTGGCCGCGCGTGTTGATGAGCGGCCCGCCGCTGTTGCCCGGGTTGATCGACGCGTCCGTCTGGATGAAGCTGTCGTACGGCCCCTCGCCGATCACCCGGCCCGTCGCGCTGACGATGCCGGTCGTGACCGTCTGCTCGAGGCCGAAGGGATTGCCGATCGCCATCACCGGCTCACCGACCTGGAGCTGCGCGGAGTCGCCGAGCGGGACCACCGGCAGCCCGCGCGCGTCGACCTTCAGGAGGGCGAGGTCCGTCTTCGGGTCGCGGCCGAGGACCTTCGCGGGCCACTCCCGGCCGTCCGAGAGCCTGACCTTGATCTCCGTCGCGCCGTCCACGACGTGGTTGTTCGTGACGATGTACCCGTCGGGGTTGACGATGAAGCCGGAGCCGAGGCTGCGCACGGTCCGGCGCGCCTGGTTGCCGAAGAACTGCCTGAAGAACTCGTTGAACGGCTCGTCGCTGCCGAACGGGCTCTCGACCCTCGCGCCCGACTCGACGCGCTTGGTGCTGATGTTGACGACGGCCGGTTTCAGGTCGCGCGCCAGCGCGACCCACGGTGAGGACGGTGCGGTCACGGGCGGCGTGGACGTGAGCGGCCGCTCCGTCCACAGGGGCACCGAGGTGCTCGCGGTGAAGCCGAAGCGCGGCACGACGGCCACGAGGGCGACCGCCGCCACCGTCGCCAGGGCCCCCGTCACCCACCGCCATCCGGATCTCCTGGATCTCATCGCGTCCCTCCTTTTCCTCTCCGAGCGTAGCGGAGGAAGATGAGCGACCGATGAGACGGGAATGAGAAGTTTCTTAGGCGAGCGGCAGGCGGATGGTGAACGTGCTGCCGGCACCGGGGGCGCTCTCGACCGCGAGCGTGCCCCCGTGCGCGAGCACGATGGATCGGACGATCGCGAGCCCCAGGCCCGCGCCGCCCGTGTCGCGGGCCCTCGCCTCGTCGAGGCGCACGAAGGGCTCGAACACCCGCGCGGCCTCGGCCGGGTCCATCCCGACGCCGGTGTCGCGCACCACGATCGCGGCGCTCCGGTCCGCGGGGGCCAGGCCGAGCTCGACGCGGCCGCCGGGCGGCGTGTACTTGATCGCGTTCTCGACGAGGTTCAGCACGGCGCGCCGCAGGGTCGCCGGGTCGCCATGCACGGCGAGCGGCGCGTCGACGGCCAGGTCGACGCTGACGCCCCTGGCGAGGGCGAGCCGCTCGCCCACCTCGCGCAGGTCGTGCAGCAGCGGCTGGAGCTCCACGCGCTCGCGGGCCGGCAGGGCGCCCGCGGAGAACCGCGAAAGCAGCAGCAGGTCCTCGGCAAGGCGGACGAGCCGCTCGACCTCCTCGAGGCTCGAGACCAGAACACGCCGGTACTCCTCGCGTGGGCGCTCGGTACGCAGCGCGACCTCGATGCCGCCCTTGAGGGCGGTGAGAGGCGTGCGAAGCTCGTGGGCGGCGTCCGCGGCGAAGCGCCGCACCTGCGTGAAGGCCTCCTCGAGGCGCGCCAGCATCGCGTTCAGCGTCCCGGCCAGGTGATCGAGCTCGTCGCCGGTGCCGCGCACGCGGATCCGGCGCCCCAGCTCCTCGCCGGTGATCCGCCGCGCGGTCCGGGACATCTCGTCCACGGGCTTGAGCGCGCGCCGCGCGACCACGGCACCGCCCGCCGCGGCGAGCCCCACTCCCAGCGGGATCAGGACGAGCAGCGTCTCGAGGTACCGCCCGAGGGCGCGCTCGGCGCGGTCGAGCGGCATGCCGACCTGGATGAGGCGCACGAGGCGCCCGCCGCGGTCCACGGGCATGGTCAGCAGCCGCACACGCGCCCCCGCGGCGAGGCGAACGGTCTCGTAGGTCTCGTCGCCGGCTGCGGCGCGCTGGCGCGCCCGCGGCGAGAGCGGGAGGCGGTCGCGCAGCTGCGCCGAGTGGGCGCCCGGGCGGCCCTCGGGATCCACGAGCTGGAAGAACTTGTCGTGGAACTCGGGCCCCAGGAGATCACGCAGCAGCGCCTCGGCGCTCGTGCCCCCGGGGCCGCTCCACCCGGTGTCGCGGATCACCTGGCCGACCGCGCGGAGGGAGGTGTCGAGGTCCTGCACGAGACTCCAGCGGAGCAGCGAGTAGGAGAGCCCGCTGATCACCACGAGGATCCCGAGCAGGATCGCCGTGTACCAGAGGGTGAGGCGCAGGCGCACGCTGAGCGGCAGGCCGCGCCGACTCACGGCTCGCCCCGCAGGACGTAGCCGGCGCCGCGCACCGTGTGCAGCAGGCGGCGTTCGCCCGCGACGTCGATCTTCCGTCGCAGGTAGCCCACGTAGACGTCGATCACGTTGCTCTCGGTGTCGAAGTCGAGGCCCCACACGTGCTCGGCGATCATGGGCCGCGTGAGGACGCGACCGGCGTTGCGCAGAAAGTACTCGAGCAGCGCGTACTCGCGCGTCGTCAGCTCGACGCGGCGCCCGGCGCGTGTCACGACGCGGGTCGCCGGGTCGAGGGCGAGGGTGTCGAGCACGAGAGCGACGGGGCGGCTCTCGCCCGCCCGCCGGAGCAGCGCGCGCACGCGCGCCAGGAACTCCTCGAACGCGAACGGCTTGGTCAGGTAGTCGTCGGCGCCGAGGTCGAGTCCGGTCACCCGGTCGGCGACGCTGTCGCGGGCGGTCAGCACGAGGACCGGGGTCGTCACGCCGCGGGCACGGGCGGTCCGCAACACCGCGACGCCGTCGCGCCCGGGGAGCATGAGGTCGAGGACGACGAGGTCGTAGGGCGGCCCGGCCAGCAACAGCTCCAGGGCCTCGGCGCCGTCGGCCGAGACCTCGACCGTGTGCCCCTCTTCCTCGAGCCCCTGCCGGATGAAGCCCGCGACCTTCCGCTCGTCCTCGACGACCAGGATCCGCATGTCAGCGGCCGCGCCCGCGGACCGGGTCCGACCCCGGCGACGTCAGCGGTCGCGCAGCTTGCGCGCGGCCTCCGCGCGCATCTGCTGCATCGCGCGCGTCTCCTGGTCGGAGTAGCGCTCCTCCCTCCAGGGATCGGCGTTCATGTGGTAGCCGTTCTGCTCCCAGAAGCCCGGCGGGTTGACGTCGAGGAGCTCGAGGGCCCGCAGCCACTTGGCGCTCTTCCAGAAGTAGAGCTTCGGCACGACGAGGCGCACCGGCCCGCCGTGGTCCGGTTCGAGGTCGCGCCCGTTGTGCCGGAGCGCGAGCACCACGTCGTCCTGCACGAGATCCTCGAGCGCGATGTTGGTCGTGTAGTCGGGGTCGGCGTGCTGCATGACCCACTTCGCCTCGGGGAGCGGCGTGACGTGACGAAAGAGCTCGTGGATCGACACGCCCTCCCACACGTTGTCGAGCTTCGACCACCGGGTGACGCAGTGGATGTCCGACGTGATCGTCGTGCGGGGGAGGCGACGGAACTCGTCCCACGTCCACACCACCTCGCGCTCGACCAGACCGAAGCACCGGAAGCTCCAGGTCTTCGGGTCGAAGCGGGGCGTGAGCCCATAGGTGAGCACCGGCCACTTCGTGGTCAGGGTCTGTCCCGGCGGAATCCGGCTCCCAGCGACGGGATCGGGCTGCTTCATCTGCGCCCTCCGCATCTTCCAGAGCTCCCAGAGAACCTTCGCCACGATGGGCCCACTATACACCGCCCACCGCCGAAGCTTTTCGGTCTGGGCGCGTGGAGATTTATAATGACGGTGTGACACGCCTCCGAGCCGAGCGGTTCAGATGAAAGGACACGGTGGATGAACGGAGAACGGAAGCTGGCGCTGTTCATCGACTTCGAGAACATCGCCCGCGGTGTGAAGGAAGCGCAGTACAAGGCCTTCGAGATCAAACTGGTCCTCGAACGACTCCTGGAGAAGGGCAAGATCATCGTCCGGCGGGCGTACGCCGACTGGAATCGCTTCACCGAGTACAAGCGTCCGTTCCACGAGTGGGCCATCGAGCTGATCGACGTGCCACAGAGCCGGTACAGCGGAAAGAACTCGGCCGACATCCGGATGGTGGTGGACGCCCTCGACCTCGCGTACGGCAAGACGCACATCGACAGCTTCGCGCTCGTCTCCGGCGACTCGGACTTCTCGCCCCTCGTGTCGAAGCTGCGCGAGAACGACCGCTACGTCATCGGCCTCGGCGTGAAGTCCTCGTCGTCCGACCTGCTCGTCGCCAACTGTGACGAGTTCATCTTCTACGAGGACCTCATCCGTGACACGAAGAAGACGAACCTGCTTCGCGGCCTTCCGGAGAAGAAGGCCGAGGCGATGGCGCAGCTCATCGACGCGATCCAGGCGCTCCAGCGCGAGAACAAGGAAACCCTCTGGGGATCCATGGTCAAGCAAACGATGATCCGGAAGAACCCGGCGTTCAACGAGTCCTACTACGGCTTCTCGACGTTCTCGAAGCTCCTCGAAGACGCGGCGAAGCAGAAGATCGTCACGCTCGAGCGCGACGAGAAGAGCGGCACGTACGTCATCACCACCCTCACCGAGGAGGGCGGTCGCGCCGCGTAGTCGCGGCGCGCTGGTGTTCCGTCCTCGAAGCCCCGTTGAGCCCCGTTGCGGCTGGGCTCCGTCCGGGCGCGCGAGGTCCGGCGCACACGCGGCGGGAACGGGTCCTGGCGACCCCTCCGGCGCGCGCCCGGCGGCCCAGCGCGCGGCGACGAGGGCCGTGGTCGCACGATCCGGCCCCTCGTCCCACCGCACCACAGCGTCGCCACGCGAGTGACGAACTTCTGACTCAGGACACTGCGGATTGTTCGTGAACGGCGCTGGCGCGACCGGGCGGGTGGCGCAGGGTGCGGGCCCCGCGGGGCCCACACCCTGCGACAGGCCCTGCCCGCCTCGCGCGATGACCGTTCGGGAATGATGCGGGCTAGCCGCCCCAGGGCGCGAGCGCCCGGTCGATCGACCACATCCCCGCGCCCCCGATGAGAATCGCGAGCGCCATCGCGATCAGCGCCAGGTTGAACTCCCAGCCGTGACCACGGCCGGGGGTCACCGACCAGTTCAGGAAGAACCCGTGGCGCGCGTGCACCTTCGCGATCGCGACCAGCATGACCACGATCAGCGCGAGCGAGACCGGGCGAGCGAGAAAGCCCACGAGCAGCGCGATGCCGCCGAAGCACTCGACGAGCGCCGCCGCGACCGTCGCGGCCGGAGGGATGTGCATCTGCTTGAAGCCGGCGATCGTCTCCCGCAGGCCACTGCCGCCGAACCAGCCGAACACCTTCTGCGCCCCGTGCGCGAAGAAGATCAGGCCGAGCCCGAGGCGGACCACCAGGTGGGATCGTGAGGCGAACGTCCCGAACACGAGGTCGACGAGGCTGTCCATGGCGCCTCCCTGTCGTGCTATTCTCGCGTCGTGAGCCCGCGCCGAGTGTACACCATCGCCCTCGCGCTCGCCCTCGCTGCGCTCGGCCTCGGCTCTGCGTCCGCCCAGGTCGAGATCAGCGCAAGTCCGATGATGACGAAGGGGCCGGCGCACGCGCCCGTCACCATCGTCGAGTTCTCCGACTACCAGTGACCCTACTGCAAGAGTGTCCAGCGGGCGCTGGACCAGATCCTGGCGGAGCACCCCGACCGCATCCGCCTGGTATTCAAGGACCGGCCGCTCGCCGGACACGCGCTCGCCCGGCCGGCGCACGAGGCCGCCCGGTGCGCCGGCGCGGCCGGGATGTACTGGCCGTACCACGGCCGGCTCTTCGCGGAGCAGCCGAGGTTCGAGCGCGATCAGCTGATCCGCTACGCCGTGGAGCTCGGGCTCGATCGGGCGCAATTCGCCCGCTGTCTCGACGAGCGCCGGTACGCCGCGAGCGTCGAGGCGGACGTCGCCCAGGCGCAGGCGCTCGGTATCACGAGCACGCCCACCTTCCTCATCAACGGCCGCACCGTGGTCGGCGCCCTCTCGATCGACGATCTGCGCTGGCTCGTCAACGAGGCGTTGAGGCAGCGGCGCTGATGCCTGCCGACACGCCGCGGAGCCTCTTCGTGGACGTCGCGGAACGCCCCTGGCAGGAGCGTCGCCCCGGCATCCACTGGAAGGTCCTCTGGGAGGAGGGCGACCGCCGGGCCGTCCTGATGCGTTACGCGCCCGGGGCGACCATCCCGCGGCACCGCCACCTGGGCGACGAGCAGATCTTCGTGCTGGAGGGCAGCGTGAGCGACGACGCCGGCACCTGCACCCACGGGAACTACGCGCGACGCCCGCCAGGCTGCGTGCACGCCGTGGTGAGCCACGACGGCGCCCTCGTGCTCGCGATCATGACAGGCGCCACCGAGCCCGTCGAGGCAGTTGCGCCCGACGGCTGATGTGGGTAATGTAACGACAATACGTCTGGGACAATACGCCGGGAAGGGTGGGAGTCACGTGACAGAGCGCGCCGTCAAGCACGTCCGGAAATTCCTGGGGCAGCGGCTCCGGGCGCTTCGCAAGCAGCGGGCGCTCAGCCAGGAGAGGCTCGGCGAGCGCGCCAACCTCTCGGGGAAATTCATCGGTGAGGTGGAGCGAGGAGAGAAGTCCATCTCGATGGACAGCCTCTATCGCGTCGCCGCGGCCCTCGAGGTGCCGCTCCGCGACCTCACGGACGTCGGCGACAAGCACCAGCCGATCCCCACGGAGGAGGCCGAGAAGATCTTCGCGCTCGTGGCGGGACGGCGCCGGCCAGAAGACGTCCGGAAGGCGTACAACGTCCTGCGCGCGATGTTCGGCCGGGCGTCGTAGGCACCACGTTCGGTTCCCGGCGGCCTCCGCCGTACGCTGGCCGCGAGCAAGTCCCTACGGTGTGAGGAGTCTATGACGACGGATCATGTGTGGCTCGGGATCGGCCTGCTCGGCCAGGCGTTCTTCTCAGGCCGCTTCCTCGTGCAGTGGATCGCCTCGGAGCGCGCGAAGCGCAGCGTGGTGCCCCACGCGTTCTGGTACTTCTCGATCGGCGGCGGGCTCACGCTGCTGGCCTACGCGATCTACCGCGTGGATCCCGTGTTCATCATCGGACAGGGTGCCGGGCTCTTCGTCTACTCGCGCAACCTCTACTTCATCTTCCGCAAGCCCGAGCGTGTCGCTCACTAGCGAAGCGAGCAAGGAGATGTCCGTGACGATCAACTGGGCCCAGTGCCACACGCGCCCGGTGCTGATGATCCCCGGACCGACGGAGCTGCCGTACCCCGTCATCCAGGCGCTCAACCAGCCGCCGGCGATCCAGTACGACCGCACGTTCGACGAAGAGGTGCTCGAGCCGACGACGCTCGCGCTGCGCGAGGTGTTCCAGACCCGGGGCGAAGTCATCCTGCTGCCGGGCTCGGGCCGCACCGCCCTCGAGGCGGGCGCGCTCTCCGTGATCGAGCCCGGCGATCGCGTGCTCGTGATCGGCGCAGGGCAGTTCGGGATCCTCATGCGCGAGATCATGAACCGCGTCGGAGCCGACGCGACCGAGTTCCCGGTGGAGTGGGGCGCGCGCCTGGACCTCGACCGCCTGCAGAAGGCGGCGGAGCGCCTGCGGCCCAAGGCGATCACGCTCGTGCACAACGAGACCTCGACCGGCACGACCTACCCCGCCGCCGAGGTGGGCCAGATCGCTCGTGCGGTGGGTGCGCTGTTCCTCCTCGATACGGTCTCGTCGGTCGCCGGGCTGGACGTCCGCACGGACGAGTGGGGCGTCGATCTCAACATGACCGGCTCCCAGAAGTGCCTCGCGGCGCCACTCGGCCTGGCGCTCGTCGCCGTGAGCCCACGGGCCTGGGAGGCGATGGAGCGCCGGGCGCGGAAGGCGCAGAGCTACGTCTACGACCTCTTGCGCTGGAAGGAGTGGTGGATGCCGGTCTCGCGCGGGGGCAAGGTGCCCGACGGCGCCCCGCGCCGCCAGCCGGTGTCGATCCCCACGCACCTCACCGCGGCGATGCGCGTCGCCGTGCGCCTGATCCTCGAGGAGGGTCTGCCGCACCGCTTCCGCCGCCACGAGGTCGCCGCGGGCGCGCTCCGGCGCGGGGTCGCCGCGATGGGGCTCGACATGTTCCCCGACACCTCGCTCCTCTCGAACACGGTCTCCTGCATCCGCACGCCGAGGGGTATCGAGCCCGCCGCGGTCGTCGCGCTCATGCGCGAGCGCTACGGCATCCTGATCGGCACGGGGCTCGACCGGATCCGCACGACCACGCTCCGGATCGGCACGATGGGCATCACCGCGAGCCCCCTGTACGTGCTCCCGACGCTCGGCGCGCTCGAGCTGGCGCTGCGCGACCTCGGCGCGAAGTGCGAGCCGGGGGCCGGCGTCGCCGCCGCCCAGGCGGCCTTCGCCGACGCCTCCTAGTCCGTGGCCGCGCCGCTGATCGTCGTCCCCGACGACTTCCCGAGCGTCTTCGAGCGCTCGGCGGCCCACGAGCGGGCCCGCAAGCTCGGCGAGGTCCAGGTGCACACGGCGCGCGGCGCCGACGACGAGGCCGAGCTGATCCGCCGCATCGGACTGGCGTCGATCGCGATCAACATCCGCGCGCACGCGCGCTTCACCGATCCGGTCATGGCCGCCTGCAGGAACCTCAAGCTGATCTCGATCTGGGGCACCGGCACCGACAACGTGGACCTCGAGGCGGCCGGGCGGCGCGGCATCACGGTGACGAACACGCCCGGCGTCAACGCCTTCGCGGTCGCCGAGCACACGCTGGCGCTGATGCTCGCCGTCGCGCGCAAGATCCCGCGGATCGACCGCGAGATGCGCGAGGGCGCCTGGCCGCGCGAGATGCTGACGCAGCTCCTGGGCAAGACGCTCGGCGTGTTCGGCACCGGCAAGATCGGCGCGCGCGTCGCCGGGCTGGGGCGCGCCTTCGGCATGGACGTCCTCGCCTGGAGCGCGCGGGGTGACGCCGCCGCGATCACCGCCCTCGGCGCGCGCCCGGCGGCGAAGGACGAGATCTGCCGCGCGGCCGACGTCGTCTCGCTCCACCTCCGACTCGCTCCGGACACCCGCGGCTTCCTGGGTCGGCGCGAGTTCGCGCTGATGAAGAAGACCGCCATCCTCGTCAACACCGGTCGCGGGGCGCTCGTCGAGCGCGAGGCGCTGCTGGACGCGCTCGCCCAGGGCCGGATCGCGGGCGCGGGGCTCGACGTCTTCCACGAGGAGCCGCTCAAGGCCGACGACCCCCTGCTGCGCGTCCCGACCGTCGTGCTCTCGCCGCACAACGCCGGCCAGACGCCGGAGGTGCTGCGCGACGGCCTGCTGCGGGCCGTCGAGAACGTCGAGGGCTTCCTCCGCGGCGAGCCGACCGACGTCGTCGTCGCTCCCCTCAAGCGCGGGAAGTGAAGCGCACAGGCCTCCCCCTCACCACGGGTGGGCCCGGTACCACTCGTAGATCTCCTCTCCGGTGGTGAACCAGACGCCCTTCTTCTTCCGCATGTAGTCGTAGACCGCCTCGAAGTACCTGATCCGGTGCGGCACGCCGGAGTTGTACGGATGGACGGCGAGCGCCATCACGCGCGGGTTCTTCGCGCCCTCGAGGTAGAGCCGGTCGAACTGGTCCTTGCAGCGCCGGAGCCAGGCGTCGGACTCGTGGTGCTGGATGACCATCATCGGAATGTCGTTCAGCTCGATCGAGTACGGCACCGAGACGACCGGGCCCGACGCGGTCCGGATCACGTAGGGTTGGTCGTCGTTGACCCAGTCCGAGACGTACTCGATGCCCTCGGCGGCGAGCAGGTCGAGCGTCTCCCAGGTCTCGGTGAGGCCGGGACCGAGCCAGCCCTTCGGTGGCTTGCCGGTGAAGTCGCGGATCAGCCGGATGGTCTCGCGGATGGTCGCGCGCTGATCGGGCAAGAGATGCATCGCGCCCTGCTTCACGCCGTGACCCATGAACTCCCAGCCGGCGTCGAGCATCGCGCGGGCGACAGGCTCGTAGGAGCGGCACACGTTCGCGTTGATCGCGGTGGTGGCCCGGAGCTTTCGCTTGGCGAGCGCTTCGAGGAGCCGCCAGAAGCCGACGCGCATCCCGTACTCGTGCCACGCCCAGTTGGGCACGTCGGGGACCGTCGCGACGCCCTGCGGGGCGGAGAGGTACTGGCGCGCCACCGGCTTCTCGATGTCCCACTCCTCGATGTTGACGATCGTCCACACGGCGATGCGGGCGCCCTTCGGCAGCGTCCAGGGCTTGCGGGCGACGATGGGCGAGTAGTCGAACCGTTCGTGCGGCAGCTTCACGGGCACCTCCCTGGTGCGAATGCTCGCGCGCCACGTCGGCCGTATCGCGCGTCGGCGCGACTATAGTACAATCCCGCGCCATGAGCCTTCCTCTCGCGATCGACATCCACGCGCACTTCTTTCCCGAGGGCTTCCTCCGCGTCGTCGAGAGCGATGGCGCCGCGTTCGGCGGGACCGTCGACCGCTCGAACCCCAAAGGGCCCGTGCTCGCGGCGGGCGGCGCCAGGACCCCACCGCTCGATCCCACGTACTACGACCTGGACCGGCGCGTGCGCGCCATGGACCGCGCCGGTGTCGGCCTCCACGCGCTGTCGCTGACCACGCCGATGGTCTACTGGGCCGACGGCGAGGTCGGCGGCCGGCTCGCGCGCGCCACGAACGACGCGATGGTGGAGGCCCACACCGCCTACCCCGACCGCTTCGTCGGCTGTGCGACGCTCCCGCTGCAGGACCCGGCGCGCGCCCTCGCCGAGCTCGAGCGCGTGGCGACGCTCCCGGGGATCCGCGCCATCTACCTCGGCACCAACATCGCGGGGCGCGACCTGTCGGACCCGGCGTTCGCGCCGGTGTTCGCCCGCTGCGAGGCGCTTCGCCTGCCGGTGCTGCTCCACCCCCTCAACACCGTCGGCGGCGGACGCCTGGCGCCGTACTACCTGAGCAACCTGCTCGGCAATCCGTTCGACACGGCGATCGCCGCCGCGCACCT
>Ga0156038_1145_pt1 | contig 11450 bp, 8 predicted proteins | sample RifCSPlowO2_02_FD_116150 | JGI IMG/M metagenome (GOLD analysis project Ga0156038, IMG submission 116150) | Candidatus Rokubacteria bacterium RIFCSPLOWO2_02_FULL_72_37
CTCGTCGATGGGCAGGAACGAGACGAGCTTCAGCGGAAGCCGGGGCGCCCGCACCTCGCGCGCCGGATTCCGCCCGAGCGCGCCGCGGCGCACGAGGAAACGGAACCAGCTCCGGAGCGCCGCGAGTTTGCGCGCGACCGACGCTGGCTCCAGGCCCCGCGCGTGCAGGTGCGCGAGGTAGGCGCGCACGACGCGCCCGTCCACGTCGTCGAGCCGTCGCGTCCGGCCGAGAAAACCCCGGAACTCCTCGAGGTCACCCCGGTAGCTCCGCAACGTGTGCGGGGATGCGTTTCTCTCGAGCGAGAGGTACCTCAAGAACGCGGTCAGCGGAGCGTTCATGCCACCGGGAGCTCGGCCTCCCGCTCGAAGTCGCAACCCTCTCGCACGCACCGGCGCACGACCCGCCCACGCGCCGCGCGCTCCCCGAGGAAGGGCGCACCGCACTTCGGACACGGCGTGGCGACGGGCCGCTGCCACAGCACGTACTTGCACCCGGGGTACGCGGAGCAGCCGTAGAAGGTCCGCCCCCGCTTCGATCGGCGCTCCACGAGCTGGCCTCCGCAACCGGGCTCGGGGCAGGCGATGCCGAGCGTCACCGGCTTCGTCGTGCGGCACTCCGGGTAGCCGGAGCAGGCGATGAACTTGCCGAAGCGACCGTGCTTGATGACCATCGGCTTGCCGCACGTCGGACACGTCTCGTCCGTCGGCTGGTCCTCGGCGCGCTCCTGACCGGGCAGGTTCCGCTTGTACTTGCAGGCGGGATACGCGGAGCAGGCGATGAACTTGCCGAAGCGGCCCCGGCGCTCCCGGAGCGGTTCGCCGCACTCGGGGCACGCCTCGCCGATGTCCTCACCGGCCTTCTCGTTGACCATGTTCTTCCTGGCCCGCGCGAGATCCACCTTGAACGGCTCGTAGAACTCGCGCACCGTCTGCACCCAGTCGCGCTTGCCTTCCGCGATGGCGTCGAGCGAATCCTCCATCTGAGCCGTGAACTCGACGTCCATGATCTCGGGGAAGAATGGCCGGAGCCGGTCGGTGACGGTCATGCCGAGCTCGGTCGGAACCAGCGTCCGCCGCTCACGGTGCACGTAGCCGCGATCGTTGATGATCGTTCCGAGGATCGAGGCGTAGGTGGACGGTCGGCCGATGCCGAGCTCCTCGAGCACCTTGATGAGCGAGGCCTCGGTGTAACGCGGCGGCGGCTGGGTGAAGTGCTGCCGCGGCTCGAGCGCGACCAGGCGCAGCGTCTCGCCCTCCTCGAGGGATGGCATCGCCCCCTCCGGGTCCTCGTCGGTCTGGGGCGGTTCCTCCTCCCGGCTCTCCTCGTACACCGCCGTGAAGCCCCGGAAACGCAGGGTCGAGCCCTGGGCCCGGAAGAGGCAGGCGCCGGCCTCGATGTCCGCGCTGACCGTGTCGTACACGGCGGGCATCATCTGGCTCGCGACGAAACGCTCCCAGACGAGCCGGTAGAGCGCGAGCTGGTCCTTCGTCAGATGACGCGCCACCGACTTGGGATCGTGACGCACCTCCGAAGGTCGGATCGCCTCGTGCGCCTCCTGCGCGCTGCCGCGGGAGCGGTAGGCGGGCGGCGTCGGGGGGACGTACTCCTCGCCCAGCCTCGCGACGATCCACCCGCGCGCATCGCCCTGGGCCTCGCGCGCGACCCTGACGGAGTCGGTGCGCATGTACGTGATCAGCCCCTCGGCGCCCTCGCTGCCGAGGTCGATGCCCTCGTACAGCTGCTGCGCGACCGTCATCGTCTTCCGGGCGGTGAAGCCGAGCTTGCGTCCTGCCTCCTGCTGCAGGGTCGACGTGATGAACGGTGGCGTCGGGTTGCGCCGCCGCTCGCCGCGCGTCACCGTGCGGACCACGAACTGCACGCCCTCCAGCGACCCGACGAGCGCCCGTGTGGCCGTTTCGTCGGCGAGCGAGGCCTTCCTGCCCCCGATCTCCTTCAGGGTCGCCACGAACTCGGGCGGCCGCTTGGCTCCCAGCCGTGCGTGCAGCGACCAGTACTCGACCGGAACGAACGCCTGGATCTCGCGCTCGCGGTCCACGATCAGGCGCACGGCCACCGACTGCACGCGGCCAGCCGACAGCCCCCGCTGGACTTTCTCCCAGAGCAGCGGTGACAGGCTGTAGCCGACCAGCCGATCGAGCACCCGCCGCGCCTGTTGCGCATCGACCTTCTTGAGATCGATCTTCCCCGGGTGCTTGAACGCCGCCTTCACCGCACGCTCGGTGATCTCGTTGAACGAGATCCGGTAGACCTTCTTCCGGTCGACGTCGAGCTCCTGCGCGAGATGCCAACCGATCGCCTCGCCCTCACGGTCCGGGTCGGTCGCGACGTAGAGAGCGTCGGCACGCGCGGCCGCCTTCTTCAGCTCATCGAGCACCTTCTTCTTCGAGGGCGTGACCACGTACTTCGGCTTGAAATTCTTCCGCGGGTCCACGCCGAGCTGGGACTTCGGCAGGTCGCGCACGTGTCCCATCGACGCGCGCACGATGAAGCGCGAATCCAGGTACTTCTGGATCGTCTTCACCTTCGTCGGAGACTCGACCACGACCAGCGACCGTTTCGCCACTACCCTCTCCTCGCCCGCGGTGTCGTCAGAACCCAGCGTTGCCCCGCGAGCTGCTTCGCAAAGCCACCGATCTCGAGCGCGACGAGCGTCGCCGCCGCGTGGCCCGGCTCGAGCCCGGCACGCGTGATCAGCGCCTCGATGTGCTGCGCCTCGTCCAGCTGCAGCACGGCCAGCATCCGGCCTTCGTCACTGTCCGCGTCCGGCCGGCGCGCCTCGCCGTGCTCCCGCGGAGCGCGCAGTGCACGGCGCCAGGGCTCAGGCAATTCTTGCACGACGTCCTGCCAGCAAGTTACCAGTTTAGCACCGTCCTGGATGAGCCTGTGCGCGCCGGCACTCGTCGGCGAGGTGATTCTGCCTGGAACGGCGAACACTTCGCGACCGAGATCGCCGGCAAATCCGGCGGTGAGCAAGGCCCCGCTGCGTTCGGCCGCCTCGACGACCACGACCCCCAGCGCCAGCCCCGCGATGGTCCGGTTCCTCGCCGGGAAGTGACCCGGCAGTCCCGGCGCGCCAGGCGCGAACTGCGAGAGCAGCGCGCCCTGGCGCTCGACGGCGCGGGCGAGCGCTCGATTCTCGCCCGGGTACACCACGTCGATGCCGCTCCCGAGCACTGCGAACGTTCGGCCACCCGCGGCGAGCGCGCCCCGATGCGCCGCGGTGTCGATACCGCGCGCGAGCCCGCTCACGATCGTCACTCCGCGCGCGGCCAGTTCCGCCGCGAGTCGCTCCGCGACCTCCAGTCCGTACGGCGTGGCGCGGCGCGCGCCCACGATGGCGACGGCCAGCGCGTCCTCCTCGGTCAGGCTTCCCCGCACGTGGAGCGCCGGTCGCGCCGGCACGGACGCGAGCAGCACGGGATACCGCGGGTCATCCGGCTCGAGGCGTGTCATCGTCGGTGCGATGGTGCAGCGGGTTGTCAGTATATCGGGCGGGGTCCCCTGCGCAACGACTCCGAACGGATACGCCGGCCGCCTTCAGCGGTGGCGCGCCGCGTAGCTACGCAGGAAAGCGCGCGCCTTGTCCGCCGCGTCGGTTCGTGGGTGCTCGTTGATCACGCGCATCCAGGCCTGGCGCGCGTGGGAGGTGTCACGGAGATTCACGTAGCAGAGGCCGACCTTCAGCAGCGCGTCGGCGGCCTTGCGCTCACCGTGCTCGAGCACCTTCTGGAACTCGACGAGCGCCTGGCGGTAATCGCGCTGCACGTAGTACGCCTCGCCGATCCAGTACTGCGCGTTCGCGGCGAGCGGGTGCTTCGGATACTTGGTGATGAAGTCGAGGAAGTCGAGCACCGCCTGACCGTGCTCGCGCGCCCGAAACGTCGCCAGCGCCGCGGCGTACGCCTGCTCGGGCTCGCCCCGGCGCTCGGCCGCTGGCGCGGGGTGCAGCGCCTCGGCCGGCACGCTCGGGCGCGCGGGCGTCGGCGCCGCGAGCTGCTCCACGCGGGTCCGCGTCTCGCCGATGGTCGCGGCGGCCGCGTCCGCCCGCGCGGACAGCCGCGCGATCTCCTCGGCGACGGACCGCGCGCCGGCTTGCGCCTCCGCGAGGCGCGCGTCGAGCGCCGCGAGGTCGTTCCGCGCCCGTGTCACGTCCCGTGACGTGGTGTCCTGCGCGCTCCGCAGCTCGGACATCTCCGTCCGGAGCCGGTCGAGCTCGGACTGGAGACGATGCACCGCGCCCCGGCTCGCACAGCCGCTCGCGAGCACAGCCATGATGGCCGCGGCACCGAGGGCACGATTCATGCGCGCCGACGGTAGCACGCCGGGAAAAACCAAGTCAACTTCGGCCGGGGTCAGCGGGCACGGACCTCGAGCGGACGCAGCACGATCACGTCGAGCGCGCCACCGGCCGGGACCCGCGTATCGCCCTCGAGCACGGCGAGCCCATCGGCCGCCACCATCGAGCGCAGGATCGCCGACCCCTGGTCACCGGTCAGGCGCGCGCCCCATCCCGAGGCCTCCGGGGCCAGGGTCACCCGGAGGTACCCGCGGCGCGGGCCTGGATTGGCGATCGCGGCCAGCGCTCGGGCACGGATCCGCGGGCGGTCGAGCGCGCGCGCCCCGGCCATTTGCAGGAGGGCAGGCCGGACGAACACCTCGAACGTCACCATCGCCGAGACCGGATTGCCGGGCAGACCGAACACCGGCCGGCCCCGGAGCGAGCCGAAGGTGATCGGCTTGCCCGGGCGCATCGACACCTGCCAGAGATGGAGCTCGGCGCCGCAGCGCACGAGGGCCTCCCGCACGAGATCCAGCTCGCCCACCGAGACGCCGGCCGAGGACACGACCACGTCGGCCGCCATGCCCCACCGCACGCGCCCCTCGATCGCGTCCACGTCATCGCGCGCGACCCCCAGGTTCACCGGCTCGCCGCCGGCCTCGAGCACCTGGGCCATCAGCGAGTAGGTATTCGTGTTCGGGACCTGCCCGCCTTCGGGCTCCCTGCCGAGATCGGCCAACTCGTCGCCGGTGGACAGCACGGCGACGCGCGGCCGGCGGCCGACCACGACACGTGCGTACCCGAGCGTGGCCAGGAGTCCGACCTCCGCGGGACCGACGCGATGCCCGGCCTCCAGCACGACGTCACCGGCGCGGACGTCCTCGCCGACGGGCCGGACGAAGGCGCCTCGCTCCACCCGGGCGGGAACCCGGACGCGATCGCCCTCAGCCGTGACGTCCTCCTGCGGCACCACGGCGTCGGCCCCGTCGGGCAAGGGCGCACCGGTGAAGATCCGCATGGCCTCGCCCAGCCGCAGCGCGCGTGCCGGGAGCGCCCCAGCGGCGACGCGCCCCACGACCGTGAGCTCGACGCCGTCCTCGCGGGTGTCGTCGGCGCGCAGCGCGTATCCGTCCATCGAGGAGTTCGGCCAGGGGGGGATCACGCGCCGCGAGACGATCGGCTCGGCGAGAATCCGGCCGAGCGCCCCCAGCACCTCCACCCGCTCGGTCCCGAGCGGGCGGACGCGGGAGAGGATCTCGTCGAGCGCCTGCTCCACGGTCAGCACGCGACTAGTGGTGGCCCGTGTGCGGAAGGTTGAGCACGGGGCGATACCGGACGAAGAACCAGCGACGGCTCAGCATGAACAGGGCGAGGAAACCCGCCGTGATCAGCACGTCGGTGGCCCCGAAGGGCAGCCCCAGTTGGTCGCCGACGGCCGGGAACACCACGAAGACGCGCTCGAGAAAGATCGCGAAGAGGCCGAAGAGCGCGACCACGACCAGCGGCGCGTGCCGCCGCGGCGGCCGGCCCGTCAGCCGCTTGAGCAGGTAGGCGAACGGGATCAGCCAGCCGACCGCGAACACGACCCACGCGACGGTATTCCACGGCTGCGCGAAGAAGCGCTGGACGAAGAACCGGGTCTCGATGGGGACGTTGCCGTACCAGATGACCAGGTACTGCGACCAGAAAAAGTACATCCACATCACCGACATCGCGAACTGGAGCTTGGCCACGTCCTGGATCGCGGCCGGGGGGATCGACGCCTGTCCGCGGGCGTTGGCGCGCACCGTCAGGATCGCCAGCAGGCAGAAGGTCGTGTAGAGCGTGCTCACCACGAAGTACCCGCCGAACAGCCCGCTGTACCACGTCGGGTCGATCGACATCACGAGGTCGAAGCCCCACAGCGACACGACGACGACCCAGAGCATGAGGAGGGCCACCGCGAGGCGGTTGCGGCGGCGACGCTCCACCGCGTCGTCCGCGGGTACCGTGTCGCGCAGCAGCGTGCCCACGAAGGCCAGGCACACGCCGAAGAGGAGCGCCGCGCCCCCGAGCGTTCGAAGCCAGAAGAACTGCGTGTTGAGCCAGGCCGCCTTCGCGGGCACCGGCGTGGTCTCCCAGTGATAGAGCTCCGTCCGCCCGGCGTAGAGCAACGCGAGCAGAACGAACGACACGGGCAGGAAGCCCGACGTGGTGAGCGCGATCCGCCGCACGCTCGGAGACCACCGCGCCTCGGTGAGCTGCATCATCGCGGCGATCGCGGGGCCCGTCGCGGCCAACCCCGACCAGAACACGAGGTTCACGAGGTAGATGGCCCAGACGTGCGCCGCCTCCCCGGAGGAGACCCCCAGCGCGAACGTCCCGGCGCCGATCGCCGCGATCAGAAACCAGACGAGATTCATTGCCGTGCCAGCGAGCGGAGGAAGTTCACGATGTGCCAGGCCTCTTCGGACGACAGCGCCTCGCCGTACGACGGCATGACCGCGCCGCCCACGACGATGTAGCTGTGCCAGTAGCCGTCCGTCCGCTGCTTCTGCAGCTCCGCGTTCGTCAGGTCCGGCGGCGGGATGAACTTGGTCGCCACCGGTCCCGTCACGCCGCCCTTGGCCTCGGCGCCATGGCACGGCATGCAGAACGTCGTGAAGTGCTCACGGCCGATGGCGATCGACTCCGACGTCTTCCGGATCGGATTCGGCACCTTCGCCGCGAGGTCGCGCTGCTCCTTCGGGATCACGAGCTCGCCGCCGCGCGGCACCACGCCCGCCGGCATGCGGAACACGCGTTCCCCGGGCATGATGCGCGGCGTCTGCGTCATGTTGTCGTTCCAGCGCACGACCAGCGCCACGCCCATCAGGCCGCCCGCGGCGGCGACGATCAGCAGCGTGAGGATGAAGACGTACTTCATACCGTCTTCACTTCCTCCGCGCCGGCGGCGCCCAGGATCTCGCGCACCGAGCCCCCGCGGCCCGGGACGCAGTGGACGGCGACCCCGAACCGGTCCCGGGTGAAGCGCGGGTCGAAGGCCGGGGAGGGCCGGAGCTTGGGCAGCCGGCCCAGGACCACCATGCCGATCAGGGTCGCGATGCCGCCGAAAAGGATCGTCAGCTCGAAGGCGATGACGACGAACGGCGGGATCGACGCGATCGGCTTGCCGCCGGTGACGAGGTTCCACTGCATCGCCGACCAGATCGTCAGCATGAAGCCCGAGAAGGCTCCGGTGAGGCCCCCGAGCAGCGTGAACAGGCGCACACGGCTCACCGGCCGGTCACGCTCCACCACGTCCTCGATCTCGTGCACCGGCACCGGCGTGTACACGGTGAGGTCGTGATACCCCTTCGCCTTGAGCTCCTCGAGGGCGCGCACCGTCGTGTCGACGTGGGCGAAGACGCCGACGATCGTCTCAGTGCTGCCCACCATGGCCCTTGTCCCTCATCGGCGGCGGGAGGGTCTCCTTCACCTCGACGATCGAGAGCGACGGCATCACCTTGATGAATCCGAGGAAGAGCAGGAAGAACCAGGCGAAGCTGCCGATGAGGATGCCCGTGTCGGTCGCCGACGGCACGAAGATGCCCCACGCGTACGGATAGAAGCCGTGGCCGAGCGACGGCACGATGATGTTGAAGCGCTCGAACCACATCCCGATGAGCACGAGGATCGAGACGACGTAGATCACCACCGGGTTCGTCCGCGCCTTTCGCACGAAGAAGACCAGCGGGGCGACACAGTTGCAGAAGTACATGAGCCACAACGCCCACGCGTAGGTCTTCGTGACCTTCCAGAACAGGGACGCCTTCTCGATGTGGTCACCGCTGTAGAGCGAGGTGAAAATCTCGCAGACGTAGAAGTAGGTCAGCACGAGGCCGGTCACCAGGATGAGTTTCGAGATCGCGTCGAGGTGCCTGTCCTGGATGTACGCGTGCAGGCCGAAGAAGTGCCGCATCGGAAGCACGAGCACGGCGACCATCGCGAACCCGGAGAAGATCGCGCCGTCGACGAAGAACGGCGCGAACAGCGTCGAGTGCCAGCCCGGAACGAGCGCCATGGCGAAGTCCCAGGACACGACGCTGTGCACCGAGAGGACGAGCGGCGTCGCGAGGGCGGCGAACAGGCCGTAGGCGCGCCGGTAGTGACGCCACTGGGTGTCCGAGCCCTCCCAGCCCAGCGCGAGCATCGCGTAGATGCGCCGCCGCCAGCCCGTGGAGGCGTCGCGGAGCGCGGCGACGTCCGGGACGAGGCCGACGATGAAGAAGACGGTGCTGATGCTGAAGTACGTCGAGATCGCGAACACGTCCCAGACCAGCGGCGACCGGAAGTTCGGCCAGAGGTACCGCTGGTTCGGGTACGGGAGCAGGAAATAGGCGAACCACATGCGCCCGGCGTGGATCAGCGGAAAGAGGCCCGCGGTCATGACCGCGAAGATCGTCATCGCCTCGGCCGCGCGATAGATGGACGTCCGCCAGCGCGCCCGGAAGAGGTACAGGACCGCCGAGATCAGCGTGCCCGCGTGCCCGATGCCGATCCAGAACACGAACGTCGTGATGTAGAGGGCCCACATCTGCGGGACGCGCTTGCCCGCCATCCCGATGCCCCACCAGACCTGGCCGGCCCAGAAGAGGATGCCCGCCGACAGGATCAGCGCGACGACGCACATCCAGGCGAAGTAGCGGTTGCCCGGCGGCTCGAGCGTGCGCAAGACGTCGCGGTTGACGTCCGCGAAGGTCGGGGGTCTCACGCGTGCTCCCGGACGACCTTCTTGAGGTACGTCACGCCCGGCCGCGTTCCCAGCTCCTCGAGCACCGTGTACGCCCGCGGCGAGTGCCGCAGGGCGCTCACCGCGTTCTTTTCCCCCTTGAGATCGCCGAACGTGATCGCCTGGGTCGGGCACGTCTGCTGGCACGCCGTCAGGATGTCGCCGTCACGCACCGTCCGCTTCTCGTCCCGGGCGTGGTCTTTGCCGGCGATGATCCGCTGGATGCACATCGTGCACTTCTCCATGATGCCGAGCTGCCGCACGGTGACGTCCGGGTTGAGCTGGACCTCGAGCGGCGCGGGGAACTCGTACTGGAACCAGTTGAAGCGGCGCACGTGGTAGGGGCAGTTGTTGCCGCAGTAGCGCGTGCCGACGCAGCGGTTGTAGACCTGCCCGTTCAGCCCCTCCTCGGTCCGGTACGCGGCGAAGACCGGGCACACCGGCTCGCACGGCGCGACCTCGCAGTGCTGGCAGAGCATCGGCAGGAACGTGTTGGCCGGCTGCGCGGCCGGCCCCTCGGCCCAGCGCTCGATGCGGATCCAGTGCAGCTGGCGGCCGTAGGCGGCCGAGGCCTTGCCCGCGACCGGCACGTTGTTCTCGGCCTGACAGGCGACCACGCAGGCCTGGCAGCCGACGCACGCGTCCACGTCGATGGCCAGGCCCCAGTGGTAGCCCGGGTAGACGTGGTCGGCGTACATGCTGATCGGCTCGTGCGGCGCGGCGCGACCACGGAGCGCCTGCTCCCGCGCCGCCCGCAGATCCACGTGCTGCGCGAGGTCCCGTTGGTCCTGGTCGTGGGTGGCCTGCAAGATCGCGAGCGGGCGCCGTGCGCCGGTCTTCGCGAGCGTCACCCGCACGCCGAGCCACGCGGCGCCGCCCGAGGCCGCGTCCCGGGCCGGACCCAGGAGCGCCGCCGGGGTCATCGCCGTCGGCGCGGCGGCCACGTAGCGGGGCACGTGGTAGGGCGCGTAGCGGTGCCCGAGCGGGATCGCGACCGCCGTCGGGTGGAGTGTCGCCGACACGTAGGCGGGCAGCTCGATCGCCCCGTGCGGCGAGGTCACGCGCAGGACGTCGCCCGTCGCGACGCCGAGCCGGGTCGCGGCCTCGGCGGGGACCTCCACCCACGCGTCCCACACCGCCTGGGTCATCGTGTCGGGCGATTCCTGGAGCCACGCGTGGCTCGCACCGCGCCCGTCGTAGAAGCGCAGCGAGGGGTACGGGAGCAGCGCGAACCCGCTCGCGTCACCCTCGAGCGCCGCGGCGCCCGCCTCGACCGGGCCCGCCTTGGCCTGGACGGCCACGGGCGCGACCTCACGCCACACGCCGCCCTGCCGGAGCGCGCCGGCCCACTCCCCGCGCACGGCCGGTTCCCAGGCGGCCTTGAGATACTGTTCGAACGACGCCCACGGCAACGGGCCCTTGCCCTCCTCGCTGCCCAGGACCGCACGACCGACGCCGAGGAGGACGTCCCCCGTCTGGCGGGCATCGCGGACCGGCGCCATCGTCGGCTGGAGCAGTCCCGTCACGCCTTCGCGCGGCGAGAAGTCGCCCCACGCCTCGAGCCAGTGCGTGTCCGGCAGGACCACGTGGGCGAGCGCTGTCGTCTCGTCCGGCTGGGTGGCGAAGCTCACGACGAGGCCGACCTTCCGGACCGCCGCCGCGAACTTGAGGCCAGCCGGAAGCGCGTGCACGGGGTTCACGCCCTGGCCGAGGAGCAACACCTCGATCTCGCCCCTGGCCATCGCCTCGACGAGGTCCGCGACCTCCGCGTACGGCGTCACCTTGCCCCACGCCGCGTCCGGGCCGAACCGGATCGTTCGGCCGACGTTGCCGGCCGCCGCGTTGAGCAGGTTGATCGCCACCTGCGTGCGGGTGGCGTTCGAGCCGCTCACGGCCACGCCGCCCCCGATCGCCAGGCCGGGCCTGGCGTGACCGAACGCCTTGGCGACGTGGCGGAGCGTCGCCTCGTCGACACCACTCCCCGCGGCCACCTTCTTGACATCGATCCCGACCACGGCGTCGGCGAAGCGGCGGTCGACCAGTCCATCCTCCAGCATCAGCTTGAGGATCGCGAGCGCGACCAGTCCCTCCGTGCCGGGTGCGTTGCGGATCCACTCGTCGGCGTTCGCCGCGGTCAGCGACTGGCGCGGCTCCACGTGGATGAACGTGCCCGCGCGGCCGTCCCGGAACGTGTGCATCCGCGCGAACGCCCTCGTGTACGCGACGGGCGACAGCCACGTCTCGACGAAATCCGCGCCGAACGACAGGACGACCCGCGCCTCCTCGAAGGCGTAGTGCGGGACCGCCGCGCGACCGAACGTGATCCGGTTCGCGGCGCGGATCGCCTCGTAGCCGAACGGCTCGAGCGTCACGCGCGCCCGCGTGCCGAGCGCCCGCGC
>Ga0156038_1195_pt1 | contig 11389 bp, 8 predicted proteins | sample RifCSPlowO2_02_FD_116150 | JGI IMG/M metagenome (GOLD analysis project Ga0156038, IMG submission 116150) | Candidatus Rokubacteria bacterium RIFCSPLOWO2_02_FULL_72_37
AAGAACTTCGGCAAGAAGTCGCTGAACGAGATCAAGACGATCCTCGGCGAGATGGGGCTCGCGCTCGGCATGCGCCTGGACCCCGAGGAGCTCGAGCGGTTGCGCGCCCAGTACGAGCGCACCTACGAAGCGTAGTCCCGGCGCCTGTCGGAGTATAGAGGAGCGCCACGGCTTGGCCGGGGCGCTCCGAGCGTTGGGGGGTTTGGGGGGCCATGTCGGGGCCCCCCACGTGGTTAGAGCGCGAGCCGCGTCTTGATGCGCTCGACCGCCTCCTCGGTCTGGTCGCGCCGGCCGAAGGCGGTGAGGCGGAAGTAGCCCTCCCCGCTCGGCCCGAAGCCCGAGCCCGGGGTGCCGACGACGTGGGCCTCGGCCAGGAGCTTGTCGAAGAAGTCCCAGGACGAGAGCCCGTCCGGCGTGCGCACCCAGATGTACGGAGCGTTCCGCCCGCCGAAGACCGTGAGCCCCGCGGCCTGGAGGCCCTCGCGGATGATCCGCGCGTTGTCCATGTAGTAGTCGACGAGCGCGCGCACCTGGCTCTTTCCCGCGTCCGTGTACACGGCGGCGGCGCCGCGCTGCACGACGTACGGCGCGCCGTTGAACTTCGTGGACTGCCGCCGGAGCCAGAGCGCGTTCAGGCCGACCGGCCGGCCCCGCGCGTCGTGCCCCTGGAGGTCCTTCGGCACGACGGTGAAGGCGCAGCGGGTGCCCGTGAAACCCGCGGTCTTCGAGAAGCTCCGGAACTCGATGGCGACCTCGCGCGCGCCCTCGATCTCGTAGATCGAGTGCGGGACGTCGTTCTCACGGATGTACGCTTCGTACGCGGCGTCGTAGAGCAGCACGGCGCCGTGGTGGCGCGCCCAGTGCACCCAGCGCCCGAGGGCGGCACGCGAGAGCACCGCGCCCGTCGGGTTGTTGGGGAAGCAGAGGTAGACGAGGTCGACCGGGCGGTCGGGGAGCGGCGGCTCGAAACCGTTCTCGGCCACGCAGGGCAGGTAGACGACGCGGTCGTAGCGTCCGTCGTCTCCCACCTCGCCGGCCCGTCCCGCCATGACGTTGCTGTCGAGGTAGACCGGGTAGACCGGATCCGTCAGCGCGACGGCGCTGTCGAGCGAAAAAATCTCCTGGATGTTGCCGGTGTCGCTCTTGGCGCCGTCACTCACGAAGATCTCGTCGACCGCGACCTTGACGCCGCGGGACGCATAGTCGTGCGCGGCGATGAGCTCGGCGAGGAACTCGTACCCCGGTTCCGGGCCGTAGCCGCGGAACGTCTCCGCGTGCGCCATGTCGTTCACCGCCCCGTGGAGGGCCGCGATGACGGCCGGTGGGAGCGGCTGGGTGACGTCGCCGATCCCCAGCCGGATGGTCTTCGCCTCGGGGTGGGCAGCCTGGAAGGCCTTCACGCGGCGGGCGATCTCGGAGAAGAGATAGCTCGCCTTGAGCTTCAGGTAGTGCTCGTTGACGCGGGCCATGGCGCCAGATTCTAGCAGATCGTCTCCGGGTCGAGGCAGAGCCACTCGCTCGCGCGGAGCGCCCAGCGGGTGACGCTGAGCGTGCGTCCGTCGGTCTCGAAGAGCACGGCGCCGTCACGGTCCGTCCGGTAGACGCGCGCGCCCGCGGCGGCGAGCCGCGTGAGAGCATCCCGGCTCGGGTGCCCGTAGGTGTTGCGCGGCCCGACGCTGATGACCGCGACGCTCGGGCCGACCGCCGCGACGAACGGCGCCGTGCTCGAGCCGCGCGCGCCGTGATGCGGGACCTTGAGGACGCTGGCGCCGAGGTCGGCGTCCCCCGCCACGAGCTCGGCCTCGCGTGCGGCCTCGATGTCGGACGCGAGCAGGAAGGACGCGAGGCCGTAGTCGAGCCGGAGGACCATCGCCTCGTTGTTGGCCGTGCGCCCCCGGGGCGTCACCCGGTCCTCGGCCGCCGCGCGCGGCGGCGGGGTTCGGGCGCGCACGAGCGCGAGCCGCGCGCCGCCGGCGACGTAGGGTTCCCGCGCGAGGCCGTCGGCCGTGAGCCGCGCGGGGACGCCGAACAGGCGGTGGACGGCGGGCATGCCGCCCGCGTGGTCGGCGTCGAGGTGCGTCACAGCGGTCGCCGACAGACGCAGGAACCCGCGATTCCAGAGGAACGGAGCGACGACCCGCTCGCCGGCATCGAGGCGGCCCACCCCGCCCCCGCCCGCGTCGATCACGAGAGCGCGGCCGTCCGGTGTCTCCACCACGATCGCGTCGCCCTGGCCGACGTCGAGGACGCTGACTCTGAGGAGCCCGTCGGGTGGGCGTACGAGCGGCCACGCGGCGATCGTCACCGACGCCACCAGCAGGAGGATCGCGGCCGCCGGCGCGGCGCGGCCCTGGGCCATCGCGTCGGACGGTATCCGCCGCCACCAGGCGAGCGCGACGAGCAGGCCCCCGGCGTAGCAGGCGAGCGCGCTCCAGTGGGGCGCGGGCAGGTGGATCACGGCGCCCGGCACGGCGGCGGCGAGGGCCGCCACGCCGCGCAGTGCCAGCAGCACCGGCCACACCGCGTCGAAGGCGACGGCCGCGAGGGTGTCGCTGGCGAGAGCCAGGAGCACCCCGACGAGGCCGCCGATCGTCGCCGCCCCGGCGAGGGGAACGACGCCCAGGTTGGCGAGGACGCCGATGGTCGAGAGCTGGTTGAAGTGCGTCAACGTGACCGGCAGCACCGCGATCTGCGCGGCGGCGCTCACGCCGAGGGCGCCCGCGACGAGCCCGCGGGGCAGGGGGCCCGCCACGATCCCGGCGGTCGCCGCGAACGAGAGCTGGAAGCCCGGGTCGACGAGGTCGCCCGGCCGGACGGCCAGGATCGCGAGCGCCGCGAGCGCGAGGCTGTTCACGACCGACGCCTCGCGCTCGAGGACGAGCGCGATGAGCACGAGCACCGCCATGACGACCGCGCGCAGCACGGAGGGCTCGCCGCCGACGACGAGCGCGAAGCCGGTCACGACCACGATCGCGGTGCAGGCGCTGGCGCGACGCCCCACGCGGGCCAGGCGGCAGAGCGCCCAGACCGCGCCGGCGAGGAGCGCGACGTTGAAGCCGGAGACCGCGAGGATGTGGTAGACGCCGGCACGGCGGAAGGTGTCGTCCAGGTCGTGCGGCAGCTCGGTCCGGTCGCCCAACAGGAGCCCGCCGAGCAGTGCCGCCGAGGCGGGCGGGAGCGCGCGGCCCAGCGCGTCGAGCGCCGCGCGGCGCGCCCGCGCCGGCCACGGCGGCCGTGCGGCGTCGAGGGCGGAGAGCCGCTCGGCCCGCGCCGTCGCCACGACGTGCACGCCCTGACGGGCGAGATGCGCGGCGTAGTCGAAGGTGCCGGGATTCCTGAACCCGATCGCCGGGAGCAGGCGCAGCTCGGCCGCGATGCGCTGTCCCTCGGCGAGGGCCGGGAGCTCTCCCTGCACGGTTACCCGGATCCGACCCGAGGCCGGCCGGCCGTCGGCCCGCTCGGCGTCGAGCAGGAGGTGCGCGCGGTCGACGGACCACCGCGTGGGCTCGGCGACGAGTCGGCCCTCCACGCGCGCGGTGCGGGGCAGGTCCAGGCGCCGAATGTGATCGCCGGCGAGCGGGGGCTCCCCGCCACGGAGCACGCCGAGTGCGACGACACCGGCCAGCAGGGGTGCCGCAGCCCACGCGAGGCGCCCGTACGCGAGCAGCCCCGCCGTCACCAGGAGCCCGACGAGCCATGCGGCCCACGCCAGCGCCTCGGGCGTGGACGGCGCGAGCGCGAGTCCGGCGGCGAAGGCCAGGGCCAGGGGGACGAGGGGCGCGGGCGCGGGTCTCACTCGCCGATGAGCGCGTCGCCGGGCGCCGGCGCGTCGGTCGCGGGGAGCCCGGGCGCCGGCTCGTCGACGGCGAGGAGCGGGCGGAGCCGCTCGACCCGTGCGCGCCCGAGCCGCCGGACGCGCGCGAGGTCGTCGACGGACGCGAAGGGCCCGTCCCGCTCGCGGGCCTCGACGATACGCGCGGCGAGCGCCGCGCTCACGCCCGGCAGCCGCGCGAGCTCCGCGACGCTGGCGCGGTTCAGATCGAGCGGCGCTCCGTTCGGCGGCACGGCCCGCGGCGCGCCCGAGCGCCGCGAGCCGTCGGGTTCGGGCACGAGCACCGCCGTCGTGTACTCGGGATCGCGGTCGAAATCCTCGAGGCGCGCGACCAGGGCGGGGTGGGCGCGGCGCCACTGACCGACCGCGAGACCCAAGCCAGCGGCGGCCACGAGCCCGAGCAGGACCAGGAGCTGCTGCCGCGAGTAGAGCGTCATGCGCGGAGGCTCGCACGCCCCCGCGCGCGCCGCTAGAGTGGAAGAATCGATACGCCCCGGCGCGCGGCGGCTCGGGGGTCCGTGGGCATGATGCGCCCTACGGCACGAGGGCCGCCCGCGTGATCGTCGTCGTCTCCTTGGCGTGCCACTCGCTCTCGGCGAACGCCTGGTTGATCTGCTCGAGCGGGTACCTGTGCGAGAGCAGCCGGTCGAACGGCCAGCGCGTCCGGTTGCGTACCAGGAAGTCGAGCGCTTTCGGGATCGCCCACGGGTCGTACTGGATGATGCCGACGATGCGCTTGGAGCCCCAGACCAGCAGCGAGGGCTCGAGCTCCACCTTGGCGCCACGGCTGATCGTGCCGATCTCCACGTACGTGCCGCCCGCGCGGAGCATGTCGATCCCCTCGAGGATCACTTGCGGGAAGCCGACGAAGTCGCAGGCGACGTCGGCGCCGACACCGCCCGTCCACTTGCGGACGAGAGCGACGCGCTCCTTGCGGTCGGCGACCTCCCGGACGTTGATGGTGTGGTCGGCGCCGAACGCGCGCGCGAGCTCGAGCCGGCCGGGGAGCTGGTCGAGCACGATGACGGTCTGGGCGCCCATGTCCTTGGCGACCGCCGCGGCCTGGACGCCGAGGCCGCCCGCGCCCTGGATCACGACGGTCCCGCCGAACTGGAGCCCCCCTTTCGAGAGCCCGAAGATCACCTGCGAGAGCGCGCAGTTCACCGGCGCGACCAGCTCGTCGGAGAGCGTGTCGGGCACGAGGAAGAGCGCGCCGCGTGGCCTGAGGTAGTAGTATTCGGCGAACGCGCCATGGAAGTGCGGGAACTGCGAGGGGCCGAGCGGACGCTCGATCTTCGCCGGGCACGCGGCCGGCTCGTTGTGGACGCACGCCCAGCAGCGCCCGCAGGGGTAGAAGTACGTGTAGGCGACGCGGTCGCCCTCCCTGAGCGGGCGGCCCAGCGAGTCCGTCGTGACCCGTGCGCCGAGCTTGGCCACGCGCCCCGTCATCTCGTGGCCGAAGATCCAGCCGTCCTCGGGCAGGCGCAGCGGTGCGTCGCCGCGCCAGAAGTGGAGGTCCGAGCCGCACACGTTCGCGAGCGCGACCTTGATCAGCACCGCGTCCGGCTCGACGTCGGGGACCGGCACCTCGCGGATCTCGAAGGGCTTCCCGGGACCGAAGAAGACCGCGGCCTTGCCCGTGCTCATCGGCTGGCTCCTGTCTTTCCGACCTCGAACGCGTCGTGCAGCGCGCGGACGGCGAGCTCGGCGTACTTGTCCTCGATCACGCAGGACACGGCGATCTCGGAGGTGGAAATCATCTGGATGTTGATGCCCTCGCGGGAGAGCGTCGCGAACATCTTCGAGGCGACGCCCGAATGGCTCCGCATGCCGACGCCGATGATCGAGACTTTCGCCACGCGCTCGTCGTGGACCACCCCCTGGGCGCCGATCGACTTCGCGACGGCCTCGAGCGCGGCCACGGCCCGCGCGTGGTCGCCGCGCGGCACCGTGAACGACATGTCCGTGTAGCCGTCGCGGCTGATGTTCTGCACGATCATGTCGACGACGATGTTTCGCTCCGCGATGGCGCCGAACACCTGGGCGGCGATTCCCGGCCGGTCCGGCACGCGCAGGATCGAGATCTTCGACTGGTTCCGGTCGTGGGTGACGCCGGTGACCACCACCTCTTCCATGCCGCGCTCCTCTTTCGTCACGAGCGTGCCGGGATCGGCCTTGAACGTCGAGCGCACGTGCACTGTCACGCCGTACTTCTTCGCGAACTCGACGGAGCGGCTCTGGAGCACCTTGGCCCCGAGGCTCGCCAGCTCGAGCATCTCGTCGTAGGCGACGCGCGCGAGCTTCCGCGCGTCGGGGACGATGTTCGGATCGGCGGTGTAGACGCCGTCGACGTCGGTGTAGATCTCGCAGACGTCCGCGGCGAGCGCGGCGGCGAGCGCGACGGCGGTGAGATCCGAGCCGCCGCGGCCGAGCGTGGTGATCTCGTCCTCGTCGGAGAGCCCCTGGAAGCCCGCGACGACCGCGATCTCGCCGGCCTCGAGCGCCCGGCGGACCCGCTCGGCGGTGATCGCCTTGATCCGGGCTTTCGTGTGCGCCCGGTCGGTTCGCATGCCGACCTGGGGCCCGGTGAACGAGCGCGCCTTGTGGCCGAGGCCCTGCAGCGCCATCGCGAGCAGCGCGATCGTGACCTGCTCGCCCGTCGCCAGCAGCATGTCCATCTCGCGCGGGTCGGGGCTCGGCGCGATCTGGTGCGCGAGGTTGACGAGGCCGTCGGTCGTCTTGCCCATCGCGGACACCACGACCACCAGCCGGCTGCCCCGCGCGCTCTCCGCCACGCGGCGCGCGACGTTCCGGATCTTCTCGGCGTCGGCGACGGACGAGCCCCCGTACTTCTGGACGACGAGCGCCATGACCCCCGAAGCCTACATGAGGGCCGCGGAGCGTCGCAAGAGCCGGTAGGCCTACGCGCCCTCGGCGGGCGGCACGCGGGCGTGCGTGGCCTCGCCGAGGCTCACGTGCTCGCGCAGGAGATAGAGCCAGCCGAGCAACGTGACCGGCACGATCTGGCTCGCGTGGAAGACGAGCGCGTAGCCGATGGCGGCCGACTGCGCGACACCGTACAGGCCGACGGCGAGCGCCGCCGCGGCGTGGAACACGCCGACGTAGCCCGGCGCCGACGGGATGGACACGCCGAGGCCGACGAAGACGAGGACCGTGAGGCCGGCGAGCCAGGGCAGGTGGAAGTTCATCGCGTAGAGCATCGTCCACGCGGAGAGCGCGGGGATCGCCCACACGATCCCCGTCCAGAGCAGGATCGGCAGCGCGTGGTCCCACGTGCGGATGCCCTCGAGGCCGTGCACGAACGTGTCGAAGACGCGGTGGGCGCGCGCGCGCAGCGCCGGCCAGCGGCCGAGCAGGCGGGCGATCAGCCGCTGGCACGCCTCCGGCGCGACCACGAGGCCGACCATGATGGCGATGCCGAGGCAGTCCACGGCGAGGAGGACGGCGGCCGCGTACTGGAGCACCGCCGGCACCGGGATCACGAGCACGAGGGCGGCGAGCATCGCCACGATGAAGAGGCTGTCGAGGACGCGCTCGACGAAGAGCGTCGCGAGCGTCGTCCAGAACCCGTGCCCGCGCCCGGCGGCGCCCGCCGCGGCGGCGCCCCAGCGCCGCGCGACGACGTAGACGCGGACGAACTCGCCCGCCCGGAGGGGTAGCACATTGTTCGCCATGTAGCCGATCATCGTCGCGGCCACGAGGCCGGGCGGCTCGGAGCGTGGCGGGAAGAGGTAGCGCCAGCGGACGGCCCGCGCCCAGATGCCCGCGGGCGCGAGCGCGGTGGCGATGGCCGCCCAGCCCCACTGCGTGGCGCGGAGCTGGCGGCCCAGCTCGGCGAAGTCGACGCTCCGGAGGAGGTAGACCACGAGGGCGACGCTGATCGCGGCGCCCAGGAAGACCTTGAGCCGGCTCAGAGGCCGAGCTGCGCCAGGACGGCGTCGAGCCGCGCGGGCACCGTGGTCGGGCGCGACGCGGACTCGAGCGCCGTGTCCGGGTCCTTGAGCCCGTGGCCCGTGAGCGTGAGCACGAGGGTCGAGCCCGGCTCGAAACGACCGGCTTTGACGGACTTGATCAGGCCAGCGACGGTTGCGGCGGAAGCGGGCTCCATGAAAATGCCTTCTTCCCGCGCCAACATTCGGTAGGCGCCCAGGATCTCCTCGTCCGTGACGATGTCGACCCACCCCCGCGAGTCCTTCACGGCCTCGAGCGCCGGGCCCCAGTTCGCGGGGTTGCCGATCTTGATCGCGGTGGCGATCGTGCGGGGCTCCTCGATCACGCGGTTCTCGTAGATCGGCGCCGCGCCCGCCGCCTGGAAGCCGACCATTCGCGGCAGCTCCCGGGCGAGCCCCGCCCGGTGGTACTCACGGTAGCCGCGCCAGTAGGCCGTGATGTTGCCGGCGTTGCCGACGGGGATCAGGTGGTAGTCGGGGGCGCGCCCGAGCTGGTCCACGATCTCGAACGCGGCGGTCTTCTGGCCTTCGAGCCGGAACGGGTTGACCGAGTTCACGAGCGTCACCGGGTGCGTCTCGGCGATCTGGCGGACGATGGCGAGGGCCTGGTCGAAGTTGCCCTCCACGGTGAGCACCCGGGCTCCGTGGATCGCCGCCTGCGAGAGCTTGCCGAGCGCGATCGCGCCCCGCGGCACCATCACGAACGCGCGGATCTGCGCGCGGGCCGCGAAGGCGGCGGCGGAGGCGGACGTGTTGCCGGTCGAGGCGCAGATGACCGCCCGCGAGCCCGACTCGAGCGCCTTGGAGACCGCCATGGTCATCCCGCGGTCCTTGAACGAGCCCGTCGGGTTGAACCCCTCGCACTTGAGGTAGACCGAGAGGCGCGCGTCGGTCGCCTCGGCCAGGCGCGGCGCGGGCACGAGCGGCGTGTTGCCCTCGAAGAGCGTCACGACCGGGGTCTTCGCGGTGACCGGCAGGAAGGCGCGGTACTGCTCGATGACGCCGCGCCAGCCCTTCACACCCGATCCTTTCGAGCGCCGGCTTGGCCGGCGCAACCCCTCGGGGGGGAGGTTCGGAAGGGGGGCGCAGCCCCCCTCCGAGTGATCATGCCGGTCCGCCCTCCACGCGGATCATCGTCGTCGCCGCGGCGACGTCGGGCAGCCGGTCGATCGCCGCCAGCGCCCGACGCATGTCGTGCTCGCGCGCCTCGTGCGTCATCATCACGACCGGCACCGCCTCCCGCGTGCCGCGCCCCTTCTGGATCAGGTTCGCGATCGAGATGTCGTTGTCCCCCAGGATGCCCGCGACCCTGGAGAGCACGCCCGGCCGGTCCTGCGCCATCACGCGCAGGTAATAGCAGGATCGGATCGCGTCCATCGGCGCCAGCGGCAGCGCCCCCGGGCCCGCCGACGGCAGCTCGAGGGCGAGCGCCGGCACGTCGTGGGCGATGCGCCGCGCGACGTCGAGGACGTCCGCCCAGATCGCGGAGGCCGTCGGCATCTGGCCCGCCCCCCGACCATAGAACATCAGGTCGCCGACGGCGTCGCCGGCGATGAACACGGCGTTGAAGACGCCGGAGACCGCGGCGAGCGGCGAGGCGGCGGGGATCATCGTCGGGTGCACGCGGACCTCGACACCGCCGTTCGAGGCCTTCGCGATCGCGAGCAGCTTGACGCGATAGCCCAGCTCGCGGGCGTACCCGATGTCCTGCTGGGTCACGCGCGTGATGCCCTCGGTGTGGATGTCCTTGACGTCGATGAACGTCCGGAACGCCAGCGTCACGAGGATCTGGAGCTTGTGAGCCGAGTCCATCCCCTCGACGTCGAGGGTCGGGTCGGCCTCTGCGTAGCCCCGCGCCTGCGCCTCCTCGAGCGCCACCGAGAAATCGATGCCCTCGTCCGTCATCTTCGACAGGATGTAGTTCGACGTGCCGTTGACGATGCCGAAGACCGAGAGGATGCGGTTGGCGACCAGGCCCTCCTTGACCGCCTGGATCAGCGGGATCCCGCCGGCCACCGCCGCCTCGAAGCCGAGCGTCACCCCGCGTCGCCGCGCCTCCTCGTAGAGCTCGGCGCCGTGGTGGGCGAGGAGTGCCTTGTTCGCGGTGACGACGTGCTTGCCCGCCGCGAGCGCCCTGAGAATGAACGTGCGAGCCGGCTCGATCCCGCCGATGAGCTCGATGACGATGCTGATCGTCGGGTCGTCGAGGACGCGGGCGGCGTCGCTCGTCATGGGGAGCGTCGTCAGGTTCACGCCCTCGCGCGGGCGGGTGAGGTCGGTGTCGGCCACGCTGGCGATCGCGAGCCGGCAGCCCGCCCGCTCCTCGAGCATCGCGCGGCGGGACTCGAGGATCTTGACGACCCCGGCGCCGACCGTCCCGAGGCCGAGCAATCCGATCCGGACGTCCATCATCCGCGGGCGAGCTGCTTGAGCCCGCGGAGCGCCTGCTTGATCCGCTGCTCGTTCTCGACGAGGGCGAAGCGAACGAAGCCCTCGCCGTACTCACCGAACCCGATGCCCGGCGAGACGGCCACCCTCGCCTCCTGGATGAGCAGCTTCGCGAACTCGAGCGAGCCCATCGCGCGGAACGGCTCGGGGATCGGGGCCCAGACGAACATGGTGCCCTTGGGCTTCGCGACCTGCCAGCCGAGCTTGTTGAGGCCGTCGACGAGCACGTCGCGGCGCTTGCGGTAGACCTCGTTGATCGCCCCGACCACGGCCTGGTCGCCCTCGAGCGCGACGATGCCGGCGATCTGGATGGGCTGGAACACCCCGTAGTCGAGGTACGACTTGATGCGGGCGAGCGCGTGGACCATGCGGGCGTTGCCGCAGCAGAAGGCCAGACGCCAGCCCGCCATGTTGTAGGACTTGGTCATCGAGAAGAGCTCGACGCCCACGTCCTTGGCGCCAGGGACCTCCAGGAACGACGGCGGCCGGTAGCCGTCGAAGTGCAGATCGGCGTAGGCGAAGTCGTGGACGACCATCAGCCGGTGCTCGCGCGCGAACGCCACCACCTTCTCGAAAAACGCCCGATCGACGCACATGGTCGTCGGATTGTGCGGGAAGGACAGGATCAGGAGCTTGGCCTTGGGCCAGGCGAGCTTGGCCGTCTCCTCGAGCCGGGCGAAGAAGTCGCCGTCGGTCGTCAGCGGGACCGACCTGAGATCCCCGTCCGCGATCACGACCGAGTACGAATGGATCGGATACGTCGGGTTCGGCACCAGCGCGCCGTCGCCCGGTTGGAGCACGGCGAGCGCCAGGTGCGCCAGGCCTTCCTTGGCGCCGATCGTCGCGATCGCCTCCGACTCGGGATCGAGCTCGACGCCGTAGCGCTCCCGGTACCACCGGGTGATCGCCACGCGCAGCCGCGTGATCCCGCGCGACGCCGAGTAGCGATGGTTGCGCGGATTCCGGGCGGCCTCGACGAGCTTCTCGACGATGTGCTCGGGCGTCCCGAGATCGGGGTTGCCCATCCCGAGGTCGATGACGTCCTCACCCCGCGCGCGCGCCTTCGTCTTGAGGTCGTTGACGCTGGCGAACACGTACGGAGGCAGGCGCTTGATCCGATAGAACTCGTCCATTGAAC
>Ga0156038_1197_pt1 | contig 11229 bp, 11 predicted proteins | sample RifCSPlowO2_02_FD_116150 | JGI IMG/M metagenome (GOLD analysis project Ga0156038, IMG submission 116150) | Candidatus Rokubacteria bacterium RIFCSPLOWO2_02_FULL_72_37
GTTCCAGGCGGCCGTCGTGAAGATGCTCGTGCGCAAGACCGTGAAGGCGTCGCTGCGCCTCGGGGTCAAGCGCGTCGTGCTGACCGGCGGGGTGGCGGCCAACGGGCCCCTGCGCGAGACGCTCGCCCGCGACGCCGCGGCGCACGGCATCCGGCTGCACGTGCCGCCGCGACGCCTCTGCACCGACAACGCGGCGATGATCGCCGCCGCGGGCGCCGCGCGCCTGGCCGCGGGCGTGCGTGCCGGGCTCACCCTGAACGCCCGGCCCGACTGGGCGCTCGAGGCCGTGTGAACTACGAGGCGGTCCTCGCCGGCCTGCCGGACGCCGTCATCGCGGTCGACACCGAGCTCCGCGTCGTGTTCTGGAACTCGGCGGCCGAGGTGCTGACCGAGCGCTCCGCGCGCCGGGCGGTCGGGAAGTTCCTGAAGGAGCTCTTGCCGCCCGACGCCTCGGTCATCCGGCGCCTCGCCGAGACCCTCGCGACGGGCGAGAGCCGCTCGGAGCCCGAGGGCATCGTGGAGCGCGGCGACCACCGGTCGGTGCCGGTGGGGATCGTGACCGCGCCGCTGTTCGGTCGCGACGGCAGCGTCGAGGCCGCCGTCGCCGTGCTCCGCGACCTCTCGCGGATCCGCCAGCTCGAGGCCGAGGTGCGCCGCGGCGAGACGCTCGCGGCGGCGGGCCGGATGGCGGTCGGTCTCGCCCACGAGGTCCGCAATCCGCTCGGCGCCATCCGCGGCGCGGTCCAGCTCCTGCGCCGCGAGCTCGGCGCCGATTCGCGCCTCACCGAGTACACGGACGTGCTGCTCACCGAGGTGGACCGGGTGAACCGCATCATCGAGATGCTGGTCGATCTCGCGCGCCCGGTGCAGCTCCGGCCCGTCCCGCTCAACCTCCACCAGCTCTTCGACCGTGTCGCGCTGATGAGCGAGGAGGCGGCGCGCGAGCGGGGGGTCACGATCGTGCGGCGCTACGACCCGAGCCTGCCGCCGATCCTCGGCGACGAGGACCGCCTGCTCCAGGTGTTCCACAACCTCGTGCGCAACGCCCTCGACTCGATGAGCCGGGGCGGGCACCTCACCCTCACGACGCGCGTGAGCCTGAACCCGCTCTTCGGCAGGATGGACCTCGGCGCCGGGGCGCGCAACATGGTCGAGGCGCAGGTCGCGGACGAGGGCGCGGGCATCCCGGAGGCCGTGCGCGCGCGGATCTTCGACCCGTTCTTCACGACCAAGGACAAGGGCCTCGGTCTCGGGCTGGCGATCTGCCACCGGATCCTCGAGGAGCACCGGGGCGCGATCCAGGTCGACAGCGCCGAGGGACAGGGCACCGTCGTGACCTGCTTCCTCCCCATCGTAAAGTGATGTCACGGGCGCGCATCCTCATCGCCGACGACGAGGACAGCCTCCGCTGGGTGCTGGAGAAGGGGCTCAGGCAGGTGGGCTACGACGTCGCCGCCGCCAAGGACGGCGAGAGCGCGCTCCGCCTCTTCGAGGCGGAGCCGTTCGACCTGGTCTTCCTCGACGTGCGCATGCCGGGCCTCGACGGGCTCACCGCGCTCGCGCGGCTGCGCCAGATCCGCGCCGACGCCACCGTCGTCGTCATGACCGCGCACGGGACGATGGACACCGCGATCCAGGCGATGCAGCGGGGCGCGTACGACTACCTGGCGAAGCCGTTCGACCTCGACGAGGTCCTGCTCCTCGCCGAGCGCGCGCTCACCGCGCGCCGCCTCACGCAGGAGGTCAGCCAGCTGCGGAGCGGACTCCAGGAAGTGTGGGAGTTCGGCGCCCTCATCGGCCGCCACCCGCGCATGCAGGACGTGTACAAGACCATCGGGCGCGTCGCGGCGAGCGACGTCACCGTCCTCCTCCGCGGTGAGTCCGGGACCGGCAAGGAGCTGGTCGCCCGCGCGATCCATCACTACAGCCGGCGCGCCGGCCGCGCGTTCGTCGCGGTCTCGGGCGCGGCCATTCCGAGCGCCCTCCTCGAGTCGGAGATGTTCGGGCACGAGCGCGGCGCGTTCACGGACGCCAAGGAGCGGAAGCTCGGCAAGCTCGAGCTGGCCCACGGCGGCACGCTCTACCTCGACGAGATCGGCGACATGCCGGTGGACCTCCAGACCAAGCTCCTCCGCGCGCTGCAGGAGCGGACGATCGAGCGCGTCGGCGGGCAGGAGTCCATCCGGATCGACGTGCGCGTGCTCGCCGCGACGAACCGCGACCTCGAAGCCCTGATGAAGGAGGGCCGCTTCCGCGAGGACCTCTTCTACCGGCTGAACGTCGTCACCGTGCACCTGCCGCCGCTGCGCGAGCGCCGGCGCGACATCCCGCTGCTGGTCGAGCACTTCCTCGCCAAGCACGGCGGTCAGCTCGGCGAGCGCGGCGTGGCCCCGGAGGCGCTCGACCGCCTCGTCGGCCACGACTGGCCGGGCAACGTGCGCGAGCTGGAGAACGTGATCCAGCGCGCGATGGTGATGGCGACGAGCGGCGTGATCCTGCCCGAGCACCTGCCGATCGGCCCGGTTTCGGCGGCGGCGTCGGTGGCCGTGGACGCGACGCTCGAGGAGGTCATCGAGAAGAAGCTGATCGAGTGCGTCCGCGGGCTCCGGGAGCACACGAGCGCCAACCTCTACGACCTCCTGATCGGCCTCGTCGAGAAGCCGCTCCTGCGCGCCGTCCTGCGCGAGACAGGCGGCAACCAGGTGCGTGCCGCCCAGATCCTCGGGATCAACCGCAACACGCTCAGGAAGAAACTCGTCGAGCACGGCATCGACCCCGAGACCCTCGGCGGCTGACGCCGTGCCGGCCGTCAGGCGCGGCGGTAGAGCTCGGCGCCGGTCCGCCGGAACTCCTGGGCTTTCTCCTCGAGCCCCCGCGCCAGCGCCGCGGCGTCGTCGGCGACGCCGTGCGTGGCCGCGTAGTCCCGCACCTCCTGCGTGATCTTCATCGAGCAGAAGTGCGGCCCGCACATGGAGCAGAAGTGGGCCAGCTTGGCGCCCGCGGCGGGCAGGGTCTCGTCGTGGAACTCGCGCGCGGTCTCCGGATCGAGGGAGAGGTCGAACTGATCCTCCCAGCGGAATTCGAAGCGCGCGCGCGAGAGCGCGTCGTCCCACTCGCGCGCCCGGGGATGGCCCTTGGCGACGTCTGCGGCGTGGGCGGCGATCTTGTAGGCGATCACGCCGTCCTTGACGTCCTTGCGGTTGGGCAGCCCGAGATGCTCCTTGGGCGTCACGTAACAGAGCATCGCGGTGCCGAACCAGCCGATCATCGCCGCGCCGATCGCCGACGTGATGTGGTCGTAGCCGGGCGCGACGTCGGTCACGAGGGGGCCGAGCGTGTAGAAGGGCGCCTCGCGGCAGACGGCGAGCTGGCGGTCCATGTTCTCCTTGATGAGGTGCATCGGTACGTGGCCCGGGCCCTCGATCATCACCTGGACGTCGTGGTCCCACGCGATCGTCGTCAGCTCGCCGAGGGTCTCGAGCTCGGCGAACTGGGCCTCGTCGTTGGCGTCCGCGGTCGAGCCCGGGCGGAGCCCGTCGCCCAGCGAGAAGGCGACGTCGTAGGTCGCCATGATCTCGCAGATCTCGCGGAAATGGGCGTAGAGAAAGCTCTCCTGATGATGCGCGAGACACCACTTGGCCATGATCGAGCCGCCACGGGAGACGATGCCGGTCACGCGGCGGGCGGTGAGCGGGATGTAGCGGAGGAGCACGCCCGCGTGGATCGTGAAGTAGTCGACGCCCTGCTCGGCCTGCTCGATCAGCGTGTCGCGATAGATCTCCCAGGTCAGCTCCTCGGCCTTGCCGCCGACCTTCTCGAGCGCCTGGTAGATCGGCACGGTGCCGATGGGGACCGGGCTGTTGCGCAGGATCCACTCGCGCGTCTCGTGGATGTTCCGGCCGGTCGAGAGGTCCATGACGGTGTCGGCGCCCCAGCGGGTCGCCCAGGTCATCTTCTCGACCTCCTCCTCGATCGAGGAGGCGACTGCGGAGTTGCCGATATTGGCGTTGATCTTCACGAGGAAGGCCCGGCCGATGATCATCGGCTCCGCCTCGGGGTGGTTCACGTTGGCCGGGAGGATCGCGCGGCCGCGCGCGATCTCGTCGCGCACGAGCTCGGGAGCCAGCCCCTCCCGGAGCGCGACGAACTCCATCTCGGGCGTGATCTCGCCCCGGCGGGCGTAGTGCATCTGGGTGACGCGCCGTCCGGGACGTGCGCGGAGCGGGCGGCGCACGCCGGCAAACCTCACGCCGCCGAGCGTCGGGTCCTCGTCCCGCAGGCGCCGGTAGGCGGACGTGGGGCCGCGGAGCTCCTCGACGTCGCCGCGGCCCGTGATCCAGCCGAGGCGCAGCGGGGCCAGGCCGCGCTTGAGGTCGAGCGCGGCGTCCGGATCGGTCGAGGGCCCGCTCGTGTCGTAGAGGCGGAGCGGCGGGTGGCCGCCCGAGAGGGCGATCTCCCGCATCGGGACGCGGATGTCGGAACGGGATCCGGCGACGTAGACCTTGTGGGACGCTGCCATCTGGCCTCCCTTCGCTGGCATTAACCAGGTCAGGTTCATGCGGTCGGCGGCGGCGAGCCGCCCTCTCAGCCCGGTTCCCCGAGCTCCCGCGGTTGTCCGAGACGCTTCGATCGACCGCCAGGGTACGCCCGATCGGGCGCGCGTTCAAGCGACGGGTCAGTGGCTGCGGGTCAGTGGCCCCCGTTCGTGTACGTGGGCGCGGCGACGCCGTCGATCGCGACGTTGACGCACGCCGGGCGCCCGGATGCGAGCGCGCGGGCGAGCGCCGGCTCGAGATCCTCGGGCCGCTCGACCAGCTCGCCGTGCCCGCCGAGCGCCGCGGCCACCAGGTCGTAGCGCGACGGGGCGAGCTCGCAGCCCACCGTGCGGGCGGCGCCGTAGTGCCGGACCTGGAGCTGGTGCTCCGCGTTCCAGCGCGCGTCGTTGCCGACCACGCTGACGAACGGCAGGCCGTAGCGGACGGCGGTGTCGAGCTCGAGGGCGTGGAAGCCGAAGGTCCCGTCGCCGAGCGCCGCGATCACGCGGCGCCCGGGCAGCGCGAGCCGCGCGGCGCACGCCATCGGCAAGGCACTCCCGATCGAGCCCGAGAGGCCGTTGATGAGGCGCGTCTCGGCCTCGAGGCCGGCCTGGATCCACTGGCCGAACTCGCCGCCGTCGGCGACGAGCACACCCCCGCCCGCGAGGAGGGGCTGGATCGCGGCGCACACGCGGAGCGGGTGGATCGGCCGGCGCGTCGACGCAGAGAGCGCGTCCCACTCCGCCGGCCGCGTCGTCCGCGCCGCGGCGATCGCCTCGCCCCAGGCGGCGTGGCGCCACGGGCGGCCACGCGCCGCCTCCGCGAGGCGATCCATCATCGCTGCCGGCTCGCCGGCGAGCGCGAGGGCGACGCGTCCACCCGGCCGGAGCGCGCCTGGATCGGCGTCGACCTGGACGAAGCGGCAGCCGGCCTGGAACGCGGGCGGCTCGCCGAAGCGCAGCGCGAAGTCGAGCTTCTTCCCGCAGAGGAGCACCAGGTCGGCGTCGGCGAGCCGCGTCGCCGCGCCGTGGAGCCAGGGATCGTTGGTGCCGCGCGGGCTCTCCATCGGCAGCGCCGGGACGCCGGTGAGCCGCGAGAAGCGCTCGACCGCCGCGCGGCGGAGCGGCCGCGCCATCGCGGGCCCGAGCAGGATCAGCGGGCGCTCCGCGTCCGCGAGCAGCGCGAGCGCCCCGGCGATCGCCGCCTCACCGGGCGGTGCGGCGTCCGGAGCTCCGGCCGCCGCGCCGGCGGCGCTCGCGGCATCGTCCACGCGCGCCTCGAGGAGGTCTCCGGGCAGGCTCACGTGCACCGGTCCCGGGCGGCCTCGCCGCGCGATCTCGAGGGCGCGCGCCACGTCCTCGCCGAGCCGCGCCGCCTCGCTCGCGGCCCAGGCCGCTTTGGTGACCGGCCGCGCCGCGCCCACCTGGTCGATTTCCTGGAAGGCGCCGCGTCCCGCCTGGGCGCGCGGTGAGGCGCCGCTCAGGAGCACGACGGGCGACTCCGCCATCGAGGCGCCGTACAGCGCGGAGACGGCGTTCAGGTGGCCGGGCCCCGCGGTCACGAGCGCGACGCCGGGGCGCTCGGTGAGCCGTCCCCAGGCGTCCGCCATGTGGACCGCCGCGGCCTCGTGCCGCGTGTGGACGATCTCGACGCCGCGGCCGAGCGTCGCGTCGTAGATGGCCAGGATCTGGTTGCCGGACAGCGAGAAGAGCGTCCGGACGCCAGCGGCCACGAGCGCGTCCACCACCAGATCGGCGCCTCTGCGGGTCATCGGCGGGCTCAGGGGTACTACGGCGGCCGGCCTGAGTCAATCGTGCTATCATCACGCGCGATCCGCGAGGACCTCATGAAGATTTGCTTCTTCCATCTCATGCCGTACCGCTTCCTGCCAGCGGACTTCGAGACGCGCTACCGGTCCGTCTGGGTGGACGTGCCCCACAGCCTCTTCGACCCCGAGAAATGCCGCGGGCTCTACCAGGAGTACCTCGACGAGCTCGAGTTCGCGGAAGCCGAGGGCTTCGACGGGCTCTGCGTGAACGAGCACCACAACAACGCGTACGGGCTCATGCCGTCGCCGAACCTCATGGCGGCGGCACTGACGCGGCGGACGTCGCGCGCGGCGCTCGTCGTGCTCGGCGCGAGCCTCGCCGCCTACAATCCGCCGCTCCGCGTCGCCGAGGAGTTCGCGATGCTCGATCTGCTCTCGGGCGGCCGGCTCGTGGCCGGGTTTCCCGTCGGCACGTCGATGGACATGAACTTCGCGTACGGGATCGACCCGGCGACGCTCCGCGACCGGTACTACGAGGCGCACGACCTCGTGGTGCAGGCGTGGACCCGGCAGGAGGTCTTCGCCTTCAACGGCAAGTACACCCAGGTGCGGTACGCGAACATCTGGCCCCAGCCCCTGCAGAAGCCCCACCCGCCCGTGTGGATCCCCGGTGGCGGGAGCCTCGAGACCTGGGAGTGGACAGCGAAGCTCGACTACGTCTATTGCTACCTGTCGTACTACGGCTACAAGCGCGGGCGCGCCATCATGGACGGCTTCTGGGACGCGATCGGCGCGCTCGGTGCCGACGACAACCCCTACCGGGCCGGGTTCCTCCAGCTCGTCTGCGTCGCGGACACGGACGCCGAGGCCGAGCGCCTCTACTTCGAGCACGTGCACTACTTCTACCAGAAGTGCCTCAACGTCTGGGAGGGCTTCGCCGAGGCGCCCGGCTACCGCACGCTCAAGACGCTCCAGGCCGGCGTGCGGCCGCAGGTGGGCGGAGAAGCCAGGAAGATCCGCCAGTCGCTCGACTGGGGGAAGTATCTCGATCAGGGCTACGTGATCGCCGGCAGCCCCGCGACGGTGCGCCAGCAGCTCACCGAGTGCATCCGGAGCCTCCGGGTCGGCCACTTGATGGTGCTGCTGCAGATCGGCTCGATGCCGAAGGACCTCGCCCTCCACAACACCGCGCTCTTCGCGCGCGAGGTCATGCCGCACGTGCGCGAGCTCTGGCCCGGCTACAAGGACCGCTGGTGGCCCAGCGGCGGTGCGAGCTGAGGCCGTTCGACGGCCGAGGCGAGCGGTGACAATGATCGAAGACAGGATTGTCGAGATCCGGGACGGCGCCGTGGCCTTCCGCGTGCTCTCCGCGGGGCGGGGGACGCCGCTCGTCTACTTCCACTCGTTCCACGAGCGCGGCGGCTTCCCGCCCTTTCTCGAGCGCCTCGCCGCGCGCTACACGGTGTACGCCCCGTTCCATCCCGGCGTGCAGGGGTCGCGCGGCGTCGAGACGCTCGACGACGTCCTGGACCTCGTGCTCGGCTACGACGAGCTCCTCGACCGGCTCGGCCTGGCCTCGGCGCACCTCGTGGGCCACTTCTTCGGCGGGATGGTGGCCGCCGAGCTGGCCGCGACGCTGCCGCACCGGGCCTCACGGCTGGTCCTCGTGTCCCCGCTCGGGCTCTGGCGGGACGACGCTCCGCCGGCCGACGTCGTGATCCTGCCGGCCGAGGACCTGCCGGCGGTGCTCTGGGCCGATCCCGCGGCTCCTGTCGCGCGCGCCTGGGCGGCGCTGCCGTCGGACGAGGCAGCGAACGTCGCGGCCCAGCTCGAGTCGATCCAGCGCCGCGCGGCGATGGCCAAGTTCGTCTGGCCGATCCCGGACAAGGGAATCAAGCGGCGGCTCCACCGGATCGCGGCGCCGACGCTCCTGCTCTGGGGCGAGGCCGACCGCGCCAACCCGGTGGTGTACGCGGAGGAATGGCAGCGCCGCGTCAAAGGCGCGGCCCTGCGGCTCTCGCCCGGGGGCCACATGCTGCTCCACGAGGCTCCTGAGGCGGCGTCGGCCGTCGTTTCGGAGTTCCTCGGGTGACGCTCCTGGCGGGCAGCGCCGTCGTCACGGGGGGCGGCTCGGGCATCGGTCGCGCCATCGCCGTCGCCCTCGCGGCCCGGGGCGCTGCCGTCGCGGTCGTCGATCTCCTGCCCGAGGGAGCCCGCGAGACCGTCGCGGCGATCACTGCCGGGGGTGGGCGTGCGGCGCTCGTCCAGGCCGACGTGAGCCGCTGGGAGGACGTCGATCGCGCCGTCGGCACGGCGGTCCGGGAGCTCGGACCGCTCGGGATCCTCGTCAACGGCGCGGGCATCCTCGACGGCTACGAGCCGGGCGCGAGCATGTCGCCGGCGCTCTGGGAGCGCGTGATCGCGATCAACCTCACGGGGAGCTTCCTGGCCTGCCGCCGCGCGCTCGCCGAGCTGCTGCCGCAGGGGGCGGGCCGCATCGTGAACATCGCCTCGGTCGCCGGACTGGTCGGCTCGGGCGGCGGGCCCGCCTACACGGCGTCCAAACACGGCGTCGTCGGGCTCACACGTCAGCTCGCCATCACGTATGCCGCGCAAGGCGTCACCGTCAACGCGATCTGCCCGGGCGTGATCGCCACCGCCCTCCGGGCCAACTCGACGCGGATCCTCGGCGCCGACGCGCCCGTGATGCGGGGCGTGGGCGGCGACGAGGCCGCGATGCGCGCGATCACCCCCGCGGGGCGTCGCGGCACCCTCGAGGAAGTGGCCGCGGCGGCCTGCTACCTGGTGAGCGAAGAGGCCGCGTACGTCACCGGACAGACGCTGGTCGTCGATGGAGGCTGGACCGCCCGATGATCAAGCGCCCTATACCCCAGTGGGGTATTTTTCGGACGGGCGCGAAGCCCCAAGGGATGGTATTTCCGCTTTTCCTCCCCTCGTACATGTGGTAGTAATACCCCCGGGCAAGGGCGCTTGGCGTACCACCACAAGGAGGAGGGAAGCACATGGCGAAGGCGAAGAAGGCGTTCGGGGGGTACTCGATCTGCTTCAAGGGGTGCAAGGACACGCTGGAGTCCGTCTTCGGGGGCGCGCCGATCGGGCCGTCCGACATGACGAAGAAGATCTGGGGCTACGTGAAGCGGAAGAAGCTCGCCGGCAAGAAGTAACCGACGGACGGCGACATCCGGCCGTCCCGGGCGGCTCGCTTCCAGCGGGCCGCCTTTTTTCGTAGACTCCTCGTACACATCCGCCGGGAGGCCACGATGATCGTCAAGGAGACGGCGCGTTCGACCTACCTCGACGTCTCGCAGACCGCCTGGGAGCGGACGCGCTTCCCCGGCGTCGAGGTGAAGATGCTCTACCAGGATGCGTCGGGCCGACAGACCTCGCTCGTGCGGATGGCGCCCGGCGCGCGGCTCCCGACGCACCGTCACGTCGGCGTCGAGCAGAGCTACCTCCTCGAGGGCACGCTCGTGGACGAGGACGGCGCCTGCGGCGCCGGCGACTTCGTGTGGCGCCGCGCGGGCTCGGTGCACGAGGCGTGGTCGCCCGACGGCTGCGTCGTGCTCGGGATCTTCGAGCGACCGAACGAGTTCCTAGACGGGTAGCTGGTCGAGCCCGCGGATCACCAGGTCGGCGCTCACGCCGAGCTCCTCGGCAGGCGCGCCCGTCCGGTTGCACCAGGCGACCTGGTAGCCGAAGGCCTTGGCGCCCGCCACGTCCCAGGCGTTCGAGGACACGAACAGGAGCTCCCCCGCGGGGACGCCGAGCGTCCGGGGCCCGAGCGCGTAGACCTGCGGCGCAGGCTTGTACGTCTTCGCCGCGTCCACGGAGATGACGTGCTGCAGGTGCCGTCCGAGCCCGCTCGAGGCGACCGCGGCCGCGAGCATCCGGGGCGTGCCGTTCGAGAGGATCGCCCGCGGCCGGCCCGCGAGGCGCTCGAGCGCCGCCGTCACCTCGGGAAAGCACGCGAGCGAGAGGTAGGCCTCCATGAGCCGCCCGATCGCCTCCTCGCTCGCCGTGAGCCCGAGCCGCCGGACGGCGTAGCGGAGCGCCGCCTCGGTCACGGCCCAGAAGTCCTCGTAGCGCCCCATCAGGGCACGGAGCCACGTGTACTCGAGCTGCTTCTGCCGCCAGATGGCGGACAAGGCCGCCGGGTCGGTGGTGACCGCTCGGCCCGCCTCCACGACGGAATGGACGTCGAACAGCGTGCCGTAGGCGTCGAACACGTAGCCCCGAATCGCCACTGGGGTCCTCCTGCCGCCCGGCGCGGCGCCCTGGTCTAGTGCGTCGCGGCGCGCGATGGGCGGAACGCTGACTTCTTCGACGGCGGACGCGCGGGCTCGTCCGACTCGAGGCCGCTCTCCACGAACGCGTAGCGCAGGAGCTTCTTCGCGTCGAGGAAGGACAGCGCGCGGGTCCGCGCGCCGAGCACGACCATCACGAACTGCTGGCCGTTGCGCCACGCCGAGACGGCGAGGTTGAACCCGGCCTCGAGCGTGAACCCGGTCTTGAGGGCCTGCACGCCGCCCGGGTCGTTGAACAGCGGGATGTGGCGGGTGTACACGCGGCCGTTGAAGATGAACGTCTGGCCGCCCAGCATCGTCCGCGACGCCGGGTGGTCGTGGAGGAGCCGCGCGGTGAGCCTGGCGAGGTCGCGCGCCGTGCTCCGCTGGAGGGGGTCGGGCAGGCCGTGGGCGTTCGCGAAGCGCGTGCCGGTCAGCTCGAGGTCCCATGCCCTGGCGTTCATCCGCGCCACGAACGTCGCCTCGTCGCCGCCGAGGCGCTCGGCGAGCGCGGTCGCGGCGTCGTTCGCGGAGGCGATCGCCACTCCCTCCAGCAGCGTGCGAAACGCCACGTGGTCGCCCGCCCGGAGTCCCATGCGGTAGCGCGGCGTCTGCGCCGCGT
>Ga0156038_1009_pt1 | contig 11142 bp, 8 predicted proteins | sample RifCSPlowO2_02_FD_116150 | JGI IMG/M metagenome (GOLD analysis project Ga0156038, IMG submission 116150) | Candidatus Rokubacteria bacterium RIFCSPLOWO2_02_FULL_72_37
ACGAGCGCGGCGGCGGCGTAGATCCCGGCGAGCGCGCCGGTGACGTACGGCACGAGCGCGTACCGTCGCCGGAGCCCTTCGGGGAGGGCTGCAGACCGCGCTTCGAGCCACGCCCGATCGCCGGTCGCCGCGTTGTCACCGCACTGGTGGATCACCTGGGTGAGCTCGAGGAGCGCCGGCAGCGCCTCGCCGACGGCGCGATTGATCCGCTGCGCCCCCTGCGCGCCGCCCGTGACGTAGACGAGTGGCAGGGTGACGTCGAGCCCGAAGCGGGCCGCGGCGTCGGCCGGCGTCCCGCCGCGCAGCTCCGGGCGGAGCGGGTTGCCCGTGACGATGACGCGCGCCGCCGGGAAGCGGCGAGCCTCGTCGGGGTAGGTGACCGCGATGCGGCGGGCGAAGCGCGCGCTCAGCCGATTGGCGAGGCCGGGCACGGCCGTCTGCTCGTGCACCACGATCGGGATGCGCGCGGCCGCCGCCGCCAGGACCACGGGGACCGCGACGAAGCCGCCGGTCGCGAAGACGACCCGCGGCCGGAGCCGGCGCAGCAGACGCCAGGCGGCCAGGACGCCGGCAGGCACGTTGACGGCGAGGTCGAGGACGTTCCGCCACGCCCAGGCGCGCCGCAGCTTGCCCGTGGGGATGGCGAAGTAGGGGATGCCGGCCTCCGGCGCGCGCCGGGCCTCGACGCCCGCGCGCGAGCCGATCCACGCGCAGCCGATTCCCCGCGCCGCGAGCAGCGCGGCGACCGCGAGGCCGGGGCTCGTGTGGCCGCCGGTGCCGCCGCCCGTGATGAGGATGAGCGGGCGCATCCCTAACGAGCGTGCTCGCGGTGGCGCTCGAGCGCCAGGGCGAGCAGCCGGTCCACGAGGGCGGGGTAGGCGAGCCCCGAGGCCTCCCACATCCGGGCGTAGGCGCTCGTGGCCGTGAAGCCCGGGATCGTGTTGATCTCGTTCACGAGGATGCGGTCACCTTCGAGGAAGAAGTCCACCCGCGCCATGCCCGCGCAGTCGATCGCGCGGAACGCCGCGACCGCGAGCTCCTGGAAGCGCCCCGTCTGCTCGGGCGTGACCGGCGCGGGGACGGTCAGCCGCGCCTGACCCTCGGCGTACTTGGTCGCGTAGTCGTACCACTCGCCGTCGTAGGTGACCTCGCCGGGCAGGGAGGCCAGCGGCTCGTCGTTGCCGAGCACGCTCACTTCGACCTCGCGGCCGTGCACGGCGCGCTCGACGAGGAGCTTGCGGTCGTAGCGCGCGGCGTCCTCCAGGGCGGCCGGCAGCGCCGCGGCCCCGGAGACCCTGCCGATGCCGACGCTCGAGCCCAGGTTCGAGGGCTTCACGAAGCAGGGGAAGCCGATGGCCGCGGCGATGCGGCGCTCGACGGCCGACGGCGCACGCCGCCACTCGGCGCGCAGGACCACCGCGTGCTCGACGATGGGCAGGCCGTGCGCGCAGAAGATGGTCTTCATCGTGACCTTGTCCATCCCGACGGCGGAGGCGAGCACGCCGGCGCCGACGTAGGGCACGTCGGCGAGCTCGAGGAGCCCCTGGATCGTGCCGTCCTCGCCGTACGGTCCGTGCAGCGCGATGAACACCACGTCGAGCCCCTGGCGCAGCTCGGCCGGGAGCCCGCCCGCCGGCTCGGCTCGGACCAGGCCGGCCGTCGTCGAGGCCTCGGCGGTGTCGGCGCGGTCGGCGAGCGCCTTCTTCACGGCGCCGGCGGCGTCGTCGGCCGGCAGCGCCAGGCGCGCCTCGGCCGCCAGCGCGCGAAGGGGGTCGCCCCCGACGAGCCAGCGCCCATCGCGGGCGATGCCGAGGGGAACCACGACGTGGCCGCGCGTCTCGAGGGCCGCGATCACCGACGCCGCCGAGGCCAGCGACACCTCGTGCTCGCCCGAGCGCCCACCGAAGATCACACCGACGCGGAGGCGCGGCATGTCAGGTCATCGCGACGAGGAGCGCGCGCGCGATCAGCGCCGCCGCCTCGCGCACCCATGGATACCAGACCTCGCGCGCGAGCCATCCCGCGACGGCGATCGCGCCGTAGGCGACCGCGGTGAAGAGCCAGTCCGGCAGGCTCCCCGAGGGGACGAAGGCCCGGAGGAGCCCCGCGAGGATGGCGCCGGAAAACGTGTAGAGCCCCAGGGCGGACAGGACCGCGAGCGGCGAGAGCATGAGGAACATGAAGCTCGTGATGATCGCCTCGCCCCGGCCCATCGGGCTCCGGAACACCTCGATGGTGCCCTCGGCGGCGAGCCGCTCGAGCGCCAGCTCGACGTGGCCCCACGTGACGAGGCCGAAGTAGGACGCCAGGAAGAGCGCGGTCGCGACGAGCAACAGCGTGTGGCGCCAGCGCCACCACTCCAATCGCGTCATGGCTGCTCCCGGGATGCCCGGCGCTCCGCCCGCCAGCGCCGCCAGTCGGCGAGGCGGCGGCCGAGCTCCGCTTCGAACCCCCGGTCCGTCGGCCGGTAGTACTCGCGGCCGCGCACGGTCTCTGGGAGATCCTCCTGCTCCGTCCGCGTCCCGGGCTCGTCGTGCGCGTACCGGTAGCCGGCGCCGTAACCGAGCTCCCGCATGAGTCGCGTGGGCGCGTTGCGGATGTGCAGGGGGACGGGCTCCGCCGGACGCTCGCGGACGTCGGCCTGCACGGCACCGTAGGCGACGTACGTCGCGTTCGACTTCGGCGCCAGCGCGAGGTAGAGCGTGGCCTGCGCCAGCGCGAGCTCGCCCTCCGGCGTGCCGAGGAAGTCGTAGGCGTCCCTGGCCGCGAGCGTCAGGGCGAGCGCGCCCGGGTCGGCGTTCCCGATGTCCTCCGAGGCGAAGCGGACGAGGCGCCGGGCGACGTAGAGCCGGTCCTCGCCCGACTCGAGCATGCGGACGAGCCAGTAGAGCGCCGCGTCGGGGTCGGAGTCCCGCAGCGACTTGTGCAGCGCGGAGATCAGGTTGTAGTGCTCCTCGCCCGCCTTGTCGTAGAGGAGCGTCCGCCGCTGGGCGGCCTCGCGGATGGCGGTCTCGGTCACCGTGCGCTGGCCTCCCTCGGCCGGGCCGAGCTTCACAGCCAGCTCGAGCACGTTCAGCGCGGTGCGCGCGTCGCCGTTGGCGATCCCCGCGATCAGGCGGAGCGCGTCCCCGGTGACGAGCGGGGCCTGCGCGGCGAGGCCGCGCTCGGCGTCGTCGAGGGCGCGCCGCATGATCACGGAGAGATCCGCCTCGTCCAGCGGGTGGAGCACGTACACCCGGCAGCGCGACAGCAACGCGGAGTTCACCTCGAACGACGGGTTCTCGGTCGTGGCGCCGACGAGGACGAGCGTGCCCTTCTCGACGTGCGGCAGGAAGGCGTCCTGCTGGGCGCGGTTGAAGCGGTGGATCTCGTCCACGAACAGGATCGTGCGGGCGCCCTGCCGCGCGCGCGCGCGCGCGGCCTCGGCGATCACCTCGCGGATCTCCTTCACGCCCGAGAGCACCGCGGAGAAGGCGACGAAGCGGGCGCCGGCGACGTGCGCCATCAGCGAGGCGAGCGTGGTCTTGCCCGAGCCGGGCGGGCCCCACAGGATCATCGAGTGCATCTCGCCGCTCTCGAGGGCGACGCGCAGCACGCGCTGCGGGCCGAGCAGGTGCTCCTGGCCGACGACCTCGTCCAGCGTCCGCGGGCGCATCCGGTCGGCGAGCGGCCGGGGCGCGCCGCGGGCCGGGGGCCCGGACACCGGCGGGTCGAAGAGGTCCACCTCAGCCACCATCGCCGCGCGCGGCCAGCCACGCGGGCAGGTGCCCGAGCTCGTCCAGGTGCGCGACGGGGCTGACCCGCCGCCGGGCGAGCGTGGCGCGGTCGGCGCGGTAGGCGACGAACGGCACGCCGGCGGCGGCCGCGGCGAGCCCGTCCACCCACGAGTCGCCCACGACGACGGCCCGCCGGGCAATCCCCGCGTCGCCGGCGCGCCCGCCGAAATGGGCGGCGATGACGCGCCAGCCATCGGGGTCCGGCTTGAGCGCGCGCATGTCGTCGCGGGTCACGACGGGGTCGAGCAGACCGGCGAGCCCGAGGCGCTCGAGCGCGGGCAAGGTGATGGCGCGGGCGTTGTTGGTCCAGAGCGCCGTCGCCAGGCCGAGGCGGCGGGCGCCGAGGACCGCGTCGCGCGCGCCGGGCTCGAGGACCGCGGCGTCCATCGCCCGCCGCTCGTGGCCCAGCGCGACCGCCCAGAGCGCGTCCTCGAGCCGGGGCGCCTCCGTCCGGCACCAGTCGATCAGCTCGCCCACCCGCCAGCGCCCGGTCCGGGCCGGCAGCGGCCCCCGCTCGCGCTCGATGAGGGCCTGCATGTCCACGGCCATTGCCGCGAGGTCCAGCGGCGTCCGGACGAGCGTGTGGTCGAGGTCGAACACGCACGGACCCACGCTGTGACCGTACCACAGCCGTGCTACGATGGGGTGCCATCATGACGCGACGACAGCCGGTCTTCGCCGCGTTCGCGCTCCTGCTCGTTGCGATCTCGGTGCCCCATCCCGCCGCCGCGCTCGGGGAAGCCGAACGGCTCTGGATGGTCGGTGAGCGGTCGTTCGCGGACGGTCTCTACCCGGTCGCCCGCCGCACGCTCGAGCGGTTCGTCGCCGAGTATCCGGCCGACGCCCGGCTCCCGGCCGCGCTCCTCATCCTCGGCAAGGCGCGGCTCGCTCTCGGCGACGTGGAGCCGGCGCTCGAGGCCTTCCGCCGCGCCGCGCCGCCGGACGCCGCCGGCCCCACCGCCCTCGAGGCGAAGTTCTGGGAGGCGGAGACGTTGTTCCGGCTCAAGCGGTACGCCGAGGCGCGCACGGCGTACGACGCGGTGCTGCGGCGCGACGCCGCCTCGCCGCACGCGCCGGAGGCGCTCTACGGCCTGGCGTGGAGCGAGCTCGAGCTCAAGCGCCCCGAGCCGGCCGTCGCCGCGTTCCGCGACTTCCTCGCGACGTGGCCGCAGCACGCGCTCGCGCCGTCGGCGACGTTCTACCTGGCGCGGACGCTCGTCGAGCTCACGCGCTACGCCGATGCAGAGCCCCTGCTCGGCGACTTCGCCGCGAAGCACCCCGGCCACGCGCTCGCGCCCGACGCGCAGTACCTGCTGGGCCTGGCCCGCGTGCGGGCGGGCGACCACCGCGCCGGCGTCGCCGACCTGCGCGCGTTCGTGGCCGCGCACCCGTCCCACCCACTGGCGCCCGCCGCCCAGCGCGTGATCACCGAGACGCTGACGCGCTACGGCGACCGGCAGGAGCTGCTCGAGACCTACAAGACGCTCCTGGAGCAGACGCCGCCGAGCGCGGAGGCGCTCTACGACGCCGGGTCGATCGCGGGCCGGCTCGACCGCCGGCGCGATCAGGAGGCGGCGTGGAAGCGGCTGGCAAAGGAGTTCCCCGAGCACGCGCTCACCCACCGTGCCGCCCTCGAGCTGGCGAACGCCGCCTACAAGCGCCACGAGTGGAAGGAGGCAGCGGCACAGGCACACGCGGCCACCGCTTCCGCGGAGACCGGCGTCCGCGCGGAGGCGCTCCTGCTGGCCGGGGAAGCCGACCTGAAGCTCCGCCGGCTCGCCGCGGCCGCGAAGTCGTTCGAGGCGGTCGGCGGCGTGGCGAACGTCGAAGCGGGCGTGCGCTACCGCGCGCTGGCCGGCCTCGGGCTCACGCGCGAGCAGCAGCAGAACTGGAAGGCCGCGCTCGCGGCCTACGAGACCGTGGCCAGCAAGAGCCCCGACGCCACGCTGCGCGAGTGGGCCAAGGACCGCGCCAAGGCCGTGCGCGGACGGATCAATGCGACGCGCGCTCGCTAGCCTCCTGCTCGCCGTCGCGCTCGCGGCGCCGTCGGGCGCCGGCGGCGCCGCCGTGCAGCCGCTGGCGCCGCCGCCCCCCGAGCTCGAGGCGCTCGTCCCCTATGCCGCGGCGCCGATCGAGAAGCCGCCGGTCGCCGTGCCGACGCTGCCGCTTCCGGCGGCGCCCGCGGAACTACCCCAGCTGCCGCCCGCGGCGATCGTCCTCCCGCTGACGCCGAAGCCCGCGGCCTTCGTCGCGCCGCCGGGCACGCTCCCCTGCGTCGGGGCCTGGCTCGGGATCGTCTCGAAGGCGCTCGAGTGCGGCCGCGCCCGCTTCGCCCGCGGCGAGTACGACGATGCCGTGGGCGCACTCGAACAGGCCGCGCGCGGCGGCGGGGAGCGCGAGCTGGTCACCGAGGCGCGCTACTGGCTCGGGGAGGCGTACTACCACCTCGGCCGCATCGAGCAGGCCGACTGGCTCTTCCGCCAGGTCGTGCAGACGTCAGCGCCCGGCGGTGACTGGCTCGTCTGGAGCCGGCACGCGAGCGGCTGGACGGCGCTCCGCCTGCGCGACCCGGCCCGGGCGCGCGAGAGCTTCAGGGAGCTCCTCGCCGGCCCGGTGCCCGCGACGCTCGCCCCGTGGGCCCGCCACGGTCTCGGCCTCGCCGAGTACGCGCAGGGGCGCTGGGACGACGCGCTCCAGGCCTGGACCGCCCTCGTCGGTGCGGGCGTCCCCGCGGCGCTGTCGCGCGACGTCTCGTTCTGGCTGGGGGAGACGCTCGGCCGCGTCGGCCAACACGTGCGCGCGGGGGAAGAGCTCAGCCGATTCGTGCAGGGCGGCGCCCATCCGCTGCTCGACGCGGGCTGGCTCCGGCTCGGCTGGTGGAGCCTCGCGGCCGGACGCCTCCAGGAGAGCGCGGCCGCGTTCCGGACCTATCTCGCGCCGCCCGCGACGCCGGCCGCGGACTGGGCGAAGGCCGGGCTCGCGCTCGCCCTGCTGCCCGACGACGTCGGCGCGGCGCGCGCGGCGGCCCGCGACCTCGAGAGCCGCCGGTCCCCGCTCGCCCTGGCCCTTCAGCTGCGCTTCGCGCGCACGCTCTTGCAGATCGGGCGGCCGGCGGACGCGCGCGCGCTCGTCCAGCAGTTGCTGGGGGCGAGGCTGCCGCCCGACGTGCGCGCGTGGCTCCTGTTGCTCGACGGCGACGCCTTCCACAGCGACGGGAACCGCGACGAGGCGCGCACCCAGTACGACCTCGCCCGGAACGCCGGCGGCGCGACCGGCTGGATCGCGACGGTACGTCTGGCGCGGACGAACTACGAGATGCGGGAGTTCGCGCAGGCGGCGCGCGACCTGGCGCCCGTGTTCGCGGCGAGCGTGCCGCCCGACGTCCGGCTGGCGGCGCTCCTGCTCGCGGGCGAGGCTGCCTACCACGCGGGGGATCACGCCGCCGCGGGCGCGACGTTCCGGCGGGTGCTCGTCGAGTTTCCGGCCGGTTCGGAAGCGGCCGACGCTCGGCTCGGCGTCGCCTGGGCGGCGCTTCGAGACGATCGCCCCGACGATGCGCGGCGGGAGTTCCTCGACTTCGCCCAGGCCCTGCCCCAGCACCCGTACACGCCCGATGCGCTCGAGCTGGCGGCCGAGCTCACGCTCAAGCTCGGCGCCGACCCGCAGGGCGCGCGTCAGCTCCTCGAGCGGATCGTCGCCGAGTATCCGAGCCACCCGCGCGCGGAGTTCGCGCGGCTCAACCTGGCGCTGGTGGCGCTGCGCGCGGGCGATGCGCGCAGCGCGGCGTCCGAGCTGGACGCGTGGATCACCCGGGCGCCGTTCCCGCCGCTGCTCGGCCGGGCGTACGCGGCGCTCGGCGTGGCGCGGCTCGGCGAGGGCCAACCGGAGGAGGCCGGGCGGGCATTCGCGCGCGCCAGGGCCGAAGGCGTGGGCGCGCTCGCGGCGCTCGGTCTCGCCACGGCGGCGCTCGCGCAGCGGCAGCTCGATGCCGCCGCGCGCGCTTTCAGCGAAGCCCGTGACACCGGGACGCCCGCCGTCGCCGCGGCGGCGGAGCACGGCCTGGCCGTCGTCGCCTTCCACCGGGGCGCCGGGCGGGACTTCAAGCAACCGGCGCTGGCGGCACTCGCGGCGGCGCCCAAGGGCCCCGCCGCGCCGCGGCTCCTCTACGCGCTCACCGGCATCGCCGTCGCGGAGCGGGAGTTCAAGGAAGCGCTCGGCTTCGCCGGGCGGCTCGTCGACGAGTTCCCGGCCGACCCGGCGGCCGACGACGCGCTCGAGCGCGTGGGCGCCGGCGCCGCCGCGGCCAAGCCGCCCGCGTGGCCGATCGTGTACGAGGCGTACACGCGGCTCCGGCAGCGGTACCCGGACAGCCCCTTCGTCGCGCCGGCGCGGGTGACGCTCGCCAAGGCGCAAGTGGAGACCGGCCGCGCCGCGGACGCGCGCGCCGAGCTCGAGCGGTTCGTGACCGCGGCGCCCACCGACCCGCAGGCGGCGCCCGCCTGGGAAGCGCTGGCGCGGGCGCGCGCGGCGACCTACGACCGGGCGGGCGCGCGCGAGGCCTACGCGCGCGCGATCGCCCAGGGCGCGGCGCTCGGCCCCGAGGCGCTGCTGGACTACGCGCGCCTGCTCGTCGACGACCGCCGCTTCGCCGAGGCGCGCAAGGTCGCCGAGCCCCTGCTCCGGCGCGAGGACCGGGCGGCCGTGGCGCGCGCCGCGTACACGATCGCCGACGCCTGGCAGGCCGAGGGCGACCAGCTCGCGGCCGTCGAGTACTTCATGACCGCGGCCTACGTCGCGCCGGGGTCACCGGCCGGCCGCCGGGCGCTCCTCGGCGCGGGGTGGAGCTTCAGGGTGCTCAAGCAGCCCGACGCGGCCGCGACCGTGTACCGGAAGCTCCTGGCCCAGGCCGACCTGCCGGCCGATCTCGCCGAGGAGGCGCGCAAGGGCTTAAAGGATCTCGGGAAGTGAACGGGTACGGCGGGCGCCTCCTGTTCGTGGACCTCGGGAGCGGCGCCGTGCGCATCGAGCCCCTTTCCGCCCGCACGGCGCGGGCCTACCTCGGGGGCAATGGGCTCGCAGCCCGCCTGCTCTACGATCACGTGCCGGCTGGCACCGACCCGTTCGCGCCCGGGAACGCCGTCGTGTTCGGCGTCGGACCGGTCACGGACACCACCGTGCCCGGCAACAGCCGCGCGTGCGTCGCGACCCGGTCGCCGCTCACCGGGCTCTTCTTCGACTCGACCTTCGGCGGACGCTTCCCCGCGACCCTCAAGCGCACGGGCTTCGACGCGGTGCTGATCACCGGCCGTGCCGCGGCGCCGTCATACCTGGCGATCACGGAGCACGGCGCCGAGATCAAGCCTGCCGCGCACCTCTGGGGCCGCTCGACGCGGGAGACCGTCCAGGCGCTCGGCGCCGCCGAGGGCGCCGAGGCCGACGCGATCGCGATCGGCCCGGCGGGCGAGCAGCGGGTGCGGTTCGCCGCGCTCGCGCACTACTGGAAGAACCGCGAGGGCGTCGCGGGTCGGGGCGGCATCGGCGCCGTGCTCGGCGCCAAGAACATGAAAGCCGTCGTCGTGCGCGGCGCGCGCAAGACCGACGTCGCCGATCCCGCGGGTCTCCGGAGCCTGATCGACGAGACGCGCGAGCCCTTGAAGAAAGGCACGCAGGCGCTCTCGACCTACGGCACGCCCTTCCTGGTCGGGCCGATCAACGCGCTCGGCGCGCTCGGCAGCTACAACCTGAAACAGGAGGTGTTCGCCGAGGCGCGCGCGGTCGGCGGCGAGGAGATGAAGGCCCGCTACCACGACCGCGACACGACGTGCCTCAAGTGCCCGGTCGCCTGCGGCAAGCAGTACGCGATCCCGTCGGGCGAGTTCGCCGGGCGGCGGGCGAAGATGCCCGAGTACGAGACCGTCTTCGCGCTCGGGCCGATGCTCGGCCTCGCGGACCCCGAGGCGCTCATCGTCGCCAACGATCTCTGCGACCTGCTCGGGATGGACACGATCTCGATGGGCGTGACGCTCGCCTTCGTCTGCGAAGCCCTCGAGCGCGGCTGGCTCACGAAGGCCGACGTGGGCGTGCCCTTCGGCTGGGGCGACGGCCGCGGCATGCTCGCCCTCGTCGAGCAGACGGCGCGCCGGGAGGGCTTCGGGGCGCGGCTGGCCGAGGGGGCGTGGCGCCTGGCCGAGAGCGTGCACCCGGAGGGCACGAAGCTCGTCTACGCGGTCAAGCGCCTCGAGTTGCCCGCGCACTCGGCGCGCGCGCTCAAGGGCCTCTCGATCGGCTACGCGACCGCCACGCGCGGCGGCAGTCACCACGACACGCGCCCGACGCCGCAGTACGCGCCGAGCTTCGACCGCCGCGGCACCGCGGGCAAGCCCCTGTTCGCCGCGCGGAGCCAGCACTTCACCGCGGTGGGCGACTCGCTCGTGCTCTGCCGCTTCACGGCCGAGCGCGGCTTCGGCCTCTTCGTGGAGGAGCCGTACGCACGCATGCTGCGCGCCGTCACCGGCTGGGACGTGACGGTCGAGGAACTCGAGCGCGCCGGCGAGCGCATCGTCAACCTCGAGCGCCTCTTCAACGTGCGCGAGGGCGTCCGCCGGGCCCAGGACACGCTGCCGTGGCGGGTGATGCACGAGCCCATCCCCGACGGCCCCTCGGCCGGCATGCACTGCCCGCCCGCCGAGCTCTCGGCCATGCTCGACGAGTACTACGCCCTCCGCGGGTGGGACGCGGACGGCGTCCCCACGCCCGGCCGCCTCGCCGCCCTCGGCCTGTCGGCCTGACGCCCGCTCGGTGCTACGATAGCGCTCGGACCACGGGCGGCTAGCTCAGCTGGGAGAGCGCAGCCCTTACAAGGCTGAGGTTGCAGGTTCGAGCCCTGCGCCGCCCACCACCATTCTTTCGGGCATTTCCGCACGTTCTCGGTCGTTTCGATGTCACGGCCGAGTGACCGCAAAAGGACAGAAAAGGCCGCTTTCGGACAGCGAAGTGGCAGCGGAATGGCAGCAACCTAATGTGGGAGGAATCTTGAAGCGCGTGACTTGGCAGACGATCGAGGGTGGAGTCGATGAAGCCATCCAGTTGTGCCGCCATGTCGGTCTTGTGGACCTGATCGAAAGGAGTCGCTTCACTGCATATCGGCAGCGCCTGAGGGAACTAAGATTATGGGGATGATCTGGCACCTCGGCACGATTGCGGTCGACGAGGAGACACACTTGGCCACCTTCGTTCAAGAGACGACGGTGAACGGCTTCATCCGCAGAAGCGAGGAGGATGATCGAGAGCTGAGGATGATGTACGAACGAATCCGCAGGTTCTTCTACTGAAGGCCGCGTGATGACAGCCACGTGCCGACCGGACC
>Ga0156038_1081_pt4 | contig 11077 bp, 11 predicted proteins | sample RifCSPlowO2_02_FD_116150 | JGI IMG/M metagenome (GOLD analysis project Ga0156038, IMG submission 116150) | Candidatus Rokubacteria bacterium RIFCSPLOWO2_02_FULL_72_37
TGGAGCCTCCGGCGGCGAGGGGGGAGGGGCCGACCGCGTGGCCCACGGCGGCGACGCGAAGTGGCTGCGCGGCAGGACGGGCATCTCCATCGGGTCGCCGGCCGCCGGCGCGGGCGCGGGCGCGGGCGCGGGCGGCGGCCTCAGTGGCACGGGCGGCCGCCGGCGCACGGGATGGCGAGACCGGGACGGCGAGATGAGCTCGAGAACGCCCAGCACGAGCAGTCCGATCGCGCCGGCGGTCGCGATCAGGATGAGCGCCTCTTCGCTCAGCACGGCACGTCCACGGCGCGGCGCTCGGCGATCGAGCGGTAGGCGGCGAGGACGACGGCGAGGTCTCGCCGACCCGCGACGCCGTCCATCTCGGGCGATGCGCCCGTCGCGATCGCGCTCTCGAAGGCCTTCAGCATGGCTTCGTGGCCTCGCGTATCCCGGACGAACAGGCGGATCCGCGCGCCGTCGACACCGCGCAGCAGGACCCACCGGCCCCGGTTGTCGGCGAAGCACGTGCCGTCGACGCCCGTGACTGTCGACCATTGAAACCGGGGGACGCCCCGCGCGCCAAGAGAATTGGCGAGGAGGCCCACGACGCCGCCGGCGAGCTCGACGAGCACGTCCACCGCGTCCTCGCCTCCGAGCTCGACCGTCTGCGGCGGCCTGAGCGCGAAGACCCGCCGCACCTCGCCACCCCACGCGCGCAGATTGTGGACGTAGTGGATGCCGCCGTCGAGGAGGGTGCCGCCGCCCGCCGCGGCGACCCCGAGCCGCCAGCCCGCATGGCGCCGGAAGCCGCGCGCGACGAGGTGCAGCTCGCGCAGCGCGCCCAGTCGCCCCGCGGCGATCTGCGCGCGGACGTGGCGGAAGGCCGGCATGAAGTGGAAGTTCTCGCCGACCAGCAGGACGCGCTCCGCGACGCGGGCGGCGGCGATCATGCGATCGGCCTCCGCGAGCGTGCGCGCGATCGGCTTCTCGACGAGCACGTGCAGACCCGCGTCGAGCGCGAGCAGCGCGTCGTCGAGGTGCCGGTCGTGCGGTGTGCACACGACGGCCCCGCACGCGCGCGGATCGCGCACCGCCTCAGCGTACGAGCCGAACGCGTCGGCGGCGCCGTGGGCCCGCGCGAACGCGCGCGCCCGGGCGAGGTCGCGGCTCGCGGCGAGCACCGGGATGCCGAGCCGCCGCGCGGCGGCCGCGTGGCGCCGCGCGATCCAGCCGCACCCCAGCAACACGAGGGCTCGCGGGGCCATGAAGTTTGATGCTAGCATGGGCCCGACAAGGGGGGGCTCATGCGCAGGGTCGCGGTGATCGGCGTCGGGGTGACGAAGTTCGGGAAGCACGAGCGCAGCTCGTCCGAGCTGTTCGCCGAGGCGGCTGCCGATGCGCTGGCCGACGCCGGCATCGACGCGGCGGCGGTCCAGGCCGTCTACTACGGCAACGTCGTGGGCGGCGAGACGGAGCACCAGCTGCACACGAGCCCGCAGGCGGCGTCGATCCTGGGCCTGCCCGCGGTGCCGACGACGCGGTTCGAGAACGCCTGCGCGTCGTCGCACGTCGCCTTCCGCCACGCCGTCATGGAGATCGCCGCGGGCGTCTCCGACGTGGTCCTCTGCGGCGGCGGCGAGCGGGTGCTCAACGTCCCGACCGCCGACTCGACCGAGTACTTCGCGTACTGCTCGGACGCGGCCTGGGAGCAGCCGCTCGGCCTCACCTTCCCCGGGGTCTTCGCGCTGATCGCGCGCGCCCACATGCAGAAGTACGGGACGACGGAAGAGCAGATGGCCGCGGTCGCCGTGAAGAACCACCGGCACGCGCTGCACAATCCCAAGGCGCAGTTCCAGAAGGAGATCACGCTCGCGCAGGTGATGCAGAGCGCCTACGTCGCCGACCCGCTGAAGCTCCTCGACTGCTGCCCGTTCACCGACGGCGGCGCGGCCGTGGTGCTCGCCTCCGAGGAGGTGGCGCGGAAGTCCCGCAAGCCGGTCTGGGTGCTGGCCTCCGCCGCGGCCTCCGACTGGATGCTGATGGCCGACAAGCGCGATCTCTCGCGTGTGCCGGCGACCGAGCGCGCGGCGGCGGCCGCGTACCGCCAGGCGGGGCTCACCCCCTCCGACGTGGACGTGGTCGAGCTGCACGACTGCTTCACGATCGCCGAGATCGTCGCCACCGAGGGGCTGGGCCTCTTCGAGCCCGGCGCCGGCGGTCGCGCCGTCGCCGAGGGCCTGACGAGCCTCGGCGGCAAGATCCCGGTGAACGTCTCCGGCGGACTCAAGGCGAAAGGGCATCCGATCGGCGCGACGGGCGCCGCGCAGATCGGCGAGGTCGTCACGCAGCTCCGCGAGGAGGCCGGCCCCCGGCAGGTCCAGGGCGCCAGGAAGGGCCTCACCCACACCCTCGGCGGCAACACCGCGACCGTCTGCGTGAGCCTGTTCGGCCGTGACTGACCCCGGGGCGGTCACGCTCAAGCGCTTCTTCGAGCGCGTCCGTGAGGGCGAGCTCACCGGGATCCGCTGCACCAAGTGCGGCGCGCTCGAGATCCCGCCGCGCGCGCTCTGCCCCGCCTGCCACGCCCGTGCGTGGGAGCCTGCGCCGCTCGCCGGCGAGGGCGTCATCGCGAGCTTCACCGTGATCCGCGTCGCCCCGCGCGCCCACGAGGGCGCCGTCCCCTACGCGATCGCTGCTGTGAGGCTCACGGAAGGCCCGTCGGTCCTGGGCCGTGTCGTGGACATCCCGCTCGAGCGGCTCGCCATCGGCCTGCCCGTCCGCTTCCGCCCGCTCGTCCGGGGCGCGGAGGCCGCGATCGGCTTCGGCCCTGCCTGACCCTCAGCCGAGGAGGTCGGCGACCGTCAGCGCCAGATCGGGGAACGCCTCCGGGCTCACGCGCTCGCTCCGCCCGAGCACGCGTGCGTCGGCGTACTCGGCACCCGCCGGCCGGCGATACACCTCGAGCGCGTCGGCGCCGAGATCCGCGAGCCAGACCTCCGCGATTCCGGCGCGCGCGTAGAGCGCGAGCTTCACGCCCCGGTCCGTCTCGGCCGAGCTGTCCATGACCTCGACGAGCAGCAGCACGTCCTCCGGCCCGGGCCGCCCGGTGGCGTAGAAGTCCGCGCGTCGACGCAGGAGCGTGACGTCCGGCTGGGGAACCGACCGCGCCACGCGAAACCCAACAGGGTTCTGGCCCCAGACGATACAGCGCTCGCCGAGGCGCGCCGCGAACACGTCGCTCATCCGCGCGACGACGCTCGCGTGGCGGTCTCCGATCGGGGTCATCTCGACGATCTCTCCGTCGAGCAGCTCCACCCGGTCGCACTGGGTCAGCACCCCGGCCTGGGCCAGCCGGTCGTACTCGTCCACGGTGAACCGGTAGCGTCTGAGCATGACCGCCATCGTCACGCCTCCTGTGCCCGCATTCTAGGCCTGCGCGCCCCGGCGGTCAGCCGCACGCAAGCGGCTCCCTGCAGTCGATCACGCTGCTGCCGCCACGTCAGCGGCCAATATCTGATACATCCCGGGCAAGCGCGCCGGCCCGTGATGGCGGTTTGCGCTGCGCCGGCAGCCTCGCCAGGCCAGGCTCAGGCGAGCTTGAGCAGGCGGGCGGCGTTGCCGCCGAGGATGCGCTCCCTGGCCTCGGCGCTGAGCGGCAGCGCGCGGATCGCCTCGACGTTGCCCTTCATGGTCGGCACGCTCGGCCAGTCGGAGCCGAACAGCACCTTGTCGCTCACCCGCTCGAGGTCGGAAAAGTAGTCGAGCAGGCGCTTGGGCGGCAGGCCCGCGATCTCCATGTACACGTTCTGCCGCATGCGGGCGAGCGTGTAGGCGGTGTCGTACCAGAGGGGCCGGCCGCTGTGGGTGATGATCGCGACCAGGTCGGGGAAGTCCACGGCGACGTCGTCGATGTGCATGGGGTCGCCGTACTTGATGCGCGAGGCCGGAAACGCGGACGTTCCGGTGTGCCACTTGACCGGGATGCCGAGCTCCTGGGCCTTCGCGTACACGGGGTACAGCATCCGGTCGTTCGGATAGAAGTAGTTGTAGGTCGGGTAGAGCTTGAGGCCGCGGAAGCCGCGCTCGCGCACGAGCCGCTCAAGCTCCTGCGCCGGGTTCTCGATGAGGTAGGGATTGATCGAGGCGAACGGGATCAGGCGCGGATGGCCCTGGCAGATCCGCTCGACGGTCTCGTTGCTCCCGATCGCCGAGGTGATCGGGGCCAGCTCCGCGAGAATCACGCCGTAGTCCACCCTGGCGTCGTCGAGCACGCGCTCGTACGCCTCGCCGCTGGCGTGGCGCTCGACGAACGCCGCGAAGGAGCCGTAGGCGCGCGCCATCTCCCGGTCCATGAACGCGACGAACGACGCCGGCGCCTCGATCGGCCAGTCGTAGACGTGGATGTGGAAGTCGACGACCGGCATCAGGGGAACACCCGGCGCGCCATCGGCGCCATCTTCAGCTCGATCAGGATGTTCTCGCCGCCGCCCTCGGGCGGCACCGCGCGGTGGGCGACGCCCTGCGGGATCAGCAGCATCTGGCCGGCGCGGAGCGTGACGGTGCCGAGCTCGGTCTCCCAGATCATCCCGCCCTTGTGACAGAAGATCAGCTCGTCGTGCTCCATGTTGCGGTGCCAGAACCCCATCGGCGCCGTCTTGCGCTTGGACACGTCCACGCGCACGCCCGGCGCCTGGAAGACGGGCAGCGGTGTGCCCTCGGCGGCGTCCAGGTTCGACGGGCGCACGGCCGCATCGGTGATGTCGAGCGTCTCGAGCCGCACCTCGTCGCTCCGCGCTTCCACCACCTTGGTCGGCGGCTCGTCGCGCGTGAGCGTGAGGCTCCTGCCCTGCCACGTGATCTTCTCGGTGTACGGCACGTCCGTTCTCCTTCCTCCCGCCCGGGTCAGCTCACCGGCCACTTCGGGGCGACCAGGTCCCCGAGCTTGGTCTTGGCGAGGATGCCCGGCGCCCGGCGTCGGGCCTCCTCGATGATCGCGCCCTCGTCGAGCGTCAGGGCCCGCCCCCCCTCGACCAGCACGCGCCCGTCCACGATCACGGTGTCCACGCTCTTGCCCGTCGCGCTGTACACGAGGTTCGCGACCGGGTTGTAGAGCGGCTGCCACTCCGGGCGCGCGGTGTCGAACAGCGCCAGGTCGGCGCGGCGGCCGACCTCGAGCGCGCCGATCTCGTCTCCGCGGAGGGCGCAGCGGGCGCCGTGGAGCGTGGCCATCTCGAGCACCCGCTCGGGCGGCATGGCCTCGGGGTCCGTCCGGACCTCCTTGTAGCCGCCGGCGACCAGGAACATCTCCTGGCAGAGGTCCACGATGCCCGAGGAGGCGTGGTCGGAGCCGAGGCCGACGGCGACGCCGGACTCGAGCAGCTCGGGGACGTGGCCCTGGCGGATGTTGCCGTAGGCGTTGTGGAGGCTCGAGGACGGCGCCGCCACGCACTTGACGTCGTGCTGGCGCAGCAGCGACAGCTCGGCCTCCGTCGCCCAGCCGACGTGGATCAGGAGCACGTTCGCGTCGAGCACGCCCAGCCGCTCGAGCCGCTCGATCTCGGTGACCCCGTGCTTCGCCCGCGACGACTCCATCGTGTCGCGCGCGAAGCAGGCGTGCGTCTGCACGCCGACGCCGTGACGGTCGGCCAGCCGCTTCAGCTCGATGATCAGGCGGTCGGTCGAGTTGTTCAATCCCCTGAACTGGAGCCAGGCGTGCACGCGACCGCCGTGGCTCCCGTGCAGGCGGCGGACGGTCTCCTCGGCGCGCTCGAGCGCCTGGTCGGTCGTCTCGATGAACGACGGCGGCAGCACGCCCATCGCCGAGGCCGCGACGTCGAAGCTCGAGCGCGCGACCACGCAGCGCATGCCGGCGGCGCCCGCGACCTCCGCCGTGAGGTGCGGCTGATAGTTCCCCGCGTCGATGAACGTCGTCACGCCGTTCTTGAGCAGCTCGAGCACGCAGAGCCGGATGGAGGCCAGCGCGTCGGCTTCGCTGAGCGCCGCCTCGTACGGGTACATGCGCTCGAAGAGGAACTTCTTGCTGCCGACCTCGTCGGCGAGCCCGCGGCTCATCTGGAAGGTCGTGTGGATGTGGCTGTCCACGAGCCCGGGCGTGACGACCTTGCCGCGCGCGGAGATCACGCGCTGCGCCGGGTGCGCGCGCGCCACCTCGTCGGTCTTGCCGACCGCGAGGATCTTGCCGTCCGCGACGGCCACGGCGCCGTCGCGGAGGATCCGCCGCTCGCGGTCGAGCGTCAGCAGCCAGTCGGCGTTCTCGATGCGCAGGTCGGCCATTATTGGCCTGAGACAGGAGGCCGTGGCTTCATATCGTCGTGTAGCCGCCGCTGACGCTGACGGTCTGGCCCGTGATCCAGGAGGCCAGGTCCGAGGCGAGGAACGCCACCAGCGGCGCGATGTCGCCGGGGCGTCCCAGGCGCTTGATCGGGTACGCCTGGAGGATCTTCTCGCGGTTCGCGTCCCAGAAGCTCGGGTCGGCGTGACCCGTCTCGACCCAGCCGAAGGTGACGGCGTTCACGGTGATGCCGGCCCGCCCGAGCTCGCGCGCGAGCGTGCGCGTGAGGGAGAGCACCCCCCCGCGCGCCGCCGCCGTGATGCTGAGCTGCGCCTGCCCGACGCGCGCCGAGTCGCCCGCGATGTTGACGATGCGTCCCCCCTTGCGCTCGACCATCCCGGGCGCGATCGCGTGGCAGCAGTTCAGGACGCCGTAGAGGCCGATGTCGATCTGCGCGGGCCACTCTTCGGGGCGGCTCTCGAGGAAGAACTTGCGCCGGACCATGCCCGCGTTGTTGACGAGCACGTCGATCGGACCCAGCTCGCCCGTGACGCGCTCGGCCATGCGCTTGACGGCCGCGTAGTCCGTCACGTCGGCCTCGACGGCCAGCGCCCGGCCGCCGCCCTCGCGGATCTCGGACGCGGTCGCCTCGGCCTCGGCCTTCGACTTCGCGTAATTGACGGCGACCGCCGCGCCCTCGCGCCCGAGCACCAGCGCGATCTCGCGGCCGATGTCCCGCCCCGCTCCCGTCACCAGCGCCACCTTGCCTGCCAGTCCCAGATTCATGCGTCCCCCACGCGTGCCCGCGCGTCCGGTGCCACGCGCGCCGCCTCCTCCACACGCACCTTTCCCAGGCCACCCACGGCCCTATCCGTCCTCGCGCGCCCCCTCCTCCACACGCGCCTGTCTCGGGCCACCCTCGGTGCTATCCGTCCTCGCGCCGCCCCCTCCTCCACACGCGCCTGTCTCGGGCCACCCTCGGTGCTATCCGTCCTCGCGCCGCCGATACAATAATCTAAACAGCCGCTCCGGCGTGATCGGCAGCTCGTTGATCTCGATGCCTAGGTCGGACAGCGCGTCGGCGACGGCGTTGGCGAGCACCGCCGGCGCGCCGATCGTCCCACCCTCGCCCATGCCGCGGAAGCCGCCGAGCGCCGTCGGCGAGGGCGTTTCCACGTGGTGCACCTCCATCACGGGGACCTCGCTCGCCGTCGGCACCAGGTAGTCCATCAGCGTGCCGGTGAGGAGCTGTCCCTCGCCGTCGTAGACCATCTCCTCGAGGAGCGCCGCGCCCACGCCCTGGGCCACGCCGCCGTGCACCTGGCCGTCCACGATCAGCGGGTTGATGATCCGCCCGCAATCCTCCGTCACCAGGTAGCGGAGGATCCGCACGCCGAACGTCTCGCGATCCACCTCGACGACCGCCATGTGGGTCGCGCTGGACGCGGTGCCGTAGTACGGGTCGTAGAAGCGCGTGGCCTCGAGCCCGGGCTCCATGCCCCGCGGCAGGCGCCGCACCCCGCTGTAGGCCGTCCTGGCGACGTCGCGCACGCTGACGTACCGGTCGCCGAGACCGCGCACCGCCACGCGCCCGTCCTGCGCGACGAGGTCGGCCGGGTCGGCCTCGAGGAGGTGCGCGGCGATCTTCAGCATCTTCTCGCGCACGTCGCGGCTCGCGAGGATGCCCGCGCCGCCGGCGAGCACCGCGCTGCGGCTCGCGTAGGTGCCGGTGCCGTAGGGCGAGAGCGCGGTGTCGCCGTGGAGGACACGCACGGTCTCGAGCGGCACGCCGAGCTCGTCGGCGACGACCTGCGCGAGCGTCGTCTCGAGCCCCTGGCCGTGCGAGGCGATGCCGAAGACGGCCGTCACCGTGCCCGAGGGGTCCATGCGGATGGTCGCGGCCTCGGTGCCCGTCGGCACGGGCATCCCCGGCGAGACCGTGATCGCCGAGCCGATCCCGGTCAGCTCCACGTACGAGGCCACGCCCACGCCCACCCAGCGGCCGGCGGCGCGCGCCCGCGCGGCCTCCGCGCGCGCGGCCTCCCAGCCGAGCGCCTCGCGCGAGCGGAGCATGGTCTCCGTGAAGGAGGACGTGTCCCAGACGATGCCCGACGGCGACTTGTACGGGAACTCCTCGGCGCGGATGAAGTTCCGGAGACGGATCTCCGTCGGGTCCATGCCGAGCCGGCGCGCGGCGCGATCGAGGAGCCCCTCGACGGCGAACACGGCCGGCGGGCGCCCGACGCCGCGGTACGGCCCGATCGGCGCCTTGCACGTCGTGACGCCGCGCGTCCTGCCGCGATAGTGGCCGACGCGGTACGGCCCGGGCAGGAACGAGATCGTCTGCACGGGCTCGATGGCGGCCGTCCACGGGTAGATCGAGTAGGCGCCGACGTCGACCTTCACCTCGGCGCGCAGGCCCACGATCGCGCCGTCGGCGGCCACGCCCAGCTCGGCCTCGATGATCTCGTCCCACGCGTGCGAGGTCGCGAGGAGGTCCTCGCGCCGGTCGCCGATCCACTTGACCGGGCGCCCGAGCCGGCGCGCCATCACGCAGACCGCGATCTCCTCCGGATAGAGCGAGGCCTTCGCGCCGAAGCCGCCGCCCACGTCCGTGGCCACGACGCGGATCAGGTGCTCGGGCATGTCGAGCAGGTCGGCGAGGATGTCGCGGACGAGCCCCGGGCACTGCGCCGACGAGCGGAGCGTGAGCGCGCCGGTCCCGCTCGCGTACTCGGCGAGCGCGCCGCGGTTCTCCATGCACACCGCCGTGTGGCGGTGGAAGCGGAAGCGCTCGCGCACCACCAGGTGGGCACCGGCGAGCGCCGCGTCCACGTCGCCGCGGGCGAACTCGCGCGCGAGCAGGAGGTTGTCGCCCGCTTCCTCGTGCAGCACCGGCGAGCCGGGCGCGAGGGCGGCCTCCATGTCGGCGACCGCGGGGAGCGGCTCGTACTCGACGACGACGCGCTCGGCGGCGTCCTCCGCGACGTACCGGCTCTCGGCCGCCACCATCGCGACGGCCTCCCCCGAGTAGCGCACCTTGCCCTGCGCGAGCGCCGGGAAGGACGTCACCTTGTAGGCGGGCATCCGGGAGCCGGCGCGCACGGGCTTCGAGTCGCGCGCGATGTCCTCGCCGGTCAGCACCGCCGCCACGCCGGGCAGCGCGAGCGCGGCGCGCACGTCGATCCGGACGATGCGCGCGTGGGCGTGCGGCGTCCTCAGGAACGCGGCGTGGAGCAGGCCGGCGGGGCGATGGTCGTCCACGTAGCTGCCCTGGCCCGTCAGCAGGCGCGGGTCCTCGAGGCGCGGCACGCGCGCGCCCACGAGCTTCGGCGTGGCGGGCGGGCTCACGACGCCCGCCGACCCGGCCGGCGCTCAGTCATACGGCTCGAGCCCCTTCCTGAGCGTCGCCCACTGCCGGGCGTCGTGGCCGAACACCACCAGCGCGCCGCGCGCCTGCCAGCGGCGGATCTCGGTGGCCGAGCGGCACCAGGCGTCCGCGTCCCAGGTGTTGCGCGGCACGAGGTCCTCGTCGAGGTTCTCCCGCACGATCACGGCGTCGGAGGCGAGGAGCATGGTGCCCGTCCGATCGAGCGACACGGCGGCCATCATCGTCCCGGGCGTGTGCCCGGGCGCCGGCACGAGCACGACGCGTCCGTCGCCGAAGAGGTCCTGCTCGCCCTCCACCTCCCGCCACGGCATCGGATGGTCCCAGTCGGCGCGGAAGTAGCCTCGGCCTTCGCTCTTCGGATCGCGCGCCGTGGCCAGCTCGCGCGCGTGAACGACGCAGGTCGCCCGCCGGAAGAAGGCGTTGGCGCCGCAGTGGTCCATGTGCAGGTGCGAGCACAGCACGAGGTCCACGTCGTCCGGGCCGAGCCCGAGCCGCCGGAGCTCGGGCACGACGGTCTCCTCCGGCGTGAACCGGGGCTCGAACGCCTTCGCGAGGCCGCCCCAGCGCTTGAACGGTTCGGTCGCGACCTCGGGGTGGCAGCCCGTGTCGAAGAGCGCGACCGCCTGCGGGTGGCGGATCAGGAAGCAGGCGACGGGCGCCGCCTCCCGCACGCCCTCGTCCCGTCCCGGGGTGAAGAGCCCCTTGTCGGAGCGGAGCCGCCCGCCGGAGAGCACGTGGAGCCGGAGGCTCATGCGGCTCCCTGCGCCCGGAGCTCGCGCCGCAGCACCTTCCCCGTGAGGGTCTTCGGCAGCTCCGCCACGAAGGTCACCTCCTGGGGCGTCTTGAATGGCGCGATCGTGCGACGGGCGTGCGCCTTGACCTCCTCGGCCAGCGCGGGCGACGCGGCGAATCCCGGCTTGAGCGTGACCCAGCCGCAGACCTTCTGGCCCATCACCGGGTCGGGCACGCCGACGACACCGGCCTCGAGCACCGCCGGGTGTTCCATCAGCGCCGACTCCACTTCCTTGGGCGAGATCAGGTAGCCGCGGCTCTTGATGAGGTCGTCCGAGCGCGACACGTACCAGTAGCACCCGTCCTCGTCCACGTAGGCGAAGTCCTTGGTGTCGTACCAGCCCCCGTGGTTGACCGAGGCCCAGCGCTCCGGGTCGCGGTAGTAGCCGAGCGTGAGGCCGGGGTGATCGTTGCCGATCACGAGGTGCCCGGGCTCGCCGGGCGGCCGCGGGGCCCCGTCGTCGTCGACGATCGCCACGCGGTAGCCCGGCAGGGGCGCGCCGAGCGAGCCCGGCTTGATCGGCTTGCCGAGCTGGTTGGCGAGGAAGATGTGGCTCTCGCTCTGGCCGATGCCGTCGTACACGGTCACGCCCAGGCGCTCGCGCCACTCGTTGAACGTGTCG
>Ga0156038_1201_pt1 | contig 11009 bp, 13 predicted proteins | sample RifCSPlowO2_02_FD_116150 | JGI IMG/M metagenome (GOLD analysis project Ga0156038, IMG submission 116150) | Candidatus Rokubacteria bacterium RIFCSPLOWO2_02_FULL_72_37
CGACCCCCGGCCAGAGCGCCAGCCACGGCGCCTGCAGCATGTACACGAGCCCCGATCCGGCGAGCATGCCGCCCCACGAGGGGTGCGGCGGCGGCACGCCGAAGCCGAGGAACGAGAGCGCCGCCTCGATCAGGATGACGGCGCCGATGTTCACGGTCGCGAGGATCATGATCGGGGCGAAGAGGTTCGGCCGGATGTGGCGGCGCATCAGCGCGGCGTGGCCTCCGCCGAGCCCCAGACCGAGCGTCAGGATGACGTTGCCGAGCCGTCTCGTCGTCTCATGGTCGTCCTCCGCTGCGCGGATTATAATCGACGTCTCGCGGTCGCCGTGACCAAGGAGATCCCGATGCCCCTCTCGGCCGTCGATCCGCATCCGCGCCGCCGCGTCACGGTGCTGGACACCGAGCTCGCGTACGTGGACACGGGCGCGGGCGACCCGATCGTGTTCCTCCACGGCAACCCGACGTCGTCGTACCTCTGGCGCAACGTGATTCCCTACGTCGCGGGGCTCGGACGCTGTCTGGCCCCGGATCTCGTCGGCATGGGCGACTCGGGCGAGGCACCCGACGGGTCGTACCGCTTCGCGGACCACGCGCGGTATCTCGACGCGTGGTTCGAGGCGCTGGCCCTCACGGAGAACGTCGTGCTGGTCGTGCACGATTGGGGTTCGGCGCTCGGCTTCCACTGGGCGCGGCGCCACCCCGAGCGCGTCCGCGGTGTCGCCTACATGGAGGCGATCGTGCGGCCCGTCACCTGGGCGGAGTGGCCGGAGGCGGCGCGCAAGGTCTTCCAGGCGATGCGCTCGCCCGCGGGCGAAGCCATGGTCCTGGAGAAGAACGTCTTCGTGGAGCGCATCCTCCCGGCCAGCGTGCTGCGCGGCCTCACGCCCGAGGAGATGGAGCGCTACCGCGCGCCGTACCGGGATCCCGGCGAGGCGCGCCGGCCCACCCTGACCTGGCCGCGGCAGATCCCGATCGACGGGGAGCCTGCCGACGTCGTCGCGGTCGTCGAGGCGTACGCGGCGTGGCTCGCGACGAGCCCGCTGCCGAAACTCTTCGTCAACGCGGATCCGGGAACGATCCTGATCGGTCCGCAGCGCGAGTTCTGCCGCACGTGGCCGAACCAGGAGGAGGTCTCCGTGCGCGGCTCGCACTTCGTCCAGGAAGACTCGCCCGACGACATCGGGCGGGCGCTCGCGGCCTTCGTGCGACGGCTCCGGTGAACCGGCCGTGGCCACGCGGCCTCGGGTGGCGCCGCGGCCGCCGTCGACCTGACGACGCCCCCGAGGGCGCGGGCTACCGGGTCAGGGCTGGGATCGCGCGCCGCTAATCGGCCTGCACCATGAGCCGGACGGTTACCCGCCGCTTCTTCTCGTCGGACACGTTCTTGTCGTCGATCGGGCCGAGGCCGACCGAGCTGATGCGCGGGAGCTCGATCCCCTGCCCGACGAGGTAGCGGCGCACGGCCTCGACGCGCCGCTGCGAGAGCGCGACGTTGTACTCGTACGTCCCCTTCGGGTCCGCGTACCCTTCCAGATCGATCGTGAGCCGCGGGTTCTCGCGCAGCTCACGGACCAGCGTCGTGAGCACCGTCTGCGCGGTATCGTTCAGGTCCCAGCGGTTGAACCCGAAGTGCACCTCGACGGCCTCCACGAGATCCCGCTTGTGGCGGTTCGACCACAGGCGCGTCAGCCGGCCGTCCACTTCGTCCGCCCGCGAGAAGGCGGCGTCGGCGCGGCCGTGCGCGCCCTCGGCCCGCGTCCACGCGCCGTCGGCGCGCCCACGCGCGCTGCGCGCGGTCTCGCCGGTCTCCGCGACGCCGGTCTCCACGCCTTGCACCCGCGCGCCGAGCTCGTCGGTGCGCCGGGACTCGTCGGTGACGCGCTTGTCCACGCCCACGAGGCGCTGGTCGAGCTCGGCTTCCTTCTTGCCGAGCACCTCACGCACCCAGTCACGGGTGGCGCAGCCGGTCGCCACGAGCAGCACCGCCGGCAACACGATCCCGAGAACCACACGCTGTCGCATCATGGATCTCCTCTGTACCGCGTGATCGAGCCCGCGACGACCGCGGGAGCTGGGGGCGGACCCCGGTGACGCCGCACGCCCCGCCGCGGCATCGATGCAACGGCTCCGCCAACCGCGGAACCCCTTGATCTTGCTCGCTCAGACGGGTGATGCCCGGAGCCGAGTGTTCGCCTTCGCGACACCCGGAGTCACGCCACTGACGCGCGCGCCCTCACTCCCTCGCGGCCTCCCTCGGCCTCCGGCGTAACGGTCTGCCACGCCGCTCTCGACATACAGGCGGCGATCGCTCCCCCCCGCGTCGACTCAGAGCCCGTGAACGAATCGCGTGGCCGAGGAGCGCCACGGCTGCGCCGGGGCGCTCCGAGCGTCGGGGGGTCGGGGGGCATGGGGGGCCCGTCGAGGCCCCCCATGTTCGTCAGAGCCTGTGAACGAATCGCGCTGTCGAGGGGCGCCACGGCTGCGCCGGGGCGGCCCGAGCGCCGGGGGGAATTGGGGGGCGCCCGGAGCCCCCCAATGTTCTAGTTCAGGCGGGCGCGGAGCGAGTGCAGCGCCCGCCGGACCCCCTCGTCGCCCGGCGCCTCGCGCGTGGCGGCCTCGAACTCCCGGAGCGCGTCCCACCAGCGCCCCTGCTTGAGGTAGATCCGGCCGAGGTTGAGGTACGGGAAGTGGCGGGGCTCGTAGCGAGGCGCCTGCTTGGCCCGCTCCAGCCAGGGAATCGCTTCGTCGAGCTGCTCGCGCTGCATCAGATAGCAGCCGATGTCGTTGTACGGATTGCCGAAGTCGGGATCGATCTCGATCGCGCGCTGGCACTCGGCCGTGGCCTCGTCGAGCCGTCCCTGGAAGGACAACGTCCAGCCGAGGAAGGTGTGCGCCTCGGCGGTCGGACACACCTCGATGGATCGTCGATAGAGCTCGATGGCCCGCGCGAGGTCGCCCTGCATCTGGTGCCGGTACGCCTCCTTCCAGAGCGCCGTCGCGCGCGCGAGCCGCTCGTCGCTCATCGCCTCAGACTGGCCAGGTCTCCTGCCGGAACCCCATCTCCCAGAACATCCACTCGTAGCGGCTCGTGGTGACGAAGTGCCGCCGCATCGCGTCGCGCTCCGCCGGTGACCGCTGGGCGGCGACACGGTCGGTCGCGTCGAGGACGCCGCGCACGACGCCGCCGAATTCACCCGAGGCGTACGTGCCGATCCAGCGGGCGTATTGCGCATCGGGAGAGCCGAGACGCTCGAGCTCCCGGCCAACCTCCCAGTAGATCCAGTAACAGGGCAGCAGGGCCGCGATCGCCTCGTGGTAGGGCGCGCCGGAGGCCACGGCCAGGAGGTAGCTCGTGTAGGCGAGGTTCGTCGGCGCCAGCGGCGTCGCCGCGACGTCCGCGGGGCCGAGGCCGAACTCGCGGAAGAACCCCTCGTGGAGCGCGCGCTCGACCCTGAGCGCCCCCGCGGCGTGCTCGTTGAACATGATGATCCAGTCGTCCTCCGGCGCCCGCGCCGCGGCGAGCGAGAGCGCGCGGGCGAAGTCGCGGAGGTAGAGCGCGTCCTGGACCGCGTAGAAGCGGAAGCTCTCGCGCGGCAGCGAGCCGTCGGCGAGCCCGCGCAGGAACGGGTGGCGCAGGATCGCGGCGTAGATCGGGGTGATCGCCGTCCAGAGGTCCGCCGTGAACGCCATGCCGACGACTACCGCCCCTGGAACACCGGCTCCCGCTTCTCCACGAACGCCCGCGCCGCCTCGCGATGATCCTCGGTCATCCCGCAGCGCGTATGGTGCCACGCTTCGAGGTCGAGCGAGTCCTTGAGCGTGCCGCTCTCGGCCGCGTTGAAGTTGCGCTTCATGTAGCGGAGGGCGATCCGCGGGCCGCGCGCGAGCTTCCCGGCGAGGGCGAGCGTCTCTTCCTCGAGCCGGGCGTCCGGCACCACGCGGTTGACGAGGCCGAGCGCGAGCGCCTGCGGCGCGTCCACGATGTCCGCCGTGTAGTAGAGCTCGCGCGCCTTGGCGCTGCCGACGAGCTGGGTCAGGAACCAGCTCCCGCCGAAGTCGCCCGAGTAGCCGACGCGCGCGAAGGCGGGCGCGAAGCGGGCCGTGTCGGAAGCCACGCGCAGGTCGCACGCGAGCGCGAGTGAGAGCCCGGCCCCCGCCGCCGCGCCGCGCACCATCGCGATCGTCGGCTTCGGCATCTCGTGGAGCCAGCGCGAGGTCTCCATCCGCGCACGCAGGGCCTGCGCCTTTTCCTCGAGCGTGGTGCCGCCGAACTCGCGTCCCTCGGCCATCGCCTTCACGTCGCCGCCCGCGCAGAAGCCACGCCCGGCCCCGGTGAGCACCACGGCGCCGATCTCCGGATCCTCGGCGAGCCGCGCCAGCGCCTCGAGCAGCGCATCGAGCATCGGCCGCGACATCGCGTTGAGCCGGTCCGGGCGGTTCAGGGTGAGGACGGCGACGCCGTCCTTGACGGACTCGAGCAGGTCCTGGGTCATGGCGAGCCTCCAGCAATCGGTGTGCCCGGGATGGTACCATCCGCGGGAGCGCCACGATGCTCGAACGCGTGGACCGTGTCCAGCTGGTGGTGCGCGACCGGAGCGCCGCGGCGAGGACGTTCGTCGACCTCCTCGACGCCCGGCCCATCCGGGAGCGCGACGCCGCGTACCTCGGCGCGCGGCGCACCGTGCTGGCGCTCGGTGAGAGCGAGATCGAGCTCTGCGAGCCCACGGGGCCGGGACCCGCACGCGAGCACCTCGAGCGCTGGGGCGAGGGCCTCCTCACCGCCGGATTCACGGTGCCCGATGCCACCGATCTCCACGCGCGCCTGGCCGAGGAGGGCATCGAGTTCGCCGAGGAGGACGGGCAGACCTACCTCGACCCCACGGTGACGACCGGCATGCGGTGCGTCCTCACGGCTGGCCGACCGCCGGCGCCCGCGGGCGCGCGCCTCTACGAGGTCACCAACACGCTCGCCTCGGACTGGCTGGCGGCGGCCGAGCGCTACACGCGCCTGTTCGGCCTGGATCCGACCCGCTTCTCGCCGATCAGGAGCGAGCGATTCGGCTACGTCGGCACCCTCACGCTGTTCGACCCGCCGCGACGTCTCGATCGCATCGAGCTCTCCCAGGTCGTGGATCCCTCGAGCGCCATGGGGCGCTGGGTGGCGCGGCGCGGCGACTCCCTCTACATGTGCTACCTCGAGTGCGACGACGTCCCGGCGCTCGTCGCGCGCCTCGCGGCGCGGGGGGCGCGCTTCACGCCGCGCGGCGCCGACCCGGCGCGCGAGCGCGACGGCCTCTGGATCCATCCGGGCGCGCTCCACGGCCTGCTGCTGGGCGTATCGCGCCCGACACTGGCCTGGCAATGGTCGGGACGTCCGGAGCTGGTCGCGCCGGCCTGACCCGCGTCCGCGCCGCGGAGCTCGGCGCTAGTTCCCGGGCCGCAGGGCGTCGGCGACGGCAGCGACGAGGGCGGCCTCGCTGAAGGGCTTGGGCAGGAACGCGGCGCCGGGCGCGAGCGGGCCCTCCCCGGCGGGCAACTCGCCCACGAAGGCCGATACGTACAGCACGCGGATGCCGGGACGCAGCTGCGCCACCCGCGAGGCCAGCTCCGGACCTCTGAGGCCAGGCATCACGACGTCGGTGATCAGCAGGTCGATCCGGCCCTCGTGCCGCTCGGCGATGCGGAGGGCCTCCTCGGGGCTGGAGGCGTCGAGCACGGCGTAGCCGTTCAGCTCGAGGAGCTCCTTCGTGAGGGCCAGCACCTCGAGTTCGTCGTCGACCAGAAGCGCGGTCGCACCCATGAGTTGCGGTGATTTTGCGGCCACTCGATGGTGACCGCAATAGGTGAAATCGCGTCCAGTCTGGCGCGATGGCCCCCGCGAACCCGCGGTCGTCGCCTGCCTCGTCCAGGGCAGGCGCAACACGACGATCGCGAGGCTGGTCGCCTGTGCGCTCGGTCAGCCCGCCCGCCTCGTCGATGCCGTGCGCGGGTCGCGCACGCTCCGGACCAGCAGCAGGAGCGCGGTCACGCCCGCGAGCCCGGCGGTGGTGAACACGGCGGCGAGGCCGACGGCGTCGGCCAGCAGGCCCGCGGCGAGCGGCGCGGCGAACGCCACCGGGGCGATCGCCGTCGTCCCGAGCCCGATGTACGTCGGCCGTGTGTCGGGGGTCGGCGCGAACTCGAGCAGCACGGCGAGGCTGGAGACGCTGACGGCCGCGACCTGCACCCCCCAGAGCACGAAGACGGCACCGAACACGGCGAGCGAGGGGGCGACCAGCGCCAGCGCGTTCGCCGCGACCGTCGCCGCCACCCCCGCGATGATGACGAGCCGGTGGCCCGCGTGGTCGGCGACCCAGCCGAGCGTCGCGTTGCCGGCCATCTGGCCTCCGAGCAGGAGCGCGGTGAAGAGGCCCACCTGCGACGCCGGCGGCTCCCACACACGCAACGCGTACACCGTGTAGAAGCCGCCCGCCATCATGCCGACCACCGCGCACGCGCGCGCGACGAGGAAGGCGCGGAGATTCCGGTCGCGCTGCAGCAGGGCGGGCACGCGCGCGAGGTACGCGCGCAGCGGGACGGGCGTCGCCGGCGGCGTGGCGGCCGGCTCGCGCACGAGCGCGAGCGCGACGAAGGAGCCCGCCATGCAGCTCGCGGCGAGGAGGAAGCAGACGCCGTAGCCGGCGGGCGCGGGCACCGCCGCCAGGATGCGCTCGGTCAGCAAGCCGCCCGCGAAGCCGGCGGCGCTCGCCGCGAGATTGGCCAGGGCGAAGAAGCGTCCCCGCAGGGCCACCGGGATCGCGCGCCCGATGATGTCCATCCACGCGGGCATCAGCACGCCCCCGACACCGGTGACGACGAGCAGCATCACCAGCAGGAGGCCGAGCGTCGGCGCTGGCGCGCGGTCGGCCAGGAAGAAGGCGGCGCCCGCCAGCACGAGGAGGGGCGCGCGCTCCCAGACCGTGTAGCGAAGCACGAACGGGAGCTTCCGGGTGAGCGTCTCCGTGTGGCCCGCGGTGAAGAGCGCGGGCAGGAGCCACCCGGCCGCCATCACCGCGGGGATCGCGCCGATGACGACGTTCGGCGCGCCCAGGTGGGCCGCGAACGCGGGCAGGATCGTGGTCTGCGAGGCGAACGACAGGCCCACGATGAACAGCCCGTAGTCCGCGCCGAGCGCCGCGAGGTTGTGCCGGAGGTCGCGCGTCACGCCCAGTCGGAGGCCGCGAGCTCGGCCGCGACCTGCCGGACGATCGCGCGCCAGTCGTGCACGTCGCTCGTGATGGTGACGCGCGTCGCCGCCCCCTCGGCGCTGGCCCGCAGGCGCACGACGACGGGGAGCAGGCGGCGGCCGGCGCGCGCCTCGAGCTCACCGTGCTGATCGTCGTAGCGGGTGAGGCGCGCGCCCAGCCGCCTGAGCGCCGGCACCGCGCGCCGCAGCACGTCCTCGGGCGGGGCCGGCACCACGAGTTCGCGGGCGCTCACGCCGGCAGGATGCCACAGTCGCGGCCGGCACGGCTACGCGAGGTGGATGTCGAGCCAGCCGTGCGGCGTCACCGTCACGCGCTCCCCGTCGCGGACCAGCACGGTGGTGGTCGCGGACTCGAACACCGCCGGGCCCTTGACCTCGAAACCCGCGGGAAGCTGGTCCATTCGGTGGACGGGGAGCTCCGTCCAGCCGCCGAGCCAGACGCGACGCCGCCCGGGCGCGGCCGCCGCCGGCCGTGCCGCCGCGTCGGGTGCCGCGGGAAGCACCGGCAGCTCGCCGACGACCGCGACGCGGGCGTTGACGATGACGACCTCCTGCCCCGGCGCGCTATAGGCGTAAAGCTCCTCGTGCCGGTCGTGGAAGCGCGCGGCCGCCTGCGCGAGGAGGTCGGGCGCCCGCAGATCCACGCCGTCCATGCTCACCGGGATCTCGAAGATCTGCTCGCCGTAGCGCATGTCGAGGGCGCGGCGCACGCGGATCGGGCCGTCGAAGCCGCCGAGCCGGCGGCGGCCCTCGCGCTCGAGCGCGGCGAACACGCGGCGGAGCCCCGCCGCGGTCATGCGCCCGACCTCGCCCACGTGCGACCGCACGAGCTCGTAGCGGAGGTCCGTCGCCAGCATCCCCCACGCCGAGAGGACCGCCGCGACGGACGGCACGACGACGCGGCGGATCTCGAGCAGCCGCGCCACCGCGGTGACGTGCAGGCCCGCGGCGCCGCCGAACGCCACCAGCGTGAACCGCCGGGGGTCCACGCCCCGGCGGACCGAGACGATCTTGATCCCCTCCGCCATGTTCGTGTCGACGACGCGCGCGATGCCCTCGGCGGCGGCGATCGTCGAGGCCCCGAGGCGCGCCGCGACGGTCTCCACCGCAGCGTGCGCCGCGCCCGCGTCGAGGGCGATGCGCCCCCCGAGGAAGCTCGTGGGATCGAGATAGCCGAGCACGACGTTGGCATCGGTCACGGTCGCCCGCACGCCGCCCTTGGCGTAGCACGCCGGGCCCGGGTCGGCACCCGCGCTCTCGGGGCCGACGTGGAGGATCCGCCCCGCGTCCACCCACGCGACCGACCCGCCGCCGGCGCCGAGCGTGTGGATGTCGATCGCGGGCAGCGCCACGCGCGCGCCGCCGACGGTCTTCTCGCCGGTGAGCTGGGGCTCGCCGCGCTGCAGGAGCGCGATGTCCGTCGACGTCCCGCCCATGTCGAAGGTGATCAGGTCGCCCGCGGCGAGCAGCGTGGCGCAGTACCGGCCCGCGGCGACGCCGCCCGCCGGGCCGGAGAGGACCGCGCCCGCGGCGAGCCGCGCGGACTCGCGGACCGGCGCGACACCGCCGTGCGACTGCATGATCAGCACGTCCCCGCGGTAGCCGTGCGCGCGCAGGCGCGCGGTGAGGCTCGCCAGGTAACGCGCGAGCGCCGGGCCGACGTAGGCGTTGACCACGGTGGTCCAGACCCGCTCGTACTCCTTGATCTGCGGCAGCACCTCGCTGGAGAGCGAGACGTACGCCCGCGGCAACCGCCGGGCGACGGCGCGACCGGTCGCGCGCTCGTGGGCCGGGTTGCGGTACGCGTGCAGATAGCACACGGCGACCGCCTCCACGCGCTCGCGCGCGAGCCGTCGGAGCGCCGTGTCGAGCGACGCCCGGTCGAGCGGTGTCGGCACGGTGCCGTCGAAGCGCACCCGCTCGCGCACGGGAAGGCGCCGCGCGCGCGGCACGAGCGGCACCGGCGGCGGCATCCGGAGGTTGTACCGGTCGTCCTTCAGCCCCTCCCGCATCTCGATCACGTCACGGTGTCCCTCGGTCGTGAGCAGGCCGACCTTCGCGCCCTTCCGCTCGAGCAGGGCGTTCGTCGCCACCGTGGTCCCGTGCACGATCGAGGCCGTGCGCGCGAGCAATCCCGCGAGGTCGGTGCCGAGCTCGGCCGCCAGCAGGTCGAGCCCCTCGAGCAAACCCTCCGAGGGGTCGCGCGGCGTCGAGGCGCACTTGGCGATGGCGACGCGGCCGCGCTCGTCCACGGCCGCGAGGTCGGTGAAGGTGCCGCCGATGTCGATGCCGATCCGGATCATGCGACCTAGGCGGGCAGCGGGTCGGTGCCGGGCTCGGGGAGGATCTCGAAGGCGTTCAGCGTGCAGGCGATCAAGCCGTAGTAGCCTGCGGTCGCCGTCAGCTCGACGACCCCCTGCACGCCGAGCCGGTCCCGGGCCGCCGCGAACGTCGGCTCGTCGACGCGGTGGGTCGTGAGGAGCTGGCTCACGTAGGCGACGATCGCGGCTTCGTCGGGGGTGAGCCCGACGGGCGCGTGCCGCTCCCGGAGCGCGGCGATCGCCTCCTCGCGCACCCCCTCGCGGCGTGCGATCGGCACGTGCGCCGCCCACTCGAAGCGGCAGTCGAGGGCCCGCGCGACGCTGAGGATCGCCAGCTCCCGATCCACCGGGCCCAGCGTGGACTCGAAGCGGAGGTAGGCGCCGAGGTCCGCGGCGCGCGCCGCGAGCTCGGGACTCTGCAGGAGCGCGGTGAATGGCCCGATCACGTGGCCGCGGCTCTGCGCGATCGCGTCCCAGGCCGCGTGGTGCGCCGGCGCCAGATCGGTCTTCTGCGTGATGGTCGGGATGCGCGCCATCAGTACATGGTCCTCCTGAGCCCTTCCTCGCTCTCGCGCTCGTAGTCCTCGAGCGTCTGGCCCGGGATCGGCGCCTGCGCCCACCGCACGCGCGCCATCGACGGGAGCTCGCGGGCGCCCGACCACGTCGCGGGCTCCCAGAGCTTCGAGCGCCGGAACGCCTTCGGGCAGTGCAGGTAACACTCCTCCACCTCCACACCGATCGCGAGCTCGGGCCGCTTCCCCATCGCCTCGAGCGAGGCGAGGAGCGCGGGATCGCGCACGATGCAGGCGCGGCCGTTCACCCGCAGCGTGTCCTCCTTGCCCGGCACGAGGAAGATCAGCCCGACGTGCGGGTTCGCGAGCAGGTTCGTCATGCCGTCGAGGCGCTTGTTGCCGGGCCGGTCCGGGATCGCCAGGTGCGCCTCGTCGAGCACGCGCACGAAGCCCGGCGCGTCGCCCTTCGGCGAGACGTCGCAGCGGCCGTCGGCGCCGGCCGTCGCGAGCAGGAGGAACGGCGAGCGCGCGATGAAGGCGCGGGCGTGCTCGTCGAGCCGTCCGAGGTCCTTCTGCAGCGCCCGCTCGTGCGGATGACCGAGCAGCTCCCGGAGCTCGCGCTCCGTCATCACCACGTGCTGGAACATGCGTCCTCCCCGGCGCGCCTCAGCGCGCCCTCCGTCGTCGGCGCCGCGCAGTCGTCACGCCGTTGGCGAGGTCACGCGCCTTCGCCTCCGGCGTCCGGTCCGCCGGGGGCCCGAAGCCGCCGCCGCCCGAGGACTCCACCAGGAACACGTCCCCGGGGTGAACCGGGATCCCGACCTCCTTGGTCCGGAGCACGCGCGGCGCCTGGCCGCGGGAGAGTAGCCGGTAACGGTGCGGCAGGCCGTCGCGACCGCCGAAGAGCCCGTACGGCGCGTGGCGCACG
>Ga0156038_1172_pt2 | contig 10775 bp, 10 predicted proteins | sample RifCSPlowO2_02_FD_116150 | JGI IMG/M metagenome (GOLD analysis project Ga0156038, IMG submission 116150) | Candidatus Rokubacteria bacterium RIFCSPLOWO2_02_FULL_72_37
CGCGTTCGGGCACGAGCCGTTGACGGCCGAGGAGCTGGCGACGGCGCTCTGGGCCGCGACGCGCGGCCTCGACGCCGACGTGCCCGTGGGGCACGTGGAGCTCGGCGTGATCGTCAATGCGGTGACGGACGTCGCGCCCGGCGCCTACGTCTACCGCGCCGACCGTCACGCCCTGGCGCCCGTACGGCTCGGCGACTTCCGGCGGGAGTCGGCGCACCTCTGCCTCGAGCAGCCGCTGGGCGGTGACGCGGCGGCGGCGATCTACTTCCTGGCGCCGCTCGACGCATGGCTCGCCGCCGCCGGCGAGCGCGCCTACCGGCTCGCCAATCTCGAGGCCGGCATCGCCGGCGGCCGCGCCTATCTGGCCGCGTACGCGCTCGGCTTCGGCGCCTCGGGGCTCACGTTCTACGACGGCGACGTCGTCCGCTTCTTCGCGCCCCACTCCGCGGGCCGCGACGCGATCTTCGTGACCGTGCTGGGCCGCGCCGCGCGAGAGGGGCGTGCTACGATCGGTCAGCAGGTGACCCTCGCGGGGAGGCCGTCCCGATGAAGAAGTATCAGCTGATGGCGCCGGGGCCGACGCCGGTGCCGAGCGAAGTGCTGCTGGCGATGGCGCAGCCGATGATCCATCACCGCACGCCGGAGTACGAGGCGCTCTTCACCGAGGTGCGCGCGGGTCTGAAGACGCTCTTCCAGACGGAGCAGGAGGTGCTGCCGCTCGCGTGCTCGGGCACCGGGGCGATGGAGGCGGCGGTCGTCAACACGCTCTCGACGGGGGACCGGGTGGCGGTGGTCCGCGCGGGCAAGTTCGGCGAGCGCTGGATCGAGATCTGCAAGGCCTACGGCCTCGACATCCTCGAGCTCGGCGCGCCGTTCGGCGAGACGGTGCCGGCGGCGCGCGTGGCCGACGCACTCCGGCGCGAGCCCCGGCTCCGGGCCGTGCTCGCCCAGCACAGCGAGTCCTCGACCGGCGTGCTCCACGACGTGCGCGGCTACGCGGCGGCCACGCGCGGCACGGACGCGATCCTCATCGTGGACGCGGTGTCGAGCCTCGGGATCGCCGACCTGCCGATGGACGCCTGGGGGGTCGACGTGGTCGTCGCCGGCTCGCAGAAGGGGCTCATGCTGCCGCCGGGCGTCGGGTTCTGCGCGCTCGGCGAGAAGGCCTGGGCGCAGACGAAGACCTCGACGCTGCCGAAGTACTACCTGAACCTCACCGAGGAGAAGCGCTGCGTCGCGAAGAACGAGGCGCACTTCACGCCGGCGGTGTCGATCATCGTCGGACTCCGCCAGGTGCTCCGGATGCTCGCGCGCGAGGGCGTCCCGAACGTCTTCCGGCGCCACGACCGGCTCGCGCGGGCGACGCGCGCCGGCGTCGAGGCGCTCGGGCTCGCGCTGTTCGCGAAGGCGACGCCGAGTCCGGCCCTCACGGCGGTGGTCGCGCCGGCGGGCGTGGACAGCGAGCGGATCGTCGCGGTCTATTCCGAGGCGCACAACATCACGATCGCCGGCGGCCAGGGCGAGATGAAGGGCAAGATCTTCCGCCTCGGCCACATGGGCTACGCCGCCGAGTTCGACGTGATCGTCGCGCTGGCGGCGCTCGAGCAGGTGCTCGCCGACCTCGGCCAGCCGGTCGATTTCGGCGCGGGCGTCCGCGCCGCGCAGAAGGTCTTCGCCGACCGCGCCTAGCCCTGCGGCGCGCCCGGGTGTCCCTTCCCGAAGGCGCGCCGTCCCGCGAGTCAGCCTGATAAGATAACGGGGTTGTGGGCAAGCTCCGCCTCTTCGTCATACGGCACGGGGAAACCGCCTGGTCGCGGGAGCGCCGCTTCACCGGCTCGCGAGACGTCGCGCTGACCGCGCTGGGACTCCGGCAGTGCGACGCGGTGGCGCAGGCCCTGGCCCCGCAGCCGCTGGCCGCGGTCTACGCGAGCCCGCTCGAGCGCGCACGGACGTCGGCGGAGATCATCGCCAAGCCCCACCGGCTCGAGGTCCGCGTGGAGGCCGCCTTCCGCGAGATGATGTTCGGTCCCTGGGAGGGGTTGACGCGCGAGGAGGTCGCCGCGCGCTTTCCCGACGACTACGAGCGATGGCGCACGGCGCCCGACACGCTCGCGCTGCCGGACGCCGAGACGCTTCCCGAGGTCGCCGCGCGAGTCCGGCGCGGGCTCGCGGCGCTGGCCGGCGCGCACCCCGACGCGACGCTCGTGCTCGTGAGCCACGCGGTCATCGCGCGCGCGCTCGTGCTCGACGCGCTCGGCCTCGGGCTCGACCGGCTCTGGTCGGTGGACGCCTCGCCCGCGAGCATCACGGAGATCGAGTTCGAGCCCGGCTGGGCGACGGTGCACCGGATGAACACGCTCGCCCATCTCGAGGCGGCCGGACCGTGACGCTGCCGACGCAGCTCCCGAAGGGCGCGCGGATCTACCTGCCCGACGAGGCGGCCCGCAAGCGCCACGTCGAGGCGAGCCTCCTCGGCGTCTTCGGACGCTGGGGCTACCGCGAGATCGTCACGTCCACGTTCGAGTACGCGGACGTGCTCGCGGCCGGCACCGACGCCGGCGTGCAGGAGAACATGTTCAAGCTGGTCGACCGGGAGACGGGGCGGCTCCTCGCGCTGCGCGCGGACATCACGCCGCAGATCGCGCGCGTGGTCGCGACGCGGCTCCGCGACGAGGGCAAGCCGGTCCGCCTCGCGTACGTGACCAACGTCTTCCGCTACGACGAGCCCCGGGTCTCGCACTACCGCGAGTTCTACCAGGCCGGCGTCGAGCTGATCGGGCTCGAGAAGCCCGAGGCCGAAGTCGAGATCATCGCGATGGCCGTCGAGGGCCTCAAGGTGCTGGGGCTCGACCGCTTCCAGCTCGACCTCGGCCACCCCGACTTCTTCCGGGGGCTCCTCGAGGAGGTCAAGGCGCCGCCGGCGCGGCAGCGGGAGCTCCGGACCGCGCTCGCCCGCAAGGACGGCTCGACGCTGGAGCGGCTCGTCGGCGAGCTCCACCCGGCGGCCCACGTCGCCGAGGCGCTGCTGGCCCTGCCGACGCTCTTCGGCCACGAGGCCGTGCTCGAGCGCGCCGCGGCGCACGCGCGCAACGAGCGCTCGGCCAGGGCCCTCGCGAACCTGACGGAGGTGTACCGGCTGCTCGGCATCTACGGGCTCGCCGACGCCGTCCTGCTCGACCTCGGCGAGGTCCGCGGCTTCGACTACTACTCGGGCACCTACTTCGAGGCCTACGTCGGGGGCTTCGGCGCCTCGGTCGCGGCCGGGGGGCGGTACGACCACATGCTGGCCCGCTTCGGCTACGACTGCCCGGCGGTCGGGTTCGCCTTCGACGTGGGGCGCGCGCTCTCGGTGATGGAGGCGCAGGGCGTCAGCGTGCCGCTCGCGGGCCCCGACTTCTTCGTGATCGACTTCACGCCGGACAAGACCGCGGCGCTGCAGCTCGCGCGGCGCCTGCGCGACCTCGGCGCCTCGGTCGCGCGGGACATCGTCACGCGCGGCCTGGAGGAATCGCTCGTGTACGCCCGCGCGCAGCGCGCGCGCGTGGCGCTCGTCGCCGGCAGTCCGCGGACCGGAGGGGACGAGGTGCTGGCACTCGACCTGGCGGACGGATCCGAACGCGTCCTGGCGCTCCGCGAGCTGCTGCAGCGCCCGGCGCGATTCTTTCGAGGTGTGCGTGATGCCTAATATCGTGGTCGTGGGCGCGCAGTGGGGTGACGAGGGCAAGGGGAAGATCGTGGACGTGATCACGCCGCACGTGGACGTGGTCGTCCGCTACCAGGGCGGCAACAACGCGGGGCACACCGTCGTGGTCGGGCGCGAGAAGTACGTCCTGCACTCGATCCCGTCGGGGATCCTGCACCCGGGCCGGCGCTGTGTCGTCGGCTGCGGCGTCGTCGTGGATCCGGGCTCGCTCATCGAGGAGATGGAGGCGCTCGTCCAGCGCGGCGTCACGCTCGACGGCAACCTCTTCATCTCGCGGAACGCGCACCTGATCATGCCGTACCACCCCGCGCTCGACCTGGCCTCGGAGGCGAAGCTCGGCAAGCGCCGGATCGGCACCACGGGCAAGGGCGTCGGGCCCGCGTACGTGGACAAGGCCGCGCGGGTGGGGATCCGCATGGCGGATCTGCTGAACGAGCGGCTCTTCCGGGAGAAGCTCGAGCTCAACATCGCGCAGAAGAACCGGCTGCTGCGGGAGATCTACGACGCGCAGACGTTCAGCGTCGAGGAGATCCTGAACCGCTATCTGCGCTTCGCGGGCTGGCTCGCGCCGTACATCACGGACACCGCGCTCCTCCTCTCGCGGTGGATCGACAGCGGCTACAACGTGCTCTTCGAGGGCGCGCAGGGGACCATGCTCGACATCGACCACGGCACGTATCCGTACATCACCTCGTCGTCGACGACGGCCGGCGGCGCGGCGACCGGCACGGGCGTGCCGCCCACCCGCATCCACGGTGTCGTCGGCGTGTCGAAGGCCTACACGACGCGCGTCGGCGGCGGGCCCTTCCCGACGGAGATGTCGGGCGCGGTCGCCGAGGCCATCCGGGCGCGGGGCAACGAGTACGGCGCCACCACCGGGCGGCCGCGCCGGTGCGGGTGGTTCGACGGCATCGTGGCGCGCTATGCCGCCCGCATCAACGGGTTCGACGCCGTGGCGCTCACGAAGCTCGACGTCCTCGACCAGTGCGAGACCGTCCGGGTGTGCGTCGCCTACCGCTACCAGGGCGAGGTGCTCACCGAGTTTCCCGAGGACGAGACCGTCGTGGCCCAGGCGGAGCCCGTCTACGAGGACATCTCGGGCTGGCTGACCTCGACGGCCGGCGCGCAGACCCTGGCCGACCTGCCCGCGAAGGCGCGCCACTACCTCGACCATCTCGAGGAGCTGATCGGCGTACCGTTCTGCCTGATCTCGACCGGCCCCCAGCGCGCGGAGACGATCCTGGTCGAGGACTCCCCGCTCACGCGCTGGTTCCCCTCGGTGCGCACGAGCCTCTTCTAGCGGCGAGGCGCGGCGATGGCGGGCGAGAAGGTCGGGCGGCACCTGTTCATCGTGAGCCGGAGCCGCCGGCCGCTCTACGAGTCGCTCCGCCGTACCTTCGCGGGTGACGACACCGTGCAGGTCATCCTGGACCGGCGGGTCGCCGAGCGGCGGGCGCGCCGCCGGCGCGTGCGCACGGCCGAACGGCGCCAGGCCGACCGCCGCGCGCAGCGCGAGATCGACCGCCAGCTTCGCACGCGCGGCTACGCCCTCGTCGGTGTGCTGATCCTGCGCCGCGCGCCGGCCGGTCTGGCGCCGGAGCGGAGAGCCCGCGAGCGCAAGGGCGCGCTCGACGAATCGACGCGGTAGTCGCGCTACGGCGTGGCCGGCATCCAGTACGGAATCGCCTTGCCGATCCGCTGCAGGGCATCGCGACGCTCGGGCCAGCGGCGGCCCGCCCAGCGCTCGAGGTAGTCGCCGTCGAGCAGGTGACGGCGACTCTCGGTGCTGAACAGCACCAGCAGATCCGGCAGGGCGATGAAACCGTCGTCCGAGGCCGGGTCGAAGAGACTCCAGCGACGAGCGTCCTCTTCCGCACGGAAGAGGTTCATCCCGCTTCACATGAAGGGGATGTTCTTGGGATCCGCCAGCAGCGACCAGGGGCTGTTGCAGTGACCGACGACGGTCGCGGGCTCGACGGCCTCGAGTCGGCCGTCGCGTATTTCCAGCGCCATCGGGTCGCCGCAGTCGAGGCACGAGGCCTCGATGGTGACCGTTCGGCCCGGGAAGAGCCAGCACGTCGCCAGGGCCTCGAACCCGCACTGTCCGAACCATCGCTGTTCGCCGCCCACCGAGATGCGGTACTGGGTCGGCTGGCTGTTGAACGGCGGGAACGAGGCGATGAGGTCGGTCCCGGGGTGCAGCCAGCCGGGGTAACCGCGCTGGAAGATGGCGTGGATCGCCCGGCGCGCCTCTTCAGGGAGGCAGCCGAGCGCGGGGCCCAGCTCGGCGTAGTGCGGAGCCCGCCCGGTCTCGACCACCCGCCGCATGATCGTCTGGAAGACCCTGTCGAGCGCCCGGACGTCAGTCACGTCGAGCATTGCCCGTCCCTCCCCCGGGGCACCATGGACGCCCACGATGCTGCGAGGATACTTGCGACGAGCGGAGTACGCCGGATCATTTCGTTGGAGAAGCCCGAGGTTGCTCTGCCTCGCCGGGCGCGTAGAATCACGACCGTGAGCCGTTAGCTCAGTAGGTAGAGCACCTGACTTTTAATCAGGGGGTCCAGGGTTCGAATCCCTGACGGCTCACCAGCAACTTCAGTTACTTCACCGACACGGCGACGGCCGCGCGGAGGTGATCGGGGGCGAGGGGGCTGTAGCGCATCGCCATGGTGATCGTCTGGTGGCCGAGCGCCTCCTGCCTGCCCGGCGTCAAGCAGACCCTCTTGCCTTTGGCTCCTGGTTGTGCACAAATATTCACCTCATGAGCATCCGTTCAACCTCCACCGACGCCGAGCTCCTCGTCCGCGCGAGCCGCCTCTACTACCTCGAGGAACGGGGCCAGGCCGAGATCGCCCGGCTCCTCCGCATCTCCCGGCCCGGCGTGAGCCGGCTCCTGCGGCGGGCGCGCGACTCGAAGATCGTCGAGATCCGCGTGCGCGAGACGACCGGGAGCGAGGACTGGAGCGGCCTGCAGCGGCGGCTCGGGGTCAAGGAGCTGCGCGTCGCGGACGAGGGCGGGATCGAGGCCGTGGGCAGTCTCGGCGCGCGGTTCTTCGAGCGCGCGGTCCGACGCGGCGACGTGGTCGGGCTCACGGCCGGCACCACGCTCTCGGCCTTCGTGCAGGCGGTGGCCCCGCCGCGGCCCGTGCCGATCGAGATCGTCCCGCTGGTGGGCGCGCTCTGGGACACCGGCGAGGACTACGACGGCTCGTTCCTCTGCCAGGAGCTGCGGCGGCGCACGGGCGGGACGCATCACGTGCTCAGCGCGCCGGCGGTGGTGCGTACGGAGACGCTCATGCGCTCCCTGCGCGCGGAGCCGCGGGTGCGGAACGTCGTCGAACGGTACGGCGCGCTCGACAGCGCCTACCTGGGGATCGGCATCGTGGCGGAGGATCATCCCATCGTCGCCGCGGCGAGCACGGGGAAGCGCGCCGTCGTGCCGCGGGGCGCCGTCGCGAGTGTCGGGTGCCTGTTCTTCGACGCCCGGGGCGGGCTCTGCGCGACCGCGCTCGACCGCCGCGTGCTCGGCATCACCCACGACCAGCTCCGCCGGGTCCCGGTGCGGGTGGGCCTGGCCGCGGGCGCGCAGAAGCGCGACGCCGTCCTCGCGGTCGCGCGCGGCGGCCTCCTCGACGTCCTCGTCATCGACGCCCCGCTCGCCCGGAGCCTGAGCGCGGCCACCAATCAAGGATGATCGCCATGTCCACGGAGCTCTTCCAGTTCGCGCCCGGCCGCGAAGGCTACTACGGGGAATTCGGCGGCGCGTTCGTGCCCGAGATCCTCCACGAGACGCTCGCCGAGCTGCGCGCCGCCTTCGACGACGCCCGGGACGATCCCGCGTTCTGGCGCGAGTACGTCGACGTAATGGTCACCTACTCGTGCCGGCCGACGCCGGTGACGTACTGCGAGAACCTGACACGCCTCCTCGGGGGCGCCCGAATCTACGTCAAGCGGGAGGACCTGAACCACACCGGCGCCCACAAGGTGAACAACGTCATGGGCCAGGGGCTGCTCGTCAGGCGCATGGGGAAGCGGCGCGTGATCGCCGAGACCGGGGCCGGGCAGCACGGCGTCGCCACCGCCACCATGGCCGCGCGGCTGGGCCTGGCCTGCACGATCTATATGGGCGAGGACGACATCGCGCGCCAGCGGCCGAACGTCTTCTGGATGGAGCAGCTCGGCGCGGACGTCGTCGCCGTGACGGACGGGACGCGCACGCTGAAGGACGCGATCAACGCGTGTCTTCGCGACTGGGCCGAGTCGATGGCCGACACGCACTACGTCCTGGGGACGGTGTGCGGTCCGCATCCATTTCCCCGGATGGTGACGTACTTCCAGTCGATCATCGGTCAGGAAGCGCGGGCGCAGATGCTGCGGATCACGGGCGCCCTTCCGCGCCGGGTCTACGCCTGCGTGGGCGGGGGCTCGAACGCCTCCGGGATCTTCGCCGGCTTCCTCGACGACGCCTCCGTCGAGCTCGTCGGCGTCGAAGCCGGCGGCAAGGGGGTCGACACGGAACAGCACGCGGCGCGCCTCGCCGGCGGGCGCGGCTGTCCGGGCGTCGCGCAGGGCTACAAGAGCGTGTTCCTCCAGAACCGCGAAGGCCTCATGCACGACACGTGCTCCGTGGCCGCGGGCCTCGACTACATCGGTGTCGGCCCGATCCTCGCCCACCTGCACGCGCAGGGCCGGGTGCGCTTCGAGGCCGCCACCGACGCGGAGGTGGTCGAGGCGCTGCGCCTCGTGATCCGGCGCGAGGGGCTCATGCCCGCGCTCGAGAGCGCGCACGCGTTCGTCACGGCCCTGAAGGAAGCCCCGCACCTCTCCGGCGCCGATGCGATCCTCGTCAACCAGTCCGGTCGCGCCGACAAGGACATCTTCACCGTCGCGGAAGCGCTCGGCGACGAGCGTTGGAAGCGGTTTCTCCGCGAGAAAGCCGCGCGATGACGCGGGTGGACGCCGCCGGCCTCGAGCGCGACGTGCGCGACGGGCTCGCGAAGAAGCCGATCCTGCTCATGACGCACCTGGTGGTCGGCTATCCGTCGCTCGACGCCAACTGGACGATGCTCGAGGCGATGGACGCCGCCCGAGTGGACCTGGTCGAGCTGCAGCTTCCGTTCAGCGAGCCGATCGCCGACGGCCCGTGGTTCGTGAAGGCGAACCAGGAGGCGATCCGGGCCGGCACGTCGTGGACCACCTACTTCGACTTCGCGGCGCGCGCCGTATCCAGGTTCCGCTTCCCGGTGCTCTTCATGGGCTACTACAACAGCGTGTTCCGCATGGGCGGTGAGCGCTTCTGCGCGCGCCTGGCGGCGGCCGGGATGCGCGGGTTCATCGTCGCCGACCTGCCGCCGGAGGAAGCGGCCGACCTCAACGCGACGGCGCGCGCGCATGCGCTCGATCCCATCCTCCTCATGACGCCGGCGAACTCGACGGAGCGGCTCCGTGAAATCGGCCGGCAGGCGTCGGGGTTCGTCTATTGTCTTGGCCGGAAGGGCGTCACCGGCAAGCAGACCGACCTGTCGCAGGGCGTGGCGGACTTCCTCGGGAGGTGCAGGATGGCGACGTCGCTGCCCCTTGCGCTCGGCTTCGGCATCCGGACTCCCGCGGACGTCTCCGCGCTCCGTGGCCTCGCCGACATCGCGATCGTCGGGACCGCGTGCCTCGAGACGTGGGAAGCGCGTGGCCCGGACGCGTATCGTGAATTCGTCCAGGCGCTCGCCCGGGAGACCGCGGCATGACGCGCGTGGTGCTCGGCCTCCGTGTTTGCGCTATCTTGCGCTGAACGACCGCCGGGTCAGGCGGTTACACGCAAGTGCCCGAAAAACGGGGAGGGCCGGCTCATCGGGTTCGAATCCCGGACGGCTCACCACTCGTCCAGAGCGGTCAGTCGGCCGGCCGGGCCGGCGCCGCGTGCGGCAGGCGCGCGAAGTGGGCGAGGAGCGACGCGACGAGCGCTTCGCTCTCGGCGTCGAAGGGGACCGCCGCGCCCGCGTCGCTCAGCGCGTTGATCAACTGCAGGACGCCGAACACGTTGCCTCGCGCGTCGCGGATCGGCATCGCCAGCATCGAGCGTGTCCGGTAGCCGTTCATGGTGTCCAGCTGGCGGTCGAACTCGTAGGGCCGCTCCAGCGGGATCTCGTACACGTCGGCGATGTTGACGCTCCCGCGGGTGAGGGCGACGTACCCCGCGATGCTCGGGTCGTTGAGCCCGAGCGGCTCCGCCGTGAGGCGCCGCTGCGTCTCGGCGTCGCCGAGCCGCGCGGTCAGCACGTCGTTCTGGGCCGCCGCGAAGCGGAGCAGGTCGCCCTCGCGGAGATAGACCGTGCCGGCCTCGGCCCGGGTCAGGCGCCGCGCTTCGCCGAGGAGGAGCCGGAGCGCGCCCTGCGCGTCGGGCTCCGCCGCGAGCGCCCGCACGATCCGCTCCACCTCGTCCTGGTTCCGCATTCGCGCGCACCCTCACGCCCCGGGATGTCGCGACCGTAGGGCCGAACCCCGTGGGTGTCAAGCGCGATGTCGCCCGAAACGCGACGCCTTGACAGCCCGGGCCGGGTCGGGTATCACCGCGGCGACGGAGTGCCCCCAACGCCGTGCCTCCCTCGTCGCCCAGGAGCCGCTCACGTGGACTTCCGCCTGCCCGATGACGTCGCCCGGCTCGGCGCCCTCGTGCGCGAGTTCGTGGACCGCGAGGTGCTGCCGCTCGAGCAGCAGATCGAGCGCGAGAACGCGGTGCCGCGCGCGCTCCTCGACCGGGCGGCGGCGCTCGGCCTCTTCGGGATCACGGTGCCCGAGGCCCACGGGGGGACCGGACTCAGCGCGCTCGCGCGCTCCGTCGTGCACCGGGAGCTCGCGCGTGCCGGCCTCGGCTCCCTCTGCAGCATCGTCGGCGCCCACACCGGCATCGGCACGATCGGGATCGTGCGGACGGGCTCCGTGGAGCTGCAGCGCCGCTACCTGCCGGCGCTCGCGGCGGGAGCGAAGATCGCCGCCTACGCGATCACCGAGCCCGACACGGGCTCGGACGTGGCGGGCGTGCGGACGCGCGCCGAGCGGCGTGGCGATCGCTTCC
>Ga0156038_1052_pt1 | contig 10766 bp, 10 predicted proteins | sample RifCSPlowO2_02_FD_116150 | JGI IMG/M metagenome (GOLD analysis project Ga0156038, IMG submission 116150) | Candidatus Rokubacteria bacterium RIFCSPLOWO2_02_FULL_72_37
CACCCGCAGTTCAACGCGAGCCTCGACCCGGCCGCCGGCGAGCTGATCGTGAAGCGTTACTGCCACCTCGGCGTGGCCGTCGCGACCGAGCGCGGGCTGATCGTCCCCGTGCTCCGCGACGTGGACCAAAAGCCGCTGCCCGAGCTGCAGCGTGAGCTGGCGGCGCTCGCCGAGCGCGTGCGCGGGGGCAAGGCGACGCTCGACGACCTGCGCGGCGGGTGCTTCACGATCACGAACATCGGCGCCCTCGGCGGGACCGGCGCGATCCCGATCATCAACTACCCCGAGGTCGCGATCCTCGGCGTCGCGCGCGCGCGGCTCGAGCCCGTCGTGCGCGACGGCCAGGTCGTGCCGCGCATGCTCCTGCCGCTCACGCTCACCTTCGACCACCGCGTCGCCGACGGCGCCGACGGCGCCCGCTTCGCCGCGGCCATCGTGCGCCGCCTCGAGGCGCCCGAGCGCCTCCTGCTGGAGTGGTGAGCGTGAGCGTCGAGGCTGCGTTCCTCCGCGTCGGCGCGGGCGTGGCGTCAGCCCCAGTGCCGCGGCGCCAGGGCGCGGGCGTGGCGTCAGCCCGCGTGCCGCGGCGCCAGGGCGCGGGCGTGGCGTCAGCCCGGGTGCCCGCGCCCTAGAATGGTCATGGGCGACCTCGTGGTCGAGGTGGACGTGGCCGTCGTCGGCGGCGGGCCGGGCGGCTACTCCGCGGCGTTCCGCTGCGCCGAGCTGGGCCTCGAGACCGTCGTCGTGGACGCGGCGGCGCGGCTCGGCGGCGCCTGCCTCTTCGAGGGCTGCATCCCCTCGAAGGCCCTGCTCCACGTCGCCGCGGTGCTCGACGAGGCCGAGCGCGCCAGGGAATTCGGCGTGGACTTCGGCGCCCCGCGCGTCGCGCTCGATCCTCTGCGCACGTGGAAGGCCGAGCGCGTCGTCGGCAAGCTCGCGCGCGGGCTCGCGTCCGTGGCGAAGGCCAGGGGCGTCGAGATCGTCGCCGGCCGCGCGGTCTTCGAGGGCTCGCGCGAGCTCCGCGTCGAGGGCGAGGTGCCGCAGAAGATCCGCTTCAAGCACGCGATCGTCGCCAGCGGCTCGGCGCCGACCCCGCTGCCCGGCATCCACCTCGAGAGCGACCGCGTGCTGGACTCGACCGCGGCGCTCGAGCTCCGCGACGTCCCGGAGCGCCTGCTCGTGATCGGCGGGGGCTACATCGGGCTCGAGCTCGGCCAGGTCTACGCCGCCCTCGGCAGCCGGGTCACGCTCGTGGAGATGCTGGACGGGCTCCTGCCCGGCGTGGACCGGGACCTCGTCCAGCCGCTCGCGCGCCGGGTGGAGAAGCGCTTCGCGAAGATCCACCTGGGCACGAAGATCGTCGCGCTGCGCGAGGCGGGTGGCGCCGTGGAGGCGCAGCTCTCGAGCAACGAGACGCTCGTCGTGGACCGCGTGCTCGTGGCCGTGGGCCGGCGCCCGCAGAGCGCGGGGCTCGGCCTCGAGACGACGCGCGCGGCCGTGGACACGCGCGGCTTCGTGTCCGTGGACGAGCGTTGCCGCACGGCCGACCCGCACATCCTGGCCGTCGGCGACGTCACCGGCGAGCCCATGCTCGCCCACCGCGCGATGCGCCAGGGCAAGGTCGCCGCCGAGGTCCTGGCCGGCCTGCCGTCGGCGTTCGACAACGTGGCCGTGCCGGCCGTCGTCTTCACCGACCCCGAGGTCGCGTGGTGCGGGCTCACCGAGCCCGACGCGGCGCGCGCCGGCCGGCCCGTGAAGGTCGCGAAGTTCCACTGGGCGGGCTCGGGCCGCGCCGCGACCCTCGGCCGCGCCGACGGTCTCACGAAGCTCGTCGCCGACCCCGACACGGCGCGCGTCCTCGGCGTCGGGCTCGTCGGCCCGGGCGCGGGCGAGCTCGTGGCCGAGGCCGCGCTCGCGGTCGAGGCGGCGCTCACCGTCGAGGACCTCGCGGTCACGATCCACGCCCACCCGACCCTGTCCGAGACGCTCATGGAGGCCGCGGAGACCCTGCTGCGCCGCGCGTGATGCCCCGCGGGGTCATCCTCGCGCTCGCCACCCTCTCGCACGGCCTCGGCGCGTTCACCGCGCTCGCCGTCGCGCCTCTCTCGCCGTTCCTGCTCGAGGCCCTGGGGCTCTCGCGAGGCCACGTCGGCTTCTTCATCCCGGCCGTCTACCTGGGCGGCGTCGCGATGTCGCTCCCCGCGGGCTGGCTCGTGGACCGTCTGGGCGTCCGTGCGACCCTCACGCTCGGCCAGCTCCTGCTCGGCGCGACGGTCGCGATCGCCGCCTGGGCGCCGACGCTCCCGGCGCTCCTCGCCTGCCTCGTCGCCGGCGGCCTCGGCTTCAGCGTGCTGAACCCGGCCACGGGGAAGGCCGTCATCGATTGGTTCCCGCCGCCCCGGCGCGGGATGGCGATGGGAATCAAGCAGACCGGGCTCACGCTCGGCGGCCTCGCGGCGGCGCTCGTCCTCCCGCCCGTCGCCCTCGCGCTCTCCTGGCGCCACGCGCTGGCCGCGGCCGGCGCCGCCTCGCTCGTCTCGGCGACTCTGGTCGGGCTGCTCTACCGCCGGCCTCCGACGCACGAGGCGACTCCCGGCCTCGCGCGACCGCGCCTCGCGGAGCTCGGCGCCTTCCTGCGCCGCCCCGCGATCCTCGTCGTCTTCGGCTGCGGCTTCCTCCTCTCGATCGCGCAGTCCTCGGTGCTCGCCTACCTCGCGCTCTACGCGAAGGAGACGCTCGCCGTCTCGGCGGTGACGGCGGGGAGGCTCCTCGCCCTCGCCCAGGCCGGCGGCGCCACGGCTCGGCTCGTGTGGGGTGTCGTGAGCGATCGCTCCTTCGGCGGGCGCCGCCGGCCGGGCGTCGTCGCGAGTGCGGTGATCGGGGCCATTGCCTACGCGCTCTTCGCGGTCGGCGACACGCTCCCGCTCGCCGCGATGGGGCTGCTCGCCTTCGTCGCCGGTGCCGGCGCCTTCGGATGGGTCGGCCTCTACTTCGCGCTGGTCGGCGAGATCGGCGGCGCCCGTCACGCCGGGCTCCTGACCGGCGCGGCGACGGCCGCGGCATGGAGCGGCACGCTCGTGGGTCCCCCGCTCTTCGGCCTGGTGCTCGAAGCCACCGGCGTCTACGCGCCGTCCTGGCTCGTCCTCACGGCCGTCGCGCTGGTGGTCGCCCTCACGCTGCCGCGACTCCGCCCGCTCGTCGAGCGAGGATAGCGACACCGTGGGGTACACTGACCCTCGTCGAGCGACGGAGGTCTCCGTGGAGCATCGCCCGTGATCCTCGTGACCGGCTTCGAGCCGTTCGGTGGCCATACCGTGAACCCCTCCGAGGGACTCGCCAGGGCGGTCGACGGCCGCCGCGCCGGCGCCCACGCCGTCCGCGGCCTGGTCCTGCCCGTTCACCACGCGCACGCGGCCGCGACGCTCGGGTCGGTCCTCGACGAGACGGCGCCCGTGGCGGTGGTGCACCTCGGGCTCGCGGCCGGGCGCGCGCGGGTCGCGCTCGAGCGCGTCGCGCTGAACGTGATGGACTACGAGCTGGCCGACAACGCCGGGTATCGCGCGACCGGGCAACCGTGCGTGCCCGGCGGCCCGACGGCGTACCTCGCGACCCTCCCGCTCGACGAGCTCCGCGAGGCGCTCACATCCGAGGGCATCCCGGCGTACGTCTCGAACACGGCGGGCACCTACCTCTGCAACCAGACGCTCTACCGGACGCTCCACGCCGTGCGCGAGCACGTGCGGCCTCCGCGGGTCGGCTTCGTCCATTTCCCGCTCCTTCCGTCGATGGCCGCGGCCTCGGCGCTCGAGCAGCCGAGCATGGACTTCCCCCTCATGCTGCGCGCCGTCGAGGTGATCCTCGGGGTGCTCGCGCGGTGACCGGGTCCCGCGTCGAGCCGCGCGTCCTTGACCTCGTCGCCCGCGCGATGGGGCGCTTCGCGATGCTCCGCCCGGGCGACAGGGTGGCCGTCGGGGTGTCGGGCGGAAAGGACAGCCTGTGCCTCCTCTCCGCGCTCGCGGCGTGCCGCCGCCGCGCGCCGTTTCCGTACGAGCTCGTGGCCGTCACCGTCGAGCAGGGGAAGTTCAAGGCCGACATCCGGACGATCGAGGCGTCGATCGCCCGACTCGGCGTTCCCTGGGTGCTCCGCCGCGATGCGGCGACGCTCTGCCTCGTCGCGGACGGTGTCGCCCACGGCTGCGACGTCTGCAGCCGTCATCGGCGCCGCGTGCTCTACCAGGCCGCCGGGGACCTCGGCTGCTCGGTGCTGGCGCTCGGCCACACCGCCGACGACTGCGCCGAGTCGCTCCTGCGCAACATCCTCTTCAACGGCAGGATCGCCTCGCTGCCGCCCGTGTCGCGCTCGCGGCGTGGCGCCCTCCGCCTGATTCGCCCCCTGGTGTTCGTCCCCGAGTCGTTGACGGAGGCCTGGGCGCGCGCCCACGGCCTTGCCACCGTCGGCTGCGTGTGCGGCGACCGGGACAGCGTCCGGCGTGAGCTCCGCGCCTTCCTCGCCGGCCTCCGGACGCGGCGCGCCGGCGTTGCCGAGTCGATCGTCGCGGCGCTCGGCAACGTGAATCCGTACACGCTGCTGGATCCGACGCTCGTCAAGGCGGGCGCCGACCCGTCACCCGCGTTCGGTGAAGACCGGGCGCCGCGCTGAGGCGCCGCCGCACCTCGCCCTCACGACCACCGGTCGGCGGATCGGGGCCTCGTGCGGTCCGCGGGGCGCGTCAAGCGCGGCGTGGCGCCGCGAGCCCCGGTACAATGGAGCCGTGGACGCGCTGCTGGTCGATCTGGACGACACCCTGCTGGACTACTCGGGGGGCGTGGACGAGCACTGGACCGCCGCCGTCCACGCGTGCTGTCCGGAAGACGGCGCCGTCGACCCGCAGCGCCTCGCCACCGTCCTGGGGGAGGCCCGGCGCTGGTTCTGGAGCGACCCCGAGCGCCACCGCCGGGAGCGCGTGAACATGCTCGGCGCGTGGACGCACATCGTGGAGATCGGCCTCCAGCGCCTCGGCGTCGCGCCCGACGGTGTCGCCCCCGCGATCGCGCGCGAGTTCTGGGTGCGCCGCCGTGAAGCGATGCGCCTGTTCCCCGACACGACCGCGAGCCTCGCCGCGCTGCGCCGCCGCGGCGTCCGGCTCGCGCTCGTCACCAACGGTGACGCGGGCCAGCAGCGCGACAAGATCGAGCGGCACGACCTGGCGCGCTTCTTCGACGCGATCGTGATCGAGGGCGAGTTCGGCGCGGGCAAGCCCGAGGCGATCGTCTACCGTCACGCCCTCGCGGCGCTCGGCGCCTCGCCCGGCGAGGCGTGGATGGCGGGGGACCACCTCGAGTTCGACGTCGGGGCCCCGCAACGCCTCGGCCTCCGCGGCGTGTGGGTCGACCGGACCGGGCAGGGACTGCCGGGGGACAGCACAGTCCTCCCCCACCGGATCGTCCGCTCGTTCGGCGAGCTCGTCGCGGCCCTGGACTGAGCCGCGGCGGCTAGCGCCGGTGGAGCACCTCGCACCAGCGCCGATTGTCGTCGCCGCCCGCTTCCGCGCTCCCCGAGAGGTACGCCGCCGCGCTCACCATTGCGTCGTCGGCACCGTCGCGGGCCGGGCAATGGCTTTCGCACCAGCGCACGTCGAGGATCTCGCGACTCGGGTCAGCGTCGGGCTCACAACCGGGGCAGTAGGCGCGGGCGACGGACGGGGTGTCCGGCAGGTACTCCGTCACCGGTTCATGGCGAGATTCCGCATCGCCATCCCTCTACACTCTAGTGTAGCCTGGGCCTCATGCAAAACTTAAACCGCCAGGTGGTGCTCCGGAGTCGCCCCAGGGGCGAGCCCCGGCCGTCCGACTTCGAGCTCGCCGAGGCGCCCGTGCCCGCTCCCGGCGAGGGGGAGATCCTCTGCCGCACCATCTACCTTTCCCTCGACCCCTACATGCGCGGCCGCATGGACGAGGGCCGCTCGTACACGGGCGGGATGAACCCCGCCCTCGGTTCGGTCATGGTCGGCGGCACCGTCAGTGAGGTAATCGCCTCCCGGAATCCCGCGTTCCCCGAGGGCAGCTTCGTCCTCGGCGCGAACGGCTGGCAGGCGTACGCGCTCTCTCGCGGCGCGGGCCTCCGGACCCTCGATCCCCGGCAGGCGGCGCTCTCGACGGCCCTCGGCGTCCTCGGGATGCCCGGCATGACGGCCTACGTCGGCCTGCTGGACATCGGCCGGCCCAAGCCCGGCGAGACCGTGGTCGTCTCGGCGGCCGCGGGCGCGGTCGGCTCGGTCGTCGGCCAGCTCGCCCGGCTCAAGGGCTGCCGTGCGGTCGGGGTGGCGGGCTCCGACGAGAAACGCGCGTACGTCGTGAAGGAGCTCGGCTTCGACGCCTGCGTGAACTACAAGAGCGGCGCGCTCCGGCCCGCGCTCAGGGAGGCGTGCCCGAACGGGATCGACGTCTACTTCGACAACGTGGGTGGCGACGTCCTCGCCGCCGCGCTCACGCTCATCAACCTGCGGGCGCGCATCCCCCTCTGCGGCCTGATCTCGCAGTACAGCGCGATCGAGCCGCCGGCGGGCCCGAACCTCCGGCCCGTGCTCACGAACCGCGCCCTGATCCAGGGCTTCATCGTCTCCGACCACATGGATCGGCTCGCCGACTTCCTCGATGAGTGCACGCGCTGGTTCCGGGACGGGAAGCTCAAGTACAGGGAGGACGTGGTCATCGGGCTCGAGCGGGCGCCCGAGGCGTTCATCGGCCTCCTGCGCGGACAGAACTTCGGCAAGCTGCTCGTCAAGGTCGGGGAAGACCCGACGGCCCGCGCCGTGGGGCCGCGCGCCTAGACCAGGAGCCTGTCGGCGTATCGCGAGGAGCGCCACGGCGCCGCCACCAGAGGGCGATCGCGCCGAGCACCGCCAACCCCGTGGCGCCCGCGGCCATCAGCGCGACCCGAACGCCGGCCACCTCTGCGAGCGAGCCGACGAGGAACGAGCCGATCGGCGTCGAGCCGCCGAACATGAGCGCGTAGAGCCCCATGACCCGCCCCCGAAGCTCGTCGGGCGCCCCGAGCTGGAGCGTCGTGTTGCAGCCCGCCATGAAGATGATCGCGCCGAAGCCGATCACGAACAGGAGCGGGACGGCCGCGCCGAAGCGCCCGACCGTGGCCAGCGCGACGAGGCCGGTGCACGCGATGACCGCGGCGACGCCGATCGCGGCGAGCGGCGGCCGGCGGCCGCCGAGCGTCGCGAGCGAGAGCGCGCCCGTGACCGCGCCGAACCCGACCGCGGACATGAGGAAACCGAACCCCTCGGCCCCCGCGCCGAGCACGTTCCGCGCGAAGAGCGGCACGGAGACGTTGAAGTTGAAGACGCAGACGCTCATGGTCAGCACCAGGCCCAGCACCATCGCCACCCGCGGCGTCGCGAGCGCGTATCGGAGGCCCTCCCCGATCTCCGCGAGCACTCCCCCGGGAGGGCGTGGTCGCGGGCGTCCCTCGGCGCGGACGGCGGCGAGCGCGCCGATGACGACGAGGAACGAGAGGATCGGCGTCGAGCCGCCGAACATGAGCGCGTAGAGCCCCATGACCCGCCCCCGAAGCTCGTCGGGCGCCCCGAGCTGGAGCGTCGTGTTGCAGCCCGCCATGAAGATGATCGCGCCGAAGCCGATCACGAACAGGAGCGGGACGGCCGCGCCGAAGCGCCCGACCGTGGCCAGCGCGACGAGGCCGGTGCACGCGATGACCGCGGCGACGCCGATCGCGGCGAGCGGCGGCCGGCGGCCGCCGAGCGTCGCGAGCGAGAGCGCGCCCGTGACCGCGCCGAACCCGACCGCGGACATGAGGAAACCGAACCCCTCGGCCCCCGCGCCGAGCACGTTCCGCGCGAAGAGCGGCACGGAGACGTTGAAGTTGAAGACGCAGACGCTCATGGTCAGCACCAGGCCCAGCACCATCGCCACGCGCGGCGTCGCGAGCGCGTACCGGAGGCCCTCCCCGACCTCCGCGAGCACTCCCCCGGGAGGGCGTGGTCGCGGGCGTCCCTCGGCGCGGACGGCGGCGAGCGCGCCGATGACGACGAGGAACGAGAGGCCGTTCAGCAGGAAGGCCGGGCCCACGCCGAAGCGCCCGATCAGGAGCCCGGCCGCCGCGGGGCCGACGATCCGCGCCGTGTTGAACGCGGCCGAGTTCAGCGCGATCGCGTTGACCAGATCCCCACGGCCCACCAGCTCGACCACGAACGACTGGCGGGTCGGGATGTCGAGCACGTTGGCGCAGCCGTAGAGGAGCGCGAGCACGGCGACGTGCCAGTAGCGGACCTGGCCGGCGAAGACGAGCGCCGCGAGCGTGAGCGCCTGGAGCGCGAGCGCGGTCTGTGTGCCGAGGAGCATGCGGCGCTTCGGAAACCGGTCCGCGGCCGCCCCGGTCACGAGCGAGAAGAGCAGGATCGGCAGGAACTGGAGCGTCGAGACGAGGCCGAGCCGGAACGGCGAGTCCGTGAGCTGGAGCACGAGCCACGCCTGGGCGACCGACTGCATCCACGTGCCGACCAGCGAGACGAGCTGGCCGGACCAGAAGAGGCGGAAGTCCCGGTGGCGGAGCGCGCGGAGCCCGGACGGCACGGTCACCCTCCGAGCCTACTCCGGCGCGCGGTTCTAGCGTAGACTCTCCGGCTGGCGATGGAGTCGCTCCCGTGACGGCCCTCGACGGCATCCGCGTCCTCGACCACACCCAGGTCATGGCGGGGCCGTTCTGCGCGATGCTCCTGGCGGACATGGGCGCCGACGTCATCAAGATCGAGCCCCCGGGCGGCGAGAGCACGCGCGGGGGGGAGCTCGAGCTGATTCCCGGCGTCTCCGCCTCGTTCCTCGCGGTGAACCGCAACAAGCGCGGGCTCGTGCTCGACCTCAAGCGGCGCGAGGGCGTCGACATCCTGAAGCGGCTTGCGGGGACCGCGGACGTGCTCGTCGAGAACTATCGGCCCGGCGTCGCCGCGCGCCTCGGCGTGGATTACGCCACGCTCGCAACGATCAACCCACGGCTCGTCTACTGCTCGATCTCGGGATTCGGTCAGTCCGGCCCGTACGCCCACCTCGGTGGCTTCGACCTGATCGCCCAGGGCATGAGCGGGATCATGAGCGCGACGGGAGGCGAGGATGGGCCGCCCGTCAAGGTCGGTGTCCCGATCGCCGACCTCGGCGCGGGACTCTTCGGCCTCATGGGCATCCTCGCGGCGCTGCGCGCCCGCCGGGTGACGGGCCGCGGTCAACTGGTGGACACCTCGCTCTTCGAGGCGGGGCTCGCGCTCTCGGCGTGGGAAGCCACGGAGTACTGGTACACGGGCGAGAATCCACGCCCGCTCGGCACCGCGCATCGGCTCAGCGCGCCCTATCAGGCCTTCCGCGCGAGCGACGGCCACTTCACGGTCGGCGCCGCGAACGAGCGGCTCTGGCCGCGCTTCGCCGCGCTGCTCGGCCTCGAACCCCTCACCAGCGATCCGCGGTTCGCGACCGCGGCCGTGCGCCTCCGGAACCGCGCGGCGCTGCAGGCGCTCGTCGAGGCGGTCACCGTCGGGAGGCCCCGGCATCACTGGCTCGCCCTCTGCGAGGAGGCGGGCATTCCCGCCGGCCCGATCTACAGCGTCCCCGAGGCGCTCGCCGACCCGCACGCGCTCGCGCGCGGGATGGTGCAGGAGCTCGAGCATCCCCGGGTGGGTCGCGTGAAGGCGCTCGGCAATCCCGTGAAACTCTCGAAGTCGCCGGCGACGATGCGCAAGAGCGCGCCGGAGCTCGGCGAGGACACCGACGCGATCCTCCGCGAGGCCGGCTACGCGCCGGGGGAGATCGCGGCCTTTCGGGCGGCCGGCGCGATCCGGTGATCCACGTGAGCGCCCTGGGCGGCGGGCGTGCCCGCCTCGTGACGGGCTTCGACGGCCCGGTCGCCGAGGTCGCGGAGGAGCTCGCGCGGCTCGCGGCGGACGAGGTGCCGAGTGTCGCCGCGATCGCGGGCCGCTGCGTCGGGCCCGCGTTCGAGCTCGCGCTCGCCTGCGACCTTCGCCTCGCGGCCGACAGCGCGATCGTCTCCGCGGACGGCGTCGTGGACGTGACGGGCTGCGCCCGGCGGCTCGCGCGCCTGCTCGGCGAGGCCCGCGCCAAGGATCTGCTCCTGACCGGCCGCGCCGTCGGCGCCGCCGAGGCCCTCCGCCTCGGCGTCGTGACGCGGGTCGTCCCCGCGGCGGGCCTCGACGCCGAGGCACGCGCCGCGGCGGAGCTGATCGGCGCCGGCGCACCCCTCGCGGTGCGCGCGGCGCGGCACGCGATCGCCCGCGTGCGCGACCTGACGCCCGCCCGGGCGCTCGCCGAGGAGCACGACCACGTCCGCCGGCTCATCCAGACCCGTGATCACACGACGGCAGTCGCCGCGTTCCTCGCGCAGCGGCCGGCGACGTTCACGGGGGAGTGAGATGGGCGAGAACGCGCAGACGCGCTGGTGGCTCGAGGACGGCATCGGCTACGTCGTCATCGACAACCCGCCGATGAACGTGCTGAGCGACGTGAACCGGCAGGGCATGCTCGAGGCGCTCGGCGAGTTCCAGCGCGACGGCGCCCGCGCGGTCGTGCTCACCGGGGCGGGTGATCGCGCCTTCTGCGGCGGCGCCAATCTCCGCGAGGAGGAGCGCCTCACCGCCGAGACGGTCCAGCGGTTCCTGGGCCGCGGTCAGGAAGTCAACCGGACGATCCGGGAGCTCGACGCGCCGGTGATCGCCGCGATCAACGGCTGGACGATG